>Ga0182027_10000242_pt1 | contig 92311 bp, 84 predicted proteins | sample 712E1DmetaG_FD_121300 | JGI IMG/M metagenome (GOLD analysis project Ga0182027, IMG submission 121300) | Permafrost microbial communities from Stordalen Mire, Sweden - 712E1D metaG (Illumina Assembly) | ecosystem: Environmental > Terrestrial > Soil > Wetlands > Permafrost | place: Sweden... | reverse complement strand
CTCCTTAAAGTTTGAAAGAAACTGATAAGCATCTTTTTTGTGGTTGGCCTTAGTGGAAACAGATTTTCTGATTCCATTTGTATCATCATAATAGATATAATAGATACCGTTTGGACGTTTGGATAGAAACATTTTTTACTCCTTCCTAAGTCCATTGAATTTTCGTTTTGTGGTATTTTTTGCTGCACACTAAACTGCACACTAAAACAGGATTTTTTGTGTGAAATTAGTAGTTAGGTGAGTAAATAATAGCAAAAAAGCCGCTAAAACAGCAGCTTATTTTGACTTAATAGTGGAGGTGGCGGGAGTCGAACCCGCGTCCGAAGCTAAGACTCAAAGAACGTCTACACACATAGTCCGTTTTTGTTTTGACTTAAAGTTACCAACCGGACAAGGATTGCTTTAAGCCTACTCATTGAGAAATTCGCCTTCCCTTTATGAATGTCGGGGTCAGCTATCATACCTAAACGTCGTTCATCCCGACACCGGTATGCGAATCCCGGGTGAACGGTCGCTCAGTTTATTAAGCGGCTAAGGCGTAATTATATTCGCCAGTTATTTTTTTGTCCCAATTTTTTAACGTGCTTTCGGGGAACACGGTGCGCAGTTCAATGTCTCATTAACCCCGTCGAAACCAAATTCACCCCCCTATGGTAGGAAAATCTAAAAACAACCCCCGTACCCCCTTTCCTAAGGGGGACTTATCCATTTTATATCGTCAATGCCTGATATCTTGTTCTGATAGCGGGCAATTACAAAGAACAAGTCACTTAACCTGTTCAGGAATATAACAATATTTTCTCCAATATTCTCTTTTTTACTGAGTGTTACCACTCTACGTTCAGCCCGTCTGCAAATTGTTCTGCAGACATGGAGTTTTACTGCTCCTTTATCTCCTCCCGGAATAATGAAATTTTTAAGTTCATCATTAAGGGAATCAAAATAATCAATCTCTTTTTCTAAAATCTGGCAATATTCCTGAGTTATCCTTGGAATATTGAATTTTTTGTTTTCTTCAGTCTCCGGAGTGGAGAGATCTGCTCCCAGAACGAATAAATAATTCTGTAGCTTTTCCAGAAGTGTTCTCAGTCCGATATCTTTAATCTCCAGCACTGCTAAAGCTATAAACGAATTGAGTTCATCAATTGTTCCATAAGCTTCAATTCTTTCTAAATCTTTTGGTACCCTTTTGCCACCAAAAAGGCCAGTTTCACCCTTATCGCCGCCTTTAGTGTAAATTTTCATTTTCTGAATGGTAAACTGTGCAGAGTAACTTTTAATGTTTTAGATGGACTTTTTGCGGTTAATTGAATTCCCTCCTCTAAGAATGTATTGCGGATAATACCAATGCCAATAAACTTTTTAAACTTATAAGAAAACACAGTTGAAGTAACCACACCGACCTCATTTCCCTCATTATCATACAAGGTAAACTGTTCTTCATAGCCAAGTAATTCATTGAAAACAACACCAAAAAGACGTTTCTGAACTTTATCATAGGTTCTTAGGCGGGTAATTACTTCCTGACCGATATAACAGCCTTTTGTAAAACTTACCAGACCGAGCAGGTTAAGTTCATGCGGATTAAACCTGTCATTTATTTCATTAGGAGCAGCAGGAATACCCTGTTCAATTCTATATGTATTCCAGGCATCTTCTCCTATGAAATTGAAATCAAAAGGACCTTTAATATCATTTATAAAAGAGATAATCTTCTTCCCATTGAAATTATCAGAAAGGATCCAATACATCGGATTATCTTTTTGATCTATAAACTTAGCCGTAAAAAAGAGCATTCCTTCAGCATTTATTACCCTGAACCTGTCAGGCTGAACAGTGTTTAGAATATTACCGCAAATAAGAGTCAGGAATGATTCAGCCTGGGGTCCCGAAAACTGAAGAAGGACATACTTATCGGGGGTTTCAGAAATTTTGACATCATCAGCAATAATATATTTCTCAATCCAGTTTTTTACTTTTATTTTATTTACACTGCTGCAAACAAGTAACTGATGATCCTCAAAATTCAGAATGGAAGATGTATCAATTATCTTTCCTTTTTCAGAAGTAAAAATTGTATTACAAATTCCTTCCTTAGGTAAGTCTTTTACAGAATTAGTTGTGATTCTGTGGAGAAAATCAAGTACATCCTTCCCTTTTAATTCAAAAATACCTTCAGATGAAAGGTCAACCAGACCTACTCCGTAGTAAAGAGAATTGATTTCAGATTCGGTAGAAGTATAACATTTGAAGACTTTTCTTCCATTACTACGGTCATAATTAAATCCGAGTGAAACGAAATAATCCAAAAGCGGTGATGTAATTACATCAGTCATAATAAGTTAAAAGTTAAAAGTTAAAAGTTAAAAGTTAAAAGTTAAAAAATACAAATTAAGGTTTAGTAAATTACCTTAAGTAAAACTGTAATTCAGGATATGTATATCTTTCTGCTTATACGTAAGTCAAGCAGAAAGATATATGCAAAGATATGAATTTTTTTAATAAGGACGAGTTTGTTTTTTATTACGTGTGTTGATATACAAACTGTCTTTAACGCTCCAAATGAATGGAATTGAATCGCGGGCAATTATTTCATCGCCTGTATCAATATAGAGGTATTCCATATAATCAGGATATTTATCATTATTAACATTAGCCATGGTACGCTGGTAATCGATACCCTTATAAGTCATAAGCAGATGCGGGCGAGCAGTAATCCCGTTAACTAAAAAATAATTATAGTCTATATGGCCAATTCCCCTTCCGTAATGGAAGTTAATATCGACAAAGGGAGTACCATTGTAAGCCCATTTTTGCATGGTCATATTGTTAAAGCCTCCGTGGTCAGGAATAGGAGCTTCCCAGACTGTTGTAATCTGGTCATTAGCACATTGGAACAGACAAAGATAAAAGAACGCCGTACCAAGTTTAGTGCTGTCCAGATCAACAAAACTTTGATCATACCCGACAACATTTTTCGGTTCAATTAATCTCTCGCCCGGTTTTGATTTGGCAATAACTGCAAAAACATAAGATCCTCCTGCCTGGTTATAATAGAGTATTGCCGGCTGGGGTACGTTATATGTAAAGGTTTTATCAAAATCAACAAGGTAAGTACCCTCGGGATAATTATTCAGAACGTATTCAATAACAGCTATTGTGTCATAAGGCGTACGGGTTTTTGCAGTTTTAATCCGGACATCCAGGTTGTAACGCTGAATATCCATATCCTTTTGAGGAGAATTCTCTACCTGCTGACTTTCGGGGGATTTGTTTTCATCCTCTTTTTTTTCACCGCAGGAAATAAGCCCCACGGTCAATGAGATTATAGAAACCAGGTACAATAAATATTTCATATTTCTATCCGTTTCGAATAATAATGTAGAATAAAAACAAGTATTATGCCGTTAGAGAAAAAAACCATTGAATTGGGCAAATTGGCGCACATTATTACCATTATGTAATTTCAAGGGCTATTTATAACAGAAGTTACGTCTCATTTTAGCACATATCAAGCTGAATATGTATCAAAAAATAGGGCACTGCTGATTATTCCTAATTGAAAATGATTAAGGTCAAAATGTTCATTTGGTGAATGGAGGTTTTCGGAATTAAGTCCAAATCCCATCAAAACCGGGGAAGCTTTTAGTTTTTTAGCAAAAACAGTTACAATAGGAACAGAACCCCCATCTCTTATATAAACAGTTTTCTTTCCGAATGCTTTTTCCATAGCAACAGAAGCTGCAATAGCTGCTTTATCGTTTAAAGGAGTCATCACAGGATATGCACTATGGAGGTCTCTTACTCCAACTTTAACTGATTTAGGAGCAATTTTCTTTATATATTTTGTAAATTCCCTTACAATTTTTTTAGGGTCCTGGTCAGGAACAAGGCGCATACTTATTTTGGCAGTAGCCACAGAAGGGATAATTGTTTTTGCTCCTTTACCTGTGAACCCTCCGTAAATACCATTACAATCAAGGGACGGCCTTACCCAAATATGTTCCAAAGCAGAAAAACCTTTCTCCCCGTACAGTTCAATAACCCCGGCTTCCTTTGCAAATGTTTTCTCAGAAAACTTCAACCGTCTGAAATTATCTTTTTCTTTTTTAGTAAGTTTTTTAACATTCGAATAAAAATGAGGAACAGTTATTTTACCGTTTTTGTCATGAAGTCTAGAAATCAAATCTGCAAGGACATTGATAGGGTTGGCAACACTTCCTCCAAAAGTACCTGAGTGTAGATCCTGTGAAGGTCCGGTTACTTCAACTTCCATATAAGCCAGCCCCCTTAGACCATAGGTTAAAGTGGGAATTCCGGCTGCATATAATGCAGTATCAGAGATAAGTACACAATCACATTTAAGAAGGTCCGAATTGATATTAATAAACTTTTCAAGATTTTCGCTCCCTATTTCCTCTTCACCTTCAATTAAAAACTTAACATTAAGAGGAAGGCTGCCGATAGTCTTAAAAAAAGCTTCGACACTTTTAATATGCATATATATCTGTCCCTTATCATCAGTTGCACCGCGGGCAAAAATCTTACCATCTTTAATTACCGGTTCAAACGGAGGGCTATTCCACTGATCAATAGGATCAACTGGCTGCACATCATAATGTCCGTAAATCAGCACAACAGGTTTACCCGGAGCGCCGAGCCATTCGCCATATACAATCGGATGTCCTTCAGTTTTAAAGATATTGACCCTGCTGATACCGGCCGACGTTAATTTGGCGGCCACAAATTCCGCGGCTTTGTTTATATCCTCATTATGTTGTGCAAGCGTGCTGATGCTCGGGATTCGTAAAAAATCTTTCAATTCATTTATGTAATTGTTCCTGTTTTCCTTAATATATGAAATGACTTCCAGCAAGTTATTCTCCATTAAATTTTATTCAAGCATTTACAGGTAAATGAAATTGTTCCCTGGTCAATAATTAAGATTTTATAAATACTTAGGATTAATATAACTATTAATATATACATAATTACATTGATACTTCCTTGTTATACTTTTTCTCTTTTCCTATTTTGGACACATGATTTTATATAAATATATACTCAGGAACCATTTTTTCCCTTTCATCTTTTCAGTTATATCCCTGATGTTAATATTCCTGCTTCAATTTCTGATGAAATTTGCAGACAGACTTATAGGGAAAGGACTTGACACCTGGATTATTATAGAGTTGGTGACTTTCAATCTTGCCTGGATGTTAGTCCTTGTTGTGCCGATTTCAACACTGGTAGCAACATTAATGGCATTCGGCAACATGTCGCAGAATAATGAAATAACAATAATGAAGTCGTCCGGAATCAGTCTTTACAAAATGATGGCGGCTCCATTAATTGGAGGAGTTTTTGTAGGATATCTGCTGTTGCTATTTAATAATGATGTGCTCCCAGATGCCAATCACCAGGCCAAAGTGCTTATGCAGGATATCTCAAGGCAGAAACCGACTCTTTCACTTGAGCCAGGGGTTTTTTCGCAGGAAGTTTCCGGTTATGCAATTCTCGCAAGAGAGATAGACAAAAAGACAAATGATCTGTTTAATGTTACTATTTATGATTATACAAACCCTAGTAAAACAAATGTTGTAACCGCACGGAAAGGAAAAATTTATTTTTCTAAAGACCAGACAAAGATGATAATGGATTTAAAGGACGGGGAGATTCATGAATCGGGTTTCGGACAAACAACACTTTACAGGAAATTAGATTTTGAGAAGCACAGAATAGCAATGGACGCAGAGCAGTTTACATTTCAGCAGTCAGCACCGGGCGGTCAGCGTGGTGACCGTGAGTTGAGCGCAAAAGCGATGATGCATATTGTAGATAGTATGAAATTAATAAAGAACGAATTATCTAATTTGATGGCAAAAGAAACCAATAAATATTTTTTTAAGGATAGCAACTATTATAGAAATATTCCAACTATAAGCAATCTGAATTCAAGAGAATTCATACTTTCCAGGGCATTAGACAAAATAAAAACAGCCCGAAGTATAGTTCTTTCAAACGGTGGTAGAGTTGAAGAAATACAAAAGACGATGGACAGTTATAGTGTTGAAATACATAAAAAATATGCACTCCCTGCAGCTTGTATAATATTTGTTCTGTTAGGAGCGCCGTTGGGAGTGATGGTTAAGAAAGGGGGGTTCGGTATGGCGGCCAGTATAAGTCTTTTCTTTGTTGTAATTTATTGGGCATTCCTTATTGTGGGCGAAAAGCTAGCTGACAGAGATATGCTTTCTCCTTTCTGGGGAATGTGGGCTGCCAACGTTGTATTAGGAGTTACAGGATTTCTCTTAATGATTAAAGCAGCAAAAGAAGCAGTAATTATTAAATTCGATTTTATTAAAAAGATTATCCCTAAACATATTCGGGAAATGGGACAGGTTACCGAAGAAGAGAACGATGAAAATTATAGATAGATATTTAGTTAAGCAGTTCGTTCAGACAATAATCTTCGGAATTATTGCTTTTACGCTGATATTCGTTGTAATTAATATGATGGAGGATCTTGATGAGTTTATTGATCAGAAAGTTCCTGCTTCTGTAGTAATTCAATATTATATTGTTTTCTCCCCTGAAATAATCCGCCTGATTACACCAGTATCAGTATTTTTTGCTGCTCTGTTTGTAGCCGGGAAGACTTCTAATTTAAGTGAGCTAACAGCAATGAAAGCTGGTGGAATAAGTATGTTCCGATTTATGGCCCCATTTCTGATTACTTCGTTTTTGATAAGCATGCTTTCAGTTTATTTTGCAGGTTATGTTGTACCTATGGCAAATAAGACCAAAATAAACCTTGAAATGGTATATCTGAAACGGGGAACAAACTATGCCGGTTCCAACATATTCTTCCAGGATTCCAACACAAGGATTGTAAGTATTTCTTTTTTCGATAATTCAACCAACCAGGCAATAAGGACCGGAATTCAGGAATTCAGGACAGATGACCCAACCAGAATGGTTTCAAGAATTGATGCCCAGAGAATGTTTTATGATACTTTAAAACACATCTGGATTGCAAGAAACGGGGTTAAAAGAGATTTTTTCGAGAACGGAGAACATACTTATTATTTTGATTCGCTCAAGTTAAATTATCTTGGTTTTACGCCTAAAGAACTGGATAGCAAGCAGCAGAAAATTGAAGAGATGAATTTCCCTGAACTTAAAAAATATATGAAAACGCAACAGCAGGCCGGAATAGATCCTACCGAAACATTGATAGAATATTATTCACGGTATGCATTTGCGATGGCAAGTTTTATAATAGTATTTTTTGGTTTACCGATATCTGCAAACAGAAGGAAAGGAGGGGTAGCTGTTAATATTGGAATAAATATGCTTGTTACTTTTCTTTACCTGGTATTTATGAAAATAAGCCAGGCATTCGGAAAGAATGATGCAATGAATCCTATCCTTACTGCCTGGCTAGCAAATTTAATCTTCCTGGCTGCGGCTTGTTATAACCTGCCGAAGATGCGTCAATAAATCATTAAAAATTCCATCTGGAACCGATAGAAACAGTGAACATTTTGGCACTGTTTCCAATAACTACCTGGTTCATATCGGATGTAGCGAAAAAGAATTCAAGAGTTCCGGTATTAAGCCCGATACCAAAGGCCCAGCCGAAACCATCAACTCCGCCAACGGAGAAACCAGTCCTAACATTTAACCAACCAAAAGGACCCCAGTCAGCACCAAGAGACCATCTGGCAATTTTACTGTTACCGGGTACATTATTGAACCCCTGGTTATAATCCATTGCCACGAGAAGAGTTCCTGGGATAACATCAACGAGGTTATAAGAAGCTCCCAGCCTGAAAGCTGTGGGAAGATCAGTAGAAAAACCACTTGTTGCATGACCTTTTCCTCTGAGAGTATCCTGTAGATTTTGCCGTTGGGTACTATCAGTAAGATCAGTAATCGAAATATTCCCATTACCGGAATATTCTGCAGTATTCTGGTCCCAATTTATTTTGCCTATATCAGTAATTGCGAGAGAGAACCTCCAGACCTTATCATAAGCAGCAGAAACTCCGAAATCGAGCCCTACGCCTGTTCCAGCTGGTGTAAGGAAAGGACCAACGCTTGATTTAGAAGTATTGAGAGAATCATAATCATATATTTTACCGAAATCAGATGAAAAAGCTGATTTTATCATCCACTGTGAAGTAAAGGATAATTGATTCCCGGTACCTGTAGTAAGGTTGGTATTAACATGATCAACACCGAAATATGCAAAGCCCTGAACCATTTTGATAGATAGACCGACAGCAATTTTATCAAAGAAAGATTGCCGTATTTCAGGAAGTTCCCTGGCATAGGACAAAGAATATTCTCTTATCCACCAGCCCTGTGCATCTACGTCATTGAATGAATAAACCTGACCTGGATTGTTTCCGTTCAGTCCAAGATCAACAATGGCTTTAGGAACCGTAAAACCTCCGCCGATAAAATCTGCCATTGAAAAACCAAATGCACCTACTTCAGAATTTGCTTTATACATAGCAGAAAAAGTAGTGAAGGAGGCATTCATAAAAACTTTTCCTGAATTACTGAACAGACCAAATAATTTCTGTTTGTCTGAAGAAGTTAAATAACGAGCGTTACCATTTACGCCCCCAAAGAAATAATTAAAATCGTCAAAACTCATGAAATTTGTTCCGACTCTCATGCTGAGAGCAGGTAAAGGTAATACTGTTGAAAATTCAAAATGAGAAGAAGGAGAAAACATCATGTTAGCCGGGTTAATACCGATTGAATAAATACCATCAGTATTAGCATTATATGTTTTTCCAAGGCTCATACTTTTTGCGTCAACTATACCGACCGAGCCGAATTGAGCAAATGAGTAGCATGAGAGACTTAAAATAACAGCGAAAGTTAAAATAATTTTTTTCATTTGTTATCTCCCTTTATTCTGTAATTCACACTACCATAGACATTGAGCTTAATCCAGTCCTTTGCTCTTATTATAACCGGAGCATTGTTAACACCTGTAGTTGAGACAGTGACTGATACAAGTGCGAAATGTGCACTTTGAGCAAGAAGTTTGATTTGTGTAGAATCAAGTGAGATAGTAGTAGTTGAAGCACCGGGATTTGTAACATTGCCATTTATATCAACCGCAGCGCCTGCCAAACTAATTGAATCGGCATGGGTAATAGTATCTCTTGTAACAACAAAAAGTGGATGATAATACTGATCAGTTAAAGTTACTTTAACCCAGGAGGAAAGAGCTATAGCATTTTGAATATTAGAGATAGCAGTAACACCCTGCCCCTTTGCGATCTGATCTCTGTTATCCTGACTCATATCAAGAGCAAGAGTATCGAGGAATGAAGTTTGTTTAATAGCGAGAAAACTTTTTGTAGAAAAGTTAGAGGTAAATTTAACTATATCTGTACTTGTAGCAGTATGGTAACTCTTACTGTTATCAGGGTTCATAATATAACCAGCAGTGATTTTTAAAGAATCAGGAAGGAATGTGATAAAACTGGTTATGTTGCTGTTAGATTCAGTATAAGCTGGCAGGGAAAGAGTATTATCTGAATTGAACCTGAAAGTATCCTGGGGAGTATTATATGACAAATACATTGTTTCACCGCTATTATTTCTTTTCCCAAGAATCTTAAGACTATCAATTTTAATAACAAACGGATTGGGAGCGGATGCCACATATTTCCCCAAGAGATTTAAAGTTCCTGTTTTCAGAAATACTTTATCCCTGTATTTAGTAGCGTCTCCAAGATTAAGGGCGAGAGTACTACTTTGGAGACCCAAGGATTTAGTAGGTAGATAACCAGTAACTCTCGAAAAATAAAAATCAGAGGTATACGTATCGAGAGAAACTTTTCCAAAAGTTCCGGTAGCTTTTGCATACATGTCAAACCCAGGGAAAAATTGAGTTGCCGGTGCAAGATAAGTTGCTCCTGCCAGATTGAGAGAGTCTGTTCTGGTAGAGTTTATTGGAACATTTACAGATAAAGTTGCCTGGCTTCCATTAGGCAGAATAATTCCGGGAATTCTCACAGTAATAACAGAAGATGAAATTGTTGAAGTATTATACCCGGTAATTTTTAATGTACCTTTTACAAAAGTAGCAGAATCCAATTCAGCATTTTCAGGAAAAGGAACTGTAAGCTGATATTCAGTACCGTCAGTGGGAATAATTGGAATAGAGACTGTTCCTCCCATACTAACTTTTATAAAGTTTCCAATACTGACAGATTGTTTTACTGTATCACTGTTAATTAAATATATACTATCCTGTGCAGCACTGATGCTTATATAATTCTGTGATTTTATAATATCAGCCAGAGTATAACTTTTTGTTGCGAACGGGACATTAAGGTTAGTATCCCATGTCGGCATTATTATATCCGAAGGAACACTAACACATCCCTGGATAATGAATACAGTTAGAATAATGAAAAAGTATTGTTGAATATGTGGTTTGAACATAATACCTCTCTAAATTAAATTAAATTAAATCAGTGCAAAAAAGTTCATAGTCTTAATATAAGGTAATTACTTTAATAATAACATTTTACGTGAAATGGTAACTTTATCGGTCTTTAATTCGTAGATAAATAATCCTGAGCTTAGATCAGATCCATCAAATTCAACTTTATAAATCCCTGCTTCCCTTATAGATTTATCAAGAGTAGCAACCTTTACTCCTAGTAAATTATATATGTTTAATTCAACATAGGATTTTTCGGGCAGCGAATATTCAATAACAGTTGTCGGGTTAAACGGATTTGGATAATTCTGTTTGAGTCCTAAAACATTAGGGATAAATTTATTTTTTTCTTTTATGCCTGTAACCTGAATTTGAGTATATCCCCCAATTGGGTCAATGTAAGAAGAAAAAGCAAATTCATTATCAGTACCAAGCTTTTTAGCAGCATTATTTTGAGAAAAAACGGAATGAAAAGAAGAACAGAAAACAGACAGGAACAAAATGGATAACAATATTTTCATAATTTATCTTTTTTATATTAATAATAAATTAAACTCATGGATTTCACCTAAACGGATATTATTCCTATGTTATTACATAATTATTATACTATTAATTATCGAAAAAATCCACTAAAATATAAAAGTAAATTCTACAATTAAGTAGAATTTACTTTTGAATATTTAAATGAATTAAATAGAAATGGTTAGTTTGGCTTTTCGTCGTTATTATTAGGAGGGACAAAGCCAAAGTGCTGATTAGGAGGAGAATCGACTCTGATTTCACCAAACCTTGATTCAAATTTTTCTATATTTTCTTTCAAAGCTTTCATAAGCATTTTGGCATGCTGCGGCGTAGTTATTATACGCGATAATACTTTAGCTTTTGGAACTCCCGGCACAATCCGGGTAAAATCTATAATAAATTCAGCCGGTGAATGAGTGATAATGGCAAGGTTAGAGTAAATACCCTCAGCTTCCTTTTCACCCAATTCTATATTTATCTGCTGACCTTGCGGCGGTTGATTCTGATTCATTTATATTTAATTACCTTTTCTTAGCTTATCTTCTCTATCAAAAGCATCTTTTGCTTTAGCTTCATTATCCGTATTAGCATAAACTTTACCAAGAAGATCCCAATAAATAAGTTCTTTTGGTTCCATCTGGGTTAATTTTTCGAGAGGAGGAATAGCTAAGCGGAATTTATCCTTATATGCTTCGCTTTTATCACCTTTTTCATCGATTTCCTTCTTTATTCCGGCACCCCATTTTACATAGGAGACTGCTAAATTATATAAAGCATTTTTGAAGTTCGGGTCTAATTCGATAGCTTTATTAAACTGGGTTATTGATTCTTCATACTTGTCAGCGCCCATAAGAACAACACCATAATTATAGAAATTTTCTTTTTTGGGATCTGATTCCGCCAATGATTTAAATACCCCTATGGCAGTACCTAATTTATTTGCTCCGACATAAGAAGCAGATAAAGTTTTAAGGAGTTCTGATTCATTCGGAAATTTCTCTCTTCCCTGTTCAAGGATAGAAATTGATTTACTGAAAAACTCCTGGGCGTTTATACTATCCTGGGCATTTTTGCTTGTCTGGTATTCCAGTTTTGAATCACTCCCTTTATCATAATAAATTTTACCTAAAAAGATAAAACCATCAGGAACTTTACCAATAGCAGCGAGCTGCTCAAGTGGTTTGATTGCATTATCTGTCTGTTTAAGAGCAAAATAACAGAAGGCCAAATATTTATATGGATTAGAAATGCCTCCTGAATCCGGTAAAATAGTAATAGCATTAGTTAGAGAAAGGACGGCTTTATTAAGATTAACTTTTACTGAATCATCGTCTTTTTGAGCGATGGCTCTTTTATAATAGGTATCGCCTGCTTTAAACTGATTTACCCAATAACTATATCTTTGGTTGGTAATATCTTTCTGATATTTATTGCTTATGGCAAGTGATTTATTATAATCTTCAAGAGCAGCATTAAAATCACCTTTCTCACCATTCAAACCGGCAAGAAGGAACCAGCCCTCATCACTTTTAGGATTCTTTTCAACTTCCTTTTTGAGGACTTCTTCAGCCTTAGGATAGTTTTTCTGTGAAATATACAGTCTTGCGCTTGTTAACTCAGTTGAAGCACATTCAAATCCGGTAAATAAAATACCGAGGAAAAGTACCACAATAAATAATATTTTTGAACTTTGCATTCTTACTCCATTATTCTAAAAAAAAACATTTAAAATTAAGGCTTTAAGGAAGGATAGTCAAGAAATATAATTGATTATTGCCTGATGATTTAGGTACAGCAACAAATATCAATCTGACAAATATTTATCTTCACTGCTGAGTTACTTTTATTGATTTTGGGGGCATAAAGCAATATTTTTACAAACAAAAAGAGGTTATTTTGACTACAGAACAAATTATCAGATCAGCCCCGAAGGTACTTTTACATGATCATCTCGATGGAGGGTTAAGGGCTCAGACAGTAATAGAGTTAGCTAATGACCTCAAATATAATAAACTACCCACAAATGATGCGGGCGAATTGGCAAAATGGTTCCACCGGGGAGCTAATAAAGGAAATCTTGTTGAGTACCTGCAGGGATTTGAGCATACCTGCGGGGTAATGCAGACCAAAGAAGGACTTACGCGGGTAGCTTATGAAATGATGGAAGATATGAAAAACGACGGGGTTTGTTATGTGGAAACACGATTCTCACCAGTATTTCATACTGCCAAAGGATTATACCACGAAGACATTGTAAGTGCTGTACTTGAAGGACTCAATAAAGGGAAACGGGATTTCGGAGTGGGATATGGACTAATTCTATGCGGAATGCGCAATATGAAGAATACACTGGAAATTGCAGAATTAGCTATTGATTTCCGGGATCAGGGTGTTGTCGGTTTTGACCTTGCCGGTGAGGAAGGAGGATACCCACCTAAAAAACATATTGAAGCTTTTCAGTTCATACAAAGGGCAAATTTTAATATTACTGTTCATGCAGGGGAAGCTTTTGGTAAGGAATCCATCTGGCAGGCGATACAATGGTGCGGTGCTCATAGGATAGGTCATGCTACACATTTAATAGAGGATTTAACGTTTGATAAAGATGGTAATGTAGTTAAATTCGGCGATCTTGCGCAATACATACTTGATAAAAGAATTCCACTTGAAATCTGTCTGCTAAGTAATGTACATACGGGGGCGGTTGATAAAATCGAGAATCATCCTTTCGGTATCTTATTTAAGGAAAAGTTCAGAGTAACCATTAATACAGATGACAGATTAATGAGTGACACAACGATGACCAAAGAATTCCTTACGGCTATAGAGCATTTCGATCTGAATCTTGATGATTTTGAAAAAATTACGATAAATTCCATGAAGTCAGCTTTTATCCCTTACAAAGAAAGGCTCCATTATATTTATGATGTAATAAAACCGGGTTACCAGGTAATCAAAGACAAATTATTCTCATTCCAATCATATAAAGAAAACTATGAAGAAACTGTTCACAAACTATAACTTTGAATTTGATAAAAATGAAACAAGACTGATTTCAACATTCCTTAAACAGAACTTAAAACAAATTGAGGGAGATAACAAATTCTTTGCTGAAGCAAAAGCGTTTAGTTCTATTTTAGAAAAAATACATACGGGGGAAGAGCAGATAAAATTAACCAAGGACGAAAGGACGAGGCTTAAATTTCAGCTTGAGAACAATGTAAAGTTTCTACAGAAACAAATATCGAAGGCATGGATTTTTAAGAAATGGATCTATAAGTCAATGTTAAAACAATATGAGCTTCTTTTAGATAAACATTTTAAAGGTTAAAAATGACCTTATCTGAAAAGGGAACAGAAATCCGGGCACCCAGGGGATTTGAACTGAGCTGTAAAGGATGGATGCAGGAAGCGGCGCTAAGGATGCTTATGAACAATCTTGATCCTGATGTTGCTGAAAATCCTTCAGAGTTAATTGTATATGGGGGAAAAGGGAAAGCCGCACGTAATTGGGAGTGTTATCAATCTATTGTTGATTCTCTGCGTAGTCTTGAGAATGATGAAACACTTTTAGTTCAGTCGGGTAAACCGGTAGGTATATTTAAAACCCATATAAATGCGCCAAGAGTCTTAATTTCAAATTCAATGCTGGTTCCCGACTGGGCAAACTGGGATGAATTCCGGAGACTTGAGGCTTTAGGTCTTACAATGTATGGTCAGATGACAGCAGGAAGCTGGATTTATATTGGGACCCAGGGAATACTTCAGGGGACATATGAAACATTCGCAGAATGTGGCAAGAAATATTTTAACGGATCACTTGAGGGGAAATTTATCCTGACAGCGGGTTTGGGGGGAATGGGAGGCGCTCAGCCTCTGGCTGCTACAATGAATGGTGCTGCATTCCTGGGAATTGAAGTAAATATCGACCGATTAAAAAAGAGAATCGAGACCGGTTACCTTGACCGGTATACAGATAACCTTGATGAAGCCCTTCGACTTGTGTTGGAAGCCAAAGAAAAAAAGGAAGCCCTTTCGGTAGGTATCTTGGGAAATGCCGGAGAAATACTTCCTGAAATATTAAAGAGAAATATAATCCCGGATATTTTGACAGATCAAACTTCGGCTCATGATACTTTGAACGGTTATGTTCCAATGGGAATGAGTTATAACAATGCAGTAGTTTTAAGAAAATCTAATCCGGATGAATACATAATTAAAGCAAAGCAAACTATAGTCAGACATGTAAAGGCTATGCTCGACTTTCAAAAGAAGGGAGCGGTTACATTTGATTATGGGAACAACATAAGGGGAGAAGCCAAAGAAAACGGGTTAATTAACGCATTTGATATCCCCGGTTTTGTACCGGAATTTATCCGTCCTTTATTCTGTGATGGTAAAGGACCATTCCGATGGGTTGCCTTGTCGGGTAATCCTGAAGACATTTATGTAACAGATACTGCAGTGAAAGAAGCATTTCCTGAAAATAAGGCATTGTGTAAATGGATTGATATGGCACGGGAAAAGGTACATTTTCAGGGGCTTCCAGCGAGGATTTGCTGGCTTGGTTACGGGGAAAGAGCAAAGATGGGTAAAATATTCAATGATCTTGTTGCCACAAAAAAAGTAAGTGCCCCAATTGTGATTGGAAGAGATCATCTTGACTGTGGTTCTGTAGCATCACCAAATAGGGAGACTGAGGGAATGAAAGATGGAAGTGATGCAATTGCCGACTGGCCAATTTTGAATGCTCTGTTGAATGCCTGCGGGGGTGCAAGCTGGGTATCTGTTCATCATGGCGGAGGTGTGGGAATTGGGAAATCGATTCACGCCGGAATGGTGATAGTGGCAGACGGAACCAAAGAAGCAGAGGAACGCCTGATAAGAGTGCTTACATATGACCCGGGGATGGGAATTATGAGGCATGCCGATGCAGGATACGATCAGGCAATTGAGAATGCAAAAATAATGGGAATAAAAATTCCTATGCTTAAGTAATTAAATAATAGAACGAATTCAAATATTATCCGATAAAAACAGAAAAGGATACACCATGAAAGTAAAAGTGCTTGTTGCCGACAAATTTCCCGATATATATATTCAACAAATGAAAGATGCGGATCTGGATGTTAATTATTTCCCTAAATTGAGTGAAAATGATCTACCGGAAGCAGCTAAAGAAGTTGATATACTTGTTGTCCGGTCAACTGTTGTAAATGCAGACACAATAATGAAAAGCGAACACCTGAACTTAATAATAAGGGCAGGAGCGGGAGTTAACAACATTAACATAGCCGCAGCCAATCAAAAAGGAATATATGTTGCTAATTGTCCCGGAATGAACTCAATTGCAGTTGCTGAACTTGCAATGGGATTGATCATTTCATTAGACAGAAGGATACCTGATAATGTTGCAGATTTCAGAAAAGGTGTTTGGAACAAAGGAGAATATTCTAAAGCTGAAGGGCTATATGGAAAGAATCTTGCATTAGTGGGTTTTGGAAACATCGGAAAGGAAGTTGCAAAAAGAGCAATTGCTTTCGGCATGAATGTTTATGCTAAAGATATTTCAAGTATTGAAGGAGAAAAGGTAAAAGACTTTTCAGAGATGGATCAGGTATTGCCAATAGCTGATATAGTTTCTATACACCTCCCTTCTACTCCCCAAACAAAAGGACTTTTCAATAAACAGATGTTCGGATATATGAAAAAGGGAGCGCTGTTGATTAATACTTCAAGACCTGATATTATTGATGAAGATGCTCTACTTGAGGCAATACAGGAGAAAAATATCAGGGCTGCTGTTGATGTTTTCAAAGGTGAACCTGAAGGAAAAACAGGAGAAGTGAAATCAAAACTTCAGTCATCACCCAATATTTATGTTACTCATCATATCGGGGCATCAACGGAACAGGCACAGAATGCCGTTGCTGCCGAAACTGTGCGAATCATTAAAGATTTTATCTCAAGCAGCGTAATAGCACACTGGGTTAACCGCGCAAAAATTACAGAAGCCAAATATCAGCTTGTTATTAAGCATTATGATAAACCCGGTGTACTTGCTTCCATTATGGATATTATCCGCAGGAGGAATATTAATATTGAAGAGATTGAAAATGTAATCTTTGATGGGGGTGTTGCGGCCTGTTGTACAATGAAATTGAAATCACAGGTTTCTAATGAGATGCTTTCGGAAATGAGGGGGAATCCGGATATCCTCAGTATATCTCATGTTGCAATTTAATATTTTATTATATCCGGAAGGATTTGACTTCCTTCCGGATATAGTTAGATTCATTAACCTTCCCAAATCAATAGTTTCTTTTCTTGCATTACATATTAATGTCAATAATATTTTTTTAATAAAAAGATAGTTTTTCCCCTTGACAAGAATATTTGTTTTTATTACTGTTGCGGTTTAAAATAATCCAAGTTAAACAGAGTGTATTAGAAGTATTATACAGACGCTCAACTTTTCAAGGGTTATTCAGCAGGGGTTTTATATTAACTATTGCTAACAGGCAATGATTTAGGGGGAGAAAAAAGCAATTCCAGGTGGCTCTCAGGTGCCTGACAGGTGACTTTCACGTGCCAAAACGTAAGTTTATGGACGGTTTTACGCAAGTCATACCGCTTAGTCATTCCAGTAGAATTTTATAGTCATTCCTGTACTAAGTTATAACCTAGGAAGGGAGGTTCTTTTCAGCATGCATCTGTTCTCACCGGGCGAAGTACTGCGCCAGAAGGAGGAGATAATAAAGCAGGGATATTTTTATTGTATTATAAAATATTTAAGAAATTGATGAAGAGCAATAAAAATGATAAAAAAGGAAGTGGTTATACCAGATTAAGCTCGACTATTTCATTTATAATTCCATGGAAATACGGAAGGCGCAGAAGTTGTTCGACCCCTTCAAGGTCAGTTTCATCAAATTTAAAAATAAGAGAGTAGAGATTAGCAATTGCATATTCCTGAATATTGGGAGGCAGGAGAGCTTTAACTGCTTCTTCAGGTTTTTCAGTAAATTCAGTAATAAACGATTCGGCCATAGAGTTAAACTGCCTGATAAGATCAGGGTCTTTGGATGCAAACAGATAATTAACGTACGGCAAATTTATGAGTTCCACCATTTCTTCGGCATAACTTATCCCATTAACAAAAATATCATTTACGAAGTTATTATCTCCGGTTAAAATAAAACTGGCATCCGGTTTTTCGTCCGGACTAACAGCAAGTTTAATTTTTACTTCCTGATCATACAATTCTTTATAAAGAATTTTAGTCAGGACAGCTTCGCACGATGATACATCACCAGAAAGAGTAATTTCAGGAATGTCTTTCCCTTTTGCGTTATAATAAATATAGGAATTGCTGAGATTTCCTTCAAAAGACATCCCGAAAAGTTTTGAAACATAGATGTCCTTATTTTGGATTAAATCCATTGATGGAATGAGAGCAACCGAATTATCTGTTTTTTTAAGTTCAGTAGTAATGAGTGAAGAAGGAAGATACAGAATATTATCTTTAATATTCGAAGGAGAAAAGTAAAAGAATAATCGGCTAAAAAAATTATTCGGTGCTATTATTTTCATGGATTAAAGTTCCTTACAGATAAAAGAAAAGCGCCCGGGGGGACGCTAAACTTTAAATTTAATTATCTGAATTAAATTATTTTGATTTAATACGTGCAGCTTTGCCAGAAAGGTCTCTAAGATAGAACAATTTAGCTCTTCTGACATTACCTTGTTTGAGAAGTTCAATCTTAGCGATCTTGGGAGAATTAACAGGGAAAATTCTTTCGACTCCTACACCGCTGGAAACTTTTCTAACGGTAAAAGTCTTATTAACTCCATTTCCTCTAATACTTATTACATCACCCTCAAAAGGCTGGATTCTTTCTTTATCACCTTCGATTACACGAACGTGAACTTTAATATGATCACCTGAACATATTTTGGGTAAATCAGTTTTGATCTGTTCTGGCAATATGTTATTTATATCAATCATTTCTAACTCCGATAATTATTATAATTTCTCCATTTATCAGTCAATATTTTCGACTGTTCTTCTTTCCACTTCTTAATTTCTTTTTCATTCCCTGAAAGAAGCACATCAGGGACTTTCATTCCCTTATATTCCGCCGGTCTTGTAAAATAAGGGGCAGAGACCAATTCACCATCCTGGAAAGAATCGTCAAGGGCTGATTCACTATCATTAAGAACACCCGGTATAAGCCGGACAATTGCATCAATAATAAGTAATGCAGGAAGCTCTCCTCCTGTCAAAACAAAATTACCGATTGAAATTTCATTAGTTGCAAATCTTTCTCTGACTCTGTCGTCAATTTCTTTATAATGACCGGTAATAAACATCAGATTACCTGCAAGAGAAAGTTTATTTGCCTCTTTCTGGTTAAAAATCTTACCTTTAGGAGTAGTAAAAATAATATGGTCATAATTTCTCTGCTCTAAAAGTTTCTCAATACATAAAAAGAACGGTTCAGGTTTAAGCACCATTCCGGCTCCTCCGCCGAACGGTTTATCATCAATCTGCTTATGCTTATCAAAAGCATAATCTCTCAAATTATGAATAAAGATGTCTACTTTTCCCTTATCCTGAGCTCTTTTAATAATACTGGTTTGCAGCGGGCTAACCAGGAGATCGGGAACAGCTGAAATAATATCAAGTCTCATCATCGTCGTACAATTCTTCTCCCGGTTTCAGCTTTAATATTTTATTTCCAGAGTCAAAAGAATCTATGAAATCCATAACTGCAGGAATAAGTAAATCATTTCCAGTTTTATCAATAACAACATAGACATCATTTGCCGGGTATTTCAAAACATCTTTAATAATACCGATTTCCTTGTCATTCCTTACAACCCGGCTTCCAATAAGGTCATGAATAAAAAAATGATTCTCCGGAAGTTTTACCAGATGTTCATCATCAACAAAGATATCTTTGCCTATTAGAATTTCAACATCTTTATCAGAGTCGAAATTTCTGAATTTGATTGTAAAGATATTATTATGTTGTTTAACATTTTCTACAAAGAACAATTTTTTACTGTTAAAGAAATCAATATAAACTTCAGAAAGACTGAAAAATCTATCAGGAAAATCAGAATGAGAGATTATTTTGACAGCACCACTTTTACCGAATGCCGAGCTAATGGTAGCAATCAGATAAAATTCACTCACAATATTTTACTGTAAAACAATATCAAGAACAGATTTTTTTCCTTCCTTGGCTGATACGGCGGTCAGTAAGGTTCTCATGGCTTTGGCAGTTTTACCTTTTTTACCGATTACTTTACCAATATCGCCAGCCTGTACCTTTAATAAAATCACAATTTTGTTCTCTTCGGGAGTTTTTTCCTCGACAATAATACCATCCGGATCATCTACCAGATGTTTAACTATGAACTCAACGAATTCTTTCATAGAAAGAAGCCTCCATACTAAGCATGGGCACTTTATTAATAATGTACAGAAGAACGATATTAACTGCAGGGCAGTTAAATTACAGAGGAGCGTTCTCTTCAGAAGCAGGGCCCGTTACTTCTGCTGTATTTATATTAGTTTCTTCAACAGGCTTTTCTTTTGGAACTTCGCTCTTTTTAGGCTTAGCCACAATGGTCTTGGCTTTAGCTTCCTTTAATTTTGACCACTTCTCAAGCTCTTCACTTATCTTTTCTTCGGAAAGTCCCTTTTTCTTTAATTCAAATTTAAGGGTTATTCCTTTTTGTCTTAAAAGACTTGCGACGGTATCAGTAGGCTGAGCACCGACTTCGAGCCAGTATAATGCTCTGTCTTCTTTAATATCCAAGGTGTGAGGATTAGTCAAAGGATTATACAGTCCAATAGACTCGAGAAATTTACCGTCACGTGGAGACCTGGAATCAGCGGCAACGACTTTATATATAGGCTGCTTTTTCTTCCCAATTCTCCTTAATCTTAACTTTACTGCCAAATTATTTGAACCTCCTGAAATTTATCACTATTTTCAATTAAATTTCATATTGTTAAACATAGAGTTGCTGAAACCTTTCTGGCTTAAGCGACTCATCATTTTCTGCATTTCGCCAAATTGTTTTACGAGGCGGTTAACATCCTGTATGGTTGTCCCACTTCCCTTTGCTATCCTTTTACGGCGGTTTCCGTTAAGAATTTTAGGAGAAGTTCTTTCCTGGGCAGTCATAGAGTTAATAATAGCCTCAACTTTAACAAGGGCTTTTTCATCTATTTGAGCATTCTTTATCTGAGAACCAAGGCCGGGAATCATCCCGAGCAGAGAAGATAAAGAACCCATTTTCTTAATCGCTTTAATTTGCTTAAGAAAATCTTCAAAATCAAATTTATTTTTCCGTAGCTTCTCATCCAGTTTTAGGGCTTCGAACTCATCAAAACTTTCCTGAGCCTTCTCAACAAGGGATATAATGTCTCCTTTGCCTAATATCCTGGAAGCTAAACGATCAGGATGAAAAATCTCCAGAGAATCAAGTTTTTCGCCATTACTTATGAATTTGATCGGTTTCCCGACAACTGATCGAATAGATAATGCGGCACCGCCTCTGGAGTCACCATCTAACTTAGTAAGAACAATTCCATCATAATTCACTCTTTCATTGAAGATTTTAGCTGAATTAACGGCATCCTGCCCTGTCATAGAATCCACAACAAACAGAGACTCAGTTGGATTAACAATTTCCTTAATCCTTGCTACTTCATTCATCATATCTTCGTCAACATGAAGACGCCCGGCAGTATCAATTATAACAGTATTGAATCCGTTCTCTTTTGCGTAATCGAGTCCCAATTTTACAGTTTTAACTGCATCCGGTTCAGAAATTGAGAATACAGGGACATTTATTAGAGAACCCAGGTTTTTCAACTGGTCAATTGCCGCCGGCCTGTAAACATCAGCTGCAATAAGAAGCAATTTAAGATTATTATCTTTTAATTTTCTAGCCAGCTTTCCGCAGAAAGTTGTTTTTCCGGAGCCTTGCAATCCGACCACCAGAATAGTAGTGATACCGGAACCATTAATTTTAATTTCACTGTGGTCTCCACCCAGAAGAACAGTTAATTCATCATAAATAATCTTAGTTATCAGCTGACCGGGTGATATAGAGTTTAAAACTTCAGTACCAAGAGCTTTAACAGTAACCTGATCAATAAAATCCTTTGCAACTCTGAAATTAACATCCGCGTCAAGAAGAACACGGCGGATTTCTCTTAGAGTATCGGAGATATTCTTTTCAGTAAGCCTTCCCTGGCCCCGCACTTTCTTAAGGGCGGTTTCTAATTTATTTGACAGATCTTCAAACATATTTACATTACCTAAACAACATAATCAAATTGCCATTAACCTTCTTGCTGAGCATTGGCGCCTGAAACTATTTCAAGAATTTCTTTAGTAATGGCAGCCTGTCTCTCCTTATTATAGGTGAGCTGGAGAATCCTTATAAGTTCTTTAGCATTAGTCGTTGCATTATCCATAGCAGTCATTCTTGCTCCCAATTAAGAAGCATTCGATTCTAATAGGGTGCGCCACATCTGAGCTTTAAAATGTTTCGGCAACACATAATTAAATATCTCATTTTGTCCGGGTTCATATATATAATCGGTATTTATCTTTTTTAATAAATCGGTCTGCACCGGAATAGGAAGGAACTGTTCAGAAACAATTTTCTGTTGAATAATGGATTTAAACTCATTATAAATAATAATAACTTTATCGTAAGTAGCTTTTAAATATTCCTTAATTATTTCATCTGAAATATTTAAAGCGCTTTCATATTTTAATGGAGAATAAACACCTGTTTTATGACCGGCAATATGGACATCTTTTTTACTAAAAAATTCGTAACTCTTTCTTCCGATACAATAAATATGCGGAGTTATATTGGGGTCTGAAGCAATTGCCTCTAATTGACGTGAACATTCCTTAAGAATATTATTGTTGAATGCTCCGCACAAGCCTCTATCAGCAGTAACGACAACAAAAAGCAAGTTTTTGACTTCGCGTTGAACGATAAAAGGATTATTAGAAATATCCACATCAGAAACAAGTCGACTTATAAGCTCAGATATTTTCCTTGCATAGGGACGGGCATTAATAACGGATTCCTGAGCACGTCTCAGTTTTGCAGCAGCCACCATTTTCATGGCTTTTGTAATCTGCTGGGTACTTTTTACACCTTTAATTCTGCTTTTTATGTCGCGTAAAGTAGCCATTTATAATTTAAACATTTCTTTTAAAAACGGTCAGGAATTCATCCGCAGCTTTTTTAATTGCGGAATTAGTGTCATCACTGATCTGTTTTTCTTTTCTTATAATTTCAAAAATATTATTGTATTTAACTTCAATAAATTCAAGAACTTCTTTTTCAAATCGTTTTACATCAGAAATTTCTATTGAATCAAGATATCCGTTTGTACCAAGGAAAATGCTGATGACCTGTTTTTCAATCGGTGCAGGAGCATACTGACCTTGTTTAAGGAGTTCCACAAGACGTGCGCCTTTGGCCAGGGTTCTTTGTGTAGCTTTATCAAGATCAGATCCGAACTTGGCAAATGATTCCAATTCCCTGTACTGGGCAAGATCTAATTTAAGAGTGCCGGCAACTTTTCTCATAGCTTTGATCTGCGCATTACCACCAACACGAGATACCGAAATACCTACATCAATAGCTGGTCTGATTCCTGCATTAAATAAACTGCCCAACAAGTATATCTGACCATCGGTAATCGAAATAACATTTGTAGGAATATATGCTGATACATCTCCCTGTTGAGTTTCAATTATCGGGAGAGCGGTTAAACTACCACCACCCAATTCATCGCTTAACTTTGAAGCTCTTTCAAGCAATCTTGAATGGAGATAAAAGACATCACCAGGGTAGGCCTCACGGCCGGGAGGTCTTCTCAACAACAATGAGAGTTCACGGTATGCAGCAGCCTGTTTGGAAAGATCATCATAAATTACTAAAGCATGTCTCCCGCTATCTCGGAAATATTCACCTAAAGTAGCGCCTGAATAAGGTGCAATAAACTGGAGAGGGGCAGGATCAGAAGCAGTGGCAGCAATGACGGTTGTATATTCCATTGCTCCGGTCTCCTGTAGTTTTGCCACCACCTGGGCAACCGTAGAGCTTTTCTGCCCAATGGCAACATAGATGCAGAAAACAGGGTTTATTCCCAGGCTTTTTGCTTCGGGAGTATGAGTGGATTTCTGATTTATAATAGTGTCTATAGCAATAGCTGTTTTACCTGTCTGGCGGTCACCGATAATTAATTCTCTTTGCCCTCTTCCAATCGGAATCATAGCGTCTATAGCAGTGATACCTGTTTGCAAGGCTTCTTTTACAGGTTGTCTTTGAACAACACCCAGAGCTTTTCTCTCAATAGGAGAATATTTAACTATATCGATATCGCCTTTGCCATCAATAGGTTTTCCAAGTGGTGTAATAACTCTGCCAAGCAAAGATTCACCAACCGGCATGGAAGCGACTCTTTTGGTCCTTTTAACTGTGTCCCCTTCTTTTATAAGAGTTGATTCTCCAAAAAGGACACATCCTACGCTATCCTCATCAAGATTCAACACCATGCCAAAAACATCGTTAGGAAATTCAACAAGTTCACTAGCCATCACCTTGCTTAATCCATATACCAGCGCAATACCGTCACCTACCTGGAGGACGGTACCAACATCATAAACATCCATCTCGTTTTCAAAACCAGACAGTTGTTTTCTTAATATTGCAGATATTTCATCCGGTCTGACTTCAGCCATTTTACTTCCTTTAAAAATTCATTCAATTTAATAAAACATTCCCATGAAGGAACTGTTTCCTTAGCAATTCAACCTGATGCTTAACAGAAGCATCATACAATGTATCAATAACTTTTGCAACGAACCCACCAATTAAATCTTTATTAATGATAAAATTCATCAATATAGTTTTATTGAAGGCGGATTCAAATTTCTTTTTTATCTGAAGTTTTTGATCTTCAGAAAAATCATAAGGAGCAGAAACTTCAACCTTCAATATTCCGAGATATTGGTCTTTAAGTTCAAGAAACTTCTTAACAATGTTTTCAAGAAGCTCTTCTCTTTTTTTATCAAGAACAAACAAAAGAAAATTCAGAGAATCTTCTGTAATTTTTGATTTAAATATCTCGATTAGAATAGAAGATTTTGTCGCTGGTTTAATCACCGGGCTCTTCAGTACGATCGAAAGAGCTTTCTCCCTGTGAAGAATTGAAAAAATAAATTCCATGTCTTTTATTACAGAATCTAGATTTTTCTTTTCTATTGACGAATCAAGCAAAGAAGAAGCGTATCTATGAGAAACTTTATAGTCGATCATAATTAGTTCTTTGTAATTTCACCGATATATCTATCGACTAACTTTTTCTGGTTATCAGGATTAAGACTTTCTTTCAGAATTTTTTCAGCAGCATTTATTGCAATATCTGCAATCTGATTCTTAAGTTCGTTAAAAGAAGCATCTTTCTTTCTTTCTATTTCAACAGAAGCATCTTCAAGCAGTTTTTTAGTTTGATCTTTCGCATCATTAAGCATCTGTTCTTTCAGTTTCTCTGCGAATGACCGGCTTTGCTCGATAATTTTTCTGGATTCGTCTTCAGCTTTATTAAGATTAGCCTGATTCTGTTCAAGAACTTTCTGAGCTTCTTCTTTAGCTCTATCAGCTTTTTCAAGTGCTTCCCTTATTGCGGCCTCTCTCTGATCCAAAGCTGCAAGAATGGGTTTCCATGCGAACTTTTTGAGTATCAGAATTAAAGCTATAAAGGTAACAAAAGTCCAGATAATTAAACCAGGATTAATATTAAGAAGACCACCACTTGGTTCAGCTTCAACAGCAAGAATACCGTATATTAAACCAGCAAACATCTTAACATCCTTATAGTTTAGAAAAAAAGGAGTGGAAGCCACTCCGTATATTTTATTTTAATGCTAATAAGATACAGATTACCAATCCGAAGAATGATATACCCTCAATAAGAGCTGCAGCAATAATCATTGAAGTTCTGATAACGCCGGCTGCCTCTGGCTGTCTTCCAGTAGCTTCCATGGCTAAACTTGCAAGTTTACCGATACCAAGGCCACCGCCTATAACTGTTAAACCAGCGCCTATGCCTGCTGCTAAGTGTGCAAGATTCATTTATATCTCCTTAATTAATTATATAATTATGATCAATGTTCCTGATGAACTGCCATTCCGATAAATAAAGATGACAGCATTGCAAAAATATATGCCTGAATAAGGGCAACAAGTATTTCAAGCAAATAAATAAAAAGGGCAAAAGCTATAGCAACTGGTGCTACAAATAATGTTTTCATGAAGAAAATCAGCCCAATAAGTGCAAGAATAACTGTGTGGCCAGCTATCATATTAGCAAAAAGACGTATAGCCAAAGCAAATGGTTTAGTAAGCAAACCAAGGAATTCAACCAAAATCATCAAAGGCAATAATAGTGTAGGTATGCCGGGAGGCATTAGACCTTTGAAATATTTGAAGAAACCATTGCTCCTGATACCTCCGAACTGTGTAACAAAGAATGTAAATAGAGCCAGAGCGGACGTAATAGCAATATTACTTGTAAACGTTGCTGAATATGGGATAAGCCCAAGAAAATTGCCAAAAAGAATAAAGAAAAAAATGGTCAACAAATATGGAACAAATTTTTCATACCCTTTACCAATAGTAAGTTTAGCAATTTCATCTCTAACAAATACAATAATAATTTCAAAAAAACCAGTAAATTTATGTGGAATCAAAGATTTTTTGTAGCCTCTTGCAACCGCTACCATTGTAATAATCAATACAATAGCAGAAATCCACATAAAAAAGACATGTTTGGTGGGAGTAATATCTATTCCAAAAATTAAGGGTAATTGAGGAATATGGAATACGCCAAATGGAGCAAAATCTAAGGTTTCACTATCCATCACGTGATGAAGAATCCATCCGCTGTCGTTTTTTAATGTATCAGTTATTACAGTACTAATCATGTTTTAATTTTTAATTACTACCTTTTATCATAAATAAGTAGAATATCTCTATAATCAGATAAACTATATAAAAAAATAGAATTACAAATATAAAAACGTCTGCCCTTATATCCAAGAATTTCAGGGAAATAAAGACCATGATCAACATTAAAAACAAGCGTAAAACCATTCCCCCTAAAACAGCAATTAAAAATATTTTAGCCGATTTTTCCAGAGTTAGCTTAATTGAAAAGAATCCTAAAGCAAAATTAAAATATGTTATAAATCCGGCAAGAATGAAGGATTTCAAAAACCCGAATGATAACAAACTTACTGAGTAAAGTAAAAAGATGGCGGCAAATAAAAAGAAAATAAAAAGGGTGCTTTTAAGGAAATAATTGTTTAACAGCCTCATTTTTCCTTTTTTTTACCCAGATAAATTACTGTCTTAATAAAATTATACATCCCGGCACTCACCCCGAGAAAAGAAAAAATGAGGATAAAAAGAGGGTTTTTACCTGTCAGGTTATCTAACCACCTTCCAAGGAAAACTAAAGCTGCCACCGTCAATGCCAACTGCAAACCTGTTCCCAGGTAAGGACCTATATCCTGGTAAATATTTGATTTATCTTTAAAATCCTCATCTTTCCTCTCATTTTTATCCATTTTTAGGTTCAAATGGCAATTGCGGTGGAACAGAATCTAAATTCATCTGACTCCTGCCATCAAAAACAGCTCCCGCATCAATCACCAGGATCTTTGTAACCAGATCTCCTTTTAGATACGACTTTGATTCAAGAGTTACTTTATCTTTAGCTGTTACTGAGCCGATAACTTTGCCTCCAACTGCAATAATCTCGCCAGTAAGCTCACCATTTACCTCACCATTTTCACCGACAGTAATGTTTCCTTCAGCAGAGACATTCCCGTTAATAGTTCCGTCAACCCGGATATTACCATTGCTGGTAATTTTTCCCTCAATAATAACTCCGGCACTAATTATAGTTACTTCATCTTTCCCAATACTTGAATTTTTCACTTTCAATTCTTACTCCTTTAATTGATTAAAATAGTTATCGGATTTATGGGCTTCCCATTATTCCATATTTCAAAATGAAGATGGGGACCAGTTGTTATTTCCCCGGTATTACCACTTAGCGCAATAAGTTCTCCCTGAACAACATTATCCCTTTCTTTTTTCAGTAATGATGAACAATGCTTATAAATAGAAATATAATTACCGGGATGAGAAATAATCATCATATACCCATCTTTTACAGTATAATCAGCAAATATAACAAATCCATTAGCCGTTGCATATACCGGAGTACCAGTTTTTACAACAAAATCTACTCCCATATGCCCATTTTCCGGTGAAAAATTTCTGCTTAAAAATCCGGTAACAGGTCTAAGAAAGAGTATCTCCTGCTCCTGTGAATTCCGGATTTTTTGAATAAGATCTCTGAATACCATAAGAATTGATCCCCCTGTTTTTGGACGGGATGCATTTTCTTTAGTAAACAATGTTGAGTCTCCTAATTTCAGAGCATTTTTCAACCGATTATTATTATTTTGTAATTTAATTAATTCATTGCCTAATTGAATTATTCGCTGGTTAAGCTCGTTGATAGTTTTCATTTCTGTTTTGTTAAAAACAGTATGTTCGGATGGGACAAGCATTTTTAATGGAGTAAGGTTAATTACTATAGCACCTGCATAAGCAACAACTATAGTAAAACAAAGTAAACAAATAATTACTCCCCAGTTACTGAAACTTCGGGACTTAGTTTTTTTATTTGAACTATCCGGGATAATTAACACAGAATATCTTCTGGTCTTAAAAAAATTCTTAATATTAACATTATTAAACTTCATATTTTGCTAAAAGTTCTTCAAATTTTATTTTCCCTTCCCTGACAAGTTGCGGTTTTGAACTACTGAGATCAATGATAGTAGAAGATTCATAGAATGATTTTTTTTCGGTATAAAACACTGCATCAACTTCAGAGGCAAATTCATTTTCAATTTGGCTTGGCTCTATCAAGGGAGTCATGTTACTTTTATTTACACTTGTTGAAATTAAAGGCATTTTAATTTCGGATAATAACCTGAGACAAAATCTGTTATTAGGAATTCTGAAAGCCGCATTTTCTCTATTTAGCAGATGTTGCGTTTTCTTATTAAGATTAAGAATTACAGATACAGGATTAGGCCAAATAGAAATCAGGAAATCCATATGTTTTTCAGATTTCAAATCAACATACTTCAATAAATCATCAATATCCTTCACAAGAAGAATGAACATTTTACCCAATTCCCTTCCTTTAATATCGTTGACTTTTTTAACTGCTTCTTCATTAAATGGATTGGCCCCGAAGCCGTATATTGTATCAGTCGGGTAAATAAATACCCCGCCTCCGAAATAAATTTTGCCAGCCATCTTGATGGCTTTGTCGAAATCATCATCAATATTAATCATTTTATCATTTTCAAACATTCAGGATTTCCTTAATAGTAGATATTACTATATCCGGTTTTAAATTATAACCACACAGAAAATGTTTTAACGGACATTTATTATATCCATGAATACCACATGGCTTACAGCTAAGATCAGAAAAACTCAAACAACGACTTTTATTGCTGTACGGATAAAATCCGAATTCCGGGACGGTTGAACAATACAATGTTAATATGGGAATATCAACGCATAATCCCAGATGTGCAGGAGCGCTGTCGTTACTTATCAAAATTCGTGCATATTTTAACAATGCAATTGATTCTACAAATGAAAATATACCGGCAACTGAAACAAGATTATTATTAAATTCTGAAGCCAGGGAATTACCGGTTTCTATTTCATCCTTTCCACCAATTATTATAACCTTCAGACTAAGTGAAATTAAATATTTAATTATTATTTTTAAGTGTTCCAAAGGATATTTTTTAGTCGCCCATATACTTCCCGGGGCTATTACGGCAAAAGCAGAACCATTAATATTTTCCTTCAAATAACCGGATATCTTTTGTTCAGCATCAGATGGGATAATAATTTCGGGGAGAATTTTCCATCCATCAGGAGAATAATTATAACCTATAAGATCAAATCCTCTCTGCACCTCATGATGGTCAATTTTGTAGTCTGTCAGATACTTATAAACATGAGAAAAAGAAGAATTGGAAAAACCATAAGTTTCTTTGACACCGCTCAATAAAACCATTAAAGCAGTTCTGAAAGACCTGTGAGGAGAATAGATTTTACCATAACCTTTTTTCTTAAGCACTCTGGTAAAATGGAAGAAATTACGTAATGATCTTTGTTTTCCCTTTTTATCAATCACTATTATGTCATTGATATAAGGGGCAAGTTGAAAAATATCTTTTGTGATTGGGGTACAAAGAATTTCAATAATTGAGTTTCTATTCATCTCCTTCAATTTCTTAATCATTGGAAGGCTTAGAACAGCATCACCCGGGAAAGCTGTCTGAATGACTAATATTTTATCATTAGTATTATTCAATATTTCCATCTCTTATGCATCCATAACCATTGTTCCGGATACATTGTAATGTATTTTTCAAGTGCATTAGTATGTCTCTGGCTTAATTCAATAACTTTCAATTCTTCGTTTTCAGGCAGGTTATCAGTGCTAATTACTTCCAGTTCAGTTCTATAAGTAAAATCAGGTTGTCTTACTGCAACTCCAAAAATAATTGGAGCACCTGTTTTAAGGGCAAGGATTGCAGGCCCCGGATAGACAGCAGCTTTTCGGCCCATAAAATTTATTCTTATACCCTCTTCTGGTCCTCTTTGGTCAGCCACCATAGCAACTATTTTTTTATCCTTTAGTTCTTTATAAATCTGTCTTACTGATATACCCAGAGGGACAATCTTATTATTGAATTTTATTCTTTGTTTATCAAGCCAATTAGTTACCAGGCTATTTCTTTGTGGTTTAACTATAACAGAGAAAGGAATATCAGCCTGTGCAGCCCCGGACAATGCCAGATACTCCCAGTTACCAAAATGAGCACCGAGCATAATAACTCCCTTTCCTTCATTATATTTTTCTTTAATAAATGACAAGTTATTAAATTCAACAACTGATTGGATCTCAGATTTTTTCATCACCGGAAGATATAAAATTTCCATAAATGTAATCATAAAGCTTTTATAGCTGCCGAAGGCAATCATATTAATTCTATGTCTATCATAAGAAGGAAAAGCTTTCTTCAGATTATTTTTTACAGTGGATTTCCTAATCGGAATCAAGAAGTAAAATAATACAGTCATCAGGAAAGACACCTTACGGGAAAGAGGTAAACCTATAAGTCTGACCAAGCGACTTAAAGAAACCCAGAGAAAATATTCTATTTTATCTTGCATCAGAATAAGGTTTTAATTAGGAGAGTAAAGTTACAAAGAGATGTGATAAAATCACACAAAAAAATCAGTATAAAAGTTAGAATTTAGATAAAACTGACATTGAACAGGAGATATTATGAGTTAGGTTTTTATAATTTCATATTATCTAAAGTTAGAATTGTGAAATTCTCTGCTGCCAGTTATCGTCTTGTAATTCGCCACGCTTTGTAGAATTAATTAACATATAATCGGAGAAACCAGAAAGGTCGGCAAAAACGAATATCACACCACCTTCTATATCATTATAATGCCAGATTTCATAAGGTTTAGTATCCATCTGGTTTGGAAATCTTTCAATTTCGCTTGGTTCGCCATATAGAATGAAAACTCGTCCCCGATCGGTTTTCCATCCAATTTTGCTTGAACTCCCGAAACGCTGGTTACTGGTCTCAACCCTTAATAAATATTGTCTGAATGTATCTTCCCCGGGAGTCGTAGAAACTTTATCCCGGTTTTTCCAGAAATTGAATATGAATTGCCGCTTTGCTTCAAGACCCGCTTTTTGAGGATAAAGTTTTAATTCCTGTGGTGTTGAAGTATATTTTGATTTTTCCCAAAGATCATCTAGTTCCTCTTCAGACATAGCACCAAACTGACTGCTAAGAGCAGCTAGGTTAACTGCTGATAAAGTATCTTTAACCTGTGCAACAGTCGGGTTAAAGACATAAAATTTTTTAGCTGTAGACACACCATAATTACCCGCACTATCAATAACGGAAATAATTAGTTTATAAGAATCAGTCGGAAATTTATTTATTACAATAGAGCCAATCTCAACATCTGAAGGATAACCGATAGGTAACTGCTTAACCTTTCGCCATACCATATTCCCTTTGCTATTATATACAATATGATAAACTTTCAATAAATGGTTCTTTGCAGATTGGTCAAGGTTATAAAGTTCTGAATAATAAAAAACGACAGGTTTGTTAATACCGAAAACAGTAGTAGGGGCAGGAATAACTTCCAGGCTATTCTTATAAAATAATGAGCTTTTATCCTGAGGATCCTGAAGAATATTTGAAGCAAGTTCTATATCACTAATTGTTAATGAAGAATCATAAAACCGGCGTGCAGTAAAATATTCATTATAATATTTCAAAGATTCTTTTTTATTATCCCCCCCTCCCACATCAAGTTTGTATTTACCAAAAGGAATTTTAAAATCTAAAACACCAACCAGGTTTTTATTATTTTGATCTATGGAATCAGTAATAGGATGATTTATATTCCAGTGTTTATCAATCACTATTTTTCCCGAAAGGGAGTCAGTGATAGTAATAAATAATAAACCTTCAAGATATTTAGCGTTATCTTTCTCAGCCAGAGTTAACTTATTCTGATTGAAAGAATAATATATCTCAAGGTAATCTGAAACAGAATCATACCCAAAGATTGCATAATCAAATTCAAAAATAGGATTATTTGACTGGGAGTAAGTAAAATTGAAGGAAAAAACAATTAGCGCAAAAAACAAAAAAGATTTCATAAACAAACAGGGAAAAATTAAAAAGGGCGTCTAAAATATCAGACGCCCTATACTAATAAAAATATTATTTCAATCCATACTAAGTTTAATACTGAAGGTATGATTTGGATTCGGGAATTCTCTTACCTGCTGATAAGAATAGTCAAGTACAAAATGATAACCTTCGGTAAAGCCATAATTTATACCTGCTCCGAAAGTAAAACCATTATTTATATTTGAAACAGCAGTGTTTGAACTCTGTACATTAGAACTGTATCCACCTCTTACAAAGAACATGTTTCTGAAGCCATATTCCAATCCAACTTTCATTTCATCTTCCGTAACATTGTTATTCCTGAATGTTGCACCCAACATAAAATTATTTTGATCATCTAAAATAAAATTGTATGCTGAACTTAACTCAAAATAACTTGGTATCTGAAATTCTTCAGTAGGCACATTATAATTTGCCGTTGGACCCCCATTTTGTCCTCCTGCCAGATCAGTTACTGTCTGAAGGCTGCCTCCCTTGAAAGACATATTGGTCCCGATATTTTTAACAGCTACACCAAGGGAAAGATTACCTGGAAACCTGTACTGAACACCGAAATCAATAGCAAAACCAACAGCAGAGACATCAGCAATAGTTTCACTAATAACTTTTGCATTAACACCCACGCAAACTCTGTCAGTAATGATTTTTGCGTATGAAAGTCCGGCAGTCAGGTACCCGGGAGAATATGTGGAACCGGTTCCATCCGGTGCATCAGTTGTAGTTACAGGTATATCACCGAAATTCAATGTTTTGACAGATAAAGCAAGTGCACCGAAATCACCAAGATTACTGCCGATAGCAAAATAGTTAATATTTATACCAGCCAGGTATGAAGTAAAACTGAACATTGCTTCAGTCCCCTGAGTCTGGCTTAACCCTGCCGGATTATAATAAAGAGCTTCAAGCCCTGTTATATTAGCAAGAAACGCCCCTCCGGTTGCAATTCCACGGGCGCCAACCGGTATAAGTAATTCGTCTGCCCCGGTAGTGCCCTTCCTCGAAGAATCTCCGGCATAAACTAATACCGACCATAAAATCAGTATAAAAGTAAAAAGCTTTCTCATATTTAAACTCCTAATTTTTGCATCTAAAAGCGGCAGCATTACGCTGCCGCGTATAAAAATTAATAACTCTTAATCTGTTTTTGAGGCATGATAATAGCGAACTTTAGAACCTTATTACCATAACCCGGAGATGAAACAATAGCCAGATACATTCCGGAAGCGGCTCTTAATCCGGATTCATTCTGAAGGTTCCACCTCAGGAATGGTGAGGTTGGGCTCGATTTATCTTTAGTTGTTAACGTTCTAATCCTTGTTCCGGATAATGTAAAGATATTTATCGTTACATCTCCCGGTAAATTTGAGAAAGTCACGAACGGTTCATCCGCAGCACCTTGGTTGTAACTTGTCTGCGGGTTATAACCATACAACGGATTGGGGAATACATTAACTTTATCAAATAATGATTTTTTATCTGCATCACTTAAATTGCCAAGTTTAGTATTAAACTGGAATTCATCTTTTGATGTGTAAGGATACGTAACCATCGGTATAGTCAGATGCTCTCCAGGAGTAAAAAAATTAGCACCCGTTCTTTCCAGGGCTGCCAAATACATAGTGTTAAACCATGGAGATAAGGCAATTTTTTTCAAACTATCACTATATGGACCTGTAAGAGTGTAACCCTTTATTACATCAGCACGATCCTCCGGTGTAGCGGTTAGATTGCCTGTATATTCAATATGAGGTACGGTATCATATGGACTATCAAAAACAAGTATTACCTCCCAGGATCCCGCAAGTTTAGTACCTGGATCCCAATTACCATCGGGATTACCACCTGCTGTAGAAGCCTTTTTTTCAATAAAAGCAACTGCAAGCTGTCTTTTTTCACTATTTGCCGAATCAACAACCCAGGCAGAGAATGGTACCTTAACAAAACCATTTGCATGTCCATGTATAGCATCCCAATTACCAATATGATTTCCAGCTTTAACAGTATCCGCTGCAACATAACTACCGGCATAATAAGTTACGGTATTGGCAATAGTTCCAAGAATTCCATTAATATACCGGTAGGCTAAACAGGTATCACCAAAATGTATCTCAACTTGTCTCATCCTGTCTGCGGTCATAACATTGGATTGCAAACCCTGAACAGATAAGCCATTATAACCTACTCCAACTACAACTGCTGTGGGAGCAGGAATATCCTTACCCATATAAAAAACACCTCTCCATGTAGTAGTTCCGCCAAAAGCTGTATACCATATAGCCGTATCATTAACAGCTTTTCCATTTAATGTATAAGTAGGTGCACCGAATTCGGGTATTAATGGTTCAACTTTTGGTACGAATCCCTGAATTGGAGCTCCTCCATAATTTAAAGTATCAAAACTGTAAACAGTTTGATTCTTTAAAAGAGTATCACCTGTACCTGTATTGGTATTTATCAATGACCAGGAAGGTGTATACATCCCATCCAAAGGATTTTTATCAGTAACAAAATCCACTTTATAAGTATTACCTGTGAGTTTTGTTTGATCAACGACAATATATTTTACTCCGCCGCTTGAAGATCCGCTATTCCTTTTTGACGGTGTATTCATAGTTACAGGCCTATATTCATCAGTATTCATTGTAACTGTAATTAATGGAGATTCAAATTCTGAAACAGCATTACCTGAAGCATCATAATAATCTCCGGTAGGACCATATTTCCCAGAACTTCTTTCCACTACAGCTAAATTATTGACTGTATATTCTGTAATAGTAAAATAATATTCATTTCCTTTAATAAGACTATTACCAGTCGATGGATCATTTGTTAATCTGAATTTAATCCTGCCTGTAACTGAATCAGCAACAACCGCAGAATCCAATTTATTAGCATCAGGAGCAGATGGTTCCCTGAGATCAATGCCACCGTTAGGAACCTTATAAAAGATATTCTGAATCGCATCTTTTAAATCATATCTTGCAATTTCCGCTGAATTAGGTTGATTATTTACTACAGCACTTTTTGCATTTGTAAAATATTGAGTAATAAAGAACCCATGTATATTCTGGTCAACATCAAATACCTTATTAATAGCTCTGTATCTGATGTTTTTATAAGTTGGCCATGTAATATCTATGAATCCATCACCCGTTTGAGTTGAATACTCAACAGCTGGTGGAGGAGCCAATGACGGGAAGTTTGCCTTAAATAATGTTTTAGCCGTCGCATCAGTAGTTTTCACAACAGTAACACTATTCAAATAGTCAGTCCCTTGTCCTACAATATATGCAACTACAATTGTAACTACAGAATCTTTTACAAGTTGGAAAGGACCCGTATTTGTCATCTGTCTCTGATCCCTTGCAGTTGTATTTACCCATCCAACTTTACTTACTGGATCGCCGGAATACATAAAAAACGGATCAACTAATTTACAGTCAACTCCGGTTACAGTACCCTGAGACCATGTACAAGGATTAATTTTACTTCCGGTATAATCCAATCCAAGCGTGTAATATCTGCACTGGAATCTATTGGCCGGATCAATACCATTATAATATTGAAAGAAAGAAGAAACTCCCAGGTTCTTAGCACCAGGATATTGTTGTATGCCTAGTACTTTACCGCGAACATCGGTGGCTGTGTCTAAAGCTACATCACCAGCATCATAAATACCATTACCATTATTATCTTTAAATGTTACTCCTGGTATATATGAGCGCGGACCCTGAAAAAAGTCAACTAAAAAACACGGTGGTGTAGTACCCCATTTAGCATCTCCACTTCCCGTTTTGTGGTATGTAAACCCGGCATTTAATGTTGTATCACAACCCACTAAATCATTTGCACCGCTGTCACCTATATCAGGATCATCTGCAACGCTGAAATAGACGCTATCCAATACATCAGCAACAGAACCAGTATTTACAATTTTGTATCTGACAAATATCATATTACCAATTGCTGCTTTCGAATTTATAGCAAAAACAGTCTGTCTGACTTCTATTCCCTGAGGGTTAACATCATTATAAGTTCTGAGGGCAGGGGATAATTGATCCGAATAAACACACCAGGCGGTTGCATCACCAAGTATATCCGGGCGATCCATAGTAGAATCCCAGGGCGTAGTAGATCCTAACGGTAACGGATCATACTTTCCATTATGATTACCATCGTAGTAATCAGCGCCCATTGCTACTGCATCTTTCCAGTCTTGCCAGCTTTGTGACCAATCAGCATCACTTGATTTTAGAACATATAATTGCGCTCTTGAATCATTTTGTCCCGTAGCATAGGTACCGGGAACATAATCCTGAATTCTGGATGCGGACATTTGTCCATTTGACCAGAGTTTTCCATTGGATAAACCAGACAAATAGAAGCCGCCTGAAAAAAGGAATATTTTGTTGTTTAATTTACCGCCTGCAATTGTAGCTGGGGGAATAAGCACATCAGCTAATACTCCATTACGACTAACAGGCATATCAACATTGTTAATAAAAAGATCATAAGAATCGCCTGCTTTTAATTGGGTTTTATTGGAAGTTGAAGGTCCATTTCCGCCCTGCTCTGCCAAAGCAAACGTTGTTGCCAGGGCAACAATAAAAATGAGAGCTATAAATTTTATCAAACTACTTTTTTTCATATTTAATACCTTTTTCCTCTATCTATAAAGAAATATTAGAGAAATTTAATTTTAATCCTAACCTAATCAATCTTGGAATTCCAAAATTGCCCGGGTCTCTTTCAAGTGACATATAATCCTGTGCAATAAAATTACCATCAGTGCCGCCAATTGCAGCTTTCCCCTCGGCAGTGCTTAACCATCCCGTTGTATATGGATCGCCGGTTGATCTGTAAACGCTTACTACGTTTATAGCATTAAATAAATTTTGTATCCATACATAAGGAGTAATTGCAAGATTGTTCAACAAATCGAAAGATTTCTCTAACTTTAAATCCACACGGAAATCTCCAGGACCATATGAAGAGTTAACATATCCTTTTGTATCTCCGTATTGGGTATTATCACCAGTAGCAAGTAAATGCTCTATCAACAGAGGAGTATATGGTCTGCCGCTGTTAAATGAAACTAACACATTTGCACTTACAGTTTCAAAAATTCCTAATTGTCCTTTAGGAATATTAAAGCCAATGTTGATTGTCCCTGTATGTCTCTGGTCAAAATCAAGAGGAGCTATAACTTTCGGAATTTCACTTCCCAGATTTCTAAATGCAGAAACATATGATGAACTTGTAGATGATCCGGTTCCTTCAGCAAGAGAGTAGGTATAATTCAACGATAAATCAAAATAACTTATCCTGCTGATATCAAGCGAAAAAGCAAGACCTTTAACTGTTCCGAAATCTGTATTCGTATAAGTATAATAAGCAAGAACCTGTCCGCCTACTGATCTCTGGAAAAATATAGGAGCTGTATTTATCTGTCCTTCGGTATTTTTATAAAAAGCGGTAATATTAAGTGCGGCAATGTTACCTAATACATGCCTGAAGCCGACTTCATATTGTGTGGTAATTTCACTTTTTAAATCACCAACAGTTACAATCCTTGCAGCATCAGTTTCAAGGACAGTTACATCTTGTGGAGCAAAATATAACAGATTCAGAGATGGTTCCTGAATGAACTTTCCATATTGAGCATGAAATACTGTTGTAGCAGTTATTGGGAATCCTAAACCAATTCTTGGTGAAAGATAAAATTCGGGTTTCTTCTTTGAAAGAACAAGTGCATACCCACTCGGGTCTGATGCGGAAGGAACAAATGGAAGTTCCGGATTTGAAACCTCATCACCCTGTGTGTCAAAATAATCAGCTCTTAACCCAAGATTAAGTACTATATCATTTAATTCAAATCTGTCCTGAATATATGTATAGGCAATAACAGGTTTTTTAGGAGCAAAACTGGTTTGTACGCTATGAGACGTACTATCCTGTAATAGCAGAGTCTGGAACCCATCACTCGAAGTGTGGTTCGTCCCTGTTATATCATATCCAAAAACAGATGGTTGAACTGAATAGTACCTGGCAGCTTCTGTAATCCAGGGAAGGTTAAGATTATCTGAAGCCAAACCAGCTGGCCCGATGGAATAATTCCTGAGTATATTATAATTTATTCCACCGCCTATTTCAAACAAATGGTTGTCAATCTGAGAGGTAAACTCAGCATCCATATTTAATGACTGGCTTTCAGTTTTAGAAAAAGAACCATAGACTCTGCCTTTTTCATAAAAAACACCATATTTATCCATGTTGAGTCTTGTACCATTGGAAGGTAATCCGGGTATATATACCCCATTAACATAGTTACGAGCTCCGATTTCGGCATTCGATAAGCTATCGCCATAAGCATTTAGGTTATCAAACCAAACTCCGTCACCGGTTTCAGATTTAAAATACTTATAGCTAAAGTTAACATTCCAGAAAGAATTACTGGAAATATTCTGTGATACTTTTCCAAAGAATGAATAATTCCCCTCTTTGGTAAGAGGATTATGTACTGAATTATTCTTTGCATACGCCAGATCAAAAGTTTGATAATTACTTAAGTTAATATTTGTTCCAAGCCTGACATTAAAATCTCCAAAATTCGAGTTGGTTTTTCCTGTAAATCTCCATACCCCGGTTGAATTATTCGGAAGATAATCGCTTGAATATTTTACATCAGAATTAAAAGAAACACCAATAGCATGTGGACTACCATCAAGATCCCATCCACGTTCAGCAGATAGGAAAATTGTGTGGTCTTTATTACCAGGAATGATAGGTCCGCTAAGGTTCACAGTATATAGATTATATCCGTAATTGTCAGTAAGAGTTGAAGTCAACCCATCGACATAAAGAGTATAAAATGGATCACCATTTTTGGTTGTAACATTAATGATACCTGACTCTGCTTGTCCATATTTTGCTTCATAACCGCCTATCTCAAATGAGATCTGCTCAATAGCGGCATTACTTACCTGTGAATAGTTTGATCCTGTATAAATATCATTTTGAGGAACACCGTCAACTATATATAAAACTTCGCCTCCACGGCCGCCTCTCACGTTTATGGTAGCATTACCTGAAACTCCGCCGCTTCCATCAGCCATTACGACACCTGATTGTAAACTTGCGAGTTGTTCAACACCCTTAACCGGAAGCTTGTCAATTTCGTTGGCGTCAAACACTTTGGTTGTATTTGTAGCTTTTTCTTCGAAGAACTTCTTCCCCGTAATCTCCACTACATTTAGCTCCAAACCAACACTTAACTGAACATCCAATGGGGATGTTATTCCAGCAACAACTCTTACATCAGTTACCTGTTTAGGTGAATAACCGACATAACTGATTCTAACAGTATAAGTACCGGGAGGAATATTTAATATAAAATATTCGCCGTTCACATTTGTAGCTGCACCCAAATTTGAATTAACTATCACAACATTAGCACCTATCAGTGGTTCTTGTGTTGATCCGTCAATAACCTTTCCACTTAATTTTCCGGCACCGCTTTGGCCGAATAAAGGGGAGGACATAATAAGGAGTGCTGCCAATAAAAGATTGGTAACCAAATTTTTCATCTCTTCTCCACCAAGATTTATATATTATTCTGACTAACTTTCTAACTTATTTTTTGTAGTTCAAGAAAGTGGGCGAATACCTTTTACTCAAAGGTTCCGCCCGCTTTAATAAGACATTAAACCGATTACTTCATTAACAGCATTTTCTTTGACATAACACTACTGTTAGATCTTAAGGTATAAACATAAACACCTGAAGCAAGTTTAGAAGCGTCGAAAGTAACATAATGCTGTCCCGCTTGCTGTGTAGCATTTACAAGATTAGCTACTTCTCTGCCAAGCATATCATATACCTTCAAAGAAACATTGCTTGTTGCAGGTAATGTATAATTGATTTTTGTACTTGGATTAAATGGATTTGGATAATTCTGTTGCAGATTAAATGAATTGACAACCTGATTTTTATCATTTACACCGTTTATTACTGTAACAGGAATTGGAAATGCATAATACATTATCGGATTATCAGTAACTGCACCTGTTTGACCAGGAACAGTACTTACATCAGGAGCTAAATCAGCAAGATATACAATATCGGCCACATACTTTTGCTGAACTGGATCATAACGCAGGTATTGAGGAGTATGCCCCCAACATTCAGAAATAGTTTTATCTCCTGCTAAAACTGTAACAGGTGCCCAAGTTGTGCCACCATCAGTTGACCATGTGTGGTATAAATCACTTAAACATACTATATTTCCACCATCTGTGGCAGTATCTTGAGTTCCAATTTTTCCATTAGTTAACTGGATACCAGTCCACATTACGTAAACAAATTTCCCATTTTCACTGACTGCTACTGAAGGATAACTATTTCCGTATCTGTTAGCAGCAATTCCGGCAGCCGTAGGTGTGCCTAGAGCTGACATAACTTGCATTGTATCTATTGCGTAATTAGAAATTGTTTTCCAAACGCCCGTGGTTGAATTATAATAGATAACCGGGAACATCCAAGTAGTATCTGTGGCATTAAAACTGTAACCGGCTCCATTTGCAACAGCATGTACTACACCGGAATTAGTAACAGCAAGGTCAACCTGGCTCACATTACGTACTAATGGAGCAAAATTAGGATAACCAACTACTTCGCCCTTTACACCGTCAATTTCAATTTTTTTAGGTGTCCAGGTAGTTCCGGAATTTGTTGTAGCTACAGTAAAGAAGTTGTCACAAGAATCAACAGGGTAACCTAAATAATTGGCATAGAGTAACGTAGCAGAACCAGCAGCTACACCATAATATACTACCTGTGTTTCATCCGGAGATTTGGAAATAGCCAATTCTGTACTGCCATTTGCCTGCCAAAACACATTTGATTTAAATGCAGAAATACTATCCCAATTTGTGAACACTGCACCATCGGGTGAACTCCAGAATTGATATTGATCTCTGCTAACACCTGAAGTAGCCAGCCAAATATTAGCATTCCCAAACTGCAATGAAGGATCATCGCCTGCGGAGTATTGGGTAATTAAGAATGAAGAAACACCATCCCAGATAGCTAATTTGTCAGGTGTATGACCAACAACACCAATAGTCCCAATATTTGCACCTTGTCTCTCAACATCTATATCTGGATATCCTGCCTGACCTCCGAATACATCAGTAGATGTATAAACGCCTGTAGCAGAATCTCTTTCTGTATAAACGATATGCCTGACGGTCGTTGTAGCACCGAGTGGATATGGTCTTACCATGTTGGCAAATTTTGGGCCATGCCAGTACACGATTTGATCTCTTATAATACAATTTGTCCAATAATCATATTGGGTTGTAAGACCAATCGATTCCCCTACTGGGGTTCCTGTTAACTTAAGAGGACTAACAGATACCTGAAATAAATTATTCTGATCTTCTGTCATAGAAATCTTGTGTAATTGAGCAACTTTTGAAATCTTAGTTGTTTGTCCCATGATTACACAAGGAACCAAAAGTAGCAAAAAAAGAATTGTAACATTTCTTCTTAACATAACGTTCTCCTTCCTAGAGTTTATAAATAAGTTTATATATTCCACTTGATATTGACAAAATACCAAATTTTCTTAACAAAATACTATTTCAAACCTTTTTTGTCAAGTATATTCTGAAAAAAAACAACACGCACCATGATTTTAAATTTCAAAGGGAATGTCAACATATAAATTGCTCCCTGCCCTATTCAACACAAAAAACCCTATTATCCGGATTTAATTCCTCAAATTGAATTCTATAATAAGGCTTTAAGTTTTGCTGCTATCTGTGATTTTGGGACAGCCCCGATAATAGTTTCCTTTACTTTCCCGTCTTTAAATATGAGAATTGTGGGAATACTTCTTACTCCGAACCTGATTGCGATCTGTTGGTTTTCATCAACATCAACCTTGCCGATTTTTGCCTTTTCGTTATATTCAACGGCTAGTTCTTCTACAATTGGAGCTATCATTCTGCAAGGACCGCACCAGGTAGCCCAGAAATCAACCAATACCGGCTTATCTGACTGTATTACTTCAACTTCAAAGTTATCATCTGTTATTGTTACTGGTTTCATCAATAATCCTTTAATATTATATTGTTTAGGTGGTTCACATCAGAAAGTGTGACTCCATAGTTAAATTAAATCTCCGCGTTGCCCGACATAGCTGACAATATCTTCTCCGCCGTCGGCATGAATAATTCCTCCTGATATCCACTCGCCCCCTTCACTGCAAAGAAGGGAAATTATTCTGGCTACATCCGTTGGTGTAGTATGTCTACCATGCGGGTTTTTTCTTTTTGCAACTTCAAGCATAGGTATGCTGCCTGGAATTTTTCTTAGTGCCGGTGTATCTGTGACCCCCGCCATAATTGCGTTGACTGAGATATCAAATGATCCTAACTCCAGGGCTAATTGCCTTACATGTGATTCCAGTGCAGCCTTTGCTGCTGATACAGCTCCGTAATATGGAATTGCTGCATGTCCGCCGGAACTTGTCATCGCGAAAATCCGTGCCTTTGGTGTTATGAGTTTATTAACCACAAGATCCTGTGTCCAGTAAACCAGAGAATGTGCCATTACATCTGAAGTCATTTCCATCTGTGCTTTAGTTATTCCTTCTTCACCGGCATCGTGAATAAATTTCCTTAATGTGCCGAAAGCAAGTGTATGCATTAGTATCTTTATAAAAGGTTTGCCATTTGATTTTATTTTAAGTTCTGAAATAATCTCGCTTCTTTTGGAGGCATCAGCCGCATTTATATTGTAAAAAACAGCTTCTGAACCAAATGATTTTACCTGTCCAATTATCCTCTCAACATTAGCCATTGTTGCCTGCCTATCTAAATGGACACCAAGTATATTAAACCCATCTTCCGCTAATTTTAACGAGGCAGCTTCACCAAATCCGGAGGAAGCTCCTAAAATCAAAGCCCAGTAATTTTTATTATCAGGGTTCCGCATTTTCAAATATATTCCTTAATTATTAAATTGAACGCAAATAATACAAAAATGCAAGAAGTAATACAATAGTCGGTTATTTCCTCGCAAACAGAATGGAATCTTCCCCGAGGACACGAACTACATCTTTAACAAATTCATCACTAACTTTTACTCTGATGTCCCGGAGATAAAAATAACGTGGTTTAGAACCATTATTGAAAAAATGAAGATAAACCGGAATATTTCCTTTGTGCTTTTCCAGAACTTCCTTTAAAACTAATATGTTTTCAGGAGTGTTCTTTGTCTTTTCAAAAAACAGTTTTACACTCTCCGTAAATTTTTCTTTTGCATCTTTCAACGGGACTACTTCATTTATCTGAAGTTTAATAGCATCTCCGCTGCTTTCTGTATTGCCTATTATAAACACACATTCTTCTTCTTTTATATACTGCCCGAATTTTTCATATACTTTTGAAAACATAAGACACTCACATGATCCGGAGAAATCATCAAGTGTAAAAAACGCCATCATCCGTCCTGACTTATCCATCTTTGTCTTAAGATCATTTATTACTCCGCAAGCCCTTACATTTTCTTCCTCTTCCTGTTCTTCAGTTTCGCCAAGATGTATAGTTGCGAATGATTTATACTCAACTTCATATTTGGTAAGAGGATGACCTGTGACATACACTCCTGTAACTTCCCTCTCTTTTGCAAGCAAATCTTTTGATGACCATTTTTCAACAGTTCTAAGAACCGGTTCCTTAATTTTTACTTCCTCAGCCATCTCACCAAACAGACTCCCTTCAACTGATTTATTGGAATTCTGAACCCGGTTCCCGAAATCCAAAGCTTCCTCAACAGCAGCAAAAAGATCACCTCTTTTTTTATTGATTGAATCAAATGCCCCTGCATATATTAAACCTTCAAGTACTCTCTTGTTTACAGTCCGGGTATCAACATTAGCACAGAATTCAAACAGACTTGTAAAATTTCTCTCTAATGCTTTTCTGCTCCTCTTTATCTCCTCAACAGCTCCTACTCCTACATTTTTAATGGCACACATGCCGAACCTGATCTTTCCATTATTAACATCAAAATAAACTGATGGGGAGTTTACATCAGGAGGAAGTACTTTAATTTTAAGCTTACGGCAGTCTTCAAGAAAATTAGCTACTTTATTCTTATTACCGAATTCGTTTGTAAGGTTGGCGGCCAGAAATTCTGGTGTATAATAGGCTTTCAGATATGCGGTCTGATAGGCAACGTAGCTATAAGCGACCGCATGGCTTTTATTGAACCCGTAATTTGCAAATTTATCTATAGCTTCAAATATTTCAGAAGCAACTTTATTCGATATACCATTCTTCGCTGCACCTTCAACAAATTTTTCCTGCTGCTGCTTCATGGCTATTAAATCTTTCTTCCCCATGGCTCGTCTCAGAAGATCTGCCTCTGCAAGACTCATTCCTCCAACCCTATTTGCAATCTGAATAACTTGTTCCTGGTAAACAATAACGCCGTAAGTCTCTTTTAAGATTGGCTCCAGTGAGGAATGAAGATACACTGTCTCCTTGTTCCCTGACTTTCTTTCAATAAAGTCATCAATAAAATCCATTGGACCCGGGCGATATAACGCATTCATTGCTGAAATGTCGCTAAGCGAAGTCGGTTTAAGCTTTTTAAGATACTCCCTCATTGGGGCAGATTCAAACTGAAATATTCCGGTAGTTTGCCCTTTTGCAAATAGCTGAAAAGTTTTCTCATCATCTAACGGAATTTTGTCGATGTCTATCTCAATGCCATAGTTCTTCTTTATTAGTCGAAGCGTATCTCTGATGATAGTTAAAGTGCGGAGTCCGAGAAAATCCATTTTAAGCAGACCGGAATCCTCAATTTGTTTCATATTGAACTGTGTTACCAATTCAGTCTGTGAAGAGGCAGTAGCCAGCGGAACAAAATTACTCACATCCTCCGGAGCTATCACAACTCCAGCGGCATGTTTGGAAGAGTTCCTGTTCATACCCTCAAGTACTTTTGCATACTTGATTAAATTTTTTATTTCATCCTGATCGGAATCTCTTACCCATTTTAATTCAGGAACTTCTTTTAATGCCTGGTCAATTGAAAAGACCTTACCAAACTTAGACGGGATAAATTTTGTAATCTTATTGACCGTAGAGATCGGGATGCCCAATACTCTGGCTACATCTCTTATAACCGCTTTAGAGGACAATCTGTTAAAAGTAATAATCTGGCTAACGCACTCATTACCATACTTCTCTCTCACATAATCAATTACGTCTCCTCTCTTGTCATCCGCAAAATCAACGTCAATATCGGGCATTGATTTTCTTGCTGGGTTAAGGAACCTTTCAAAGAGAAGATTATAAGTTAACGGCTCTATATTTGTAATGCCAAGTGAATATGCAACCATACTACCAGCAGCACTGCCTCTACCCGGGCCCACCGGTATGTTCATCCGCTTTGCAGAATTAATAAAATCCTGCACTACAAGGAAGTATCCGGCAAACCCCATCTGCTTTATTGTCAGAATTTCAAAATCAAATCGCGTATTAATTTCATCTGTTTTAACAGGATACTTATCATCAAATCCAATCCTGGCCAAAAGTTCAAAATAATCATCTAATGTCCTGGCGGGTGAATCGTCCGGAATTGGAAATTTCGGGAAGAAATATTGGTCCTTATCAAGTTTAACATCTATTTTAGAATCAATTTCCAGAGTGTTTTCAATTGCGCCTTTATATCCCTTGAAAAGTTTCTTCATTTCATCGGCAGATTTAAAATAGATCTGGTCAGTTCCATATCTTAACTGTCTGTAATCTGTTCCGTTCTTATCAGATAATAATAATAAAATATTATGCGCAATGGCATGATCTTTTTCAATATAATGACAATCATTAGTGGCAACGAGTTTGATACCAAGTTCTTCAGCCAGCCCGGGCATCATTGCAAGAATCGGTTTCTCCACTTCCATGTTATGGTCCTGAATTTCCAGGTAAAAGTCATCACCGAATATTTCTTGATATATAAGCGCAATTTCTCTTGCTTTATTGTAATCATTTTCAACAAGACTCGAAGCTACTATTCCTGCTGCACATGCAGATGTGCAGATTAAACCTTCATGATATTTTCTCAGAAGTTCAAGATCAATTCTTGGCCTGTAATAAAACCCTTCAGTATGCCCAAGAGTTGAAAGTTTTGAGAGATTATTATAGCCGGTTTTATCTTTGGCTAACAAAATAAGATGGTTATATAGTTTTTTCCGCCCTTTTCCTTTATCGTCAATTTTAGCTCTGTCAAATCTGCTCCCTTCTTTTACTACATAAGCCTCCATACCGAGGATAGGTTTTACATTTTCCTTATTGGCAATTTTATAAAACTCGGCTATTCCATACATAACTCCGTGATCAGTAAGTGCCACTGACTGCATCTCCTGATCTTTAGCTGCATGGATAAGTGTCTGTACTGTACAGGCGCCGTCCTGCAAACTATAATGTGAATGATTATGTAAATGTATAAAGTCGGACATGTTTTTAACTAATGAGTGATAAGAGAGTCGAATAAACTTAGTGAGTATTTAAATAAAAAACACGTTGATTGTTATTTTTTTTTTACAGTGTGATAAATGATTGGAATACTTTCAGGAATTCCCTGGATCCTTTTCATAGGCTCTTACTCATTTGTAGACCATTCCAGTCTCTAGTCCAAGATCTTTTGCTACTTCAAATGGCTTTCTCTGTTCGTCCTTTACTAATCGGACTACCTGAAGTTTGTATTCCTTAGTGAATTTTCTTCTAGTATTGTCTTCCATTTCTCTTACCTATGTTTTAATTGCTAATATAGTGTCTTATTTATTTGTCTACTAATTGGGGTAAGACCAAGGAATACTCCCTGGGGCCTTCTTTAGTTTATCCCGGGGCCTACCATAGACCAACCATAGGCCTGCCCAGGGCCTGGCGAAGGTATTATCTCGGCCTAACCGGGTAATAAACTTGGCCTAACTGAGGTTTAAATGGAGTTTTTCGAATCATTCCTTAAAAGGCAGATACATTGCCGATGGCTCCTGGTCTGATTCAGCAATTTCAAACCAAGGCAGTGCAGCAATTCTCCTAAAATACCTGCATTTCCAGGAAGTTTAATTCTATACAATAAGATGCAATTACATAATGACATTAAAAATTACAAATAATTCCCTTTCCAATATCCTATAGTTAAAAGGAATGATAAATAAGGGATCAAATGTTTAGAAAAGGAGAAGATTTCGCGGGGTGTTTTTCATACCCTGGAAAGGATAATTTAGGAGAGTATTAACATGATTGGACTTGGCGGAGCAATCTCCGCCTCACCCATCCGTTATTTAATCAAAATCATTTTTTTCGACTCAGAAAAACTTCCGGCTCTTAACGTGTACACATATAATCCTGAAACTAACTTCGAAGCATCAAAATTAACTTCATAATTTCCAGCCTCTTTTGATCCATTAACCAAATTAGCAACTTCTCTTCCAAGCATATCATATACTTTCACTGTTACGTCACTTCTTTTAGCAACGGTGTATTGTATTTTTGTGTCTGGGTTGAAAGGGTTGGGATAATTCTGTTCAAGGGCAAAGGCGGCCGGCAACTGATCTGGTTTGTCATTAATAAGTGTAAACTCGGAAATCGGGCGGCGCCAGACACCATTTATAGTTCCCGCAAAGAGATTTGTTCCGCTGACAGCAAGAGCTTTAATGTCATTTTCAGGTAATCCATTATTGACCTGAGTCCAGCTTGTCCCGTCATTTGTAGAGAGATATAAGCCACCTCCATACGTCCCTGCAAAAAGATTTGTTCCACAAACAGTAAAAATACGAACTTCAGTAGAAGTTAATCCATTATTAACCTGGGTCCAGTTTGTCCCGTTATTTGTAGAGCGATAAACACCCAGATAAGTCCCCGCAAAGAGATTTGTTCCGCTGCTTGCAAGAGAAAGAATGGAAGAATTCATTGATCCATCGCTTACCAGCGTCCAGTTTGTTCCGTTATTTGTCGAGAGAAAAACATTACCAAAGACAGTCCCTGCGAAGAGATTTGTTCCGCTGACAACAAGAGCCCAAACGTTGGTATCAGTTAAACCATCGTTAACCTTAGTCCAGAAGGTCCCGTTATAGCGATATACACCACGCCCCCCCCGGGATCCGGCAAAGAGATTTGTTCCTATGACAGCAAGAACATCAGGGGAAAATAAATAAGGTAATCCATAGTTTTCCGAAGTCCAGTTTATTCCGTTATTTGTTGAGAGATACACTCCTACATCAGTCCCTGCATAGAGATTTGTTCCGCTAATAGCAAAAGACTGAAAACTAGAATAAGTTAATCCATTGTATACCTGAGTCCAGTTGGCTCCATCATTTGTTGAGAGAAATACACCATTATTAGTTCCCGCAAAGAGATTTGATCCACTGGCAGCAAGAACACTAATGCCATAGGTATTTAATCCATTGCTAACCTGAGTCCAGATTGTCCCGTTATCAGTCGAGAGATATACACCACCTCCATTAGTCCCCGCATAGAGATTTATTCCCGAGATAGCAAGAGCCTGAACGGAAGAATAAGTTAATCCATTATTAACCTGAGACCAGCTTGTCCCGTTATTTGTTGAGAGATACACACCTGCATCAGTCCCTGCATAGAGATTTGTTCCGCTGACAACAATAGCTTTAACAGAAGAATTAGGTAATCCATTGCTAACCTGAGTCCAGTTTGTCCCGTTATTTGTTGAGAGATATACACTCCATCCCACAGCCGCAAATAGATTTGTTCCGCTGACGGTAAAAGCCTGAGCATATATATAATTAGGTAATCCATTATTAACCCAAGTCCAGCTTGTCCCGTTATTTGTTGAGAGATACACACCCTTATCAGTCCCAGCAAAGAGATTTGTTCCGCTGACAGCAAAAGAATAAACGGAAGAATTATATAATTCATTGCCAACAAAATTCCAGTTTGTGCCGTTATTTGTTGAGAGATATACACCACCTCCATTAGTGCCAGCAAAGAGATTTGTTCCGATGACTGTAAGTGAATTAACAACCGAATTAATTAATCCATTGTTTACCTGAGTCCAGCTTGTCCCGTTATTTGTTGAGAGATATACACCATTAAAATCAGTCCCCGCAAAGAGATTTGTTCCACTGACAACAAGTGAATAAAGGAAAGGATAATTAGGTATCCCATTGTTAACCTGAGTCCAGCTTTCCCCGTTATTTGTTGAGAGATATAGACCACTTCCAGTCCCTGCAAAGATATTCGTTCCACTGACAGCAATTGATGAAACTGATCCTCCTGATGGACTAGCCATTTGAACCCAATCTGCCTTTAATATATTATTTCCGAAAAATATTATCGGTACGAGAAGATAAAGTACTTTGTATTTCATAAAAACTCCTGATTATTGAACTATTTATCTTAATAATCTGGGAAACTAATGTTTAACATAACCTGCATAACGGTATCAGTTGTTCACTGCTCAATTAATATCCTATGAGAATTGTGAACTATATTACAAACATATTGATCAAGGATTACATTGACAAAAACTAGTTATTGAGCATTGCAAAAAAAAACTACCTAACCATACTTAAGGTAAGATTTTTTAGGACACTCTGCAGAACTGATTTATTGTTCATATACATCCCGGGAAAATTGTAGAACTGTTATATAAACGTAATGATTAAATAACAATGTTTCAATAATGAGAATACAAAATCAAAACTATGTAAGAGATCAGTAACTCCTTATATAAAGGCACGTTATCTTTTCAAAAATCTGACCCTTAATCAGCAGGTCAAGTGTTTAATCATTCAAGTAAGAAAATTGTTCTTAAGGTTGAAAAGAATAAGTCACTTATAGTGCATCACATTGAAAAAACGAGCAATATGATTAAAATTACCGGGTTTTGAAGAACCGGGAAGAATCCTTGTCTCTCCGTCTTTATTTAAACTTATGGTCGAAGTTGATCAAATTCTTGAAACATATAGTGCTTAATTGCTCCTTATTTGTTGCTTATAAGTTGTAATTAAGGAGTAATTAAGTATACTTTGTGAGTTTGGTCACTTTCCCTAGTATGATAGTAGTATAATAGTAGTCTGATAGTAGTCCGAGCGTAGTATTTTCCTAGTTTTTGCCTAGAATTTTCCTAGTTATTATCTAGTTGTTGCCTGGTTAAACCCTAGTTAATTCGTATAACCTATTATATTTCAATAAGTTAGAGGAAGATCAATAACCTATTATTTTGCAATAGGTTAGGAGAAGATAGACTTTCCAGCTTTTTACAGCCCCTATAAACGACGATCTCTTCAATACCGGTATATTTGTACCCCCGGCCAATATTTTTGCGACTACAACGATTTTCGAAGCATAAAGTACCCCCTCCATTTTAATAACCTCAACCGTTTTTACTTGCCATTGGGTGATACTGTTTAAAGACCAACATAGTCCCATCGTTGTCCTGTCGTTCTCATAACGTTCAGCACATGCGCATATAAAAAGGTTATGCGGGGGTTATAAAAGTGTCCTGAAATGATCCTGAAAAGGTCTTGAAATGTCCTGAAAAGATCCTGAAAAGGTCTTGCAGAAAGCTACGCTTTTTATTAAAAATGAAATGACAATTTTGCCGCAACAGAAGGGTTCTTCCTTATTTTCTCCATACCCTATACTCCCGGCTATTCCTTCCCTGTGTGCCCAAATCCGCCGGTTCCTCTCTGACTCTCATTAAGTGAATTTCCTTCTTTCAGATCTGCTCTGTAAACTTTTGAAACGATAAGCTGGGCAATCCTGTCTCCACGCTTTATAACATAATCTTCCTTGCTGAAATTCATCATTATAATTTTTATTTCCCCCCGGTAGTCTGAATCAATAGTCCCCGGAGAATTAAGAATTCCTAATCCGTGTTTAATTGCAAGCCCGCTTCGGGGTCTTACCTGTATTTCATATCCGGAAGGTATTTCTACAGATAAGTTTGTTGCGACAAGAACAATTTCACCTTTAGAAATATTCAAATCATATTTTATAGCAGCCCTAATGTCCATTCCGGCACTCCCTTCCGTTGCGTATTCGGGAAGCGGGATATCATCATATTCGTTACTTATTCTTTTAATTCTTACTTCAATTTCATTCATTAACGTGCCAGTCCTAACTTTTTCTTAAAAAATGATAATTCCTGTTTATCCAATACAAATACTAATATTGAAATAATGTAACCTGCAAGGATCAGAAATCTATATGATAAAAATAAATGATGGGTGTTAAAAAGATAATAATAAAGTGTTCCCGCTACCAGGACGAAAAACATAGTTATTAGAACCTTTGAGTTTTCATAATGAACCATGTAAAACTTCTGAGTTACAAAATACACACCTACAGCCATAAAGAAATATGCCACGAGCGTTGCAAGCGCAGCTCCTACAATTCCCCAAACCGGAATCAATAAAAGATTTACACCCACATTAATTAAAGCCCCTGAACCCGTTATTATAGGAATGTATAGACTTTTTTCCTTTATGAACATTCCGGCTGATAAAATGTAATAAATACCATTAAACACATATCCGAACAGCACAATGGGTACAATTATGACACCACTCCAGTATTTTGCACCAATCAGGGTCCTGTGAAGTATTTGGATTTTTATTATATCATCAATAAACAATGATAAAATCACTAGAATCAGGCAGGAAACGATAGTAAAATAAGTGAGGATTTTTGCAAATACCTGTTTAATGTTTTTTTCTTCAGCATGTTGAAAAAAGAATGGCTGCCAGGCAAACTGAAACATGCTAACAAATAGCATCATGAATATCCCGAGTTTATAATTTGCTGAATATATTCCCGCTACGTTCAGATTAGTAAGCTTGGTTAGTATTGGTCTGTCAATCCCCTGAATCATCATGGAACTTAACCCTGCCGGCAGAAAGGGCAAACCAAACTTCAGTAACTTCTTGAGAAGTTGAAAATCAATATGAAATTTGAATGATTTGAATATTGTCGGGGATAAAAGCAAAAAAGAAAGAGCTGAAGAGGCAACATTGCTGATCAATATTGCTTCAATTCCTAATTTGAATTTTAGAATTAAGGTAAAATTCATTATCAGATTTAAGAAAATGCTGAGGATTTTGAACAAAGCAAATTTCTTTGCTTTCCTTTCAATCCTTAATTTAACAAACGGAATGATTGTCATTGAATCAAGGAATAAAATTAAAGCAGTATAATAAATCAGGTAATTATAATTTGAAGGTATTTCGAGAAGACTAAACAACGGCCTTTCGAGAAGTACAATTATCAGACAAATACATAATGAGACGATGGCTACTGTAAAATATGGAGTTGAAAATATATTTTTTTCTTCATCACTATTCTTTACAAGAACTGCATTTTTCATGTATGCAGTATCCATACCGAACAATAATATTACGTTTACAATAAGTATAATAGCATAAACCTGGTTCACAATTCCATATTGAGCAGGGACAAAAATATTAGTATAGAACGGAACCAGCAGGAAATTTAGAAACCTCCCCACCATCGTACTAATCCCGTAAATGGCAGTGTCCTTGGTAAGTTCTTTTAATTTATCGAGCATTGGTTCTGTTTAATTCTACATTCAGTGAGATATCAAGGGCTTTTACGCTGTGGGTTAAAGCGCCTACAGAAATAAAATCAACACCAGTCTCTGCAATGTCTTTAACTGTGTATAGATTAACACCCCCGGAAGCCTCAACTTTACATCTCCCATTAATCAGTTTTACAGCCAAACCCATTTCCCCCACATCAAAATTATCAAGCATTATTATATCGGCACCTGAATGACTTGCCTCATTAACTTCAATTAGATCTTTGGTCTCAACTTCGATGAGGAATTTCCCATTAAGTTTATTCCTGTATTCTATACAGGCTTTTACGGCCTTGGTAATTGAACCTGCAACTGCAATATGATTATCCTTAATCAGGAACATATCATAAAGACCGAGGCGGTGATTGTCGCAGCCTCCAAGTTTAACAGCTTGTTTGTCGATAGCCCTTAAACCAGGAACCGTTTTTCTTGTATCAATTATTTTAACATTTGTATGCCTTACCAATTCCCGAAACTTGTGAGCCATTGTGGCAACACCGCTCATCCTTTGGAAGAAATTTAGTGCAGTCCGTTCAGCAATCAAAATTGAAGCAGCGGGACCTTCAACTATAGCTGCAATATCTCCGTCTTTTACAGAATATCCATCTCTCAGATTTTTTAGAAACACCAGGTTTTTGTCAACTGTCTTGAATACTTCTTCCACAACTTCAAAACCAGCAATAATTCCCTCGTCTTTAACAAGAAATATTCCTTTCCCCTGTATGTTTCCCGGAATTGTTGCCAGTGTTGTAATATCACCAGATCCCACATCTTCCTTAAGGGCGGTTATTATTATATTTCTTATCTCATCAGTCATTTATTTGAAATATTTTTTTAATGTGTTTATATACAATTCCGGAGGTCTGCAGGCATGTTTGGTAGCTGCTTTCATAAATGCAAGAACTGTAAAACCTTCAGCAGCAAGATCACCATTTTCTTTATAAACTTTATAATTGATGTGAACTTTAGGAGAATAAATTTCACTAACAGTTGCTTCTACAGTAAGAAGTTCATCATAAAATGCAGCGCTTTTATATTTTACAGAAACCTCTACAACAGGCATTTCAATTCCGGAATCTTCTATAGTTTTGTAAGGTAACCCGTAGTGCCTTAACATTTCAGTTCTGGCAATTTCAAAGTATTCAACATATTTGGCATGATGCACAAACTGCATTTTATCAGTTTCGCAGAACCGGACACGTACGTTTGTTTTATAAGATATCATTAGTCAGAATCAAAAAAAATTATCCGATGTAAATTAAATATTATTCTATATACTCACCCATTTTGCCGAATTTCTCTAAGCGGCTGCTAATAAGTTTGTCGGGTTTGATTTTAACCAGGTAAGAAAGCTCTTCAACAATAATTCTTTTAAGAATAAGTGCAGCATCCTTATGGTCTTTGTGGGCACCTCCAAAGGGTTCAGGAACTATGCGGTCAATCAGCTTTTGTTCTAACAGATCGGGAGCAGTTAATTTCAGAGCTTCGGCTGCCTGTTCTTTAAAATCCCTTGTTTTCCATAAAATACTGGAACAGGATTCAGGACTAATAACAGAATACCAACAATTTTCTAACATCAGAATCCTGTCACCGACACCTATACCAAGAGCTCCTCCGCTTGCACCTTCACCAATTATAATAACAAGGATTGGGACTTTAAGGCGGCTCATTTCAAACAGATTTCTTGCTATAGCTTCTGCCTGCCCTCTTTCTTCGGCTTCCAGTCCGGGATATGCTCCAGGTGTATCAATCATTGTAATAACCGGCTTATTAAATTTTTCAGCCAGTTTCATTAAACGGAGAGCCTTACGGTATCCTTCAGGATTAGGCATACCAAAATTTCTAAAGACATTTGATTTAGTATCCCTTCCTTTCTGATGTCCGATGATCATTACTTTGAAATCATCAATCTTGGCAAAACCACCAACTATTGCCTTATCATCCTTAACATTCCTGTCACCATGAAGTTCAACAAAATTCTCAGTCATCAGGTAGATATAATCGAGAGTATAAGGCCTGTCCGGATGCCGGGCAAGCTGAACTCTCTGCCATCTCGTCAGATCCTGGTACAAGTTTTCTTTCAACTTTTTAACCTTTTTTTCAATTCTGACTATCTCCTTTTCAATGTCTAAACTGTCTGATAATTTTCTCATTTCCTCGATCTTTGTTTCAAGTTCAAAGATCGGTTTTTCAAAATCAAGTATCGCTTTAGCCATAATTATTTGCGTAATCCCCAGAATTTGTTCAAGGTCTTTCCTAGTATTTCAACATCAAGCCAGATATTCTGATTCTTTGCATAGTATAAATCAAGTTTGTCAGAATCCTTCCCCTCACTGTTTTCGATGTACCAGAGACCCGTTAATCCTTTCTTTCCTAAATAGAAATCATTATTATTATCTTTGGGACCAACAAAACTGTACCCGCCGGAAAACACTTTGGGTATCTTCAGAATAAAATTCTGAAACTCAGTTTGTCTGTTCCTCATGTGAAGTGTTAAATATATGAAAGGATATATAAAAAACAAAACCGCAGAAGAAAGTGTAAAATCAAAAACACGTTTTATTGACCTAATGAGTAAACTGTTAATATTATAATCAAACTCAATTATGGGTGTATCCTCAAGAATAGCAACAGATGCTTTCCCCACAAGGAAATCAAGATTCTTTCCGATGATCTTAAATTCCACATTTTCATTCTGACTTTTGGATGCAATAGCCATCATCTGGTTATATGATAATTCTTCAGACGAAAAAATGATTTCATTAATGTTGTTTTCCCGGATTACCTTAGTGATATTTTCTATACTGCCAAGGACTTTTAGCCCCCCAATTTCCTGGTCCACCTCTTTATTTGTTATGCTAATTAGCCCAATAACATTATGTAGATCTGTAGAATTAAACATCAACTTATGAGCAACTGAAGCGGCATTTTCATTTATCCCGACAATTAAAGTCCCCTTATTCCTGAAACCTCTTTTATTTATGACCGATCCGAATAAAATCTTAAATATTACCCGCCAGCCGGAAAGTGAAAAGAAGAGGATAAAATATGTGAGTATTATTACTCCTCTACTGTAAGCAAACTCCTTAAAGAAGAAGGACAATGTTGTGACAAAAAAGAAACTTATAATGATAGCTCCAAAATTCCTGATAATAGAAAACTCCTCTCTTTTATAACTACCCGTAATTCCTGTTATGAAGATATGAGCTAGTGCAGGAAGGGTATATACTATCGGAAAACTAAACGGCGGGAATCCAGCCCACCGGGGTTTAAAGAGTATATATAGTTTTTCAGAAAGTAAAAGAGTCAGGTCAAAAAATAATAAATCAAGAATGACTGCAAGCAGTGTTAGTTTTCTTTTTCCAAGAAAGGCAAACAATTTCCTGAATGTTATTGCCGCCTGAAGTATTATTTTAACAAGAAAAGAACCGGACAGATGTTTCTTAACAAAGAGATGCATAGCACTGTAAAAGATTTTTGTTTCATCAAGACTGCTCCGTCTTGTGGACTCCCCTTTATAGTGTATAATCTGAGTTGAATGTACATATAGAACTTTAAACCCTGCTTTCTGTACTCTGTAACAAAAGTCGAGATCTTCTCCATACATAAAAAACTGCTCATCCAATCCACCAACTTTTTCAAAGACTTCTCTTGTAAACATCATGAACGAGCCGGAAATTGCATCTACTTCATAAGTCTGATTTTCATCCAAATATGTGAGATTATAACGTGCAAATAATCTGCTTTTAGGAAAAATAGAGCTTAAACCAGTAACCTTACACAATGAGGTCCAGGGGCCGGGGAAACTTCTGCGGCAAGCAAGCTGAAGAGACCCATCCGGGTTAAGTATTTTACATCCGGCCAGACCTGCTTCCGGATTGTCCTTAAAGAACCGGATCATTTTGTCAAAGGTATCTTCACTAACAAGTGTATCCGGATTAATTAATAAAATATATTTCCCCTGGGCTGCTTTCAGTCCAATGTTATTAGCTTTACTGAACCCAAGGTTTTTATTATTGGCAAAGAGTTTTACTTCAGGAAATTTTTCCTTTATAAATTCAACGCTTCCATCATTGGATGCATTATCAACTACAATAATTTCAAAGGTGATTCTCTGAGCGGCTTTGTATATTGAATGGATAAGGTTCTGAAGGAATTCTTTTACATTATAATTTACAATAATTATAGAAAGATCCACTTTCGCACCTTATAAACTCCCGATTAGACTTTTCAATCTTAATTTCCAAACCATGGTTATAGCTTCACGGACAATCTTTTTAGACATCTTTGATTTGCCTATCACTCTGTCTACAAAGGTAATAGGTATTTCACCAACTCTGAATCCTTTTTTCCATGCTTTGAAAGTCATCTCAATCTGGAAGGCATAACCATTGGATTTTATATTATCAAAATCTATCGCGGCAAGGACTTCTTTTCTGAAACATTTGTATCCTCCGGTAGCATCTCTAACAGGCAATCCTGTTATTATCCTTGTATAGATATTAGCAAAGTAGCTTAACAGAAGTCTGCTCATTGGCCAGTTAACAACATTTACCCCTGATATATATCTGCTGCCAAGTACTAAATCTTTATTTTTTATGGCTTTAAGGAAATTTTTAATCTCTTTAGGATCGTGTGAAAAATCAGCATCCATTTCAAAAACAAAGGAATAGTTTTCCTTCAATGCATACTTAAATCCATCAATATAAGCAGTACCTAACCCCATTTTTGCAGGACGCCGCAGGAGTTTTACACCCTGCATTGTTTTACCTAAATTCTCAATATAATCGCCGGTGCCGTCAGGAGAATTATCATCTACTATAAGTATATCAAGTTCCTTATATCTGCTTAATACATCCGGAACTAATTTCTGAACGTTATCCAGTTCATTATATGTGGGTATAATTATGAGTGAACGTTCATTCATTACTAACAAAATCCTTAATTAAAACTTATAATACCTGATTTCAATTATTTATTTGAACCTGAACAAATATATTTAATTATAATGCCCTTTTCCAAACAAAACCACAAAAATTGTTCTAAATAATATCTTGAAATCCATTCTAAGTGACATATTTTCAATATAAAACAGATCATACCTTAGTTTTATCTTTACATCTTCAATTGTTTCATCATATTTATGCTTAACCTGCGCCCAGCCTGTAATTCCTGGCCTCACCTTAAGTCTTCTTTTGTAATAAGGTATTTCCAAAGCAAGTTTTTCTACAAAAAAGGGCCTTTCAGGCCTTGGACCGACTAAGCTCATTTCCCCTTTTAAAACGTTTATCATTTGGGGAATTTCGTCAATTCTAACTTTCCTAATAAACTTTCCTACCCGGGTAATCCTTGGATCATTTTTGGTAGACCATACTGGTCCTGATTTTTTCTCAGCATCATGGCGCATAGAACGGAATTTTATCATTTTAAACAAGGTACCATCAATACCACATCTTTCCTGGCGGAAAAACACCTTTCCGGTACTATCAAGTTTTATTGCAAATGCTGTTAGTATTAAAACCGGGGAGGTAACAATTAAAATGATAAGTGACACAATGACATCGAGAATTCTTTTAAGTTTTTTCTCCCATTCCGGCATTAGTTGCGGCATTATATCCATCAAAGGCACCCCGTAAATCTGGGATGTCTTTGCCTGACCGCTAAGGATTTCATAAAGGTCAGGTACTATTTTGAGCCCGACATTTTTAGGATCACATAATGAAATGACGTCGACCAGGAAGTCATGATTCTCTTTGTCCAGAGCAATAATAATCTCCTTAGCGTTGAACCTATCAATCATACTTGGGATATCTTTTATCAGGCCTGCTACTTGAATTCCTTTATATGATTTGTTCAGATTTTCAGGTTGCGCCGCAGCATAAGCTGCTACATCAAAACCAAGCGCCCTATGTTCAATAAGCTGGTCATGAACCTCGTTGGCCTGGGGATTAAAACCAACGATAATGACATTTTTTCTTCCAATCCCTTTGATTATAAGCTGCCGCTGAAAACTTCTGACAAAGATCCTTCCTCCTCCCACTAATAATAATAATAATCCCCAATAAATAAATATCAGTATTCGCGATTTTGAATCAATGTTATGAATATAATCATCAAGGAAAATCAGAAAAAACAGAATAAAAATTCCCACAAAAGTGGCTTTGAATAAAGTTGTAAGTTCATCAAGTCTTGAAGCAGCAAACCAAGTCCTGTACATACCGACAAAAGTGAAAATGATCAGCCAGTAAAAATACAGCGCCAGCATCGGGACGAAAAACTCAGGAAGAATTAGAATCTGGAACCAGCCGGTATTAATACGGAGGACAAAGAATAATATAAATGACAGATTAATAGTTAAGAAATCAAATAAAAGTATCGATATTTTTTCTGAAGATTTATTCAATTATGCCCTTTCCGTAGACTGCCAGAACGATGATTGCTTTTTCATTAGAAATTTAATCATTCCTATTAACAAAGCCAGGTTCATGTAAGTAAAATAAAAGCATAATGCAAACAAGATGAAATGTACCCTTATTTTTTTCAGCAGATATCCCAAAAGAGAGAAAGTATAAAACACAAGTTGAATATAAAAGAAATATTCATAAAACGAGTTTAATCTCCATAAGAGGAAATTGCTTATAAATAGAATAATCATAAAAACGGGTGAGAACCATCTTATCATTTTGTGGGACCATAAGCCATAAGAAACCAATCCATATTTAGGTTTAAGAATTTCTTTCATATATTGCAAAGAATAGAAATTCATAGTGTTGATCCTGATTTTCCTTTTATATTCATTTGTTATATCAGATGATTCCTCTTCGGCAGTAGCTGACTTTTCATACACAAATAATTTCCCTTGTTCCAAGACCCTCAAAGAAATTGTAAAGTCATCGGCGACCGTGGCCAGCGGTAAGGGAAGGAATAATGCTTTCCGGATACTATAGATACCTCCATTTGCCCCTATTAAACATCCCAATTTCCCTTCGCTTTCTTTAATCCAGTTTTCATACTGCCAGTACTTAGTCTCCTGGTTCCCACTTTCAATTGCCTTTTCATGATTCAAAAGAACCAATCTGCCGCTGACACCCCCTACCCTTTCATCTGAATAATATTTAACTATCTTCTTTATGGCATCGGGAGAATACATAGTGTTGGCATCACTAAAAATTATGATCTCCCCTTTTGCACTTTTTACCAGGTCATTTATAACCCTTGCTTTACCCCGTCTCTCTTTAAAAGGATAAAAATCAATATTAGTTACTTCTTTGCTGAGAGATTCAATTATTTCATTGGTTTTATCACTGGAATTGTCTGAGCCGATAACAAACTGAATTTTTGAAAGATCATAATCAGATTTAAGGAAATTCCTGATTGTTTTTTCAATTACTTTTTCTTCATTATATACAGAGATTATAATTGAAACTTTTGGCTGGTAATCAGGATTTGAGGTAATTCGTTTTGTAAAAAAAATACTTAATATATAAACTGATACAGGATATAAAATATAGGTGTGAACCAAAAATAAACTGGTTAGAACGAAGAAAATTACTTCAACTGATAAAATCATATACCTCTTATAATTGTCGATTATTTATAAATTATTTCATTATTATACATATTGTATATAATTAACTTTAGATTATTTACTTCCCAAAAGTAAATATAACCATTTGAATTGATAAATTATCTAAAAAATTAATCCTTGAAAAACAATAATTTTAGATATAGATTTATTATTCTAAAATAAAAAGGATTTTAATGCTTGTTCATACCGATTGTATATTCTTTAGAGGAGATATTCCTTGTAAACCACATAAAAAGTCTGGATTTCACTGTTCAGATTGCACGGAGTATAGGAAAACAGACCTTAAAATCTTAATAATTAAACTCGGAGCTATAGGAGATGTCATCAGGACTACTCCCTTACTCAGAAAATTAAGGTCGATATACCCCCACTCTCAGATTATCTGGCTAACCCTTTCTCCGGATATTCTAAGTCCGGAATGGGTAAACAGAACTTTATTTGTTAATCAGGAAAATATCGAACTCATTAAACAGATTGAATTCGACTGGCTTATTAACCTGGATAAAGATCCTCTGGCTATTTCTCTTACTTCTGCAATAATCGCTAAAAGGAAATCCGGATTTACCATTGATGAATGGGGACATGCAAAGGCCATATCTTCTCCGGCTGAAGAACATAAATGGCTAACCGGAATATTTGATGATCTGAACAAACAGAATTCAAAGCATTATATGGAAGAGATTTTTGATATTTGCGGGTTAGGGTTTAATAATGAGGAATATATTATTGAAAGCAATCCCGGATCTTTTAATTGGGATATAGATAAATCCAGAAAAGTTATAGGACTGAATACCGGATGCGGAGGAAGATGGACTTCGAGACTATGGCCTGAAGAGCATTGGATTAAATTAGTTTCTCTCCTTATTAATAATAATTATGAAGTGTTGCTTTTAGGCGGACAACAGGAGCATGAAAAAAACTTGTTAATTTCCAAAGCAAGCGGGGCTAAATATTTCGGCTATTTCCCTCTTACCACATTTATTTCTCTTTTGGATCAATGTGATTTAATTGTAACCGCAGTAACTATGGCAATGCATCTTGCAATAGGATTGAAGAAACCGCTAATTCTGTTCAACAATATTTTTAATAAAAATGAATTTTATCTATATGGAAGAGGGCAAATCTTAGAACCGGAATTTGTTTGCGGATGCTACTATTCACCGGTATGCGAAAATAATTGTATGCAATATATTTACCCCGAAAAGGTATTTTCTGAAATTAACAGAATTATGACTACGATGACTAAGGACAAGTAAGACTTGTTTTAAGTAACCCGTAAATAGATTAAAATTTATAAGGTAGCAATAATTTCATCATATCAATGCCTTATATATATTTTCAAATTGAAGTGCAACATTTTCCCATGTATAGTTATCTCTGATAAAATTCTTGGCGGCACTTATCATTTTTCCGGTATCAACCTCATTATTAAATACTTCCATAATTTTATTAACAAAACTCTCTTTTGTATCAGCAATAAGAAGATGTTCATAATCTTTAACATCAATCCCTTCTTTACCTACTGAAGTGGAAATAATACTTTTACCAATCGCCATTAGTTCAATTATTTTTATCCTCATGCCTCCTCCGACTTTCAGTGGCACAATTGCCAGTTGTTTGTCTGATATTTCGGAAAAGATATCTTCAACATAACCTCTAACTGTAATATTATTCATAAGCAAAGGATCTATCTTTAGCTCTTCAGTTCCTTTGCCATATATATATAATTGTGTTTTCGGAGTCCGGCTGATTATAGTTGGGAAAATCTCATCCAGGAACCATTTCAATCCATCATAATTAGGAGGCCATTTTAATGATCCTATATGAAAAAGTGAAAATGGAATTAATTCCTTTGATCTGAAATCAAGCAATTGAGGGTCAATACCCGCAGGAATTACAGAAGTTTTAATATCAGGATTAAATTGTAAAATCTCATCTTCATCCTCGCGGGTTATCATAATGCAGTTATCAAATTTCCCGCAAATCATGGGTTCATATTTTAACATCTTTTTATATTGTACACCGGAATATATTTTCAGAAGTGGATTAGATTCATTTTCAGTGAACCTTTTCATAATACGTATTTCGACATTATGTTCTCTCAGGACTACAGGAACATTCGTGATATTTTTTATAACATCAATAGTCCATCCCATATGCGAATGATCTACATGAACAATATCGGGTTTATTTTCGCGGAAATATCGTACAAGAAATTTTTCCATTTGAGAATTATGAAACTTTGAAAAATTATAGGGAACCTGGGAAAAAAGGTTGTTAATAGCACCGGGAATATGATTATCAGTCTGCACATCAAGGATATAAGGTGTGCAGATTTTTCTCAGTTCTTCATAAGATGTATTATAGTCGGAATGTTTTCTGTATACAGCAAAATCAACGATGTTCCCTCTTTTTTGTAGATAATTGGTAATACCGTAAATACCGATTCTGCCCCCTTCATCTAATGGAAAAGGAATCTGTGGAGCTATTTGAAGAATTCTCATATGGTTAGTTTCTTAATCGAAGATCTTTTACTAATAATGCTATTCCCCAAACCAAAGAGAAAATACTCAAAGAATATTTTACCCTGTATCTAAGCCAGATTGATAACATTGTAAAAACGCTTGAAAATCTCGTCGGACAGGGAAATCTCAAAGCCTGACCAGACTGTACTACATTTCTGAAATTTAAATTTTTAAGGATATCATTAAAAATTATACTCTCTTCAGGAGTATATTTTAACTCATGCCTAATAAAATTATCCTGCCATTTCTGAAATACAGATAGTGCGTATAATTTATTTTCGATATTACCTGTCTTTGTAAGATTAAAAGATGAGTCCCTCCAATTCACTAATAATTTATCAGATGCTGCAATACCACCTATGTTGGCAAGAGTAAACCAGGTAGCATCATCTGAGCCCCATGCATTGGGGAAATTAATGAACCCCCCGATTTTTTTTAAATCTTCAGTCCTAACCATAAAATCAGGGGCATAGTGGAGACGGTAATTTTTAATTCTGTGCCAAACAAATTCACAGCATGATTCAAATTCAGGACTGGAAGATGCTATTGCTTTAACAGAATTATTTTCATCTATTATTGAAACTCTTGCTCGAAAAATTTTTGCCTCCGGATACTTTAGGACTAGATTATTCATTTCTTCAAGAAAGTTTTTTTCACACCTATCATCATCCGAAAAAAGGATAAAATATTCACCTGTTGCATAGCTTAAGCATCTATTCCAGTTTTCAACAATCGGAATCATTTCATTATGTTCAATATATCTAATCCTGGAATCATTATAATTTCTGACAATGTTATTTACATCTTCTTTAGAGCCATTATTAACAATAATCAGTTCATAGTCAGGAAAAGTTTGCTGAAGAATGCTTTCAATGGAATCTTTGAGAAAACGTGTTTTTACAACCGGCAGGGCTACTGAAATCAATCTTTTACTCTAAGTTTAATTTGGTTTTATAGAACTCAGTATATTCATCCCAGAAATCAGATTCGTTCCAGGAATCAACTCCTTTAAATACCGAATCTGTATTTATCCGGATCATGGGTTCATCAAAATCTGTTTGTTTCTTTAATTCATAATTACAGTCAAAACCTAACCTTATCCGGAACTCACTTGAAAGTCTTTGAGTAAAAGTACCCATACTTTCAATGAATCCACTCGGATTTAACTTATTGATTAATTCTGTAGAATTATTCAATTGTTTTATAAATTTCATATATGAATCTGCCAGAATATTAACAGGTATATTATCCCGAATATACAAAGGCGTATTTATAGAAGGGATTTTATTTTCAACCCAGTTTTTGAGAAGATAATGACAGAATCTTTCTTCTTCAAAAGGCCCAAAAGGATTAGGAATTGTAAATTTACCCAATTTAATGTTCAACTTTTCCGTAAAGAAACGGAAAGTTTCAAAAGTAAAATATTTTGAAAGTCCATATGGGGAAAAACCTTTTAAATCATTTGAACCGGCTCCTTCATATGGTTCAAACACACTGCCTGTAAGTATTACTTTTTCGCATCCCGCTTTAGTAAGAACATCTAATGATTTATTTAATCCATAAGTATTATTCTTAAGCGCCCCCGGAATGTCGAATTCAATACTTCTGTAATTTCCTACTTCGGCTCCATGATGGCAAAATAAATCCACCTTCCCGATTTCATTAATAATACTGAAAAATTTTTCTGATCCAAATTTACAATTATAAACCAAATTGCATTTTTTCTCTAATTTCAGGATCCTCTGTTTTTTTAAAGAAGAATAATTGTTAATGTCTATATCGGTAAAAGTGCAAAAGACATTATTTCCATTTTCAATCAGTTTTTTGGCAAACCAAAAACCTGTAAATGAACTGGCACCTGTAAAAATAATATTCATTTTACTTTTTAATATTCAGATGATAGTCTTCTTTAAAATCAGGGTGTTTACTATCCTTATCGGAAATAATGACTGGTTGAATTGGCCATTCTATTGAAAAATAAGGATCATTCCATCTTATACCTCTTTCATTTTCAGGAGAATAAAACTCAGTTACCAAATAAAAAATTTCAGTATTTTCCTGCAGGGTTAGAATGGCATGAGCAAATCCTTTAGGAACATACATCATCTTTCTGTTTTCTTCATTGAGTTCTTCGCCGAACCATTTACCAAAGGTTTCCGAACTCTTGCGCAAATCTACAATCACATCAAATATAGCCCCTCTAATACAACGCACAATCTTGGTCTCGGCTTTTGGGGGCAGTTGATAATGGAGTCCCCTTAATGTTCCCTTATCTTTACTTAATGAATTATTTATCTGAACAATCCCGTTATCAAGATTTAGTTCATTATACTCGTTTTTACAAAAAACTCTTGCAAAAAAACCTCTGTCATCACCTCTCTTGTCGAGCTCAATAATATACGCCCCCTTAAGAGGAGTTTCAAAAAACTTCATTATTATCCCTTATCAATTAAAGATATTTTCTTTTTTAATGTCCTAAGCCTTACATACTTATCCCCTTCAAAATCCTCAAGGCTGAATTTATTTTTTTTAAAAGAATCAAATAATTCTTCCATACCAGAATAAAGATTATATTCTAATTTAAATTCGGGTAGCAGAGATCCAAGTAAGTCAAATTTAACTCTGTAATTTCTTGGATCTGCACCAACTTCACCTGTAAATACGATCTGCGATGAAGGGAGGAGCTGTTGTACTTTATCAGCGACATCCTTGACCTGGAAATTTTCACTATTTGCCCCAATATTAACGGCTTTATTCGAAATTATTTTTTTATCGGCATGTAAAAAGGCAACAAATGCTCTGGCAATATCTTTACAATGGATTAAAGGTCTCCATGGAGTCCCATCGCTCATTATCCTTATTTGCCCTCGCGTAAAAGCACAAGCAAGTAAGTTGTTGACAACTAAATCAATCCTAAGCATAGGAGAATATCCATAGGCAGTGGAATTCCTTAGAAATACCGGACAAAATTCCTCAGAAGCCAGTTTTGATATTTCGTTTTCAGCCTTAATTTTACTAACAGCATAAGCTGATACTGGATTTAAATTAGCTGATTCATCAAGGTCAAGAGTCTCACCCTTCCCATAAATTGAGCAGCTTCCTGAGAATAAAAACTTTGGGACACCAACAGATTTAGCCAATGCCGCAAGTCTCACTGACCCTTTATAGTTAATACTGAGTGTAATAGCCTCATTTAAATCCCCCATTGGATCATTTGAAATTGCAGCCAGATGCATAATGCAGTCATGCCCTTCAATATCTTCAGCGGTTAAATTTCTAACATCTTTTAAGAGTTCGACGTCCGGCTTTATATAACTTTCCCATTCACACCCATCAAATAGATTTAAGTCGCAGCCAGTTATAAAATATCCATGTTCTTTTAATATTTGTACAAGGTGGGTACCAATGTAACCGCGATGACCAGTAACAAGTATTTTTTTCATATTATTCGTCTTTATTTCCAGGGAGCTTCGCCGCTCTCCCATAATTTATTAAGATAATCCCTGTCTCTTTGAGTATCCATACAGCCCCAGAATTTATTATGTTTAAATAAGTTCAATTGACCGTCCCGGGATAATTTTTTTAGAGGATCTTTCTCCAGAATACAATCTATATCTTTACTTAGATAATCAAGAAATTTCCTGTTGAAAAAGAAATAACCACCATTTATCCAATTTTCTTTAAATTCCGGTTTCTCATCAAATTCAGTTACATTATCTTTCTGCAGCTTAATCTCACCAAACCTTGAAGGAGGATTAATGCCCAGAACTGTACCGATTTTTTTGTGTTTAATATGATAATTGAATTCATCATCAAGGTTGGCATCAGTCAAGCCGTCACCATATGTAACTGCAAAATTTTCAGCATTGCCAAGATATTTTTCACCAGCTATAGCAATCCTGGCACCTGTCATTGAGTTTTCGCCCGTATAAGCCAAGGTTACTTCCCAATCGAGATTATGATCAACTGAATGGACCTTAGTCGTGTTATTTAAAAGATTCACAGTTAAGTCACTATTTAAAGTATAGTAGTTTAGAAAATATGATTTAATCACTTCAGATTTAAAACCAAGACATAAAACAAATTTTCTGAATCCATACTTACTGTAAGTCTTCATTATATGCAATAAAATAGGATATTCTCCGACAGGGATCATAGGTTTTGGTCTGAATTCAGTTTCTTCTTTAATCCTGGTACCTAGTCCCCCGCACAGAATAAAAACCGGGGTATTTTCTTTATTTAACAATGTTTATCACTTATCTTATTTTTTAATAGTAAAATTTACGAAATTTAATAGATAAATCTGACATTCCAAACTGGGATAAAATAAAATCCAACTCCTCTGATGTAAAAAACTTTGTCAGGATTGTTGTAGATATAAAAATGATTACAGTCAGTGGAATATAAATTACTAGCGGAAGGTATGATACAATAAAAAGCAGCCCTGTAACCGAGACAATCATCAGAATTAATTTATATATATTTATCTCAGTACTGGCTTTAAGTTTGTTAAGGTAATATATTATTAACCCTGTAGCAAATAATCCCGTTATAATTTTTGATATCGCCGCACCATTATAGGAATACAAAGGTATAAGAATAAAATTTACAGCAATGTTGATAACAACAACTACAATTGAGTAATAAAAATTCCATACCTGTTTGTTATATGCAGTAAACAAATCCAGTGCATAAAAATTAATAAACAAGAAAATATTTCCCCATAAAAGCAGCTCAGATGGAGTAGAACTTTCAATATATTTAATACCAAATATCAGTACTGTTAAGTCTGTTTTTTTAAAGGAAAAAACAAGTGCTATAAAAAATGAGATCTGGAAAAGCAGTTTTAAACTAATGGAGTTTATCTTATTATTCTGATGATTGTTTAATTTAGCATTCTTCACAAGTAATGAGAAAACTGAACTTATAATAGCTGCCGGTATAATGGCTAATGGAAGGGACAGTCTGGTTGCTCCCGCATAAATTCCTGCAGAATAATCACCCCCAATATATTTTAACATTATAATATCTGCCTGAGCAAATATGGTTGATAATATTGCAAATCCAAAAATCGGCATTGATTCTCTGAATAACCATTTCAATTTGGCAGGATTATAATATAACCGGTAATTAAATTTCTTTGAAAGATAATATATTAGAAATATAAATCCGGGAAGGTTTGAAATAACATATATAATAATAAAATAAATCAAACCGGCTTTTAAATATATAATTAAAAACACCAACACCAGAAATATCAGATTATCAAGAATATTGAAAATCATAGGATAGTGCATTTTCAGACTTATTTTAAAAGGTATCTCTAGTATATCTCTAAAATTCATATACTTGGATGAGATTATTATACCTGCTAACAATATATTTAAAAAAATTATTTCATCGGATTTCATTTTTAGAAAAAACGCTGAAACATTGAAAATGAGATAAACCGTAAACAAAAGACCTGATCGGTAAAATATTCCTAAATTGATAAGGTCATGATTGCTTATATCACTTGATGTCTCTCTGAATATAATTGGTCCGATTCCGGCATCAATTATTTTGGATAAAATGGCTACTATGGCAATTAAATAACTGAATTTACCAAACTGATCAACCCCCAGGTATCGTGCTGCTATAACAATCCCTAATAAACTGAGCAGTAGATTGGCTGCCTGCCCGAATAAAAGTGAAAATATGTTCTTTGAAACAGAACTCTTTATGCTAGTTGACAATTTTCCCCCGGGCCCTGGCAAGTGATTTTTCTATCAGTGGGGATAATAATAACAGAATAACCAGTTTAATAGCCCATACTGTCATTCGGGTCTGCATTGCAAAATAAGAAAATTCAATTATCACGAAAAAATGAATAAGAAAAATGAGATGAAGAAATCTTTTTTCCTTGAAAAATCTGAACCAGAAATAAGTTACACCTAAACCAAGTAAAAATGGAATTATAAAGATTGCTGCCGGTCCGAAATCCGCATGAATCTCCCTCAGGTAAGTCCCGGTATTTGTCCACATAGGTATGTAATAACCCTGCTGGTAATCTGATGGCCTGTTCATCAAACCCATTTTTGAAAAAATACTGTAAAATGTCAGTAATGAGTTTGAACCAAAAGTAGTCTTTTCCTCCTCCTTCCCTATTTCCAGATATTTTGATAATATCCCTACATGAGAAGAGAAATATATATATACCGATGGAGTAATTATCCCTGAATTCTGAATTTCCTTAAATTTTGTTGGGGTCTGTGCAAAATTCTCAACTGGTGCTCTGATAGAGCGGATCAGACTAAGACTCCCGATTATCACCAGTATTATAATTATAAATCCGAACTTATTATGCCTGGACTTTTTTAACTCCCGTTCTTTGTAGAACAAATAATTAATAATTATATATGTTGTAAAAAATTCTAAAAATGCTATGTATATCCCTGCCCTGCCAACCTGCGATATATCATTAAGTATTAAACCTATAAATGGGAAAAAGGACGCAAAGGTTATCTTCCTTTTATACCCTGAATAGACTGCCGAAAAAAACACTGCAATATAATTAAATGTTGCTAAATAGGGAATCGTACCCTTTATTTCACCTTCCAGCCGCAGCTTGTATACCACATTTGCATTTATCAAAACCGCAGGAATACTCCCGAACATCTTTATCAATACCATCCAATGCTGAATTGCAGTCAGTAGCCCGATAATACCTATTACATAAATTGCATATTTGAATATCCTCTCCTCTTGCTTAATTAAACCAGGCCTGTTTTGTCCATAAAACTCAAAAGCCACAAATGATTTATCCAACGACTTGCGTGCAACAAAATAAACCATTATTCCTGAACAATATGAAAAATAGGCGAGGCTTACAACAAACCATGTCTCCGTTGTTAATGGTGGGTAGGCTAATAAATTAATTTCATAAAGGAATAGCATTAAGGACCAGGGTGCGGTATAGACCAATACAGGATTGAACCATCTTGCAAATAGCAGTCTGCCCCATATTATACTCAGAAAACAGATTATAAGTATTATTAATATGGACATCTATGAATCTAGATTCATCTTGTATAAATTATTCAGTCTCTTGTAAAATGCTGTTTCTTTTACTTCAACTGGATTTTGTGGCTCTGCATTTATAAGCGCTTTGTTCCCTCTGAAAGCAATAAGCAGCATGATAAAAAAGAAAGGAAATGTAATTCCTAATACAATAAATGCTCTTTTAGGTTGATATTTAATCTGCGGTGGGATAGCTCTATCGAGGACAATTACAGTTGGGATACTTTTTTGTTCATCTATCTTTGCTTTTTCATAAAGAGGCAATATTACTTCCATAATTTTCCCCTGAACCTGGATTTGCCTGTAATTCCTGAAATAAATTTCAGCCATCTCTGGTACTTTCTTAAATGGGAACATTACTACGGATTTTGATGATAATTTATCTGAGTAGGATAATTCCTTTAATTTATCTTTAATGAAATTAATCTGATTCTGTTGATTTATTACTGCTGGTGCGTTTTCTCCCTGCTGCGATTTTAATGTATTAAGAATTAATTCCTGTTGAACTACCTGCGCCTCCATTACTCCGGCAGCTTTAATTGCTATTTCAAGTTGTTCCGGGACAGCAAAGATTCCATACTTTTGCTGGAATAGTTTCATAGAATCCTCTGCTGTTGCAAGATCGGTCAAATTTTTCTTATATCTTATTTCAATAAATTCCCTGTTATTTTTGGCCTGTTGCATGTTAATATTGGTATTTATACTATCCAATATTTTTACAACATAATTAACCATCTCAGCACTTGTATCTGGACTTTCATTTATTACAGTAATATCTATCATTAAATTCTCATTCAAATCAAAGGAAACATCCCCATCCAAATACTTCAAAACTTTATCATAATTTTTTTCTTTCAATCCGTAGTATTTGAATAAATTAAACCTGTCAGCAACTATAGTGGCCAAAGTCCTGCTTTTTAAGATACCCATCACTTGGTCGCTTCCGGATGAACTGCCTAAAACTCCCCCTCCCAGTAATGGAACTGCTGATGAAAGTAATCCTGATAATCCACTCATTTTATCTTCCTTTGGAAGCATAATTGTGCTGGATGCCTTATAAGTTGTAGGGATTAATAATGATATTATTACAGAGATAATAAGAATAATTGCAAGATTGATTATAAAGAATTTTTTCCATCTGAATATTACATAAAGATAATCGGAAAATTTCGGTTTATTTGGCATATAATTTAAAATTTAGTGAACAAAAACAAATTTGTCTTTAAATTTAATATATATTTCGTGTTTTAACAATATTATTCTTATTCTAAAAAAATTTACCCCAATCTTTCTGCTATTTTCTCTTATTTCCACAAAATTCACCTTTTTTTTACGGAAAACATTACTGTAAAAGTGCTATTTCATAGTTAAACATGTTTATAATTTAAAAAATTTTGTATATCTTTAATTTTTAATTTGATCAATGAATATTGACTAAAAGTAATATTAATCATACTGATATTGTTTTATTCTATAATAAAAAGGAATTTGATTGTGAGTATACACCAAACGATAAATAACCGGAAAGGTGAAATTGAATTCAGGAAAAAGTTGACCCAGCAGCAGGTAGAGGGATTATCTTTAATAGATAATGAGTTCAATTTGGAGGAAATAAAAAATATACTTAATGAAAGGATGCTAAAAACATTTGAACAAATAAAATTGATTAAAGAAAAAGGAAATATTATTTCCCCTTATATCGAAATTGGTGCCGAAAGAGGACAACGTTCCCTTGTTATGGAAAATGATTTAATGGCAGAAGGTGCGGCTGTAGATATTTCCTTTGATATGCTCAAAAGCTGTGATTATTACCATAAGGAATTCGGAAAAGAAAAAATGCCTCTGAGAATTTGTTGTGATGCCAACAACCTTCCTTTTTTGTCTAACTCTATACCCTTTATTTTTACCTATGAAACACTCCATCATTTCCCTTCTCCTGAACCCATAATAAAAGAAGTTCATAGGGTTTCTAAACCAGGAGGCTCGTTCTTTTTTGACGAAGAATCATTTATAAAGGTACTTCATTTGAATTTATATAAAGGCAAAAAAAATTTTTCTAAAGAAAAACTTACCCAAAATTATTTTATGCGGGTATTGGATTTCTTTTTTGCCGAAATGGATTGTAATGAAGTTGATCATGGTATAATTGAAAACATTAACATAACTTTAAGCACCTGGAAAAAATCGCTCTCACCTTATATTGAAAAGGAGATAAAAATTGAATCCGTTCATTTTTTCAAATCCTCACTTTTCAATCCTAGAAATTATCTGAAATATTTCATTAATTATTTACTTGGAGGTTCAATATCCGGAATTTGTAAAAAATCTGGGAAGGATTCAAAAAAACAAATCTCTATCCGGGAAGCCCTTATTTGTCCCTCGTGTATGGACAACCATTTTGAATCCAAATTAACGAGGAAAGAAAGTTCGTATTCATGCATTAAATGCAATAATACTTATCCTTTTGTTGATGGAGTATTATTTTTGTTTTCAGACTATATGTTTAAGGAACTATATCCTGAAATATTTAACCTAGCCAGGAAATAATAATAAAAATTTATTTATAACTAAAAATTTCAATCTCCAATTACTTTTAGGTTTATTTCGTTGTCGCTATTCAAATAATTATCAGAATTTATCTTGGATAGAAATTGTCACTCTATTAAAACAAGTTTCGTTGTTTCCATGAAATTCCCTTTCTGCAAACAACTGATATAAACTCCACTTGACATTAAGATGACATACTATAAAATAATTTATTTAATATATATCATTTTACGAGTCGAGACAAAATTATCAGTAATCAGTCTGTATAAATAAATCCCGCTTGAGAGATTTAATTTCCCGGCATTAAATTCGACCTTATAATTCCCTTGTTGTTTTACTTCATTTATCAGGGTAGCCACTTCCTTACCAAGTATATCATAAACCTTTAATAAAACATATTTATTGTTTTTATTAATACTATAACTGATTATTGTTACAGGGTTAAAAGGATTTGGATAATTTTGCCTTAAAGCATAGGAATATAAAGTTGCATCTTCATTCTGTACCCCTACTGGTCCCTGGTTTATTAAAAAGATTCCGTTATAAAGTGAATAAAACAATGAATCCCCTTTCCAGAATACTGTCCCATTATTGTCTTCTGAAAATAATACAGGTAGATCATACATATCGGCATAGTAAATACCATTATTGTTATATACTATAACCTTTCCATTTTCACTAATATTTTTAATTTGTGTGTTGCTTCCATAGAAGGAAATTTGTTTTTCAAAACCCTCAGCATTTTGCAAAAATACATTCATTGTTCCGGTTAGCCCTGTTTTTGAATATGCAATCCAACCGTTATTTATTTCATAAGGGCCTATGGCAGATACTATCAGAGTATTTGTTCCATTTCTATAAAGAGAAATATTCGTCTGATTAAAATTGCGATAAATAACTGAATGTCCATCTGTTTTGGGGTAAACGCCAGGTCCAACATAAGTTGTTTTGTTGTTTTCATACAAATTTATGTTATAATTATTATCCCAGAATGCTACTACTCCGTTTTCTCCAATGCTATTATCAGTATTACCGGCATTGACGGAAATAGTATAGAGAGTATCATTAAGAATATTTCTGGAATATAGAATCGATCCTGTACTCCATGCTATATAATTTTTGTAATGATACGAATGAGTTATTGAATAGAGACTTTTTAACCCAGTCTCATTTAATATGAATAATGAATCAAAAGTGTAGTTATAATCATAAACTTCCACGAATAACATGTTTTTATAAAAATAACTGTTCGAAACAGTTGAGAATCTCGGTAAGTTGATCCTGGTTTTTGTATTATCCTTTAGCCCGTAAAGGTAATATTCATTCTCACTGGACGAAATTATGTGTTGACAAAGGGCCAGTGAATCTGTCATACTGAGTATAGGATATTCAAGTTCTTTATATAATACCAGCCTGGAATTGTTTACTACATATACGGCATAATAGATATTTTCTACTGCCTGGTTTTCCGAATCCATACATTGGATGACTACAGTATTAACACCAGGATTGGATATAATTAAGGTAGTGTCTATTTGATTTTTTGTGTCGACAACAAGGTTATCATTCACATAAACCTGTAAAGAATTATTAAAATCAGGATTATCATCAGTAACATAAGCCTTTATATGTATCCCTTGTGTTAGGAGTGTATATTCTTTTTCCGGTTTTTCAACATGAAGAACAGGTTTCTTGTCATAATTTACGATAATTGAGGCTATAACTGAATCGCCGAAATAATCCCTGGCTGTAACATATAAAACCTTAGTTCCTCTTGTTAATCCAGTCAAAAATAAATCACCAGTCATCAGCCCGGATTGATAAGTCAGGTTTATAGTTTTTGTTTCAATAGAAGCAGTTACTGATACAATCTCATAAGTTGATGTGATTGATACAGCGACATTTAAAGAATCATCAGTTAACTGATTCTGTGTTGGTCTTATTATCGTTACCTGGATTGAACAAAATAAGGAGGTATTCATTAAAATTATAAAAAAAAGAGTTAAACCCTTGCTTACATCATTATTCATAATAATCACCCATTTTATTTTACAGAATGTATCTATTTATTATGAGTATATCAATTCTTAGAAAATAACATTTAATTACATTCATAATCAGGATTCGTGATAAATGACAATGCCGTCCAAGAGAAATTGTTCGTCAGGATTTCTACCAATTCATTATTCTTTTCGTCATATATAACCAGTCTTCTCAACTCCGGGGGATAATTCTTAGAGCCATCCTCTCCGGTTAACCTGAGAATTTCATCAACAAGGATATTCGGACTATTCTCTCTCGGACACGCTCCTAGATGATTCCAGTCCCCAAGTGTACTTTGCATGCCGTATTCTATTTCTCTGAGTGAGTTTGATTTTGATAATTGATAGAATATCATGCTTAACATCTGTACATAGATTGTTAAACCTTTACTGTAATAATCGCTGCCGTGGGTTTCTACTGCTTTCTGAATAATTTGTGGTGGAATTATATTCAATATCTGTTTGAAAAACTGATATTTGTCATGACTCGCCTCATTTTAGTGATTTATTTTAGAAAGATTATCACTAAGCTAAAATATTTTAGCTTTTAAGGCGAGCCTTTTTTTATCAAAACTCTCTTTTGGACAGGCTTGAGATACCCGACTATATTTGAATTATTTGACTTGTAATAACAACTAACACAAACATCCCCTCAAAGCTGAAATTACATCCTTAACATCTTCATCCGTTAAATTGGCAGATAATGGAATTGATAGTGTCCGGTCGGAAATATATTTAGAATTGGGGAAATCGTTTTCCTGATAATTAAATGTTTTTTTATAATAATCCTGAAGGTGAAGTGAAATATAATGTACACCGGTACCAATTTTCATTTCATGCAATTTTTGCAATAACTGATCACGAGTTATATTTGCTTTATCTATATCCAACAAGATTGTATAAAGATGATATGCATGCTTATTATTTAATTGTACATCAGGTGGAAGCAGCAATGGCAAATCCTGAAGTTCTTTATTATAAAAATCCCAAATCTCCTTTCTTCTTTTAGCAAACTTTTCAACTTTTAACAGTTGTTGTATCCCAATTGATGCCGAAATATCTGTCATATTATATTTGAATCCTGGAAAAACTATTTGGTAATGTTTATACCCGTCATCTGAAAATCTTTTCCATGCATCCTTATCCATACCATGAAGAGCATTAATTTTAATACTGTTTGCTAATTCTTCATCATTGGTTGTAACCATTCCTCCTTCAATAGTAGTAATATTTTTGGTTACATAAAAACTGTAACAGGCAATATCATTATATGATCCGATTTTCTTTCCATTAAATTCTGTTTCCACAGCATGTGCAGCATCGTGAATGATTTTTAGTCCATATTTTTCAGCAATTGAATTTAATTTATTCATATCTACAGGTCGGCCTGCAAAATGAACTGGTATTATAGCTTTAGTCTTGGGAGTAATTTTCCGCTCAATATCATCAAAGTCAATTGTCATATTTCTTTTATCAACATCAACCAGGACAGGGACGGCATTAGCATGAATAACTGCATTTGCCGTGGAAGCAAATGTCATTGCAGGTACCAGAACTTCATCACCGGGGCCAATTCCCAGCGCAATTACCGATAAATGCAGTGCCGCAGTGCATGATGACACAGCAACTGCATATTTAACTCCCACATATTCCCCAAACTGCTTTTCAAACTCATTAACCTTTGGACCAGTGCCTATCCATTTTGATTTAAATGTATTAACAACTGCGTTTATTTCTTCTTCCTCAATTATCGGACTTCCGAATATTAGATAATCACTTCTCAAATGGACCTCGGTTTAGACATGCTATATTTCACCTGTTTGATTTTTCTTTTTACTTATAAATGTTAAATTTATCAATAAGTTCATGGATAAGCAAAGCTATCTTTCTAACTAATATTGTCAATTCTTCAGCTCTTTTAGGGTTCATTAAATTATTTTTATTTGTAAATAACCGCTTGACTTTTCATCTTTATTTACTATTTTTGTAAGAAAAAAGGTGATTTTTATCGATTCGAATTGTTACAACGCATAAAATTTTAGTTCTTTTTTGTGCCCTGTAGCAGTTTTATGCCGATTTCAGAGTTAGCTCTGGTCGGTTTTTTCATTAATTAAAGAAACTTTTTGTTCCGGAGGTTGTCTAACGATATAAACTGATACGATTTGTTAAGTAATGATAGTTATAATAAAAGGACTCTACCGATGAAAGAAGTAAAAGCTAAAATAGAAAATCCTTTATCTGAGCTCATAAGCGATGACATTTATGAACTTCTTAGTTCACAGGGACTTATCGATGAGAAATCTGTACGGGATTACAAAATCCGAAGGAAATTCAAACTATTAAGATCTAATAAGGTGAGCGCCGGTGAAGCCATTGACGCTATAAGACACGAATATCAGTATCTGCAGTTTGATACCATTAGAAAGATTGTCTACCAGATTAACAGTCCTGCTCCTAAAGAGAATAATAATTCTTGACAAAGTTAAGAACAGAATCTATTTTTATGATGGCTCTTTCTTAAGGATTGCACCAAAACCTTATGATGGTAGTACATATCCCCGTGAATTTTTTGCGGGTCAAAATTAGTTTTAAATTTGGAGTATGAATGGCCAAGACCATAAAGAAAAAATCTGTACGCACAGGTAAAAAATCCCTGGCAAACCCTTTCTCATTTTATATGAAAAAGGAAAACTATTTAATTATGGCAGGTGCTTTGGTTTTACTTATTATTGGTTATTATGTAATGAGTATTGATCCATGGAACAGCACTCCGGCTATTGTAGTTTCTCCTATTATTTTATTGTTTGTTTATATAATTATTGTCCCTGTAGCAATTTTGTTTACAAAGAAAAACCAGAACGGGAATTCAAAGGAAGAAGAAATTGCTTCTGGCAAAAGTTAAAGGAAACGTTGTTTCTACACAGAAAAATGAAAATCTCAGAGGACATAAATTATTAATTGTTCATCCTATAGATCTTGATGGTAGTCTTCTCGGTGAGAAGGATATTATCGCAATTGATCTGATCGGTTCGGGTATTGGGGATACGGTTATAGTTACGCAGGAAGGAGCTGCAGTTAGGCAAATATTAAAACACAGCAAAGCTCCTGTTCATTCAATTATTGTGGGTAACGTTGATAAGATTGATTTAGCAAAAAACTGACATCAATTGACCAAATTATCGTTTAACGATCTTGTAAATCTCAGGCTCCTCCTGTCAATCGAAGGAATAGGAGCTGGAAAATTAAGGAATCTGTTTAAGCAATTCAGATCCCTGGGGAATATATTATCTGCCGATCTGAAATCTCTTTCCGCCGTTGAAAACATTAGCTTAAACCAGGCTAAAAGAATTATTGAAGGAAAAAGATTAAAGGATGAAATTCAACTTAAAGTAGAAAAAGACCTTGCCCATTTATCCAAAATTGACGCTGCTATACTCACTGTATGGGATAGCGGTTACCCTTCCATTCTTAAAAAAATATACGATCCTCCATTGGTACTTTATGTTATTGGTGAAATCACTGAGAAAGATAATTATTCAATCGCCGTTGTTGGTACCAGAAATCCTACCAACTATGGATCAATTCAATGTGAAAAGATTGCCGGCGAACTTGCTTCCCAGAATATAACTGTCGTTAGCGGACTTGCACGCGGCATTGATTCTATTGCTCATAAATCTGCCCTTAAGAACGGTGGAAGGACAATTGCAATTATCGGTTCAGGACTTGATGTAATCTATCCTCCCGAAAACAGGAAGCTATTCAATGAAATTGCCCTGAATGGTGCAGTCATGTCAGAATTCCCTCTCGGGACAAAACCTGACGCACAAAACTTTCCTCGCAGGAACAGAATCATTTCAGGCCTTTCTCTTGGATGCCTCGTTGTAGAATCTGCCATGACAGGAGGAGCAATGCAAACTGCCGCTTTTTCATTGGACCAGAACCGTGAAGTTTTTGCTATTCCAGGTAACCTTGGTGTGAGGCAATCAGAGGGAACTAACAGGCTTATTCAAAAGGGAGAAGCAAAACTTGTCAGCAATGCTGAAGATATACTTGTTGAACTTGAACTTAAATTAAAACCTGTCATTGGCAAAAACATCCCCAAACCTTCGGTAGAACTGAACATGTTTGAAGAGAAAATATTAACAACGTTACAGGATGATCCACTTCAGATAGATAAAATCTCTGCATTAACAGAACTGACAACTTCTGAGTGTCTTGTACATCTCCTCTCACTTGAATTCAAAGGACTGGTCAAACAACTCCCGATGAAAGTATTCTCCTCAATCTGAATTTTAGTTCCTTATTAATCAACATGTCTTGTGTCAATTATTATTTTTATATTTGGATAAATTCAACTGATTTACATTTTCACTTGGAGGTACAATTATGAAATTATTTTTTTTGTTCTCATTTGTAATCTATTTATCTGTGTTAAGAGCCGGGCAGCCAAATTTGACCGCTGATTTAATCGTTGGCTCAACAAACGATTTTCCTCTGAGACCAGACCCGAATATAACCATGATATTTAATATAAAGGATGCTGACCCTGAAGGGCATGGAGGTGCCAAGGGAGATGGGAATACTAATGATGCTCCTGCTATCCAGGCATGGATGAATAAAATAATGAAAAACATTTTAACAGATAATAATGAAAGCGGTGGAATTTTATATTTCCCTCCTGGAGTCTATAAAATTAATTCTACATTACTTATACCACCGAGATGTACTTTGTTTGGATTAGGTGGATTCACTCAGTCTCATGCCTGGAGCAATGATTACTTCAAACATCAGTCTGTTATAATAAAACTTGCAGATGGAGCAGAATGCAATATGGTTGAACCCTACCCGATAAATTCTGATCCACTTAATATTAAAAAGGAATACTTCACAAATTATGAATCTGTCATAATAGAAGGAATATCATTATTCGGTAACAAACCTGAAAAAGGGGGATCCGGCAATTTGAAAGGAATTTATCTGCCTTCAAACACTAATGCACTTGCAAATGAAGATGACAATTACAGGTCAAACCTTACTATAAGTAATGTTTTAATCTGCAATATCGATGGATATGGATTCTACAGTGATAATAACAACAAAGAATATTTCCTGGACAATGTTATTTCCAGAGCTAATTCCAAGGATGGATTTTATTTTGATAATGCGGAGGATGTTTATTTACATCGCGTTGGTTCAGGCGATAACGGACAAAATGGTTTTTATTTTTACAAATCAGGTGCTATGAGATTTACTAACTGTGATACCTGGGGAAATAGACAGTATGGCCTGAACATAGAAGAATCTTATGGCTTTCTTTTTAATATTATGAATGTAAATTATAATTTCCTGGCAGGAGCAAGAATTATGGGTTCAGGCCTGATTACATTTGTCAATTCTTATTTCTGTGATAATTCTGAAGCTGATTGGAAAAATCCGTCATCACCTGAAGTTGATATTCTGCCAAATATAAATAACTATGGAGTCTACGGATTAAAATTTTTAGGCTGCCGCTTTGGCAGTATGTCAGAATCAAACAAATCCCTATATGCTGTCAGAGAGAATTCAACAAATGCAGTTATTAGAAATAATGCATTTATAGGTTGTACATTTATTCAAAAGTCCTTCAAATTAGGTATATGCGATGCCCAGGTATTAGATAATTATATTTTTGAAGGATGTACCGGAGGAGCTGACGGACAAGCAGAAATATATAATCCTAGCGCATTTCAGAATATTGAAGAACAGGCAAATATATCTTTAAAAGAACAAAACCATATCATTTCTATTGATAATAATTCATCAGACTGCACAGTAAATTTACCTGCCATATCATCTGTTCCTGTAGGAAAGGAATATATAATTATTAAATCAAGGGATAACATTAAATTAACGATTGCACCCGCAGCAAATGAGCGAATTAATAATGAATCTCAGTTAATTATTCCCGTTAGTTTACAGGCTTTTTCTCAAATTAAATTATTAAATAGTGGCAATCAATGGCTTTATATAAAATGATTATTATTATATATTGAACATATTTGTGGGAAAATATTATAAGTATTTCTTCTTCCCTTTCCATAACATTTTCAGCCGCTCCTTCAGCGTCTTTTCCTGGCCAATATCAGTCGGGAAGTAATATTGTTTGTCCTTTATTTCTTCAGGCAAATAATTCTCCATTACGAAATGATGTTCATAATCGTGGGCATATTTATAATCCTTGCCGTAGCCAATCGCCTTCATCAGTTTTGTCGGTGCATTTCTTAAATGGATAGGTACTCCGTACAATGGAAGATTTCTTACATCCTCAAATGCCTTCTCTATTCCCATATACGATGCATTACTTTTCGGCGATGATGCCAGATAAGTAGTACACTGCGCTAAAATTATTCTCGCTTCTGGCATACCTATTTTATCCACTGCACTGAATGCGGCTTCCGCCAGCACCAAACCATTTGGCGATGCATTCCCTATATCCTCAGATGAAAGGACCAAAAGTCTTCGTGCAATAAATAATGGATCCTCCCCCCCTTCAATCATTCTCGCCAGCCAGTAAAGCGCTGCATCGGGATCGCTCCCCCTCACGCTTTTTATAAATGCAGAAATAACATTGTAGTGCTCCTCCCCCGCTTTGTCATAGAGAATATTTTTCTTCTGAACAACATTCTCCAGGACTTCCTTGGAAATATTAATTTCTTCCGAATTTATTTCCTGAATAACTGCTGCCTCAAAAATACTAAGTAATGATCTTGCGTCTCCACCTGATAAGTAAATCAGGAAATCTATATCAATTACTTTGAGGTTCAGTGATGATAAAAATTCATCCTTTTTAATCGCCGAATAAAGTATCTCTTCAAGTTCATTTTTGGATAACCCCTCTAAAATATAAACACGAGCCCTTGATCGTAAAGCAGGGATTACTTCAAACGAAGGGTTTTCCGTCGTTGCACCGATAAGTGTAATCAGTCCTGATTCAACTGAATTAAGCAGAGCATCCTGCTGCGCCTTATTGAACCTGTGGATTTCATCTATAAATAAAATGGTCTTTTTAAATTCTTTCTTATTCTGAACAGCGAGATCAATAATAGTCCGTATATCCTTAACTCCAGATGACACTGCATTAAGCTGATGGAACTCTGAGCCGGTTTGTTGCGCAATAATCTTAGCTATTGTTGTTTTGCCCGTACCCGGAGGACCCCACATTATAAAGGAACTAACCGTATCATTTTCGATCATGTTCCTTAAAGGTTTCCCCTTCCCGAGCAGCGATTCCTGCCCTTTAAAATCATCAAGGGAAAGCGGTCTAACTCTTTCCGCTAGTGGAATTGATGGAATATTTACATTTTTCATACTCTAAAAGTAAAGAAAAATTTCTATATCTCAATTTGATGAGGCACTTCATTGATCCATTGCTCCAATAATCCAACAATCTACCACTCCAATCCTTCCTCCCCGGGTATATCATAGTGCCTTCTTGCACGTATCTATTCGCCTTCTTTACCTTATTTTAGCGGGTATTTAGCGAGGAATAGCGGGTGTTTAGCGGGTAAAATTTTTGAGGATTCAATCAGAACAGAATGAGAATATGCTTTTTTATAACAATAAATTATAGGAAATTTTTGTTTTACTGTCAATAGAGAATTAAAATTATTAACAATTTATTTTTAATCCCCTTTTCCACTAACCCAAAAAGTTATTTCTCAATAACCTGAATGCTCTTTTCCCCTTTCCTTATCATGCCGTATTTCTCACGGGCAGACTTTTCAATCTTTGCCGGTACTTTCCGCTCTAATGAATCAATTCCATTCCTAAGCGACTTGTTTTCATCCATCTCTTTTTTAATATCAACATTAATGGAATTTACTTCTTTTTGAAGCCTAAGGAACTTCAACAGTCCAAACTCATTGAAAATTACTCCAACTGTGCCCACAAAAACAATTACAATTAAAACAATAAGTTTAATATTTATCTTTTTTAGAAATGACTTCATAAACTTAGTTTAACTATCCTGTCAATTAATTCGTCAAAAGATATACCAACCGCTTTGGCCATTTTAGGAACCAGACTTGTAGATGTCATTCCCGGTAAAGTATTTACTTCAAGACAATAAGTTTCCCATTTGGAGTTTACTCTGAAATCTACCCTGCTGTAACCCTCGCACCCTAATGAATGAAAGGCAAGGAGCGCCTGCTTCTGTAGATTTTCAAAAACATCCTGGGGTATCTGGGCCGGAACTATATATTCACTCATCCCATGCGTGTATTTGCATTCATAATCATAGAGTCCATGCTTTGGTTTTATTTCAAGAACCGGCAATGCCGTATTCTCAATTATTCCCACAGTTAACTCATGACCCTCAATAAACTCCTCAATCACCGCCTTGTCTGAAAACTCCAGCGCCAGTTTTATAGCTGCTGCTACTTCTGATTCTTCCTTACATATAGTTAGCCCAACGGTTGATCCCTGATCATTTGGTTTAATTACACATGGATAACCAAATTTTTCTTTAATCATCCCGGGGACTAAAGTAACATCAAATCTGTTGTTTGTAAGTGTAATCCATTTGGGAGTCTTTATTCCATAATGCTGGAAAAGGATTTTGGACATTGTTTTATCCATAGATATAGAACTTGCCAGTACTTTTGATCCTGTATATTTCTTACCTCTTAATTCAAGCAGCGACTGTATTGTACCGTCCTCACCCCACTTGCCATGAAGCCCGAGAAACACTAGATCAATATCATCCAGCATTTTGGAATTTACTGCTTCAACAAAATTCCTGTTTGAGATTGGGACAAAATCCTTTTCTGAAAAGAAATCCTGCTCTTCCTTAGGTTGATTTGCTCCATAGGCAGGATTAATTAATGTAACATTATAACCGAGCCCTTTAAGTGCGGCGTAAATTGATTTAGATGATGATTTGGAGACTTCTTTCTCAGGAGATGTACCCCCTAAAAATAATGCAATATTCAATTTCTTTCTCTCTTTTATTTAAAAAACATTTCTTTCGTCAATATCCAGTCCGTATGCAGATTTAGCCAATGAAACCAGTTCGCGTACTTTGTCTGAAGACAGCTCTTTGGCACCTCCCAGTAATCGTGCAACAAAAAGAGTCTTGGCTGCATGCTCAAGTTTCTCCATTTTATAATATGCATCCCTTAGTGTTTTTCCAAGTGTAACTGCCCCATGGTTTTGGAACAGGAACGCCCAGGCATGATCAATATACGGTTCCATGCTTAAAGGCAGTTCATCAGTTGAGGGAGTAGCATATTTACAAAGAGGTACTTTCCCAAGTGTTAATATCACTTCAGGAAAAACCGGCTGAGTTAATCCTTCGCCGGAAGTAGCAAATGCAGTTGCGTAAGTCGGATGACAATGAACCACAGCGTTAACTTCAGGTCTTCGGGAATATGCATAAAGATGGATTTTATACTCAGTTGATATTTTCCCCCTGCCGTTAATTATTTCCCCCGCAAAGTTTATCTCAATTATATCACTTTCTTTAACATCACCTTTGCAAACACCGGAACGTGTTATCAGTATTGATTTATTTTCAGTAAGTAACGAAATATTTCCGTCATAAGCAGAAACAAATCCCTTATCATATACCCTTCTGCAGATATCTACAATTGTACTTCTGTCCGGCATTTATTTTCAAGCTCTTCCATTAATTTTAGATTTATCCAGCCGTCCTCGCCAGTTACAAGCGGTCTCTGGTTTTTCAAAAATGAATTCTGTACTGACCTTAACAAGTATAAGAGTCGGTTCCCTCTTTTACGGAAAACTTTCTTGGCTTCTCCGTCAATTTGGATAATCAACTTGGCAGGAGTAAATTTTGATCCCATAAGGTTATCAATTCCAATCGCGCCTTTATGTCCCAGAATCTCTATCCGGTTAAATGCTTTTTTATTATTGTAGGAAACATTAAACGATCCATATCCGCTTTCGACAAACTTTACTATCCCCATTGAAAAATCATCAACTTCGCTTTTATACACAATATTGTCTGCAATTCCTGTTATATAAGAAATCTCTCCTCCGAAAAATCTGAGCAGGTCAATCATATGAGTACCAAGATCGCGCAAAGCACCACCGCCGCTTTGCTCCTTTAGGAATCTATAGTTAGTATCAGGCGGAAGGTCAATATTATAATGAAGATCTATTGAAACAAGTTTACCTAATAACTGATTGTTAAGAATTTCTCTTGCTTTCAAAATAATAGGATGAAATCTATTGGAATAGTCAACCGCAAATTGAACATTATTCTCTTTGCAGATTCTTACCATTTCCTCAGCCTGTTGAGAAGTAATAGCCAATGGCTTTTCGCACAATATATGTTTTCCTGCGCGGGCAGCTTTAATTACCTGATCATAGTGATGCCAGTTTGCGCTACCAATATAGACCGCATCAATTTCAGAATTCAGAAAATCATCATAATTGCTGAATTGATTTGGTACTCCAAATTTATTTGCTATAAATTGTGCACGTTCAGGACTATTGCTGAAAACAGAATTAACAAGACTTCTTCTTAACTGTGATACGTTTGGAATGAAGGCATTTTCAGTAAACCGGCCTAGTCCGGCAACTCCCCATTTTAATTTTTTGTGAACAGGACGTCTTAACTTCATTATTTCTTATTTTGTTTCCTTAAACAGTTTAAGTCTGTTCATTAACATTTTAACTGGTTTGGAATTCTGCATTATATAAAAATGCACGCTTGGAACGCCGGCATTAAATAATTCTTCCACCTGTTTTGCAGCCCATTCAACACCTATATCCGTTACATGTTCAGTTTTAGCCGCTTCAATTTCATCAGCCAATTGCTCAGGAATATTTATATAAAAATTTTTCGGTATGTTAATCAGGTGAGACTTATTTGTAATTATTTTCAGACCGGGAACTATAGGAACACTTATCCCTTCTTTTCTGCATAGGTCAACATAGTCAAAGTATACTTTATTGTCGTAAAACATTTGAGTAACTATATATTCGGCACCTGCCTCAACTTTTTCTTTTGCATATTTAATATCTGCCTTAAGGTTCGGTGATTCGAAATGTTTTTCCGGATAACCTCCTACTCCTACACAGAAGTTGGAGGGCCTTGCATCAAGGAGGTTCTCCTCAAGATATTTACCGGAATTCATAGCGGTAATTTGTTTGACAAGATCAGATGCATGATAATTCACGCTCTTACCTTCAGGAACCGGTTTATCATATCCGTTGTCATCACCCCTTATTGCCAGTACATTTTCAATTTCCAGGTAACTAAGTTCTATAAGAAAATCTTCTGTTTCCTCTCTTGTAAATCCTTTCGTTAAAATATGAGGTACTGCATCTATATTATATTTATTCTGAATAAGCGCACAGATACCTAGGGTACCAGGTCTTTTCCTTTTTATTTTCTTCCTTATTCCATGCGGCGTTTCTTCATATTCAACTTCAGCTGAATGGCTTGTTATATCAATAAACGGGGGTCTATACTTAACAAGATCTTCAATAATGACTAATAAACTTTTTATATCCCCGCCTCGTTTAGGAGGTATAAGTTCAAAACTGATCTGCGGTTCGGTAGCTTTCTCTAAATGTTCAATTACTTTCATCTAATATCTTCATTGTAAATATTTTACAAATTTAACACATATTATCAAAATAACATAGGACTCCATTACTCTCTTCTGATATTCAGTACATCCTTGTTCTTCCTTATTGATGCTTCATCTGTCCTGATTTTTATATATCCTCCATATAGCCACATTTTAGACATATCCCTAAAATGGCTACTCATAAGATTTCCCGACTGACCTGTAGTTAGTACTAAATAAAATTCATCAGGCTGTGCAAAGTCAAATATATACCGCATGGATGGACCAACATTATTTTCAAATTCCTTATGATCAAAACGGGGATATTTTTTTATACCTTCAGTAAATGAATACTCAGTATTAAAAATTGTAGTGCCGTCGCCGCCGATTCTGAATGGTCCAATATTAATATAATTATCAAGGAATGATGAGAACCCGCTAAATGCATGCTTAAACGTTACCTTATGAAGATTCCCCCACTGCCACATTGTTACATCTGTACCTAATTTCACTTCAAGTTCAGTCAAAGCTTCTACAAGACTCTTCCTTATTATCTCATCCCTTGTTTCAACCTGCGGAGTTTTAGGATTATCCCACCAGGTATTTGTGGAATCACTCAATACCTGCATAACACTTCTGTATGGAACATTAGCCATAAATACGAATTCATTAAAAAGATCGTTCCCCATCTTATCATAATAAATATTCTTAAGAAGATATTTAAAATACATAGCATATACGGCAGGTACCTGGCTTTCTTCGTTCAGTTCAAAGTTCCAGTCACCCAAAAGTTCCAGCACCTGCGTCAGATTATGGTCAGTCACTTTCTTGTTTTTGAATGCATTGAGAATATAAGATGTTATTTTTTCTGCATAGGGAGATACCTGATCCATCTGCATTTTCTCATAATCTTCAACTGAAAGTTTATTCTTGGAATTAAGCAGCCTGGTAATTCTTTCAATTCTGGAAGAAGGCTCCCAAAGATTAGAGATATGATATTTAAAATCTTTAACTGTTTTATTATTTGCGGATGCTATATAATTCTGTGGCGGATTATATAATGAAGGTAGTTCTGAAGCGGGAACATATCCCTTCCAGTCATATTTATCTGTTGTCCCGTCATATATAAAAGTAGGTGAATTATAACTGCGTAATGGAAGTTTCGCCCCGAATGCATATCCAATATTCCCGTTTCTGTCTCCATAAACAAAATTCTGACCTGGAACATTAAACATCTGCACTGCCGACTTAAATTCATTCCAGTTTTTTGCCTTATTTATTTTATAGAAGGCAAAAAGCTCATCGCTAAAATCATTCCCTGTCCAACGCATACTTATAGGTGGTGACGTAATTCCTTTATCCTTAAAAAGGACAGTATATGGATGAATATCCGTAATTATTGGCCCCCTGTGTGTAAGCTTAACTTCGAAAGTTACATCATTCCCTTTTTTAACTTTTATCTTTTCTTTATAGGTTATTAAATTCCGCCATGAGCCGTTATAGAGATATTTTTTCTTAGTAGAATCAAGCTTCTCAACATAGAAGTCAGCATCATCTGCCATTACATTTGTGAGCGCCCAGGAAATGTTATTATTCTTTCCGATGACGATGCCGGGAACACCGGGAAGAGTTACTCCTGAGCATGTTTCTGATCCGCTTTTAATAACTGCTGCGTACCATCTTCCCGGAGCACTGTATTCAAGGTGAGGATCATTGGCTATTATGGGTTTACCGCTTACTGATTTTGTTGCATTCACAATCCAGTTGTTTGAGCCAAGATGCGTTCCGGTCAGCCCCATAAAATCCCTAAAGGCCATATCTGTTTCCATTAATCCTTTGCCTAGAGAAGAATAATTCTTCAGCTCCGAAGGAATTATATATGGGCCATTCTCGTCATATTTAGGAAGTATTTGTTTTACTTTTTCTTCCCCCAGTTTTAACACAAGATCCGAAAATGCAAAATCAACCCACCAGCTTATATTAAGCTGCCATGCCATCATTCGAATTACAATCAGACTATGTTCCGGCTTCCATTCGTATGGATCATATCCTAAAGCATCAAATTCAACAGGATAGTGCCCCTTTGCATTTTTTATATATAGATTTACACCATTTGAATATGCCTGTAGAAGTTTAAGACTAACCGGGTTTAATCTTTTTAGGTTTTCACGTGCATCCCTTTTTAGACCGATAGTTAAGAACATTTTATCAAAAGGAACTGCTTCCTCTCCAAGAATCTCGCTTAGTCTTCCTTCCCCCGCACGCCTGGCCATGTCCATAACAAATAACCGTTCCTGAGCATGGAGATAACCTAAAGCGAATGCTGCATCTTCATCATTGTTTGCAAAAATGTATGGTATGGCGAGCGAGTCCCTGTATATTTCTATATTATCTTTAATTTTCTCTGAACTGATTTCTCCTTTATATTCCGGTAGAGATGCGGAAAGCATTTTATAGAATATTAACCCTGCGACCACGAATATCAGAACAAAACTTACAAAAAGACCAATTACAATTTTTAACCAACGCCGCATAATATATATACTTAATTCTTTTTAAATAGCTACTCTAATTTCCCTGATGAAATATTTCCATGCTACCGCCGCATTTATTACAGTAGAGACTTACCCGGTCATTTACGGTTCCGCAAGTTGGGCATATTATCATTCTTTCATCCAAAGTTGGCATATTGGCCGGAATGGATTTATATCTCAGATAAAATAAATATGCATTATAAATTAAAGCGGTTATGAAAAATATCAATGCCAGATAAAATCCCGTGGCACATTCTACTGCCAGAGGCTGGTATTGCACTTTACCCAAAATATCATCCGAAATAAAAGAACTAAGGAAAATTAGAACCAAAATACCCAATAACCCTGCAATTGAAGCACCTATCTCAGATATATTCCCGAAGAAAGATAGAATCATCCCGATAACTGCCAATAAAAAAGCAATTAACGCAAGTGGCTCCGGCGAAACCTCTTCTGTTTTAATTCCTTTATTAATCTCCGGAATCGATAAACCCTTCATTTCCTTGTTAATACTATTTGTCGAAATTGTGGTACCGGAAATAAGATCAAACCCGGTTACCGAAGCAATTTTTTGCTGCTGACAGGTTAGATTAAAAAAAGGAAGGAAAAAACAAATAATAATAATAAGAAACAGAATAGGGTTTATAATTCTTTTAAATTCTTCCATGATATGTTTCCACAATTATTTTTACTATATCAACTTAAATTTTTATTTTTATATTTCAAACAAAAGAAGTTAATTAAACTTTATATTTTATTATTTTAATGTTAAGATCAAATATAATAATTTTAAAGTTCGTATAAGTCCAGAGGTTTTGTATTGCCCAATTGAGTAATTATTTTATTACTTATAATAATTAATAGGAAGTATTTGTTTTATGAAATGCATTGTACAGAAATATGGTGGTAGCAGCGTTGCGGACATTGACAAGATAAAACTCATTGCAAAGAAAATTGCATTAGCAAAGGAAGAAGGTTATAACATTGCAGTAGTAGTTTCAGCAATTGGGAAAACCACCAATCAGCTGATTGACATGGCAAAGTCTATTTCACCTAATCCTCCCAAACGGGAAATTGATATGCTCCTCAGCACTGGAGAAAGGACAACAATGGCTCTTCTCTGCATTGCTCTTATCGAATTGGGAATAGATGCTGTTTCATTGACTGGCTCACAAGCCGGAATCGTGACTAATGATGTACATAATGATGCCCGGGTGATTGAAGTTAGGCCATTCCGTGTTCAGGATGAAATGGAAAAAGGTAAAGTCGTTGTAGTTGGAGGTTTTCAGGGAGTTAGTTATCGTCGTGATATCACGACTCTTGGGCGGGGAGGTTCTGACACAACTGCTGTAGCGCTTGCCGCTGCTCTTAATGCTGAAAGATGTGAAATTTATTCTGATGTGCCAGGAGTTTTCTCAGCTGACCCTTCATTGGTTGCTAAGGCAGAGCAATTACCCGAGATTTCTTATCAGCAAATGCAGGAAATGAGTCTTGCAGGTGCTAAAGTAATGAACGCAGCTGCAGTCCAGTTTGCCAAAGAAGCTAATATAGCATTATATGCTCGCAGCACTTTTGAAACCGGCAAAGAAACAATAATCCGGAGATTATCGCCGGGCGCGCCCAAAGGAGTAAAGGCTGTTGTTAGCGAAAGTGAAATCGTACGTGTAAGAATATCAGGTGAAGATACCAAGTCTGTTTTTGAAAGTATACTTACTTTTTTTGGTAAAAACCAGATAACATTTAAGGAATTAAATTATTATTCTGGTTCTGGAAACATTCAGAATGTTTCTTTTATTATATCCTGGTCGAATATTTACGGTTGGGAAAATATTAAGGTACAATTATCATCAGATTACGGAAATAAAATCACTTTTGAAGAAAATCTATCCGCATTATCTTTAATAGGTGAAGGGCTTACATCTGATGTTGAAATACTGCATGAAACTTTATCGCATCTTGAAAATAACTCAATAAAAGTATTTGGCATATCCACTACTTCATTCAGAATCTCTCTCATTGTAGAACGGGATAATATTAAGGATGCAGTAAAATTATGTCACAAGAAGTGGATCGAATAAGCTTTTAAATATTCTCCCTTATTAAGGGGTATAAAAGGGGTTGTTTTCCAATTAGTAGAATTATTAATTAAATCATAACTAAGTCTATTTCGCTTTAAAATAAGAAACCCCGGTAAACCGGGGTTATCAAATTAAATCTGGCAACTACCTACTCTTCCACACACCTGCGCATGCAGTACCATCGGCGTACTGGGGCTTAACTACTCTGTTCGGAATGGGAAGAGGTGTAACACCCAGGCTATAATCACCAGAATTAAACTTTATTAAAAATAAAGTGAAAGAAAGAAAGAGCTGAGCCCCAAATATAAAAGATCGGGCAATTATTCAAATTGTGTATTAAAATTTAATGGTTAAGCCTCACGACTTATTAGTACTACTCGACTGAATGTATTACTACACTTACATCTGTAGCCTATCAACCTCGTCATCTTCGAGGAGTCTTTAGTCCACTTACGTGGAGGGAAACATAATCTTGAAGCGTGCTTCGCACTTAGATGCTTTCAGTGCTTATCACAACCGTATATAGCTACCCAACTATGCCGCTGGCGCGACAATTGGTGCACTAGAGATACGTTCATTTCGGTCCTCTCGTACTAGAAACGACCCTTCTCAAGTTTCCTGCGCCCGCATAGGATAGGGACCGAACTGTCTCACGACGTTCTGAACCCAGCTCACGTACCGCTTTAATTGGCGAACAGCCAAACCCTTGGGACCTTCTTCAGCCCCAGGAT
>Ga0182027_10000241_pt1 | contig 92445 bp, 69 predicted proteins | sample 712E1DmetaG_FD_121300 | JGI IMG/M metagenome (GOLD analysis project Ga0182027, IMG submission 121300) | Permafrost microbial communities from Stordalen Mire, Sweden - 712E1D metaG (Illumina Assembly) | ecosystem: Environmental > Terrestrial > Soil > Wetlands > Permafrost | place: Sweden... | reverse complement strand
GTCTTTCCTGCCTTGAAACCCTCTGATTATGTCAAGTTAGCTCTCACCTCCACCCATCAGTCTCCCTCGAAAACGCCATCTCGCCACCTGACAGCTTTACATAAACAACGGCTTTACATCATCTGAGGACAACGATCTTCGCAGTCGTGGCAGGCCACGCATTCGCTGGCCCGCGCTGCTTCCGGAACAAAAATCTGATACTTGAAGCGCGCGCCCGGAATGTCTTCGTGGAGAAACGCTTCGTTGTAGATTTCAAAATCGCCCGGGATGTTCACTCCGTTCGGGCAGGGCATGCAATAGTTGCACTTGGTGCAAGGAATGGCGGCTCGGTCCCGGTACTTTTGCCGCAAGTCTGTGATGAGTTTCAGGTCCGCCGCCTGAAACGAATGGCTGCGAGCGTGAGACGCCGATTCCAGGTTGGCTTCCACCTGGTCCATGTTGCTCATGCCGCTTAACACCACCGACACTTCGGGCTGGTCCCAAAGCCATTGCAACGCCCAGTCCGCCGGGGATCGCTTCACATTGGAGCACTCAATAACCTGGCGAATCGCCGACGGCGGATTGGCCAGCCTGCCGCCGAGCAGCGGTTCCATGATCACGGCGGCCAGACCGCGGGCGGCGGCGAGCTTCAATCCCTGAGTGCCCGCCTGGTTTTCCGTGTCCATGTAGTTGTACTGAATCTGGCAGAACGTCCAGCGATCGTAACCGTTGATTATGTCAGGGAAGCTCTCGTAATTGTCGTGGAACGAGAAACCCAGGTGGCGGATGCGTCCGTCGCGAATCGCGGCCTCGGCTTTTTCCAGGAGTTTGTATTTCAGGACGATTTCGCTCCAGCGGCTTTTGTCCAAGGCATGGAGCAGATAGAAATCAATATGATCGGTCTGGAGTTTGCGCAGTTGCTCATTCAAGATCCGGTCAAAATCGGCGTCCTTTTGGATCAACCACACCGGGGACTTTGTGGCTATTTTCACCCCGTCCCGATGGCCGCGCAACGCCTTGCCCAGAACGGTTTCGCTGTTGCCTTCGTGATAAACGTAAGCGGTGTCAAAATAGTTCACGCCCTGATCCAAGGCGTGGCAGATCATGCGCACCGCTTCCGCCTCATTGATATTTGGGCCGTGGGGATTGCCGTCCACGGTGGGGAGGCGCATACAGCCAAAGCCAAGAACCGAAGCGTTCCAGTCCAGCTTGCCGAACTTGCGAAATTGCATGGTCATTAACCGGTTTGAGAGTGAAGTCGCCAGGATTCATTCGTCAACGATGGCAGCCGGGCGGCTCCCGGCGTGTTGATGAATCGCGGCGCCCAGCCAGGCGATGGTTTGGCCCAGATCCTTCATGTTGCGCGAAGCCTCCTCGTCCTTGGCCACCTCCCCCTTGTCCAAACCAAATCCAAGGTTCCAATACGTGGATCCCGGCACAATGGCGCCGGACATGAGGAACATGTGGTTCATCGTGTCAAAGGCGTGTGTGCCTCCGCCCCGTCTGACCGCCACCACCGCGGCTCCGATTTTTCCGCGGAACAATCCTCCGTTGGCCAGCGCCACCAGCCCGGCGCGATCCAGCAGCGCCTTCATTTCCGCGCTCACGTCGGTGAAATACGTCGGCGATCCGAGGATGATCGCGTCGGCCGCGACCATCTTCTCGAAGCACCCGTTGAAAAAATCATCCTTCTGGCTGCATCGCGAATTCTTCTTCTTGAAACACTGGTAACAGGCCTGGCATCCCCGGATCGGTTTGCCGCCGAGTTGGACAAACTCGGTTTCCCAGCCGGCGGCGGCCAGCGGCGCCAGCACCTTTTTCAGCAGAATTTCAGTGTTCCCGCCCTTCCGCGGGCTTCCATTGATGGCTACGGCTTTCATAGTTCTAATCTGTTATCACATCCAAATCAGATTCTCTGCTGGAATCGGGCCGTGTCAATGCCGAACCAAAGTTGAAAAAGGTCTGATTCTAATGTCTCTGCAACTCTCAGTTGCCTGGCCATGGCAGCACTCGCATTTCAATTCTTGCCCGGCGCGCCGATTTTCGCGGCCGCGAACTTAAGGACGTCCTCCAGCAACCGGTCCCGGCCCACCACGTCGGCCATTCGCATCCAGACGTAAAGGGTGCGGCCACCTTGCAATGGCGGCATGCGGTGCTCGACGTATGCCATGCCCTCGCCGTAGCCGCGGCCATTTGCGTCAGTCAACCGCGCGAGCGGCACATAAATATCGCCGGGATTGGTGGCATCACGGCCGGCCGGGCGCCAGCGCAGGTCGCCGTCGAACGGAAACCGGGCCTTCGCCGGAAAATCCGGCAGGGCATTGGTGTCGAACTGAAACGTCAATTGTGCGCCATCAGGCGGCAGTTCCCAACCTTGCTTGACCGGCAGGCCGACCTGGTACGCCACCGGTACCGCCTTGTCCAGCACCGTGTCGTAATAAAACGGCAGGGGTTCGTTGGGCAGGCTGATAAGGAAACCGCCTTGTGTGAGGTATCGTTGGAGAGCGGGCACTACATCACCCGCAACCTTGCCTGTGGACGAATAATGTTCGCCGCCCGTCTGTAGAACCAACGGGAAATTGCGGGGATTGAAGACCACTGGATCCGCCACATCTGCCCAAGACAATTCCTTGACGTGCAAACCAGCGTCAATCAACCAGAACGCCGCCTCCCCAATGTCGGGCAGCACGCCGACGACGCAGCCAGAGAATTGAGCTTGGAGCTTCGTGGCGGTGGCCGGCGCGGGTTCAGCGCCCAGGGCCAAGCGTGTGGATTTGGCAGCCAAAAAGCCCGGCCCATATTTTGCCGTCAGCTTGAGATACTGATCGCCCTCTTCCCAACTCGGCTCGATCTCGGAACCTTCGTGCCATTCGTTCCAAGAGGTGATCAGCACCCAATCCGGCTGGGCGCGAATGGCTTCCTCCCACAACACGGCGTAGGTTTGGCCATCCTGTCGGGACGCCACTAGACCGGGCTTGCGGATCTTGGTGTCATCGTAGCCGGGAATTACCGTCACACAACTGATCCGCCGATGCTGCCGTGCAAGACTGACCACCTCCGCGTAGTTCCGTGCAGCCCATGCGCGGAGGACGTCGGGTGACTTGCCTTTCACTGCCGCGCAGTTGTTGTAAGTATGCACGCCGTCGAATAAGCGCGCGAAAGTCTGCTGATAACCGTCTGCGATGAGCAGAAAATCCCCAGCCTTGGCGCGCGCCCCCTCGATAATCATTGGCCAGGAGACCAGCGGCACCTGGCCCATTACCCGGCCATAGACAAAGATCACCGGCTTTCGATCCACTTTCAGAAACGCTCTACTCGACCCATAACGCGAAAGCACATAGACCAGGTCGGCGATCGCCCCGTCAATTTGTTCGCGGCCTGAACCGGGCGCGGTTTCCCAGTAGATGCTGGCTTTGAAATCCTTTCCCTCCGCCCGGGCCAGCAAGAGCGCAAAACTGCGGTCTTCGTAAGATCCCTGTCCCCACCAAGTGGCGATGAAACCCGACACCCCGTGGCTTTTCGCCTCCAGGATGTGCCCGTCCACCAAGGCCGGGTCTTGGGAATCGTAGGCGCCGCGCGCCGGGTAATGCGTCGTCTCGGGTGTCGAATGGTCCGCCGTGTTCTCCCCACCCCAATGTACCCAGTGATCCTGCCGTTCCGGGCGCCCGTACCAGCTATAATAAAACGCCAGCACTTCATGCGGTACGCCGTCGAAGTGCCGCTCGCGCTGAGTCGCGACGAAATCCAGCAAGCCGGCCAGGGCCGGGGCTTGAGCCGCGCCATTGCGTGGCGCCAGCCAGCATAAAAGCAGCGCGGCGATAATCCGGATGACTTTCATGCTGCCATTCTGACTCTTTCCGACTCTGGGGCAAGATCTCATGTGCCTGAGATCATGACACTTTACGGCATGACTCGTTTATGGTTCTGACGGCGTGGCGGTTAATCAGTCGCCCGGCTTCTCGTCTTCCGCGCCTCAATGAATCGTGACCCTTGGATTGGCGACGTTCATCCAGCGGTATTCAGTCGCGCCGTTGAGCGGCAAACGCCACCGCGAACCGGTCTGCACGGGAATGGCTTCGGACGCCGTCCCCCCGGCGCATTGCACTTTGGCGGGTTGAGCGAAGCGAGTCCGATCCAATTCGAGGGTGAAATTGCGTTCACGCGGCCAAGTCTTCAGAACCCAGTCGTTGCCTTCATGATGTAGCCAAACACTGCCATCAGTTCGAGCGGAGCCGAAATCCACCACGCGGTTCGAGTTGTTCAGGTGCTGTGCATACCAAGTTGCGGGATCGAAAGCGGGCCTATTCGTTTCGGCGGTGAACGTTACCGCCGTGCCGGCGTTAGCCAGATGCAGCACCCCCAGGTGGATGCGCAAAGTCCCATCATCCACGCCTTGCATGGGCAGGCGGTGGCCGTCGCCCGCGGCATCGAAAAGGCCCATGAGCCAATCATAATCGCCGTCGGGAAGGGTGTCAGGCAGGATGACATTCCACGGGCCGTCGTTAATGGCCTGGCCAGCCTGCCATTGCGAAGCGGGCGGCGAAACCGCGTGATCCTGCTGGGCGCAAATAACACCGTTGGTACAAAAATGTACGAAACAACTGTAGTTCTTTGCCAGCCGATCCTGCATATCCCACCGGTAGGTGACCCGGAAGGCGCGCGTGCCAGTTTGCTGAAAGGAGGCGACGCTCGGATGCACGCGACGGTAGCTGGACAAATTCCAGTCAGCCGCCGCCCGGGCGTTCAGAAACAGTGTATCGCCGGTGTCGGCGAAATCGGCTATTACGCCATCGCGCATCGTCGTGCCGGCAGCGACCCCGGCGCCCTCGGCCACCCAACCCAGGTCCGGCAAAAGCCACGAGCCTGCGGCCAGGAAGTTGGAGGCCCCGTTCGCGCTTACAACCAGGCCGTTTTCGTATCGAACCCGAACGCGGTTCCATACGCCGGCATCGTCGAGCTTGGCCGCTGCGGTGGCATCAATCCAGGCGCCGTGAGTTTCGTAGAGGATCTCCAGGGGCCTCGCCAGCGCGTAGCGGGCCATGACGGGCGAAAGTAAATGATGTTCCAACCAGGCCAACGGAATGTTGGCATACACGGATGCGTCGAGGAACCCGGCGTGTCCATACGCCACCTCCTGCATCCGGTAACGGTCGAGCACCACCATGGGCGCCGGTCCAGCCCAATTGCTCTGGTAAGCCTCGGAGGGCCACCAACGGCTATAGTAACCCATGCCGTGGTTGAACTGGAGTGGATGTATCTTCAGCAGATCGAAATCCACAGCCAAGGGCGCGGTAAAACCGCCGTTGCCGGGCCAGCCGCTCCCGAACTGGGCTTCCACGCCGTCAAGGCATCCGCTCCAGTACCAATGATTGTTGCCTTCACCAAAGACAGGGCCGTTGTGCGTGTCGCGTTCGTAAGCCCAGAGTTGCCGATGAACATCCCACACCCGGCCAAGCTGGCCGGCCCCGTTTTCGCCGGCGCCCTCGTCCACATGGAACCACGGCGGCACCGCGCTATGCACATCCAGGTAGTTGGCCAGCGTGTTGTACCGCCGATGAATCTCCGGCGATTGGGTGGCGGCAAGGCGCAGGATGGCATCGGGCTTGACGGCAAAAGATTGAATGTGGGTGCCGGGGTTGTACCACGCTCGTTGCAGGTTGCCGGCCGGGTCGAGAGCGATGTCGTTCGTATTATAGAAATCGTAATTGGGATAGTAGTCCACATAGTTCTCATGGAGCGCGCACCGGATGCCCAGACGGGTGCCGAGGGCGACGAGGTTGCTCATTCCGGCATCACCCCCGTAACGGGCGTTGGCCGGGTAGTGCATGGGCAGGGCATTGTCATACCCGCTGCGTTGCCAATCGTGAATGAGCGCTACGCAGTTGGTGATGCCATAATCGGCCAGCTCGCTCAGGTTGGCGGCGATGTTGGGGAATGTGCCACCCCAGATGTCGAGCACAATCTTGTTGGCCAAAAAACCGCGCCAGGGCGAAGGCGGATTCGGCGGATTTGGCAGCACTTCCGCCAGGTGCCAGGCGGCCGTGAAAACGGCGCGCTCCCGCAGTGGGACGCGGGTGCCGTCGGTCAGCGCGTCGTAGCTCGCTTTGGTCCCGCTGTATGATGTGGCGGCCGAGCACGTCCAGTCGAGCAGCGTGCCCACGAAGAGACCTTCCTGCGGCAGATAATGGACGGCGCCGGGATAGTAGGGCACAATAACCTGGCGTCGCCGCACTACTGGCCCCCAGGCGCCAGGATCGAGCGCGGTCACCCTGGGTTGATCGCAGGTAAGCGCTAGCACCAAGCTCTTGCCCACCATCTGCCCGGTGATTCGAACGGTGGCAGAAGTCGAACCAACGTTGAAGGTTCGCCAGAGCGTGTAGCCCTGATTGGTCTGGAGCCATCCGCTGGCGACCGGCAAAGCCCGCTGGCTCCACGAAAGCGCCGCCGAGTTTGCCAATGGCACCGTGACGGGTGTGTCGCCCGCCATTTGTGCGTTGAGCGTGAGGTTGCCGAAGAGACCATCATTGGCCGACTGCGGGGCACGCCATTGGTATTCGAGAACACCGTCAGGGCCGGTGTATCGGAAGCGAACCAAGGCGTTGGACAGGCTCACCGTGGAAGTCCCCGGGAAACCGCTTTGAGGCGCTACTTCCGTCGTCTGCCCGGCCCACAGATTGGAGAGGGCAAGAGGCGGGGGCGAAGGGCGGGTTGGAGCGGGCGGGGTATAACCCTCCAACACGAGTTCGCGGTTGCCCCAGAATGAGTAATCGAATGAAGGGTTGTTTTTAGGGCCGGGATCCACCTCGAAGCGCAGCGTAAGGTTGGAGCCGCGGCGGGCACTGAAGTCGAATTCGAACTTGCGCCAGACATCGTTGGTCTGGTGATAGTCGAACAGCTTGATGCCATCGGCGTAGAGGCGGAAAGTGACGCCGTCGGAGTTGGTCACGTTCTGCGAGCGCATCGCGGTTGCGCCCCGCAGTAGGATGCGCGTCGCCTCGACCGGGAGGCGGATGACAAATTGCTGGAAGGCGATGCCCGTGCCGTTGCGCCAGGGGCAATGCAGCAGAAATGCGCGCTCTCCATTTTGCGTGCCGAATGGCTCGCACGCCACGCCTGTGCGGTCCTCGAAAAATCCTGACCAGCCCGGTGGAAACTGCTGCTCCGCCTGGCCGCGGTAGGCATATCCGACGGCGTAAACTCCCAGCTCATCAAGATTCATCACCGGCAGGTCTGGACTGACGGCTGCTTGAGCACTGGCGGAGGCCACCAGAGCGGTGGCACTCAGGGCAAGCAGCGCCCGGCGGATATACTTCATACGATTCGACGCCAGCCTATCCCCGTCGGCAAAGAGTGGCAAGAAATGAGACAGGCCAAACGCATTTAAACTCCGGGCAATCGGAGCATATAGGCATTGCTTCGTAAGGTCCGCCTCCCTTTCCAATTCCCTTGCCAAGAGTCTCCATTTAGTGGCAGAATAATTCTGTGGTTATGAGCATTTTGAAGACAGAATTTAGTTCCCATCCTGGCCATATTGCAGGATGCCGCTGGATGCTGCACCCAAAATTCACTCGTCATAACTGCTTGTAAATACTTTATTCTCATTCGCATCCGTAGCTCAATTGGATAGAGCTTCTGACTTCGGATCAGAAGGTTGCAGGTTCAAGTCCTGCCGGATGCGCCAAATCGCAATATTATTTGTTTTGAATTCCGGCTCCCGACAAACCCTGCTCAAGCGCGACCTGCGCGAGTTGTTTCGCAGCATGGACTTTGTGTCGCGGCATCCGGCCTTGAAGTGCGACTCGGCGCAGGCGCGGCGCTTTGCGGAGATTTACCGCCAACTCGGACAGGCCTGGGAATTCCTCGCCCTCCAGTGCGACCATCGAAGCGGCTGGCGCAAGACGCGCGAACGCAAGTTCGCCTGCAAAGTCTGCGGTTTGATCCGGGGCACGAGGGAACAGTGGCTGCTCTTGTCACTTCGGGGAAACAAAAGGATTGGCCGTCGCGCGATGCCAAACTCCAAAAACACTTTTCCCAACCGCAAAGCTGCAACCGTCGTGAATGACACGATTGAATTCCACGGCGCCAAACTCAACGTCGAAGTCTTAAACCCGCACCGCAGTAATTTGCGCTGGTTGCGCAATAAAGAGTGGACGATCGCGGCGGATCGGCTCGTGCGATTGGAAGAAGGCGGCGTCCAGGTCCGTTTCGACAGGCATCTGGTCACGGTGGAGTTGCGCAAGCACAAGCGCGGAGAAATGCCGCCTTACAGTTATTTCGTCTGGGAATTGCCGCGCAAGCTCTTGAAAAGCTTTCCGGTGATGCTGCAGTTCAACAAACGCCGCCAATTCACCCGCCTGGTGATTTTCCAGCCGCACAACAAACTTTCGCGCGGAAAAAAGAATCAATGAGCGATTGACAAACGAGTTTCATGGACTCGACTGCCAGGGAAACCGTGAAACCACCCTCCGCGCGGCGGACGAGGCGAGGAATGCTTGTCGTTCAAACGAGGTGTGGCATTATTTGGCGCGTGGCTTTTCGCATTCATGACAGCGTGGTCCGCGGCGAGATTGACAATCGTGAGAAAGGAGTTGTGCGCGGCAAAATCTGGGTCGAGGGTCGTGCCGAGCCGGTGGTACTCGAACTCGAAGGCAATGCCTGGCCTGACCTTGCCGGTTGCTTGCTAACTTTCACAAATCCGCTGCAGCGTATCCCGCATCCACACCTTGCTTCCCTGCATCCCATCCAGCGCGGCCGCATCGGCGACCTCACGGCCTCGCGGAAAGTTCGCGTCTTTGACGTACCGTTACAACAGGCGCTTGACATGATTCATCGCGATGAGCGCCCGCCGGAGCACCTGGCCAACAGTCTTTATCTCGAATGGTTCAGCGAGGCGAACGGGCGCGTGGTGGTCGAAAGCGCGGACTATAAACTGACGATCTCCGCCCCCGAGTGGCGGATGACGCCGCAGGAAGAAGCCGAGCGCGCCACACAAGCCGCCGCCGGCATGGCCGATTTCATGGGAAAGCTCACCGAGGCCATCGAACAGCATCAGCGCAGGCAGAAGGACCCGGAGCAGGAATGGGACGAGCACGACTACGAGAGGTTCATGAAGGAATGCGACGCGCGCACGGAGAAATATGGGGAACTGCTTGACAAATACGGGGATTCCGATGAAGCCATGAAGCGGATCGAGAAGGAGATGGGATGGGACCGCCCCAAGGACGAAAACGATGACGAACGAATGTCCATCGAGGAGAGCAATGCCATTTGCGAGGCTGCCGCGACCGAGCCGCCAGCCGAACCCGATGCGCACCGCGAAGGCATTGACTGGATTCGCACCGAGGACGGCGATATCAGGCACCCGCTGCAACATCGCTCCTTCGAGAGTTCAGTGAAGTTTTCGAGGCAGGCCAGGGAATTAGGCCTGGAAACGCTGCGGGATAAGGACTTGGATCAGTTCCTCTTTGAGTTCCAAACAACCGGCGCCAAGCTCGCCGGCGCCTTGGCTGGAATTGCTCGCGGGCAGAGTTTTTCCGATCCAGCATTCACTATCGCCTATCTGAAGCGCGCGCTGGATCATTTGCACAAATCTCAGGCCGGACTCGAAGCCGTGGCTCCGAAAGCGCTTCTGCCCGAGACAACGATGGCGGATGCGCGGAAAGAGTTGTTTGAGATCCGCGAAGGAATTCTGCGCTTGATGGATGAGTTTCGGGGACGTGGCATTTAAGACAAGATTATGATGATGATGTGCTGCCTGGAAAAGGGAAAGCCCCACTGGCTACTGCATTGAGTCTCCCTCATAGGCGCCCATGGAATCCACCACGGAGCTGGTTCGGGTCAGGCTGCTGGGACGGTCGCTGTCGGAACCGAGGGAGAAACGGGGAAAGGCTTTGAGCGACATGGTAACGGCAACGGTGAAATCGGTGGGCTGGCCGACGCCTTTGCTCACGCGGAAGGTCAGCGCGGCGGTCCAACTGCGTAGGTCGCGGTAGAGGGAGTAGTCTTGTTCCTGCAGGATGCCGTCCTGCGCTTCGTAACGGTCCACGATGTGCAAGCCCCAGTTTTCATTCATCCGATAGTAGATGCTGGACCCGAAAAGATTATGGCCTGGCAAGGACTGGCCGGGAAAGGCCTGGAATTCGGGATCGTTGTTCATGAGGTAACGATGGCTCAGGGAAAAACTCCAACTGTTGTTGGGGGTGAGGGTAACGCGGTTGACCGCATCGCGCCAGCGATGGTCGGCCAAGTCGTAACGCAAGGTGGAATCGAAGGTGAGCCAGGTGCGGGGCCGGAGAATCAGGTCGGAATAAAGATCGGAAAAGCTGTGATTGGTTCCGGGGGTGAGATTCCAATCGGAATAAACGGCCCAGTTGATCAGGTCTTCAATGCCGTCGGCGCGCTTGGTCTGGAGCTTGTTGCGCAGGGTCAGGCGCAGGAGGTTCTGCTTGCCGATGGAATCAATGGAATTGTAATCCGGGAACTCAATGGGCAACAAGCGCAGGGAGGGAAAGGCGGTGTCGAATTGCGGCAGTTGCGAGGGCGCGCGCGAGGGCGCGGGGACAAAGGCGTAGTTGATGTCCGGCTCGATGATGTGGCGCAATTCATGCACGTCCCAAAACGAACTTTCGGCGCCGCGGTAAACCCGCGAGGCTTTGAGGGAGAAATCCACGCCCGTGTTGAAGACGCCGCGGGTCTGGGCATTGGTGCCGCGGGCCGGTCCTTCCACGTCGCCGTAGTAGGTGAGCCGCCCCCCCACGCGCGGAGTGACGGTCAGCCAGCCGAAGAAGGTCTGGGGCAGGGTAAGTTGTTGAACGGTGTCGGCGCGCATGGCGGAGTAATTGGTTGGGGCGGGATTATTGGTGTCGGAATATTCCAGACGGAAGTAACCGGCCGAAGATTCGCTTTCGTAATAAACGGGGGTGACGCCCACTTGCTGGCGCAAGCCGGTCAATTTGACGTCGGGCAGGCGTTCGACCGTCTCGAAGAAGTTGACCAGGCGGGGTTGGGCCATGGCGTCCAAGGTGAAGTTGGGCCAGAGTTGGTCGGCTTCGGCGAAGGAGGAGGGCTGGATGTTGGCCCGGTATTCGTTTTCGTAAAAATCGCGGATGATGGTGGGATCGCTCTGGTAATTGGCGACGATTTTTGCGGTGAAATTGCTCAAGGGCGCGCTTTGATAGTAAAAGCTCATGCGCTGGCGGTTGGGTCCGAGATGCGGCGCATTCAGCCCGTCGGCGTTCGGGTCGTGGTCGTGGGCATAGTAATAGCGGAAGGCGGCCTGGCCGCAATCGCCCAGGTGGAACAGAAAATCCGGGCCAACGGCCAGGCCGCGTTTCTCGCGCTCGTCGAGATGGATGGTGCCGTCCACGGGGCCTTCGCCGTACCAGTTGAAGGCGCTCAACAAATACGGCCCGTAGGAACTGCGGTAGCCGGGAACGTACTCCATATTGTTGGGATGCTTCCCAAGGGTGCGCCGGTAGTAGGGAAAATAGAAAATGGGGGTGGCGCCCAGATAGAGCGTGGCCTGGTGAGCCTCGAAGTACTTGCCCGGCGCAATGGTGATGGTGCGGGCGCGGATTTTGTAGATGGGTTTGGCGTAGTCGTCTGTGCTGATCCAGGTGTTGGTGGCGGTAAAAATTCCGTTGCTGTTGCCGGCCAGGTTCCGGCCGGAAAGATTGAAGGGCATCTGGACGGTTTTGAAGGCCCCGGCGCGGACTTCGCCGGTTTTGAAATTGTAAATGGCGTTGGTGCCGCGCCACAGGTGGCTGTGGTCCAGGATGATGACGTCCCCTTCCGCCTCGACTTCGCCCGTGAGATTATTGACAGCGGCCTGGTCGGCGGAGACGGTGAAGTTTTGGTTGCTGGCCAGGACGCCGCGGGTGTAGGTGCTGATGTCGCCCTCGCTGCTCATGACGGAATTGGAGGTGGCGCCGAAAATCTCGGGGGAAGGGGCATGTTGCGCTTGACAGGCAAAGGCCGCAGCCGCCAGCAGAACCACCACGTTCGGGGAATAGAGCTTCATTAAGCGCGCCAAAGCTAATCAGAAGCGGGACGTGCTGCCAAGCGCGATCTGCGGGAGAAGGGCGGGTCAGCGGGATCTAAGCTCCACGTCGGTGAAGCCAACCTGGTAAAAAAGAGCCGCCAGTTGCGTCTTGGCGCGTTCCTGGGCGTCTTTCAAAATGCCGTTGTCCAGGGCGAGGGCGCGGAGGTCATCCACGGCCTGGACGCGGGTGTTTTGTTCGAGGTCCTTGTCGAAGGAGCGCATGAGGCCGGTGGAGCGTTCGACCACTTCGGTGTGGTGGTCGTCCAAATAGACATCGGTGATGGTCGGGTGGGGCAGCGTAAGCGAGATTTTCTTGTCGGAAATCTGGATGTCGCCGGCCTGGAGGTTGTCCAGGTTGACGCCGGCCTTGACGACGCCGCGGGCGATCAAGAGGACATGGTTGTCGCCGTACCATTTGGCATCCTGGACATCCACAACCTTTTCCAGGACGTACTTCACCGTGACGAGCTGGGAAAGCGTTTGCACCTGGCGCAAAAGGGTGGCGGTGTTGGCGTGCGGGCCGGCGGAGAAAAGACCCAGGTGGCGCGAATAAGCGCCAAAGAATAGAAACGCCACAACGGCCGCGACCGGAGCAAACACCATGATTGCTTTCTTGAGCATGGTGGAAGACTAACTCTGGAAGCCCGGCGGCAAAAGCGAAAACGAGCGCTTACTGGGATGTTGCCGCAGGACCGAGGTTCCTATACGCTTCTGGGAATGAGTTCCGGTTTGATTGGGCATTTTCCGAATTACCGGCCGCGGCGGCTGCGCCGGACGCCGGCGTTGCGCCGCTTGGTCCGGGAAACCTCACTGGAGGCGGGGCAGTTGGTCCTGCCGCTTTTCGCCCGAAGCGGGCGGAAAGTTCGGCGGCCCGTGCCAGCGATGCCGGGGGTCTTCCAACTTTCCCCGGACCAAGCGGCGCGGGAAGCGGAGAAGGCGCACGCGCTGGGTGTGCCGGCGGTTTTGTTGTTTGGGATTCCCGAGCGGAAAGATGAAAAGGCTTCCGGCGCTTATGCCCGCAACGGAATTGTCCAGCAGACCGTGCGCCTGCTGAAAAGGGAATTGCCCGATCTGGTGGTGGTCACCGACGTGTGCCTGTGCGAATACATGAGCCACGGACATTGCGGAATCGTGGGACCGGAGCCTGGCGGCGGAGTGGCCAACGATCTGACGCTGCCATTGCTGGCCCGCACCGCGTTGAGCCACGCCGAGGCGGGCGCGGATGTGGTGGCCCCAAGCGATATGATGGACGGGCGCGTGGCCGCGATTCGCCGGGAGTTGGACAAACACGGGTTGAGCGGCACGCCGATTCTTTCTTACGCGGCGAAATTCGCCTCGGCGTATTACGGGCCTTTTCGCCAGGCGGCGGAATCGGCGCCCAAGTCCGGAGACCGGCGGAGTTACCAGATGGACGGGGCCAACGCGCGGGAGGCGTTGCGGGAAGTGGCGCTGGACATCGAGGAGGGCGCGGACATGGTGATGGTCAAACCAGCGCTGGCGTATCTGGATGTTCTGTATCGGGTGAAGACGGAATTTGGGTATCCGACCGGGGCCTACGCGGTGAGCGGGGAGTATTCGATGATGAAGGCGGCGGGGGCCAAAGGCTGGATTGACGAGCGGGCGGCGACGTTGGAAACATTGCTGGCGATGCGCCGGGCCGGGGCGGATTTCATTATCACGTACGCGGCGGCGGAAGCGGCGCGGTGGCTGAAGGAAGGCGCTTAGGACAGGGTCAGAGGCTGCCTGATTTTTTGAGCAACAGAACAATCACCACGATGATGGCGAGGAAAAGCACCACGGCCACCGCGATGAAAATCTTGGTGCCGGTGTTGCTCTTTTTGGCGAATCCGCTTTTTTCCTTGTTGAAGACCACGATTTTGGTCGAGGTGTCCTGGCCCAACTTGACACCTTGCGGAATGACCATCGTTTGATCGGGGAGTTTTTTGGTGGCGGCGGTTTTGGCCTGGACATCCTCCAGCCGCAATTCGACCTGCCCCAGACGCAAGATCTGGCCCGGTTTGAGGATGGCTTCGCCGCTGACCTGCTGCCCATTGATAAAACTGCCGTTGGTCGAACTGAGGTCGCGGATGACAATGTCCTGCCCGCGCATCAGGATTTCGCAGTGATGGCTGGAAACCGAGGCCTCCGGGATGGGGAAAGTATTGTCCTCGACCCGGCCGACAGTGGTTTTTTCCACTTTCAGTTCATGAGACTTTCCGGTCAGTCCCTCGCTTAGAATGACTAGTCTTGGCATACTTTGGCTTGGGAGGATTATGGCCCGCCCCGGCGGCAAGTCAAACGGATTTGCGCGTCAATTTTGCATGAGGATGGCAGATGGAGTTCATTAGGGGCCCGCCTTTTCCGGGCCGTGGGTTGGCGCGCCCCCAAAAAAACTAATTTCCGTTGTTGCGCCTTTGGGCAAATCGAGTAAAAAATAACAAAAGCAGTTGTCCGACAACGCAACCAGATGAGTCCAGAACCGAAGAAACAGACCAGGCACACCGGATTGCCTCCCAAACAGGGGCTGTACGATCCGCAGTTTGAGCATGACTCCTGCGGCGTGGGGTTTGTCGTCAACATCAAAGGCAAGAAATCGCACAAGATCATCCGCGACGCGCTCCAGGTGCTCATCAATCTCAACCATCGCGGCGCCTGCGGCTGCGAAGCCAACACGGGGGACGGGGCCGGCATCCTGATGCAGATGCCCCACGGCTTCTTCAAGGAGGTCTGCCGCAACGACAAAATCAAGCTGCCCGCGGCGGGCGAATACGGGGTGGCCATGGTGTTTCTTCCGCGCGACGCCAACGATCGGAGGACGTGCGAAAAGATGTTCGAGAACATCGTGGTGGAGGAAGGCCAAAAGTTTTTGGGTTGGCGCGTGGTGCCGACCAACAACGCCTCCCTGGGCGCGACGGCCAAAGCGGGCGAGCCGTTTGTGCAGCAGGCCTTCATCGGCCGGGGGGCCAAAACGACCGATGACCTGGCGTTCGAGCGCAAGCTCTACGTCATCCGCAAGCGGGCCGAGCGGTCCATCCGTTACGCCGCAGTGCAGGGCGGACACTGGTTTTACATTTCCAGCCTCTCCTCCCGCACGCTCATTTATAAAGGCATGCTCCTGACCGAGCAGATGGACGAGTTTTTTCCCGACCTGAAGAATGCCGCGATGGAAAGCGCCCTGGCGCTGATCCACTCGCGTTTCAGCACCAACACCTTCCCCAGTTGGGACCGCGCCCATCCCTACCGCTACATCGCTCACAACGGGGAAATCAACACCCTGCGCGGCAACATCAACTGGATGCACGCGCGCCAGGCGATGTTCCAAAGCGACCTGTTCGGCGACGACATGCAGAAGCTCCTCCCCATCATCAACACGGACGGCAGCGATTCCGCGATCTTCGACAATTGCCTGGAGTTGCTGGTGCTGGCCGGACGCTCCCTGCCTCACGCCATCATGATGATGATTCCGGAGCCGTGGACCAACCACGAGACGATGAGTGACGAGAAAAAGGCTTTCTACGAATACCATAGCTGCCTGATGGAGCCGTGGGACGGCCCCGCCTCCATTGTCTTCACCGACGGCCGGAAAATCGGCGCGGTGCTGGATCGCAACGGGCTCCGGCCTTCGCGATATTATGTGACCAAGAACGACATGGTCATCATGGCTTCAGAGGTCGGCGTGCTGGATGTGCCGCCGGACCGCGTGCTGCAAAAGGGGCGGCTCCAGCCGGGGCGCATGTTTCTCGTGGACACGGGGGAGGGCCGGATCGTGGCGGACGAGGAAATCAAGCAGGCCATCGCCACCGAACAGCCTTACCGCCAATGGCTCAACAAGCACATGCTCGAATTGGCGGCCGTGCCCGATGCCGTGCATGAAATCGAGCCGAGTCATCACACCGTGCTGCAACGCCAGCAGGCCTTCGGCTACACCTTCGAGGACCTGCGCATCATCATGGCCCCGATGGCGCGCGACGGCGTCGAAGCGGTCGGGTCCATGGGCACCGACACGCCGCTGGCGGTTTTGTCCCACAAATCCCAACTGCTCTACAATTATTTCAAGCAACTTTTCGCCCAGGTGACCAATCCGCCGATTGATTGCATCCGCGAAGAGTTGATCACCTCGGCGGAAACGACCATCGGCTCCGAGCGCAATCTGCTCAAGCCAAAGCCGATGAGCTGCAATTTGCTGGAACTCAAAACGCCCATCCTGACCAACGAGGAATTTGCCAAGCTCAAATACATCAAACATGCGGGCTTCAAATCGCACACCCTGCCCATTCTCTTCAAGCCCGGCGGCGGCGAGGCGGCGCTGGCCAAGGCCATGGACGATTTGTGCGCCTGCGCCAGCGGCGCCGTCGAGTCCGGCGCCAATATCCTGATCTTGTCCGATCGGGGCGTGGACACCGAACTGGCGCCGATTCCCGCCTTGCTGGCGGTGGCCGGGGTTCATCATCATCTGATCCGCGAAGGCACCCGCACCCGGGTTGGCATTGTCCTGGAATCGGGCGAACCGCGCGAAGTGCATCATTTCTCGCTCCTCATCGGTTATGGCGCCGGCGCGATCAATCCCTACCTGGCCTTCGAAACGCTGGACGACATGATCCGGCAGGGTTTGCTGGGCAATCTCAAGCCCAAGGACGCCTGCAAAAATTTTGTCAAGGCTTCCGTCAAGGGCGTCGTCAAGGTCACTTCCAAGATGGGCATTTCCACCATCCAGAGCTATCGGGGCGCCCAGATTTTTGAAGCCATCGGCCTCCATCCCTCGGTCATTGAAAAGTATTTCACCGGCACCGCCTCGCGCGTGGGCGGCATTGGTCTGGACGTCATCGCCCGCGAGGTGCAGACGCGCCATCAGCACGCCTTTCCCCGGCGGCAGGTCAACGGGCACGTGCTCGACGTCGGGGGACAATATCAATGGCGGGCGGACGGAGAGTTCCACCTGTTCAACCCGCAAACGATCCACGCGCTGCAACGGGCCTGCCGCAACAACGATGCCAAGGCGTTCCAGCAGTACTCCAGCCTGGTCAATGACCAGTCCAAGAAGTCCTGCACCCTGCGCGGCCTGCTGGAATTGAAGCCTCTGGCCCAGCCGATCCCCCTGGAAGAGGTGGAGCCGGTCGAAGCCATTCTCAAACGCTTCAAAACCGGCGCGATGTCCTACGGCTCCATCAGCAAGGAAGCGCACGAAACCCTGGCCATCGCCATGAACCGCATCGGCGGCAAAAGCAACACCGGGGAGGGGGGCGAAGACCCGGCCCGTTATCTGCCGGAGCCAAACGGCGATTCCAAGAACAGCGCCATCAAACAAGTCGCCTCCGGGCGCTTTGGCGTGACCAGCTTGTACCTGGTCAAAGCGCAGGAACTCCAGATCAAAATGGCCCAGGGCGCCAAGCCCGGCGAAGGCGGACAGTTGCCCGGCGGAAAGGTCTATCCCTGGATTGCCAAGGTCCGTTACTCCACCACGGGCGTGGGCCTGATTTCACCGCCGCCCCATCACGACATTTATTCTATCGAAGACCTCGCGGAACTGATTCACGATTTGAAGAACGCCAACTCCCGCGCGCGCATCAGCGTCAAATTGGTCGCCGAAGTCGGCGTCGGCACCATTGCCGCCGGCGTGGCCAAAGCCCATGCCGACGTGGTGCTGATCAGCGGCCACGACGGGGGGACGGGCGCTTCGCCCCAGACCAGCATCAAGCACGCCGGCATTCCCTGGGAATTGGGCCTGGCGGAAACCCATCAGACGCTGGTCCTGAATAATTTGCGCAGCCGCATCGCGGTGGAAACGGACGGCCAGCTCAAGACCGGGCGGGATGTGGTCATTGCCGCCCTGCTGGGCGCGGAGGAATTCGGTTTTGCCACCGCGCCCTTGGTGGCGCTGGGCTGCATCATGATGCGCGTCTGCCACCTCAACACTTGTCCGGTCGGCGTGGCCACGCAACTCCCGGAACTGCGAAAAAGATTCACCGGCGATCCCGCTCATGCGGTGAACTTCATGCGGTTCGTCGCCCAGGAAGTCCGCGAAATCATGGCCCGGCTCGGTTTTCGCACCTTCAACGAAATGGTCGGACGCGCCGACATGCTCGAACCCAAGGAAGCGATTGACCATTGGAAAGCGCGCGGCCTTGATTTCACCAATATTCTCTATCAGCCCAGAGTCCCGGAGGAGGTGGGGCGCTATTGCCAGATCGCGCAGGATCATGGTCTGGACAAGGCGCTGGACAACACCACCCTGCTCAAGCTCTGCGCGCCGGCCCTGGAGCGCGGGGAAAAAGTCACCGCCACCCTCCCGATTCACAACGTCAACCGCGTCGTCGGGACCATTGTCGGCAGTGAGTTGACCCGGCGTTTTGGCGAGGCCGGTTTGCCGGAGGACACCATCCAGCTTCATTTCCAAGGCTCGGCCGGGCAAAGCTTCGGCGCTTTCATCCCCAGAGGAATGACCTTTGCGCTGGAAGGCGACGCCAACGATTACCTGGGCAAGGGACTCTCCGGCGGCAAGATCATTGTCTATCCGCCCGCGGGCTCCACCTTTGTCCCGGCGGAAAACATTATTGTTGGCAATGTCGCCCTCTACGGGGCGACCGGGGGCGAGGCTTACATTTGCGGCATGGCGGGGGAGCGGTTCTGCGTGCGCAACAGCGGGGTCAACGCCGTGGTGGAGGCGGTGGGCGATCACGGCTGCGAATACATGACCGGCGGACGGGTGGTGGTGCTGGGAGCCACCGGGCGCAATTTCGCCGCCGGCATGTCCGGGGGGATTGCCTACGTGCTGGATGAAGCGGGGGACTTTGCGCAGCGCTGCAATCATCTGGGGGCCTGGCTCGAACGCTTGGAGGACGCGGGCGAGATTGAGCAAATCCGCCAGATGATTCATCGCCACGCCCAGCATACGCGCAGCCAGCGCGCCTTCAAAGTCCTGGCGCTGTGGGAGGAAATGACGCCCAAATTTGTCAAAGTCATGCCCAAGGATTACAAGCGGATGCTTCAGGCCATCGCCAAAGCCGAGCAAGCCGGCCTCAGCGGCGAAGAGGCGCTCATGGCCGCCTTCGAGGACAACGCGAAAGACGTCGCGCGCGTCGGCGGCGGGTAAATGGAAAATGGACCAGTCAACCAAATCATATAAAGATGCCAAAACGCCATGGGTAACCCGAAAGGATTCCTAAATTACTTGCGCGAACTGCCGCTGGACCGTTCGGCCGCCGAACGCATCCGCGATTGGAACGAGTTCCATCTCCAGATGGGCGAAGCCAGACTGCGCGACCAGGGCGCCCGTTGCATGGATTGCGGCATCCCCTTTTGCCATACCGGCTCGCTCCTCAACGGCATGGCTTCCGGCTGCCCCATCCACAACCTGATTCCCGAATGGAACGACCTCGTCTATCGCGGCCTCTGGCGCGAGGCGCTCGACCGGCTCCATAAAACCAATAATTTCCCCGACTTCACCGGCCGCGTCTGCCCCGCTCCCTGCGAAGGCTCCTGCGTGCTCGGCATCACTTCCCCGCCGGTCACCATCAAAAACATCGAGTGCGCCATTGTGGACAAGGGCTGGGACGAGGGCTGGATCAAGCCCGACGCGCCTTCCTCCCGCACGGGAAAAAAAGTGGCCGTCGTCGGTTCCGGCCCGGCCGGCTTGTGCGCCGCCGCCCAATTGAACCGCGCCGGCCATGCCGTCACGGTTTTCGAGCGGGCCGATCGCATCGGCGGCTTGCTCATGTACGGAATTCCGAACATGAAACTGGACAAGAAACTGGTGCTGCGCCGCGTCCGGCAGATGGAGGAGGAGGGCGTCGCCTTTCTGGTCAACACGGAGGTGGGGAAGAATTTTCCGGCGGAAAAACTGTTGCGGGAATTCGATGCCGTCGTCCTATGCACCGGCGCCACCAGGCCGCGCGATCTCCCCATTGAAGGCCGTCAGCTCAAGGGCGTCCATTTCGCCATGGAATTTCTCCAGGCCAATACCAAAAGCCTGCTGGACGGCCACGTCAACGGCACCCACCTCTCCGCCCACGGCAAGGACGTCATCGTCATTGGCGGCGGCGACACCGGCACCGATTGCGTCGGCACCGCCATGCGCCACGGCTGCAAGAGTCTGGTGCAACTGGAGATTTTGCCACGCCCCCCAATGGAGCGCGCCCCGGACAATCCGTGGCCCGAATGGCCCAAAGTGTACAAACTGGATTACGGCCAGGAGGAAGCCGCGGCCAAATTCGGCGCCGATCCGCGCGTTTATCTCACCACCGCCAAAAAGTTCGAGAGCGACGAGCACGGCCGCGTCAAAGCCGTCCACACCGTGCGGATCGAATGGCGGAAGAATGAAAAGGGTCAGTTCGTGCCCAAAGAAGTCCCCGGCAGCGAGGAAGCGCGTCCGGCGCAACTGGTCCTGCTGGCAATGGGCTTTTTGGGTCCCGAACAGCCGCTGCTGGAACAACTGGCCGTCGACCGCGACGCCCGTTCCAACGTCAAGGCCGAGTTCGAAAAATTCACCACCAACGTCAAAGGCGTCTTCGCCGCCGGCGACGCCCGGCGCGGCCAGAGCTTGGTGGTCTGGGCCTTCAACGAAGGCCGCGGCGCCGCCCGCGAGTGCGACCGCTTCCTCATGGGCTCGACCGATCTGCCGTAGATGTCAGACTGGGGCGGGTTCCCGCTTGCGAATTCCAGCGGCGACCCAGTCAATATGATCTTCGAACAGCCAGACAAGGCTGACAACTCGAAAGGCCGCCGTGCGCCACAAGTACCTGCTGACCCAGAGGGTGCCGCGCGCCAAAAGTACTTGCTGACCCAGAGACCGCCGTGCGCCAAAAGTAACTACCACCCGTGAGGGTACGAGGGCACGCCCGCCTCGACATTTTTCTCGACAATCCGGAGAACAGAATCTAGCCTACCCGCATTGCGGCTTTCAATGCGGGTAGGCTAAATTTCAAGCCAAAACACGTCCAGAGGACCTCGGCGGAAAAGGAGTAGCGGAGGTTTCCCGAGAGGGTGCGGAACCTTCATTCCCCCCGGGGAGTTGCGGCAGGAATTGCGTCTGCCCCTGGCAAAAACAGCAGGTGCTCTTCCATTGAAAATCGTGTATCATAACTTTCAAAATGGGTTTTCTTGGCGCCATCGTGGTCCTGGCCGGCGTTTGGGCGGCGGCTTCCGAGTTGTGGGAGCGGCTGTCACAAGCGCAAGAGGAAAAATTGCGCCGATGGTTCCAGGTCTGGGCGATCAAGGGGTTGGCCGTCCCGTTTTTGCTCTGGCTGGTTTTTAATCTGGGCCTGTCCGAGCGCCTGCCCCCGCTGATGATGGAAATTCAAGCGGCGCCGCCCGGCGCCGAAACCATCGCGGCATTTTTCAATGTCGCCGCGATCGGCTTCTTCGTGATCGGCTCTTTTTGGGCGGCGGTCACTCTGGGATGGTTGTTGGCGGTGCTGGTCGAACGGGTGGAGGAGCGCCGGGAATTCAGGCACACCGCGCTGGTCTGGTCCGCCTTGCTGGCGCCGCTTGCGGCCCTGATCCTTTGCGGTTATGGCTGGAGCTCCGCGGGTGTTGCCGTGGTGATCTGGCTGCTGCCGGTGGTTCAGGCCACCATTCCGCTGGCCTTCCCGGCGAAAACCGCGCCCCGCTATTCCCGCGCCATCACCAAAATGCACGGCGACAAGTATAAAGACGCGGAGTCGGCGGTGATTGAGGAATTGGAAAAAGCGGAGGACGATTTCAACGGTTGGATGATGCTGGCGGAGCTTTACGCCAACCACTTCGACGACCTCGCCGGGGCGGAACGAATTATCCGCGACACCTGCGCGCAAGCGCAGACCACCGCATCGGAAATTTGCGTGGCGCTCAATCTTCTGGCCGACTGGCATTTGAAACGGGCGGACGATCCCGTCCAGGCCCGGAAAGCCCTCGAGGAAATCTGCCGGCTCTACCCGGAAACGCACATGGGCCGGATGGCCCGGCTGCGCCTGAGCCAGTTGCCCGCCAGCCGGGAGGAGTGGATCGAGAAGCGGACGCCCAAAACCATCCCCCTGCCCGCGCTCGGCCGGGACCTGGACCATCCCGCCGAACCTCGCGCGCCGGGCGACGACCGGGAGCAATCCGCCGCCAGGGCCAATGACTGCGTGCGCAAGCTGCGACAGAATCCCGACAACATTGCCGCCCGCGAAGAACTGGCCCGGATTCTGGCCGAGCGCCTGGGCAAGGTTGGCCCCGCCATTGAGCAGATCGAACTGCTTCTGGGCATGGCGTCCGCGCCGGCGGACAAGGCGGCCGAGTGGATGGCCCTGGTGGCGGCCTGGCAGATCAAGTACCTGGGCGATGCCCGGGCCGGCCGCGAGACCCTGGAACGGCTCATCCGCCGCTATCCGCAAAGCTCCCAGGCGTCCGCGGCGCAACGGCGGCTCGGCGTGATGGACATGGAAATGAAAATGCGCGCCGCGCGCGCCGGCTCAAGTCCGCCGCCGCCGAAGGCCGTCGCCACGCCGTACCTTTCGCTTTGACCGCAACGAGGTCTCAGAATTCAGAAGAGATGTACGATGGACCCAACTATAAGAACAACCACGGGCGCCACCAAAAACACCATTAATTGGAACCGCGCGCAGATGCCGCCCCAAAACAGGTATCGCTCGGCGGGATTCCACCTGTCGCCCTGGCCAAGTTTCACGCGCCGATAATGAACCAGCGATACGATGGCCATGGGAATCCCGATCACCGGCAGCAATCCGAGCAAACCCCAGTGAAAACAACTCAGCGAACGCTCAATCATTTCCATCTTGGTCAGTGGCGGGCGCGATTTCATTTTGCCGGCGGCGAGTTGGTGACGGACTGGGTGGCGCGCAACTCGTTGGTCGCCGGCGACGCCAGGCGCTGGGTTTGATGTTTCTCCGCCAGGTCCACTTCCTTTCTCAGCCAGTTCAACGTGCGGGTGTTGGCCGCCAGAAGCAGGAGCAGGATCCCCAGCAAAATCAGGATCACGATGACGGCGGAGCCGTTTCGCGATTGGCGGGAATGACGGGCAATGGAAAATTCAGTTTTCATCGGGTGACAGCCCCGCCGGCAACGGTTTCAAAAGTGAACAGCGGCCGCCAGCGGGATCTTCTTTGGGCGGATTTGATTTCAAGTTCCCAGCGCCACGCCGCGACGCGCTGGCGCAAATCGGATTGCATCTCCGATGACTGGACGTTGGAGAGCAAGACCCGGTCGGATGCGGGGGAGCCAGCCTGACGACGGAGTTCTCCGTTGGAAAAGGTATAGACAATCGCCCCTGTGGTGGCCGGGATGCGGAATTGTTCGACGCCTTTCACGGCGGTCAGTTGAATCGGCCCGGTGGCCGCGCGAACATCGGCGCGCCATTGATCCCCCGCGTGCAGGGCGCGAACGATGTCATCGGCGTTCCGGCGGAGCGCTCTGCTGTTGTCCCAGCAATTGTAAAAGGCCTTCGTGGCGACGCCCAGCACCACCATGAGCATGGCCATGTAAAACAGGCATTCAATGAGCATGATGCCGCGCTGACCGGCAGTCCGGCGTATGTCCCGGATTTTCATTTTAGTGTCACCTCCCGGACGACAGGTCCGATGCCGCGCTTGTCCGTGGACGACCATTCCAGACGAAGATGATTGCCCGTGCGGAGGTATTGAAACCGTCCCGGCGGCAGATTGGCGGCGGCGTTGGCGTGAACGGTCCAGGGGTGCGCGCCTTCTGGAAGGTCGCGCCCCGCGCCGGCGGCCAGAATCTCAATTTCCCCGTCCACGATTTCCATCGCCACCGCCCGCTGGTAGGTGGCGCGAAAACGTCTGGCATCCGACCCGGCCGCGTAAGCGATCGGCAGCATGGCGATGACCAGTATGGCCATCGCCACCATCATCTCGGTGATGAGCAGGCCGCGCTGTCTGAAACAATGGCAAGTTTGGATCACCATAAAAGGGCGGAATCAAGGAAGGACACCAGGCACAGGAAAACGGAAATCACGATGGCCCCGACAAACAATCCGTTCCAAAAGACCAGGGCGCTCGTGATCCCGTGCGCGGCGGCCTGTTCTTGTTGGAAGGCTTTGGCGTCGAGAGATTCGTGCCAGCCCGCCAGGGCCTGAAGAAAACCACCGCGCCCGTGGAACGCGTTGGTGAGCCGCCAGCCAAATTCGCCGGAGTCATCCATCGTCTGGACGGCCTGGGTCAATTTCATTCCCTGCTGCAAGGCCGCCACGGCGCACGCGGCGCGCTGGCGGAAAACCAGGTTGGCGGTGCAATCGCCGGCGAGGCCCACCGCCTCGGGTTCGGGAACGCCCGAATCCAGCAGGATGGCGAGCATGGTGGAGAAATCGCGTTGCATTCGCTTTCGCCGCCACGGCAGGAAGAAATAAAGCCGCTGCAAAACTGGAAACCATGCGGCGAGACGCGGCCCGCCGAAGTAAATAAATGCCGCCAGCCAAAGCAAAAGCAGTAAAACAAATTGGACCGCGATGAATGCCAGGCCGTGCGCCAGAATAAACTCATATCCCGTCGGCAGATCCACCAAGCCGCCATATGAAGCGGCAATGTCGTTAAACTTTGGGAGGACACACACCTTTAGGACACCGAACACCCAGATGCCCAAGGGCGTGATGACGAAGGTCAGGATGACCAGGTAGTTGATCGCTGCGCGAGTTTGAGACACGGCGTCTTGCAACAAGGGACGGCACGCCGGCAAGACTTTTCTCAAGTCGCCGATCTTCTGGCCCGCCTTCAACATGGCGGTGACTTGCGGCGGCAGGAATCCAGGCACTTTTGCCAGCGCGTCGCCGAGCCGCGGGTTTTGTTCCAGCCAGGCGGCCAGCAAATGAAAGCGCGCGCCCATGGACTGGTCGCGGCTCTGGGAAATGGAAATCAGGGTTTCCTCCACCGGCTGGCCCTGCTTCACCGCATTTTCGATCAAATCGAGAAACATCCTGGCCCGCTCCGCGCGCCGCATTGGCAACGTCAACAGAAAATGGATCAGGAAAAGAGCGCCGCCAAGCACGGCAATCCCAATGCCAAGCAACGACAGCACCCCCACCACCTCGAGCAAGAAGATTACAATATCAGTGATAGAATCCATGGTTATTATTTATTTCCTCATGCTAATCCATTCAGCTCCCGATTGAATTCATCATCGAGATAAACATCGCGAGCACGGGCTGGATTTGAGACACGATTACGAGGCCCAGCGCCAGCACCGAACAGGGCAACGCCGAGTAGAGCAACACTTCGCTGCGATAGGATGCGCGGGACTGATAGATTTCCGCCGCGCGCTGAAAACCGGCGGTCAAATCCTCGCCCGCTTGCGAAACCGTCCAGACAAAGAGCGGCGGAAAAAGTCGTCCGCCTTCCGCCATTTCGGAGAATTTGCCCCGGCCCGCGGCCAGCCGTTGCCGCCACCGCGCGAGTTCGGTTTCGGCGGGCGTTCCGCGTTCCAGTTGCTCCACCAGGCCAAGAGCGTTGTTCAGCGGCACTCCGCTCTTGAGCATCAGTGCCAGCGCGGAAGCAACTTGGGCCAGGCTGGCTTCTTTAAATGCCGGGAGCCGCCAGCGCAAGGCGCGCCGCGCGCGCGGGGCGGAGAGGGCCACAAAAAGAACCACGGCGCCCAATCCTAAAAGCGCAGGCGGCAACCAAAGACCGATCATCACGTTCGGGGGTGCCATTCTCCCATAGAATGTCCCATAGAAAACCGATAGGTCTGAGGTGTGCATAAACATATAAAACATCACGGACAAAAAGCACGACAACAGAAACGCACAGAATAACACAATCATGGGATACACCATCAAACCCTTGAGCCGCGTCCAGAGGACGTGGCGGCGCTGGTAATGATCCGCCAGCATCGTCAGGACGGCGGGCAGGTCGTTGCTTTGCGCGCCCACCTCGAGCATCTGCCGGTAGAGGTCGGGGAGTTGGCGGACGCGCGCCGCCTCGCGCAACGGCACGCCTTTGGCGAGGTCGGCCTCGAGCAGTTCCAATTCTGACCGCAGCGCGCCCCGCCCCAGGCCGGCGCACAACTGCCGCAACGCCGTTTCGAGCGGAATCCCGTCGCGCAGCATGGCGGCGAGCTGTTGATTGAAGAAGGCAAATTCGTCGTTTTTCATAAGCCGAAGATCCGCCGGTGTTCTGGTTCGTTGGTCACGCCATTTTGCACAAGCGCGCGCGCCGATTGTTCCAGCGTGCGCTGCGGTGACACCGACTGCAATTGGCGCGCCCGGATTTGCGCGCGCAAGGCGTCGTTGACCCGCAGCCACTCGACCACCGGGACGCGTCCTTGATACCCGGTCTGCAAACAGGCCGCGCAGCCCGTGCCCTGGCATTGGCGGCAAAGCTTGCGCAGCAGACGCTGGTTCAAAACCAGTTCCACCGCCGCGGCGATGGCCGAGCGGTCGGCGCACAGCACCAGCAGCCTTTCCAGCACGCCTTTGCAGGAACCGGCGTGCAGGGTCGAGATCACCAAATGGCCGGTCAGCGCGGCCCGCACGGCAATGTTGGCGGTCTCCTCGTCCCGGATTTCCCCGATGACGAACGCCTGCGGGTCCTGCCGCAGCAAATGCCGCGCGGCCTTGGCAAAATCCAGCCCGCGCGCCTCGTTTACTTCGGTCTGCATGACCCCAGGGACAATTTGTTCCACCGGGTCCTCGATGGTGATGATATGGCGCCCGCCCGACTCGGCCAGGCAGCGCAGGCAGGCGTAAATCGTCGTGGTCTTCCCGCTGCCCGCCGGGCCGGTCAGGAGCAGCATCCCCGCGGGCTGGCGCAGAAAACTCCTCAACTCCCCGGCCGCTTCGTCGGGAAATTCCAGCTCGGCCATTCCTTTGGCCGCGGCGGGGTTAAAAAGGCGAAGGACAATTTTTTCTCCCGTGACCGTCGGATAGGTGGCCACGCGGATGTCACTGCTGGCATTGACCGCGCCTTTGTCAATGCGGCCGTCCTGGGGCATGGACTCCTGATACGTTTTCAATCGCGCGAGAAATTTGATGCGGCCAAACACCCGCTCGGCAATGTCGGCCGAATATCTTGTCCCGGCAGTCATCAGCCCGTCGAGGCGGAGCGAAACGGTCGCGCCGTCCTCGTCCATTTGCAGATGAATGTCGCTGGCTGCCGCGCGCTCGGCCCGTTGGACCAATTCTTCGACGATTTTCGGGGCGGAGGACTCTGAATTTTCCGCCGGCATGGTTTTGTCTTCCGCAACCATCATGGCTGGCTGAAACACTTTCATTGCGGATCCTCGATCAGGTGGTGCAGGCCGTGTTCGTCTTGCATGAGCCGGCCCACGCGGCTGGGAAATTGCTCCAGGTTCTGGCGCAACTCTCTTTCATCCCGCAGCAAGGCATAGGTGATCGCCTTCGGCGTCCGGCTTTGCCAGAGGCACAGAGCGGCGACCAGGCAGGCCAGCGCCACGCCGAAACCCCACGCCATCAGTGGCTCCGAATTCCGCCGGACGGGCCGTTCCGCCGGGACGGCGCGCAATTGCGTCAGCACGCGTTGCGGCAATGTTTCCCAATAATCCTCGCCGCGTTCTGGCACGCGCACGGATTTAATTTTCGACTCCAAATCAAAGTTTTTCATTCGGCCTCGCCTCCGGTTGCCAGCCAGCGCTGCAATTTTCTCCGCGCCGCGAACACCCGCCACGAAACCGTCGCCTCGGAACAGTGCAAGACCTCCGCCGCCTGCGCGTGATTCAGCCCGTCATACAGGGTCAGCATGATGGCGGCGCGTTGTTTGGCCGGCAGTTTCAGCAACGCCCCGTGCGCGCGCCGGCCCAAATCGTTCCCGGCCTGCGCGGATTCCGCCGCCGCCTGGGGCGCGCAGTTGGTGTCGGTCCAGTTTTTGTGAACTTCCACCCGGAGCGTTTCCCGCTGGCGCAAGTTCAGACAAGCATTCAGGGCAATGCGATAGAGCCAGGTGGAGAATTTCGACGCGGCCCGGTAGGAACTGATCTGGCGGTAGGCGCGGATAAACGTCTCCTGCGTCAGGTCGTCCGCGTCGTCCAGCGAACCGGTCATCCGATATGTCAGTGAGTGAATCATGCGTTGATGTTTGCGAATGAGCGATTCGAAAGCGGCGGCATCGCCATTTCGACTTTGCAACACCAAGGATTGGTCCAAAGTTTCTTCCGGGTCGGCCACGCTGCTCTCCTTTGTCCAATCAGACCAGCGAGAAGGGAAAATCCTTTGAAGTTTTTTCGGGGACGCGCCGCCGGGATTGATTCTGATGTCCCCGGGAGACCAGACTGTTGGCGCCAATGTTTTCATGCGACCATCAAGTGGGTTGGTCTCCAGATGTTTTGTCCGGGTCTGGTATGCATCTTTCCTTTACACAATGAGACCAAGGAAAGGAGCCAATCCTTTGAATTATCTGTGATGAACAGGATCATACGCCGCCTTTGTGATGCTTCAATCTAAAGCACGATTCGCCAATGTTCAAGCCATCGGAATCGAGACTCCTCTGCGGGGTAGTGATGAAGAAATCAGTTTTTGGAGGATGGTGGAATTGAACTGCGCTCCCAGAAATAGCTCGAAATATCTCGAAATAGCCCAAAATATCCCGAATTCCTCCCTGCCATTATCAGCTTATATCTATCATGTAACTAGGGATTATTATATTTAAGCAAACAGTGTGTAATATGTTGCTCATAAGATATTTAAGTTCCTGTGTGAGCTGCGATGTCCTGAGTTTGTGGGGTCGTTGACGATCACGTGTGGTGATTACAATCACGGTGGCAAATTCGGCACCTCGAATCAATGTGACATGGCTATCCTATTGACTCCACCTGTCACTATCGGTGGCGCAGCCTTCGCGACTCGCTCACGACAGGATGCGGTTGGTGGAGTCGTTCGGATAGGCAGGCAAATCCTGAGTTTCCGCATCATTCTCATGGGGAGGAGAAACACGTTCTAAGAAGGACTTATCAGTACTAGTAACGATTCTGCAATCGTATGGTTTCACCCGTTGTGGCTTGATCCAGAGGTTCGTCGCGGGCAAAGGATTCTGTGTGTGTGGTTCCGTGACGTCACGGTTTCAGAGAACTTTTAGCAGAGTGTATGAACACGTTGTTGAGGACATCGGTTCGGGCGCCGTCTGGCAGGTTTCTCGGCACTTTTTGCAGCGACAGCACCCAAACCGATCGCTTCGCATTGACGGCGTCGCCGTCTGCTGAAGGATGATTATGAAGAACAAAAAAGATTTTTTTCTTAATTTGATGCTGACTCAAAGCAGAAGCCAGCACTGGGGACACTTCGGAAAACCCAGCTTGCTGGGCCTGTTGGGGTGCCTTCTTCTGTCAGGTCCCATGTCTGGAAGAGCGCAACTACAACCTCTGGTTGCCAGCAACACCGCCTTTGCCCTGAACCTTTACGGACAGCTCGCAACCAACCAGGGTAATCTGTTCTTCTCGCCTTACAGCATCTCAACCTGCCTGGCGATGACGTACGCGGGCGCGCGCGGCGAGACGGCGACGCAAATGGCCCAAGTCATGGGGTTTGGCACGAATCAGCCACAATTCGCCGCGCTCTTCGGAACACTCCAGGCCGAACTCGCAGCGACCCAGCAGACCAACGCTCTCGAGCTAAACACCGCCAATGCGCTGTGGACCCAGGAAGGCTTTCCGTTCCTGCCCGCGTTTCTGGAAACGGCGACGAACCAATACCAGGCCAGCATCAACCAGGTTGACTTCGAAACCGAGGCGAGCGCAGCCACGCAGGACATCAACAACTGGGTGGCGCAACAGACCCAGAACAAAATCCAAAATATTCTGGCCTCTGGCAGCATCACCGCCCGCACCCGGCTGGTTCTGGTTAACGCGATATACTTCCTCGGCGCCTGGACGCAAGCCTTTGCCGTCAGCAATACTGTGAACCAGCCGTTCTACCTCTCCAGCAACAGTCAAGTGGAGGTTCCGCTGATGTATCGGCCCAGCCCGATCTTTCAGGGTGGCGTCGGCATGGCGTTCCATTACATGAAGGGGAGCAATTTCCAGGCGCTGGAGCTGCCCTACGCCAGCAACCAGGTTTCGATGGTGATACTGCTGCCGGCGCAAGTGGAGGGCTGGCGGCAACTGGAGCAACAACTCTCTCCCGCATTTCTATCCGGCGTGCTCGCGCAAATGAGTCCGCAGTTCCTCGATGTCTTTCTGCCCAGGTTCGCGCTGGAGTCTTCCTTCGAGCTGACGGAAACGCTGGGAGGAATGGGCATGCCGGATGCCTTTGCGCCGGACGCCGCAGACTTTTCCGGGATAGATGGGGCGAAGGATCTCTACCTTTCGAAAGTTTTGCACAAAGCGTGGGGGGCAGTGAACGAGGCCGGCACGGAAGCGGCCGCGGCAACGGTCATTGTCGCCCTGCCTACTGTGTGTGAGCCGTTGCTTGTCTTCCGGGCCGATCATCCGTTTATTTTTCTCATTCGCGATACCCAATCCGGCAGCCTGCTCTTCCTGGGCCGGTTTGCGGACCCCGGCCAATCTGTGGCGAGTGCGATAGCGACGCCCCAGTTAAGCCTGACGCATTCAGGCAAGAGTCTGAACCTTTCCTGGCCGTATCCTTCGACCGGCTGGACGTTGTGGCAAAATCCGAATTTGGGCACGACCAATTGGACGCCGAGCTTCGGCATTGCCAATGACGGGACGAATAATTTCCTCAGCATCCCAACACAGGCCGGGAGGTTATTTTTCCGCTTGAGCCAACCATGATTCAGGGCTGCAAGCCCCTTTCGTCAGAGGAGGGCCTCAGTTCCGAGCATGTCAACATTTTGTCGGTCTGGAGCGGTGTCAGGACTGACACCGGCCTGAGGACTGCCGCTTTCTTGGCGAATCTGCCGCGCGATGAGGCAAGAGAACGAAAATGTGCGATTATGCGTGACGTGTTTACGTGTCTACAAGGGCGATGCGGTGAAGATCGCCCTGGCGCGGCGGTTGCGGCGGGAAACGACGATGTCGCTGAGATGGATCTGCGAGCGGTTGAAGATGGGGTCCTGGAAATGCGTCAATCGGCGGCTTTATGAAAACAGAAAAACAAAATGTTGACAAGCTAGGACTCGACCCCTTTATGGTATTATGCTCATAGTCCTCGAAATTGCAGGAGTCGGAGCAGTCTGTCTGGTCGTTTACTGCATGTGGCTCTTTGATTGCCTGGTTCGTTGGGAGTATGAGCACCACCGCGAGGAGTGGGAGTGTGATGGAAAACCTGATGGGTTTTTCTGGCGGACGGAGGGCTGCACCTTTTGGAAGAGCGATATGGCCAAGAAACGGTTTGATTCGACCCCGACTGGCTGGTTTTGAAGTGATCGGTGACAATGTCGGAAAATTTGGGGAGACCTCCGGTGGAGTCGATTTTCTGATTGCGCGGGCGGGCGGGGGCTTCACTGTGCCAATCAGAAAGGCCGCGTTGGCGTGGCTGGCAAAAATCACCGGGGAGACGGCCTGACTGAAAAAATCGAAAAAGGGGCTTGCAATTCGGAACAAAAGGCCGATTATATCCTTGATGCTACTGGAAACAGCAGCAGGAACTCCTGCACCTTAGTGTGCAGCGAATCCAAACCCCGCGCACGTCGCGGGGTTTCCTTTTTCGTTCATGGGCTGATCCGCATCGAATTGGCCTGCATCTTGCGCAACCATTCGCCGTCGGGCGGGAAGGCCGTTCCGAGCGCCAGCCCGTGTTCGGTATAAACCAGCGAAATGAAGTAGCTCAATCCTTTGTCCAGCGTGACAAAGATGCGTTTCTTCTCCTGGCTGGCTTTTGGCCCGAACTGCCGGGGCTTCATCGAATGATTGTTCACATAAATCTTCGTCTTCGGCACGCGCATTTCCAGCACCGGACGAATCCACGGGGCACGGCGCAGGCGTTCGGGATCGAGTTCCCCGGTTTTTCGATGCTGGAATTGTGACCAGCCCGTTGTCTTGCCAAAAATTTTCAGGAATCCACCCTCCGTGCCTGCGATGATCAACGTCCGCTTTTCCAGCCAGGAAAAGTCTGGCGTCACCGGGGGATTGGCCGCCAAGTCCTCAAAATAAATTCTGCGGGCCTCGGCTTCGAGTTGTTCCGGCGTCAAGTTGGCCGGAAGCAGCAATGTATTCAAATCCACCGGCGGTGGCGGCGCGGGAATCGCCTCTTGTTTCGGCGCAGGTTCGGGGGCTGGTGATGGATTGGTTTCACTCACGACCAGATGCGCCAAATGTTAAAGTGGTGTCGGTCTGGCAAATCTGACCCTTTCAAATCGGGCCGTTTGAATTGCGCCGCAATGTGCGCGGCCAGTAGTTGTTTGGCCGGGCTGCCGGACAATCCGTTTTGTTCATAACCGACTGCGCCGATGAAAACATCCGCCATTTGGCAGAATAAGTTTTGCCGGGAGTCCACACATTCCAACGATTTGAGCCAAGCTCGCTTAATGCACTCGTCCTCCAACACCTGGCGCAAACGGCGCGGGCCTGAATGCAGGCTTTCGGGCTTGAAATCAATCGAAACGAAGTAGGTGTTGCCATTGCCCATCCACTGCTTCAAGCAATGCCAGTAGAACACCCAAAATCCGAATTGTCGGTCATTCTTAAAATACTTGTCGCTATCCGCCTTGGACTTGTCCACCACGATGCAGCGAAAGTGAACATCGGGCCGTGTGGCGGTGAAATCCACCACGGCCTGATAACCCGCGAGTTTGGCGCGGCTAGCCTTGCCCCATTTCAATTCGCCGGTGATGCCGTGCCGGGTTTGAATCTCACGAAGACCGGCCAGAATTTCCGCACGTTTTTCGCGCGGCAACCATAGGCCGCCGATAACCATGTAACGCTGGCGCGCTTGGCCTTCATGTCGGCTCTCGTCGCAATAAATGCTAACCTCGGTATCGGCAAACGGGCCGAACTGCGGTTGCGTGGAATCGGTATTCATGATTTTCTCAAAACAGCATCGTCAGGCGCCCGAATCCGTTTTTCCCGTTTGCTTCGTCTGGGTCGTGATTCTCATTCGGGCGATGCTAAATCCTCCGGCTCGCGGCGAAAAGGCAAATGCTCGGAGGTGCAAGAGGGTAAGAGGGGGCGGGCAGGCCGAGAAGCCCGCCCGTTGTGCTTTCAGGAAGCGCACCGGGGGTGCGAGGGAGGTCAGAACAACAGCAGGCTGGCCCGCTGAGCGGGCTGGTCGCGGTCCCCGAGAAGTCGCTAAGGATTGGGATCTCAAACAGACGGCTCGACGCGTCGGAGGAGGCTTGAACAGGCTGGGAAAGCAGGCATGATGACGGGCACGCTCAATGGCCTATGCTTTCGCGCATGCATGTTCGTTCCGCCGGGGTGGCGGCTGGTTTGGCGCCACTGGCGGCGCTGGTCTTGCTCGCGGCCAATCAAGCGGCTTGGGGTTCCGGCGCGGCGGAGAATTATTTCGTGGATGTCTGGACGCCGGAGAATGGTCTGCCGGACAGTTCGGTTTCGGCCATCGCCCAGACGCCGGACGGTTATTTGTGGGTCGGCACGCACAACGGCCTGGCGCGATTCGACGGAGAGCGCTTTGTCACCTTTGATCCGGCAAACACGCCGGCGCTGCTCCACGCCCGGGTGCGCAAACTCAGTGTTGACAGCCAGGGCACGCTCTGGATCAACACGTATGACGGGTCGCTGACGACATTGCGCCAGGGGACTCTGGCGCTGGAACGGCGCAACCTCCGCGCCTCCGAGGCGGAGCTGACGCTGGTCCCGGCGTCATCGAATCAGGCGGCCATATTCTTGACAAGTCGCGGCGGCCTCCTGCGCAAGGCGTTGGCGGCGCCGGCGGGCAAGGACTGGGAAGAGTTGGCGCCGCCGATCCGGGGTTTGGGCGCCCTTGGTTGTGAAGATGGGAGCGGGATGCTCTGGTATCGTGATTGCGCGGGGCATCTCTGGCGGCTGGCCGCCGGGAAGTTCGAGCTTTCGCCCTGTTCCGATCAACTGGCCGGGCAGAGCGTCAATTGCCTGACGACCGATGCGCGCGGCCGTTTGTGGGCGGGCACGGACCAAGGCATCGAAGTTTGGGACGGGACGGCGTTCCAGACCGTCACGCCGACGAATGCGGAGGCATCGGTCAACATCACCTTTCTGTCCATCACGGCGGAGGATCGCATCTGGGCGGTGGCCAACGGAACGATGCGCCAGGCCATCCGCCGCCGGTGGACAGCCGGGCCGGAACTGCTCCCGCTGACCAACGACCTGAGCCGGATCGGGATGCAGGAAGACCACCACGGCGGCATCTGGTTTTACAATTTCGGACACGGCTTGCTGCGCCTCAGCGCCGGCGGGCAGGTTGAGCAAATCACACCGGAGGACGGTTTTCCCGGCGAGCACGTCAATTGCATGTTCGAAGATCGCGAAGGCAATTGGTGGGCGGGCCTGGACGCCGGCGGTCTGGCGCTGGCGCGTCCGAGGCGCTTCCATGCCATTGGGACGGGAGGCGGGGCGAGGGTGGCGAAGTCGGTCTGCGAAGATGCGGACGGCGCGGTGTGGATTGGAACGCTGGGCGGCGATTTGACGCGCTGGCGGAATGAAGCCATCACCAATCTGGCCGTGTCGGATGGAGCAGGCATGGGGTCGGTTTCCAGTGTGTGTCCCGATGCTCATGGCCGCCTTTGGGTCAGCGCGGGAGAGGGCGAAGAGCTGTTCGTTGGTCAGGGCGGCGGATTCAAGCGCGTGTTGCCCGCGGTTCAGGGGGTGAAAGCGATTCTGGCCAGCCATGCCAACCGTATTTGGGCGGGCACAACCAACGGGCTTTTCTTTGCCGACGGCGACCCGCCGGGCGAATTCCAGCCGTTTAAAGGGATTGCAAGGCATTATGTCCGGGCGCTGGCGGAGGATGGAGCGGGCACAGTATGGGCTGGCGCGGGCAACGGGGATCTGTATCGCATCACCCAGGACGCGGTGACGATGTTTCATTCCACCGACAGCCAGCGTTCGGAGGCCATCTGGTCGGTGCTGCCGGACAAAGACGGCACGATCTGGGTCGGCACATTCCGCGGGGGACTGCTCTGCCTGCGCAATGGACAGTTCACGCGGTTCGACAAGAAGGACGGGCTGCCGGACAATGTGATCTGCCAGGTACTCGACGATGGGCAGGGCAATCTCTGGCTCGGCTCGCATCAGGGCATTCTCCAAGTCGCCAAATCGGGGCTGGAAGAGGTTGCGCGAGGCGGGGGCAAATTGGTTCCTTGCATCGCTTATGGCAGGTCCGATGGCTTGCCCTCGCTCGAATGCTCCGGCGGCTGCCAGCCGGCGGCCTGGCGCGGGCGGGACGGGAAGCTGTGGTTCACCACCCTCAAAGGGGCGGTCTGGATCCAACCCGAGGAAGTCAGTCCGAACCCGATCGCGCCGCCGGTGGTGATTGAGGAAGTATTGGTGGACGGCCAAGCCCAGAGCATTGGGAAGACCAATGCGGAATTGCCCGCGCTGGATCGCCGGGAGCCGCGCGGCCCGCGTGCCGCCATCCTCGAAATTTCCCCCGGCAAACACCAGTTGGAGTTGCGCTACACGGGCTTAAGCCTGGTTTCGCCGGAGCGGGTCCAGTTTCGTTATCAGATGGAAGGAGTGGATGCGGACTGGGTGCAGGCCGGAACACAGCGTTTTGCGCAATACAATTTTCTTCCGCCCGGGGACTATCGTTTTCACGTCATCGCCTGCAACAGCGATGGGGTTTGGAACCAGGAGGGCAGCGTCCTGGGACTGAGAATCCTCCCGCATCTTTACGAGAGGTTGTGGTTTCGCCTGCTGGCCGGACTGGCGATTGCGGGGGCGGTGAGCGGACTGATCCGGCGCCTGGCCACCCGCCAGCTCCGCCGGAAAATGGAGCAGTTGCAGCGCCAGCAGGCGGTGGAACGCGAGCGCACCCGCATCGCCAAAGATCTCCACGATGATCTGGGCGCCAGCCTGACCCTCATCGCCGTGCTGGGCGATCTGGCCAAAAAGGAAAAGACCAGCCAACGCATCGAGAAAATGTCCAGCACGGCGCGGGAGGCGATCAAATCGTTGGATGAAATTGTCTGGGCGGTCAACCCCGGCAACGACACGCTGGCCCATCTGATTGATTATGCGGGCCAGTTCGCCACCGACTATCTTCGCGCCGCCGGGATTCGCTGCCGCCTGGATGTCCCGGAACAAACCCCGGCCCGAGAACTCCCGGCCAATGTGCGCCATAATGTTTTCCTGGTGATCAAGGAAGCGCTGCAAAATATCGTCAAACACGCCCAGGCGGCCGAGGTCTGGCTGCGCATCAGCGCCACCGCCCGGCAGTTGCGCGTGGTCATTGAGGACAACGGCCGGGGATTTGAGCGCGCGCCGGAGAACGCCTGGGCGGATGGCTTGCGCAACATGCGCCAGCGCCTGGCCGAGATTTCCGGCCGGTGCGAAATTCAAAGCGTCGCGGGCGCGGGCACCACCATCACCATTGAGCTTCCCTGGCCCCCCGGCTCCCACGGCCACCTCATACCTTCATCCGATGACGGGGCGCGGGATTTTGAGGCAGACTCGGACCGGAATCATACTGAGAAATGAGCATCCGCATTTCGATTGTTGAAGATCAGCGCGACATGCGCGAGAGTCTGGTGGAGTGGCTCAATCACGCGCCGGGCTTGCGCTGTGTCGGCGCGCACGCCAGCGCGGAGGAGGCGTTGCGCAACATTCCGGCGGAGAATCCCGATGTCGTCCTGATGGACATCAATCTGACGGGCATGAGCGGCATCCAATGCGTGGCGCGGCTCAAGGAGTCGCTCCCCAAAACACAGGTCTTGATGCTGACCACCTACGACGACGGCGACAAGATATTCGATTCGCTCCGGGCCGGCGCCAACGGGTATCTGCTCAAGAACATGCCGCAGGAGGAGTTGGTCAAGGCGGTGGAACAAGTTCATGCCGGCGGCGCGCCCATGTCCCTCCAGATCGCGCGCAAGGTCATCAACCACTTTCATTGCGCCAAGAAGCCGGCGTCGGATTTGCAGCAACTCACCCCCAGGGAGCAGGACATATTGAGGTTGCTGGCCAAAGGTTATATGTACAAGGAGATTGCCGACGACCTGGGAATCAGCATGAGCACGGTGCGGACCCATATCAGCGGCGTCTATGAAAAACTGCACGTCCACTGCCGGACGGAGGCGGCGATGAGGTTCGTCGGGCAGGCGGAGTGATGGGGAGGGCGGCCTCCTCAGACAAACATCCGATGTGCCGCCTGCGGAAAATGTGTTTGAATTTGCGCCAACAGTCCTGATGCCGCCGCATAAAACAATTCCTTTTCCGCCGGAACAGGGCGGCGACCTGCAAAATCAAATATGTCACCCGGAAGCACGATCTGCGCCAGGTGTTTTGCGGCGGATGGGCCGGAGGCCCGAGGATCCGCAAAATGCCGGGTGAGCGTGTTCCGTGACCAAAACCAACAAACGTTATGAAAATGATAAAACCCCTCAAGACCATGCGGCTCTGCACCGCGCTGCTGGCTTTAACTTTGGTGAAGGCACAAGCCGCGAGCATCACTAACCTCGACACCGGCGGCAATCTCAACGTGGGCACATCGTGGGTGGGCTTGGTTGCGCCTGGTGTTTCCGATGTGGCGGTTTGGGATCACACCGTTCAGAACAATCAGGCCTTCACGCTGGGCGCGGACACCAGTTGGGCGGGAATTCAAATTTTTGACCCTGCCACTCTCATCACGATCAACCCGGGCAACACGCTGACGCTCGGCGCCTCGGGCATTGACCTGAGCCTGGCAACCAACGGCCTGACTTTAAGCTGCCCGGTGGTTTTGGGGGTGAACCAGGGGTGGAATGTGACCAACGGCCAGACGCTCACCGCCGGCGCGACGCTTTCCGGGACGGGCATTCTCACGAACAATGGAAACGGCACAACCGTGCTAGGCGTGGCCAATACCTACTCCGGCGGCACGATCGTGGCCAGTGGAACTCTTCAGGTTAACACCTCGTCGAGCGCGGGCGTGGGAGGCGGCATTACGAACCAGAACGGATCAACCTTCCGTTTCGGCGCCGCCGTGATTGAGTCAAACGTGGTCAATTTTACCGGCACGACCACATTGGATCTGGGAAATGTGGGAGGAAATACGTCTCTGGATGGCGCATGGTCGGGCAATGGCACGGTCAACATCGTCAACATGGACGGTACGGCCAGTCGGACCTTTACCGCCGGAGGGAACGGAAAAGGATCGGGCAATTGGACAAGTTTTACCGGAACGCTCTCGATGGGAACCAATTCCGGAGCTTTGAGATTTAATGACGGCGGAGCGAACAATAACCTGGGCAACGTCGGCGCCACGGTGGATCTGGGAACAGGCACAACGACCTTGACCGTGCGCGACCGCGCCAATTCGACCATCAACATCGGCGCCCTCAAAGGAGGTCCAAATACCAAGATCAGCATCGGTTCCAGCGGAACCGGCAGCACCACTTATTCGGTGGGCGCCCTGGGCGTCCCGACGACCTTTGCCGGAATATTTGCCGGGGATACGACGGCCAACCTGCTGGCGCTGACCAAGGTCGGAAGCAGCACTCTGACTCTGACCGGTTCGAGCACCTCCCTGGGCACGACCACTGTTACCGGAGGCACCTTGATTATCGGCGATGGCAGCGCGGACGGAGCGCTGGGAACCGGCCCCATAGTCAACAATAGCGCTTTGGTCTATAACCGGCCCGACAGTTATACCCTGGCAAATAACATCAGCGGGAGCGGCACACTCACGATCCAAGATGACGGAACGAACACTTATACCGGCACCAATACTTCCTCCGGAGCCACCGTCATCAGCAGCGGAAGTCTGGTGCTGGGCGCGACCGGCCTCATGTCCTGCCCGGTTTCCGTGGCCAGCGGGGCGACTTTCGATTTGACTCAAAATCCCACCTTCACTTTGAAACAAACTCTGTCCGGCTCGGGCACGGTGAATGGATTGGTGACGGCGGCGGGGGGCGCGATCAATCCGGGGGGAACGGGCGCGGCTGGAACCTTGACTTTTGCCAACGGTTTGACCGAATCGGGCACCGTCAATAATCAGTTGGAACTGTCCACGACCGCCGGCCCAAACGACCTCATCAATATCACCGGCGACCTCACCCTGACTGGCACCAACAATATCACCTTGAGCCATTTAGGAGGTGGAACCATTCCGCTGGGCACTTACCCGTTGATCGCCTACACCGGCAATTTCAATGGCGGCCTCACTAATTTCGCCGTGACCGCGCTCGGCGTCACCGGGACATTGACCAACATCATCACCACGACACCGCCGGAAATTGCCGTAATCATCAGCCCGGGTGTGCGTGGGGCGACCAATCTTACCTGGAAGGGTGATGGCGCGGCCAACAATTGGGATACGACCGCCAGCAACTGGGTCAACGGCTTGACCCCCTTCGCCTTCCAGGCGGGTGACAGCGTGCGCTTCGACGATTCCGGCGCGCCCAACACGAATGTGAATCTGGCCGCGGCATTGTTGCCCGCCGCAGTGGTGGTGAGCAACAGCCAAAGCTACACGTTGGCGGGCATCGGCAGCATCGGCGGCTCGGGTGGTTTGACCAAGACGAACAGCGGCACCCTGACTGTCCTGACAACCAACACATATACCGGACAAACCTTGATTGGCCAGGGCGTGCTGGAGGTTGTGAATGTGGACATCGGCGGATCGGCCAGCGGGCTTGGCGCGGCGAACGGTGATCCCTCGAACCTTGTTTTCTACGGATCCACCTTCAGATATTCAGGAGATTCGGGCAACACCGATCACGGGGCGACGTTGAACCTGAGCGGAGTGACGGTGGATGTCACCAACGCTTCGACCGTCTTGACCGAGAATGGCGTGCTGACGGGACCGGGCGGGTTGACCAAAGTTGGTCTTGGCACTTTGACCCTGGCAAATCCCAATACTTATGCTGGCGGCACCGTCCTCAGCAACGGGGTGCTGGCCTTGGGATCCAACGGCGCCAACAACAATGGAACCGGCAGTGGCGTGGGGGCCACCAACAACCCGGTGACGTTCTATGGCGGCACACTTCAATTATTCGGATACGACGGCAGTGTGGGTCTCAATTACAGCACCTTTTACAATCCATTGGTGGTGCCGGCCGGCCAGACCGGGACGCTGCGACTGTTCCCGCGCGGGCCGGCGAACACCGGCGCAACTGCCGGGTTGTTTTGCAGTTTGTCCGGCGGCGGCACGCTCAACCTGGTGGTGAATTACGTGCGGGACTCACTCTCCGGCGATTGGTCGGGCTTTACCGGCCTGATCAATGTGACTTCCCGGAATGCCTCGGGCGATGAAATGCGCATCAACAATAATTTCGGCTACGCCAACACCGTCCTTTTCCTCAACGGCACCTTCACCATGGACAGCAGTCTGACCGCGGGCGCGACGATCAATATCGGCGAATTGGGCGGCGTCAGCACCGCCACCATCGGACCGGGAAATTCCAGCCAGCCCAATCCGACCTGGTGCGTGGGTTGGAAAAACACCACCAACACATTTGCCGGCACGATCGCGGACGACGGAGCCACCTCCATCACCAAGGTCGGCACCGGCACGTGGTTGCTGGCCGGCCAAAATACATTTACCGGCTCCACCATCATCAGCAACGGCGTCCTGGCGCTGACCAATAATGCGGATACGGCCCAGGACGGCACCATCAGCGGCAGCACGAACATCTTTGTCAATTCCGGCGCATTCCTGGACGTTTCCGGACGCAGTGACCTGACCATGCCGCTCTCCAGCGGCCAAGTCCTCAGCGGGAACGGAACGGTTCTTGGCATTCTGGACACCAGCGCCGGCGGCACGGTTTCGCCGGGAGGCGGGATCAGCGGTGGCATCGGCGCCCTGACCGTGACGAACAAAATCAATCTGGGCGGCACGGCGTGGATGAAAGTTGACCGCAACCAAAGCCCGAACAGCGACAAACTGATCTCGCTGTCCAGCATCAATTACGGCGGCACACTCCTGGTGACCAACCTCGGCGCGCCGTTGCAGGCCAACGACACCTTCACCTTGTTCAGCGGCGCCCCGCTGAACAATTCATTCACGCTGAATCTTCCCAACTATTACACTTGGGACACCAGCCAACTGGGAGTCAATGGAACGATCCGGGTGACCGCCGTCCTCCCCCCGCCCTCCTTCACCAGCGCGAGCATCAACCAGTCGGGAGGGTACATCACCCTCAATGCCAGCAACGGCGCTCCGAACGGGCCTTATGCCATACTGTCAAGCACAAACATAGCCCTGGAGGTGAGCGGTTGGACGCTGGTTCAGACCGGCAATTTCGACAGCGCCGGCAACATCACCGGCCTGACCGTTACGGCGGATCTGGCGCAGCCGCAGCAGTTTTACGTGCTGCAGGGGCAGTAAGCGCGCGGAAGGGCGAATGCGCCAGGCCCGAAATCAAGCCGCCGGCATGTTGCGTGAGCGAACCATGGGGAAGAGCGGCTGGCGGCCGGAGCATTCCGGCGGCGCGCGCCCCCGTGCCCGGCCGCGCCAAGGAACGCCGCGGCCCAGGCGGCGCGGAGGATTCACGGCGTTCACGTTGATTGAGCTGCTGGTGGTGATTGCCATCATCGCCATTCTGGCGTCATTGCTTCTGCCCGCGCTGGCCAAAGCCAAAAGCAGCGCAAAAAAAACCGGTTGCGTCAGCAATCTGAAACAGTTGCAACTGGCCTGGTACATGTACTCAGATGACAGCCATGATCTGATCCCGCCCAACGCCAAATCGGACGAATCGGTGACCAATTGGGTCCCCGGCCTGATGAGCAACGCGCAAGATGCGACCAACTGGGTGCAGTTGGAGCAAGGACTGCTCTACCCGTACTGCAAATCCGCCGGGATTTATAAATGCCCGGCCGACTCCGGCCTCAATCCCAGAAGCCAGGCCGTCCCGGTCAGAAGTTATTCCATGAACTGCTATATGAACGGCTCGGATGTCGGCAACACCCATGAAGGCCTGACCGGTTACACGGTCAATCTCAAGCTCTCCCGGATCAACTGGCCTCCGCCCGCCCGGGCTTTTGTCTTCCTGGATGAAAGCCCCAACACGATTGATGACGGCCAATTCGGGCTGAGTCCAAGCGGTCCGAACAACACGGTGAACACCTGGTTTAACTATCCGACCGCCCGGCATAACAACGCTTCCGGCTTTTCCTTCGCGGATGGACACGCCGTGGCTTTCCAATGGACCGGCCAGAAGCTGGCACAATTGGAAGCGGCCGGAACCACCGGGAACAACACCGATGTGCTAACCGGGAAAGACCTGAACGATTTGCGAAAGGTCCAGGCCGCGCTGGCCATTCCCAGTCATTAGAACCGGCGATTTACCACCCGGCCCAGCCCAGGCTTTGGGCGAGGAAGATCAGGAGATAGGCGAGCAGGGCGGTGGCGGGGATGGTCATCACCCACGCCCATAAAATGCGCTCGACCAACTCCCAGTTCAGCGCGCTGAAACGGCGGGCGCAGCCCACCCCCATGATGGCGGTGGTGATGACGTGGGTGGTGGAAACCGGCAGCCCAAGTTTGCCGGTCACGAGCAGAATGGTCGCGCCGGTGGTTTCGGCGGCGAAACCGTGAATGGGACGCAGCCGCACCATTTTTCGGCCGAGCGTTTGAATGACGCGCCAGCCACCGATATAGGTCCCCATGGCCATGACCAGGGCGCAGGACAATTTGACCCAGGTTTTGATCTCGAATTTCGGGCAGTAGAGAAAACCCAGCCAGCTCGGAAGATGCTTCAGGTCACCGCTCGTCGTCGCCACATAGCAGGCCAGGGCCATGATCCCCATCGTTTTCTGGCCGTCGGCAAAACCGTGGGACCAGCCCATGTAGGAAGCGCTGACAAGCTGGAGGCGGCCGAACAATAAGTCCACCAAGCGCGGACGCATGCGCCGAATGACCAGGAACAGGAGGGTCATGACCAACATCCCGCCGACAAATCCGAGCACGGGCGAAACCAGCATCGGAAGAACGACTTTGGGATAAAAGGCCTGCCATTGGATGACGGCCCAGCGGTTGTGCGCCGAAGCGAGCGCGGCGCCGAGAAGTCCGCCGATCAAGGCGTGGCTGGAACTGGAAGGCAGCCCAAAATACCAGGTCAGGACGTTCCAGACAATGCCGGCGAGCATGGCGCAGAGAATGGTGACGGTGGTGATGAGATGGGAATCCACCAGGCCGGATCCAATCGTATTGGCGACGGCCACGCCGGAGAGGGCGCCGAGAAAATTGGTCGCCGCCCCCAGGAGGACGGCCTGGCGGGCGGTCAGGACCCTGGTGCCGACGACGGTGGCGATGGCATTGGCGGCATCATGAAAGCCGTTGGTGTAGGTGAACGCCAGGACCGACAGGTTGACCAGAACGAGGAGGAGAACCAGTTCCATGCGGGTTTAGGAATGCTTGAGCACCACGTTGTCAATCACATTGCCCGCGTCGCGGCAGCGGTCCACCACCTTCTCCAGCAATTCATAAAGGTCCTTCGCCATGATGACCATCAGCGGCGGATTTTGGGCGCGGTAGAGATCGGTCAACAATTGGAGCACCAGCTTGTCCGCGTCCCCTTCGATGGTCTGCAGCTTCTCATTGGATTGGTTGACCCGCTCGAAATGGGAGCCTTCCAGCTCCTCAATCATGACGGCGACCGTATTGATCGCTTGTTCGACGAGGGAGATCTGGGCGGAAAAGTCAATCCGGCCCAAATGGGGGGCGCATATAACATAGCGGGCGGCAAACTTTTCGACGGTCTTGGGAATGCGATAGAGGGCGCGGGAAACGGCCTCGATGTCTTCGCGATCCAGGCTGGTGATGGAAGTGCGGGCGAGCAATTCGGTGATTTGCTCCGTGATCTGCTTGTCCTTGCGGCGGGCGGCGGCGAATTGGGCGAGGTTGGGGTCGGACTTGGAGTCCAGCACGATCTGCTTGAGCGCCTGGACGCTGGCGCGGCCTTCCTCGGCGCTGGCCTGGAGCAGCCGGAAAAACCGGTCGTCCCTGGCAAACCACTTCTGAATCGAGAACATACCCATGCCTTGTAAGGCAAAGGCGGACAATTGTCACTTCGTATCCGCAGTGCGGCGGGTGGGCACGCGCCTTTCACTTCTGCGCGTGTCCCCTTCTATTCCTAATCCTAATCTTAATCATAATCTTAATCCTTCGGAGAACCGGTCATTTGGATGAAGAGCAAGATTAAGATCAGGATTATGATTAAAAGCCAGGAACCGCCACCCAAGGCGTGAAATGCGCTCCGGCTCAGCGGGCGCCGGAAGCCTATGTGCCCGCGTACATCTGCGCGAAAACCCTGAGAAACTTGGCCACGTCATCCTTCTTTTTCTCGCCCATGGCCAGAACGTCCTGGTGAACCAGCAGGCCCGATTTTGCATCCCCTCCCGCCACGTTGGTGATGCAGGAGACCGCCGCCACCGCCAGCCCGCATTGCCGCGCCACGATGGCCTCCGGCACCGTGCTCATGCCCACCGCATCGGCTCCCAGCCGCCGGAACGCGCGAATCTCCGCCGGAGTTTCATAATTGGGGCCGGACACGGCCAGATACACCCCCTCGTGCCAGCGCAGCTTGCTGGCTTTGGCCGCTTTTTTGGCCAGCTCGATCAGCTTGGGGTCATAGACCCGCGTCAAGTCCACAAAGCGCGGCAACCCGGACACTCCCGGGCCGCGCAGGGGATTCATCCCCATCAGGTTGATGTGGTCGCGAACCACCATGAAGTCGCCGGAGCGGAAAAGGCGGTTGACCGCCCCGGCCGCATTTGTCAATAATAAAGTCCGCACGCCCAGTTCCGCCAGCACGCGCACCGGGAAGGTCAGCCGGTCCATGTCATAGCCCTCGTAGTAATGGGCGCGCCCCTTCAAGACCAGCACGGGAATCTTGTCGAAATGTCCGAAGACCAGCTTGCCGGCGTGGCCGGTGACGCCGACGGTGGGGAAGCCGGGCAACTGGCCGTAGGCCAGTTCATGGGCCGGATGGAACTGGCCCAGGGCGTGTTGAAATCCGCTGCCCAGCACCATCGCCAGCGCCGGACGCAGCGGCGTCTCCTTCTTCAGCAGTGCCGCGGTGGATCTTGGATCACTCATTGCCCTGGATTATTGGCTCATCCCCCCGCCCCGGCGCAATTCTATTCGCCATGCCCTCGTGGAAATGAGGCCGGTTCCCGCAGGCGGCCGGAGCTTCCGCGGCCTGCCGGAATTGGCTGGTGATTGCGCCGCCGTCCCGGTAGAGTCCGGCTAGGATGGCGCTGCCCATAAAATTGATCTCGACGGACTTTGACGGAACATTGTTCGCCGAATTCGAGAACCCGCCGGTTCCGGCCGCCCTGCAAAAGCTCATCGGCCATTTGCAGGACCACGGCGCGCGGTGGGTCATCAACACGGGCCGGGATCTTTCCAGCCTGCTGGAGTCGCTGGCGCGCGCCCGCCTCCAGATCAAGCCCGATTTTCTGGTGGTGGTCGAGCGCGAGATTTATGTCCATCACCAATCCCAATACGTGGAGCGCGCCGAGTGGAACCAAGCGTGCGCCGAAGCGCACCGGCAATTGTTTGAGCGCGTGCGCCCGGATCTGCCGCGGCTGAGCGCCTGGGTGCGCCAGCGTTTCAGCGCGACCCTTTACGAGGATGCCTACTCCCCCTTTTGCTTCATTGCCGAGAAGACCGAGGACGCCGACGCCATTCACGCCTTCCTGGAGGATTACTGCAAAGAAGTGCCGGGACTGATGGTCGTGCGCAACGATGTCTATGCCCGATTCAGCCACCGGGACTACAACAAAGGCAGCGCCCTGTCCGAAATCGCCCGCCTTCTGAACGTCAGCCACGACGAAACCTTCGCCGCCGGCGACCACCTCAACGACCTGGAGATGCTGTCCATCGCTCATGCCCGCTGGCTGGTGGCCCCGGCCAACGCCGTGGAACCCGTCAAAGCCGCCGTCCGCCGTCAGAACGGTTTTGTCAGCAAATTCCCGCACGGTCATGGCGTGGCCGACGGGCTGGAATTCTGCCTCAAGCGCGCCGCCGTCCTGGGCTTCGTTGACATTGTTGGCAGCCGTGGAAAGCAAAAGTGGGACGAGATCTGAAGCCCCGGACGCGCTTCCCCGCAGCGGATGGCGACCCGGCCCCCCGGCCACGGCCACGTTCTTCCTTCCGCCTTGCTACCTTCCCTGCGCGGCAATTTTGACGGCTTCGGCTGCCAGGGCGGTGATTTTCGCCCAGCAGTGTTGCGCCACCAGCTCGCGTTCGGCCATCCAGGATCCGCCCACGGCCGCGACCTGCGGCAGCGCCAGATAGGCGGGCAAGGTGGCGGCGGTGATGCCGCCGGTGGGGATGAATCGCGCGCCCGTGTGGGCGAATGGCCCGCCCAGCGCCTTGAGCATCGCCACCCCGCCCGAGGCCTCCGCGGGAAAGAACTTCAAGAGCTTGCATTTCAAGTTCAGCGCGCGCACGACCTCCGTCGGCGTCACCACGCCGGGAATATACGGCAGGTTCCGCACTGCCGCCGCGCTCAGAACCGCCTCGTCCAGCCCCGGGGCCACCAGGAATTGCGCGCCCGCCTCGGCCGCCTGCGCCGCCTGATACGGGGTGAGCACCGTGCCGGCGCCGACACAGGCTTGGGGCAGAGCCTTGCGAATCCGGCCAATGGCTTCCGCCGCGCCGCTGGTTCGAAAAGTGATTTCGATCACATTCATTCCCCCCGCCAGCAGCGCTTCGGCCAGCGCAACGGCGTCCTCCGGTTTATCTATCACCGCCACGCAGACCAGCCGTTGTTTCAGAATAATTTCCATGCCGTCAAATAATTTGTGGTTGCTGCAATAATGAGTTTCGCGCCCTCAACATACACTGCCGCCCCCGAAAGTGAACTCAAAACCCGCGTTCGTCCCGGGGCAGACCCATTGAAAATGAGCTTGGAATGATTTGCCAACCCCTTGTCCGACTGCTTACAATTTCGCCCCTATGAGATGGATTGCCACAATAACACTTTTGCTTGCCCTGGCCGGCCCGGTCCTGGCCGCGGGGACGGATGATCAGTATTTGGATATCTATAACCAAATCCTGCAGGCGGAGTCGCTGCAACAAGGCGGCCACTCCGATACGGCGGCGGTAAAATTCCGCGACGCCCAGGCCGCGCTGCAAAAACTGCACGATGACCACCCGGCCTGGAACGCGACGGTGGTTGATTTCCGGCTGAGCTACCTGGCGGAAAAGCTCGCGGCGCTCGCGCAATTCCTCCCCGCCACCAATGCTCCGGCCCCCTTAAATCCTCCGCCCGCCGCGGTGGTCGCCGCCACCAACGCCACCCCGCAACAGCAGGCGGCCGGGTGGGAGGCACAAGCGCGCGCTCTGGACGCCGCCAACGTCGAATTGCGGCAAAAACTCAAAGAAGCCCTCTCCGTCCAGCCCGCCGCCGTCGCCCCGGGTGAGCTGGCCAAGGAAGAGGAAAGAAATCTTCTGCTGCAAAAAGAACGCGACCTCCTCAACGTCGCCCTGGAACAACAAAAAGCCGCCCAATCCCGCGCCGCCCAGCCTTCTCCCTCCGGCACTAACTCCTCCAAGCTGGCCGATGAAGTGGCCGCCTTGAAGGCGCGTTCCGCCGAAGAAGCCAAGCAGGCGCGGGCCGAAAGCGCCGATCTCAAACGCAAACTGGAAGAATCACAGAAGAAGCTGGCCGACACGAGCGCGGAGTTGACCAGCTTGAAATCGCGCCCGCCCGCCGAGCATCCGCCCGCCGAAAACGTCAAGCAACTCACCATCGAGCGGGACAAGTTGAAAAAGGAACTGGCCGCCGTGAGCAAAGAACTGGCCGATCGGGAAGCCCATCCCGAGGCCCCGCCCGCCGCCCCCCCCAGCGGCGACGCAATCAAGCTCAAGCAGGTGGAGCAGGAAAGGGATGACCTGGCCAGGCAAGTGGCGGCGTTGTCCCGGCCCGCGCCCAATCCCGCCCAGACGGCGCCCGCCGGGTCGTCCGCGGAAATCGGGCAATTGCGCGCCCGCCTGACCGTGCTGGAAGCCGCCGCGGTTCCCTACACCGCCGAAGAACTGGCCGTCCTCAAGGCCGCGCCCTCCTCTCCTCCGGCCGCGCCCCCGGTGGCGACCAAGCCGACCAAACACACCGCACACTCGGTCAAGGATTTGCCAACCGGCGCAGGCCCGTTGATGGCGGAGGCGAAGGAAGCCGCCGCGCGGCGCGATTACGACACGGCGGAAAAGAATTATCTCGAAGTCCTGCGGCAGGATGAAGACAACGTCTATGTGCTGGTCAACCTGGGCAACGCCGAGTTTGCCAACGGCCACGTGGACGATTGTGAGAAGAATGTCCGCCACGCCCTGACGCTGGACCCGGACGATCCCGGCGCCCTCTATTTGCTTGGCATATTGCGGTACCGGCAGGAGAGATTGGACGAGGCGATGGATGCCTTGAGCCGCTCGGCCTCGCTGAACGCCACCAACGCCAGCACGCAGAATTATCTGGGTTGCGTTTTGTCGGACAAAGGATTGCGTCCGGCGGCCGAAACCGCTTTCCGCAAAGCCCTGGCGCTGGACCCGCTTTACGCCGACGCCCATTACAACCTGGCTTTTGTCTATGCCACCGAGAAGCCGCCCTTTCTGGCCCTGGCGCGCTTGCATTACCAAAACGCGGTTGATCTTGGCCACCCCAAGAACAGCAGCCTGGACAAAATTCTGGCCGGGGGAAAATGACCCGCCGTCCCCGCGGCCAGTCTCAAACCGCCGATTGCCATGTCCATTCCCGCCGTAAAACTGGATCGGGGCATTCACGTGATGCATCTGTTTTACCGCGTGGACCGCGCGCGGTGGGCGCAATTGCCCGCCGGCGCATCGGAGCAGGCCCGCCTTAGCCTGGAGAGTCTATGCGCGGCCAATGCCGCCGCCTCCCACCCACGCCTGGCCACCTATGCCAATGTCGGCGGCAAGGCTGATTTGGCCTTTTTCCTTCTCGCCGCCGAATTGGGCCAGATCGCCCGGATGCACCGGGAGCTGGAGGCTTGCTTTCCGCCCGGAGCGCTCGCCCGCGTTTTTTCCTTTCTCAGCCTGACGGAGTTGACCGAATACATGCCGACGCTGGAGGACCAGAGCAAAACGCTGGTGGAGGGGGAGAAACTGGAGCCGGGCGGGGAGGCGTATGCAAAGCGCCTGGCCGAGCTGGGCGAACGAGTCAAGCATTACGAGCATTACCGTCTTTATCCCGAACTGCCCGACTGGGAAGTGATGGGCTTTTATCCCATGAGCAAACGGCGCGACGGCGCGGACAATTGGTACCTGCTGGATTTCCCGGCGCGCAAACAGTTGATGAGCGGCCACGCGCGGGTCGGCCGAAAGTACGCCGGCCGGGTCTCCCAATTGATCACCGGCTCGACCGGCCTGGACGATTGGGAGTGGGGCGTCACGCTCATGGCCCATCAAGTGGACGCGCTCAAGGAGATCGTCTATGAAATGCGTTTCGACGAAGTCAGCGCGCGCTACGGGGAATTCGGCCCGTTCTTCATCAACCTGCGCCTCACCCCCGCCCAACTTTGGACTCATCTGCTTCTCTAGCCGCCCGTTAAAAAAGCTTTCCGTTCCGCCGCGTGAGGGCACCCGGCCATGAGCATTAACTTGGCGGAAATGGCCGGATTGCGGCGACAAAAACGATTTCCTTTTCATTTTTATGACCCCATCTTTCTGACTTGCACCATGCCAATTACCCATCCCATAACCACGGCGCCGATCCATCAAAAGGACCAGGCTCTGCCTCACACCCCTGCGCACCATCCAGTGGGTGAACCTGGCCCGGCGGCGAATTCAACTGGCCTCGCTGACCCAGTGAAACAAAGTCAGAAAAATAGGGTCAGAAAAATGACTTGAAATCAGGTTAACGCTTATGGGTCACCGGGCCTGCATCTCCCGCGCAAAACGTGCGGATTCTGAAGAGGCGGCGCCGTGGAACCCCCGCCGATCCGCAACCGTCCCCGCCGCCTACGGCGACAGGCTGGTGGCCAGCCGGTAGAACACGGGCGCTCCCCCGGTTCGGCTGACGGTGAAGACGCCGGTCCCGCTGGTCGTCTCCGTGGCCGTGTTGGTAAGCGTGAGCCAGGTGGGATTGGCCAGATTGGTGGCGGACTGGAGCTGATAGCTGCGGCCTCCCTGGTAAGGCGCAAAGGTCACCGTCACGTTGGTGGAGGTCGCGGGGCTGGCCGAGAATTGCAGATAATCCAAGGAGTTGGTGGGGCAGGTGCCAAGAACGTATTCCGCGTAGTTGGAATAGCCGTCTCCATCGGCGTCGGCCGAGGCAACGACATTCGTGCCGAAATAGAAACCAGCCCACCAGGCGGGCACCCCGCCGCTGGTGGACGCGTCCTGGGAAAGGCTGTAAGCCCACTGCACGGCGTTGGCCACCACCGCGTTGTTGGTGCCGCCGATGTTGTTGTTAATGACCAGAGAGCCGCCGGTTCCCCGGGCAAAATACATCGCCGGGGCCAACAACTGCCAGCTTCCAGCGTTGACGGTTTGATCCACGTTGACCAGCACCACGTTGGTGGCGCCGGTGACAATCACGGGCGTGTTGCTGGAGGCGCCCTCCTTGGCGGGGTACCAGATGAAAACATCATAATTGGCCGAAACGGGAATGTTCGGCGTGTAAGCGGCCGAGGCGGTCGAGTTCCCCGCGGCGCCGACGCTGAATTGGTAATAAGAGCCGAAGATGCCGGCGGCCTGGTTGTCGGCTGACCACAAGCCGGAATAGTAGGCATCCTGCGTGTTGAGGATCAGCGGAGAAATGGTGGAAAAGGATCCGTTGGTGACGGCGAGGTTTCCGCTGGCGATGGAAAGGACTTCAAAGAAGTAGTTGGTGGCGGGCAGCAATCCCGTCAGCATCACCACGTGGTGCTGGGAGAGGTTCGGATTCAACCAGGAAAACTGGCCGTAGGCCGGCGTCAATCCGTAGGCGACCTGGGCGGTGGCATTGGAGGTGGTGTCCCAAGTGATGAATACGGCGGTGGCCGACGCATTGGTCACCGCCAGATTGGCAATCAGCGGCGGCGGATTGGTCACCGTGGTCACGACTTGGGCGCTGTTGTTGGCCAGATTGGTGTCCGCTACGCTGCCAGAAACCGTGGCGGAATTAATGAACAAGCCGCTGGACAGCGCCGTGGCGGTCATGCCCACCACAGCGGACTGGCCGTTGGTCAGCGCACCGATATTGAAGAGGTAGGCGTTTTGGTTGGTGACGCACGTCACCCCCGCTGGCAGGCTCAACGACGACAAGGCAAGGCTCGCTGGCAACGTGTCGGAAATGACCACGCCGCCGGCAGCAAGCTGCCCCAGGTTGGTCACGGTGAGCGTGTAGGCAACCAGCGGCTGCCCAATGCCGATGACAGAGGGGGAACCCGTCATGGCCAAAGCCAGGTCCGCCGAGACGTAGTAGGGCGTGACCAACTTGGAGGTATTGTTGTTGGTCAGAAGATCCAAATCTTCCGAGGCGACCGAGGCAATGTTGGTGAGAGTGCCGGGCGTATTGACCGTCGTCTTGATGAGGATGGTGGCGGTGCTCCCCTTGGCCAGGTTGCCCAACGTCCAAACCAGAGAATTGCCGTTGAGGAGAATGTTGCCGTTGCTTTGGGACGCGACGCTTTGGAGGAAGTTCAAGTCGGGCGAGAACAGTTCCGTGACCACGCCTGATTTGACGTTGCTCGGCCCGGCGTTGCTCACGGTCAGGAAGTAGGTAACCACAGAGCCGTTCTGTACAGGAGTGGTCGTATTGGTCAGGACTCCGGTGATAGACAAATCCGCCAGACCGCTGTTGGCCACCGCCGCCAAGGCAGTGTCAAACGTGCTGTTGCGGCCGCCGAGATTGGCCCCCGCGCTTCCAGAGTTGTCCGCCCAGACCGGGTAAAAATTGCCGCCGTAAAAGGCCAAGCCGGTGTATTCTCCAAAGTCGGTCGGGCTGCCCGCCAAGGACGATTCGTAGGCGTTGGTGGTCCAGTTGGTGCTGGTGATCATCACGTTGGGCTGGAATCTCACCCCGCCGTTCACGCTGACAGTGGCGTAGAACTGGGCGTCGTCATTGGGGAGCATATCCACCGTTCCGGTCATGTTGGTGTGGACAATGTTGGTGGAGGTGATGTTGGTGGTGCTGATGCCGTTGGTGTCGGTGGTGACGTTGGTGATGGACAAAACTTGGGTGTAGATAATCGCTCCCAAATCATTGCGGCAATCATACCAGCTCAGGGCCACTTCCCCGTCGGTCGGGTCCACCGCCAGCCGCGGCATGAACTGGCTGTTGCTGCCCGTGTCGTCATTGACCCGGGCCGCCGAACTCCAGTTCGTTCCACTATTGGTCGAATAACGCAGGAAAATATCCAGGTCGTTGGTGCCCCCCGTTCCCTGGCCGGTGTAAACCAGATAGGCCCGTCCGCACCAAGAGCTGGCCGGATTGGTATCCCAGGCCAGTCCCGCCGCGGCATTGACACCCTGGCCGCCCGGATAAGCCGGAATGTGGGTGTTGCCGGCAATCGCATTGGTTGTGGCCACAACCGGCGTTCCAAAACCGTGCGGGCCCAGCCCGTCCGGATCCACGCTGACGTAAAGGGTGGCCTTGCCGAAAGAACCGACATTGTTTTGAAAAGCCACCATCACCTGGCCATTGGCGCCCACGGCCACATCCCCAAAACCGCAGTTGTTCATCGAGCCGGACGCGATTTGCTGCGCGCCAAAGGCGCCGAAAGCGCCCAATCCGGTGACCGGGACGCCTTGCGCAACCACCGGTTGGTTGGCCAGGTTGTAATCCTTGTAAACCACCCAAAGGCTGCCATTGGTCGCGTCGCTGCCAACGGCGATTCTGGGCTGGACGGTGGTGTCGTTTGTGGCGAGGTTGGTGAGGAGGGTGAAATTGGCCCCGCCGTTGGTGCTGACGGCCAGATCAATCCCGGCGAAGGAGCTGTCCACGTAAGCCAGAAACAAATTCCCATAACCGTCCCAGGCCACCGCCGGGTACGCGCCGACCGGGATTTTGGTGAGAGAACTCGCATGCCAGGTGGACCCGCCGTCAGTACTGTACTGTCCAAAAATGCCGTTGTTCACGTTGATATTCCCGGCGACAAACACCTGCTTGGGGGCCAGGGGATCGACGGCGATGACCCCGTCCGATTCGTTCCCGGTGAACTTGCTCACATCCACGTTTGGACCCACCGTCAAAGTGACGTTCTGGCCGCCAGCCGTCCCGCTCCAGAGCACGGCCAGACCGAAGGCCAGCCCCGCCAGCCGCCCCGCCGCGCCGCAAAACCGGCGCCCGGATGCCCGCAAACAGGCTCTCAAATCCTGGAAAAAACAGGGAACAAAATCCAAACGACGGTCAATGCGTGTCATAATCTCTGCTCTCAACAAATTGCCATGCGATTCAACAAGTAAAGGCCAATCAAAGTGACGACACCAGAAAACGTGGAGCGCTGACTCCTTTGGCGTTTGAGCACTTTTATCAGGCTCAAGCCCAAATACAACATCAAATTGGAATAAATCTCGTGCCCTTCTCAATCCGTCATCCCCAATCCCCCTCCCGCCTACGGGGACTGGCTCGCCGACAACCGGTAGAACAGGGCCGCTCCCCCGGCATTGCTGACGGTGAACAAGCCGGTCCCGTTGGTCGTTGCGGAGACCGTGTTGGTGAGCGTGAGCCACGAGGGATTGGCCGCATTGGCGGTTGATTGGAGTTGATAGACCCGGCCTCCCTGGTAAGGCGCAAAGGTCACCGTCACGTTGCCGGAGGCGCCGGCGCCGGCCCAGAATTGCAGATGATCCGAGGAGTTGGTGGGGCAGGTGCCGAGAACGTATTCCGCATAATTGGAATAGCCGTCTCCATCGGCATCGGCCGAGCCGGCAACATTGGCGCCGAAATAGAATTCAGCCCACCAGGCGGGCACGGCGCCGTTGGCGGGGTTGTCCTGGGACACGTTGTAAGCCCATTTGACGGCATTGGCCACGACGCTGTTGTTGGTGCCGCCGATGTTGTTGTCAATGACCAGAGTGCCGCCAGCTCCCTGGGCAAAATACATCCCCGCGGCCATCAACTGCCAGCTTCCACCGTGGATGGTTTGATTGACGTTGGTGAAAACCGCGTTCGTTGCGCCCGTGATTGTCACGGGGGTGTTGCTGGCGGCGCCCGCCTTGGTGGGGTACCAAAGGGACACATCGTAAGTGCCCGTCACGGGAATGTTCGGCGTGTAAGTGGCGGAAGCCGGCTTGTCGCCCGCGGTGCCGACGCTGAATTGGTAATAAGAGCCGAAGATGCCGGCGGCTTGGTTGTCGGCTGACCAGAGGCCGGAATAGGAGGCGTCCTGCGTGTTCATGATCAGCGATGAAGTGGTGGCAAAGGACCCATTGGTCGTGGAGAGAAGTCCGCTGGTAATGGAACGGGCTTGAAAGAAGTAGTTGGTGTCGGGCAACAGTCCCGTCAGCATCACCACGTGGTGGGTGGCCGGGCCTGGATTCAACCAGGAGACATTGCCGTAGGCAGTGGTCAATCCGTAGGCGACCTGGGCGGTGGCGTTGTACGGGGTGTCCCAACTGATGAACGCGCCCGTGATCCCCGCGTTGACCGTCAGATGGAACGGCACCGGCGCATTGGTCACCCTGGTCACAACCTGGGCGCTGTTGTTGGCCAGATTGGTATCCACCAAGCTGTCGTAAACCACCGCAGTGTTCGTCACCTTGCCGGTGGATTGCGGGGTGGCCGTGATATTCACCGTGGCGGTCTGCCCGTTGGTCAGCGAACCGAGGCTACAAAGGATCACATTTTGGGCCGTGCTGTAGCTTCCCTGGCTCACGGTCACTCCTGTCAAGACGAGGCTCGATGGCAGGAGGTTGGACACCCCGACGGCCGCCGCCGGAACGGGACCCAGGTTGGTCACGCTCAGGGTGTAGGTTACCGGCTGCCCGACGGGCAGGGTGGAGGGCGATCCCACCATGCCCAAAGCCAGATCCGGCGCCAGCACCGGGATCACCAATTGGTTGGTGTAATTGATGTCATCCAGAAAGTCATAGACCCAGGAAGTATTGGTGGCCTGGCCGACCGATTGCGCCGCCGCGATTATGCTCACCGTGGCATTGGACCCCGGGTCCAATTCGCCGAGGTTGAAGGTGGTGACGTTCAGGTTGTTGTTGAAGGTCCCCTGCGGAAGGGTCGCTCCCGTAAAAACCAGGTTCGTTGCCAGGGTGTGGCAAACGCTCAAGCCAATGACAGGAATCGGCCCGGCGTTGCTCACGGTCAGCAGGTTGGTCACCATCTGCCCGACGGTGAGGAGGGGGGGCAAAGCGGTCATGGCCACCGCCAGGCCCGGCGGATCAATCGCGGTGAACACGTTGGTGTAATAATAGGTGTCACCCAGGAAGTCGGAAATCAGGGCCAGACTGCTCGCCTCCCCGTCGGCTTGCCCGGTCCCGGTTATGGTCACGGTGGCGTTGGAGCCGATCTCCAGATCCCCGATTTCAATGTCGAGTTCGTTTCCATTGGTGCCCAGGAAACTGCCTTGCGACAAGCTCGCTCCCGTCAGGTTCAGGTTTTCCAGGTAGTTGGAAACCGTCACCCCAATGGCCGGAACCGGCCCGGTGTTGCTGATGCTCAGGGTGTAGGTGACCGGCGGCAATTGATAACCGATGACCAACGGCGAACCCGTCATCGTCACCGACAACCCCGGCGGCGTCACCGGCGTCACCACCTGGGTGGTGACGTTCATATCGGCCAACTGGTCGGAAACCACCGCGAAATTGGTGGCCGGGCCGGTGTAATTCGCGTAGGCCGTCATGGTCAAGGTCGCATTCGAGTTGACGAACAAATTCCCGATTTGGAAGAGGTACCCATTTTGGTTAGTGCCGCAAACCGCCCCGGGTGGCAGGGTCAGTCCGCTCAAGGTAAGGTTGGTGCTCAGGGTGTTGGAAACGGTCACCCCGATGGCGGGAACCGCCCCGGTGTTGCTCACGATCAGGGTGTAGGTCACCTCTGGCCGCTCATAGCCGATGACCGAGGGCGTGCCGGACATGGAGACCGACAAGCCGGGCGGCACGATCGGGGTTTCCACTTGCATGGGGTAATTGACATCTCCCAGAAAGTCGGAAACCACGGCGAAATTGGTGGACAGGCCGGTGTAATTTCCGATGGCCGTGAGCGTCACGGTGGCATTGGAGCCGACGTCCAGTTCACCGAGGTTGAAGGTGGTGACGTTCTGGTTGTTGGTGAAGGTCCCCTGCGTCAGGGTCACGGCGGAGAAGGTCAGGTTGGTCGTCATCGTGTCAACAATGGTCACCCCGATGGCGGGAACCAGTCCGGTATTGGTCACCCCCAGCGTGTAAACAACCGTGGGCAGTTCATATCCGATCAGCCCAGGCGCGCCGCTCATTCCCACCGCCAAGACCGGCGGCACAACCTGGGTCAGCACCGCGGCGGTGTTGTTGAGGAAATTGGAATCAATCACGCTGTCATAGGTCACCGCGAAATTGGTGGCCAGACCGTCGTTGAGCGCGGTCCCGATCATCGTCACCGTGGCGGAGGAGTTGGTCGCCAGCGAGCCGAGCTGGAAGAGGAAGTTGTTCTGGTTGGTCACGCACGTCGCCCCCGGCGGGAGGATCAATCCCGACAAGGAAAGGATGGCCGGCAGCGTGTTGGAAATGTCCACCCCCGTGGCCGAGACCGGCCCCAGGTTGGTCACCGTCAGCGTGTACACCACCTGCGGCTTCTGATAACCGATGATGGAGGGCGAGCCAGTCATGGTTAAAGCCAGATCCGGCGACAAGACGGGCGAGACCAGGACAAAGAAGTTGTTGTTGGTCAACAGATCCACCGCATCCGACGCGCCGACCGAGGCCACATTGGTGATGTTATCCGCCCTGACCACCGGCGTGCGCGCCAGCAGGGTCGCGGTTCCGCCCACGGCGAGGGTTCCCACCGGCCAGGTCAGGGTATTGAGGTTGACGGAGCAGTTGCCTTGCGAGGGGTACAAGAAGAGGGGGATCACGTTGACGTCCGGCGAAAAAATATTGGTGACCAGGACTGTTTTGACCACGCTCGGCCCGCCATTGCTGACAGTGATGAAGTAATTGGCATTGGCGCCGAGCTGCAACGGGGCCACGGTATAGGGAGGGACCGTGTTGGTCAGCTTCACCGTGATGGACAAATCCGCCACCCCGGTCAGCGTCACCGCCGTCACCGTGGTGTCAAACTTGTTGGTCTTGCCGTCGGGATTGGCCCCGGCGCTACCGGAATTGTCGGCCCACACCGGGTAGAATACTCCCCCGCAGAAGGCCAGCCCGATGTAATCCCCAAAGTCGCTCGGGCTGACGGCCAGGAAGGATTCATAGGCGTTGGTGGTGAAGTTGGTGCCGGTGATCATCTGGTCGGGGGCGAAACTAAACCCGCCGTCCACGCTCACCGTGGCATACATCTGCGCATCATTGTTTGGAACCGAGTCCACCGTCCCGCTCATGTTGGTGATGAAAAAGTTTGTCGTCGTAATGTTCGTGATCAGTTGGCCGGTGTTGGTGTCGGTCGTGACATTGGTCAACTGCAAGGAGACGGGGACAACCACGGCTCCATTGTCATTGCGGCAATCATACCAGCACAGGGCCACGGCCCCGTCGCCCGGGTCCGCCGCGATCCGCGGCAAGAACTGGCTGTTGGCGCCGCCGTCGTCATTGACCAGCTTTCCCAAACTCCAGCTCGACCCATTATTGTCCGAGTAGCTCAGGAAAATATCCGTGTCGTCGGCGCCGCCCGCTCCCTGCCCCGTGAAACCCAGATAAAGCCGGCCAAAGTGGGAACTCAACGGATCCTTGTCCCAGGCCAGTCCCGCGGAGGCGTTGATGCCCTGGCCGTTCGGTTGCGCCGGAATGAGCGTGTTGCCGCCAATCGCATTGGTTGTGACCAGGACCGGCGCGCGAAAACCGTTCGTTCCCAGCCCATCCGGATCCAGGCTGACGAAGACGGAGGCGGGGCCGGGCGACGTGACGGTGTCCTGGTAAGCAACCATGACCTGCCCATTGCTGCCAATGGCGATATCCCCGAAACCGCAGTTGTTCGTCGAACCGGGCACGAACTCCATCGGGCTGAGGCGGAACGAACCGATGCTGCCCAATCCAGTGACCGGGACGCCTTGCGCCACCAGCGGGCTGTAGGCCAGGCTGTAATCCTTGTAAAAAACCCAAAGGCTGCCATTGGTCGCGCCGTTGCCATTGGTCGGGCTGCTGCCCAAAGCGATCCCATTGGTCGAGCCGCTGCCGACAGCGATTCTCGGCTCCAGGGTGGTATTGGTGGAGGCGAGGTTGGTGACCAGGTTGAAGCTCACCCCGCCATTGGTGCTGACGGCCAGATCCGTCCCCATAAAAAAGCCGTCCACGTATGCCAGAAACAAATTTCCATAGTTGTCCCACGCCACCGCCGGATACGCTCCGGCCGGGAGGTTGGTCAGGGAACTCGCCAGCCATGTGGTCCCGCTGTTGATGCTGTATCTCCCAAAAAGACCGGCGCTCGCCACGGAATTCACATTGGTGTCCCCCGCGATAAACAACTGCTTGGTGTTTTGCGGATTGATGGCGATGACAGCGTCCGATTCGTTGCCCTTCAGCTTGCTGACATCAATGTTCAGCCCCACATTCAAATTTGGCTGCAATCCCTGCCCGTCCGCCGTCCCGCTCCACAAAACCGCCAGCCCCAGGGCCAGCCCCGCCAGCCAACCCCTCGGGCCGCAAGCCCCGCGCCCAAATGCCTTCAATCCGGCTCGAAGGATGTCGCGTGGAAACGCGACAAAATTCAATCGTTTGTCAATGGGCGCCATAAACTCTCCTCTCAACAAAGTGCGTAGCAATTCAACGAATGCCGCCAACCAAAGCCACGGCTCCAGACGACAGAGAAGCCTAACTCATTGGCGTGATCACACTCTTATCAGGCCCAATGCCCAATTTCAACTCCTTTTGGAAGATATTTCCCTCTTTCGGGAGCTTCTTCCGCGCGCTCCCCGCCCGCCGGATTACGCGGCAACCGTCCTCTGGACCGGCGCCACCCGTCCCGCCGCCACGCCCGCGCCCGCGCCGGAAAACCTGGCCAGGCACGCCAGCAGGCCGTCCAGCTTCTCCCGCGAGTATTCCCCCATCAGGCAAATCTGAACCCAATTGCGCTGGCGCAGATAATCGCTGTTGTAGCTCACCAGAAAACCCGCGACTTCCAGCCGTTGCGCCAGTTCCATTCCATCTTGCCCGGCGGGCCACGCGACCGTGATGACTCCGGCCATGGCCTCCGTCTCCGGCGTGATCAGACTCAATCCCAGCTCGCGCAAGCGCCCCCGCAGCCAAGCCGAATCTTCCGCCAGTTGCGAAAACCTCTGGGGCCAGTCCACCCGCCGCAAGGCCGCGTTGAGCGCCTGCACCAAATTCGACGAGTGCGTGAACGCGATGCCCTGATGCTCCGCGTACCAGCCCAAATCCAAATACCGCGGCAGCCGCGTCGAGGAGGCAATCGGGTGATTGTAAAAAACCATGGACAAACCCGGATACGCCCCCAGCCCCTTGCCGCTCGCCGCCGACGCCAGGTAAACCCCTTCCAAACTCACCGGCGTCACTCCCAGGGAACTGATGCAATCGGCGCAAAGTTTGATCTTCCCTTTGGCGCAAAGCGACTGCAACGGCGAAAGCGGATTCAACATCCCGGTGGAAGTCTCCCCGTGCGCGAACCACAGCCAGCCCACCGCGGGGGAACGCGACAAAAACTGCTGGATGGCCGAGAGGTCGAACGGCTCGCCCCATGGAAACTTCAGCGTGTCAAACGTCAGCCCGAACCGCCGCGCGTGGTCCACCAGACGGTCGCCGAACTCCCCGTTGCTCAGAATCAACCCCGGCTTGTTTCGCAGCGACAACTGCGCCGCCACCGCGTCGTTGCCCAGCGTGCCGGAGCCAAGCAGGATTTGCACCTGCCGCGCTTCCGCCAGCCGGCACAGGCGCTCCCGGATCCCTTGAAACTCCGCCACAAATCGCTCCGAACGATGGGATTCCGGCGGATGCTCAAATGCCTTCCGCACCTCCTTGTGGATGCCAACCGGCCCGGGCAAAAAACTGGCCGGCCCCGAGGTCCGCAACGGCAGCCGGAAAAATTCCTCCGCCTTCTTTTCAAAACCCTCCAGCGTCAAATACATCGGCTGAAACATCGCCTCGCCTTTGCCCACCAGCGGGCCAAAGGGCACAAAGCCCAGATGCCGGTAGAGCTTTTGCTGGCGCGTCGTCCCGGAAATGATGCCCATGTTGTAGCCGTGCTCCGTCCCATATTGCCACATCAGCGCGATGATCCCCCGGAAGACCTGGCTGTTGCGGAATTCCTTCCGCACCGCCAGCAAACGGATTTCACAGGGCCGCCGGCCGGGCGGCAAAAAGGATTCCAAGTTGGGCAGCTTTTGGTCCAGCGAAAAAGGACGCCGCCCGCGCGCCGCCACCATTCCCACCACCTCATTTCCGCAAAGACAAATCAGGTATGTGTTCTCCTCGTGGAATTTGTCCACCAGCCGGGGCGTCTCGGCGGGCTGATGCTGCGGAATCTCTTCCACGAAGGTCTGATAATTCAGTTGGTGAATCTGCTCAAATTCCCAATCCTCCGTGGCAATCTTAAATCGCAAGGCGCTCGTGCTCATAATTCTGTCTGGTCTGGTTCGGATGCGACACTCTTTCCAGGCAATATATCGTGGATTCCTTCGACCATGTTCCGATAATGCGCCATTATCACCAGTCCCGCAAGCGCGGAAATTCCCCATAGGTGCGCCCGGTCCTCCCCCAGCCACAAACTCGCCGCCGGCAGCGACGCATAAGCCACCAAACTCGCCGCCACAGACCGCCGCGTCACCGCCAGCAGCAGCGCAAAAAGAACGCAAAAAATCAGGGTCACTTCGCAGTCATAAATCAACAAACCCGCCAGCGACGTGGACACCCCTTTGCCTCCGTGAAAACCCAATTGCGCCGGCCACATGTGACCCGCCACCACTGCCAGCAGCGCCAGCAGCGCCACCCGCTCATTGCCCGTCAGCGCCAGAACCAACCCCACCGCGATGCCGCCTTTGGCCAGATCCCCCGCCATCGTCAGCACAAACCCGGTCGAGCCAAGCACCCGCCCCACATTCTTGGCCCCGGTGCTGCCGCTGCCGATCCGTCGGATATCCTGTCCCGTGCGCGCCCGGACCAGATAATACCCCGTCGTAAAACACCCCAGGCAATAACACGCCACCACCACCCCGCAGACGACCAGGGGCGACACTCCTTCACCGATAAATGTTTCAGTCCACGACATACGACATTATGCCGCCATCAAACCGTCACAGTTGAGTTTAAGCCCAACTCAAAAAAAATTCAAAGACCAAAATTCGCCCCCCCCGCCAAATTTGCCCCATCCACCAAAACCAGCGCGGCAAAGCCATCGCGGCATCGTCCATCGCGGTCTTTCTCAGCAAACCTCCGCCACTCTCCATCCGCTGAGGTCCTCTGGACGTGCTTTGGCTTGAAATGCAGCAATTTCGCAATGCGACCATTCTTCAATCCTAAATTTAGCATACCCGCATTGAAAGCCGCAATGCGGGTATGCTAAATTCCATTCTTCTCATTGTCGAGAAAAATGTGGAGGTGGGCGGCAAAAACCAGCGCGCCATCATTCATCGCGGTTCTTCTCAGGAAACCTCCGCTACTCTCCATCCGCAGAGGTCCTCAGGATGTGCTTCGCCTTGAAATGTAGCCTACCCGCATTGAAGGCCGCAATGCGGGTAGGCTAAATTCCATTCTCCTCATTGTCGAGAAAAATGTGGAGGCGGGCGGCCGCGCCCCGCGCGGGCCGGAAGAAAGGTTTTGGCTTCCAATTCACGTCTGGCATGAGGGAGGTCACGATGTCGCGCAAATCGTCGCGCGCTTGTCGCGGCCAGATTATTTTGAAAGCCATGTCGCCAATTGCCGTTTGACTTCTTCCTGCGGCACGGTTTCACCCCGTTCGATTTGGTCAGACCCCTTGCGGATCGCGGCCAGAAATTCCAATCGCTCCGCAATGGCGTCAAGCCTCGCATCTGCTGGCAGTCGCCGGATCGAATCCAAGGCAAGCTCTTTGTCGCTCATGGAATCAGTATGCATTTATGAAGAATAAAATGCAATGCTGTGATCGCGCGTCGTTGCGGGTTACGGGTGGGGCGCATCGCCACTGTCACCACGCGATTTCCCGATTTCCCCGCCCCGATAGGGAGACTCTGTCGAGCTGTGATAATTTGGCGCCATCGCAATGCGGCCGTATCAAGCTGCGCCTGGGGACCTTAACCACCGCAGAACAAGCTTGAGAAGGGCATTCAGTGTGATAACATAAAATTATCGCCGGAAGTGCGGCGGATTGGTTTTGCCTATTTGCGTAAAACTTGGAAAGCCTATGCCAAAAATCACCAACACTGTCTCGCGCCCGTTCGCCGGCCATTCACGCGGCTGTCTCCGCTTTTACGGCGGCGTGTTTGTCGCGCTGGCATGGCTGGCCTTCAACGCAACGCAAGCGACAGCCACCACTTATGCGTTGGGCACGACCGCGCTTTTGGTGGGGCCGGGTGCTGGAACAAATAGCGTGGTGCTTGCGGTCACGCCCGCGACCGCCGCCTGGACGGCCACCACTAGTGCCACTTGGTTGCATCTCAACTCGGCCAATCAAAGCGGGACCGGCAGCACGAATGTGGTTTTCAGTTACGATGCCAATCCGGGCGCGACGCGCTCCAACACCCTCACCATTGCCGGCCAGACCCTCACCGTCACCCAAGCCGGTTCAACCTATGTCGCGGCTGGACCGGTAACCACTGTGGTGTCGGGATTGAATAATCCCTACGGCGTGGCGGTGGACGGCGCGGGCGATGTGTACTTCTCCGACACCTTCCACGACGCGATCAAGAAATGGACGGCGGCCAACAGCAACGTGATCACATTGGTGTCCTCTGGGCTGAGCTATGCCGTAGGCGTGGCGGTGGACGGCGCGGGCAATGTCTATATCGCCGATTCCGGCATCCACGCGATCCTGCAGTGGACGGCGGCCAACAGTAATGTGACCACCTTGGTGTCCGCTGGACTGTCTTTTCCCGCTGGCGTGGCGGTGGATGGCTTGGGCAATGTCTATATCGCCGACGACTTCAACTCCGCGATCAAGGAATGGACGGTGGCCAACAGCAATGTGACCACATTAGGGTGCTCGGGATTGAACTGGCCCTACGGCGTGGCGGTGGACGGCGCGGGCAATGTCTATATCGCCGACTCCGGCAACAGCGCGATCAAGGAGTGGACGGCGGCCAACAGTAACGTAACCACATTGGTGTCCTCGGGGCTGCGGGGTCCCTATGGCGTGGCGGTGGACGGCGCGGGCAATGTCTATATCGCCGATACCATGAACAACGCGATCAAAGAACTGCCGTGTGCCTTTGTGGATCCGACCCCGAGGTTGGAGAACGGGAGCGCCGGCAGCGATTCTTTGCCAGTGGTGCTTCCCGTCACGGCCAATCTGCTCCCGCCGTTCAATCCCACCAGCGACCAGCCGTGGCTGACCATCCGCGGCATTGCCAGCGGCGTGGTGAGTTTTTCCTTCGCCGCCAACCCCACGAGTGCCAGCCGCACGGCCCATATCACCGTGCTTGGCCAAACCATTCCCGTCACGCAGGGAGCGGCCCCGCTGACCGGCCTGACGACGATGGGCAACGGCGTTTTCCAGTATGCCTTCAGCAACAATCAAAGCGGGTCCTTTACCGTGGTATGCACGACCAACCTGTCGTTGCCGCTGAGCAACTGGACGGCGGTCGGCGCGGCCTCGAATCCAGCGCCCGGCCTGTTCCAGTTCACCTTTCAGCCGGCGACGAACGATCCGCAACGCTTCTACAGCGTCCGCTCGCCCTAATCCTGTAAGATGGAGGAGGACCGATTGCCTTCCCCCGCCTCCAAATCTTGAGGCGTGTGCATCAAACACTTGGGAGCAATGGCTTTCAGCATATTGGCGGAAATCAAGGCGCGGTAATTTTGCCCGCCAGTGGTCCGGCGAGTTGCACGAAATCGCGGACATTGAATGAACTATTTGTCAGAGAAAAATGGAAGAGGTCTTTTTTGCCTCGTAATGGAGGGGTGAAGAACCGAGGCCCTGGAGGCCCGATTTCCGTCCCCCACCCCAACCCGTTACACCGCCGGTTCCGACCGCGCGTCAATTTTGAACTTTAAACGGCATCCCGCCAGTTCTAAACTGCCCGCATGGGAAACTCGTTCGGACTTGTTTTTCGCATCACCACCTGGGGGGAATCTCACGGCGGCGGCGTCGGCGTGGTCATTGATGGCTGCCCGCCGCGCTTGCGCCTGACGGAGGCGGACATCCAGCCGGACTTGGACCGCCGCCGGCCCGGCCAGTCCTCCATCGTCACCCCGCGCCAGGAAAGCGACCGGGTGCAAATTCTCTCCGGCACCTTCGAGGGCAAAACGCTGGGCACACCCATTTCTCTATGGGTGAAAAATGAGGACGCCCGCCCGGAAGCTTACCACGAGATGGCCTCCAAATTCCGCCCCTCCCACGCCGATTACACTTACCTGGCAAAATTCGGCGTGCGCAACTGGCAGGGCGGCGGACGCACCAGCGCCCGCGAAACCATCGGGCGCGTCGCCGCCGGCGCGGTCGCCCGGAAGATTTTGCGGGAACAATTTAAAGTCCAAATCGTGGCCTGCGTCAAACAGGTGCGGAACATCATCGCCCGCGTGGATGTCGAAACAGTCACCCCGCAACAGGTCGAGTCCAACGTCGTGCGCTGCCCCGATCCGGCGGCCGCGGAAAAAATGATCCGCTTGATCGAAAAGATGCGCCGCGCCGGCGACAGCGTGGGCGGACTCATCGAATGCGTCGCCCGCGGCGTGCCGCCCGGCTGGGGCGAGCCGGTCTTCGACCGCCTGGAAGCGGACCTGGGCAAGGCGATGTTGAGTTTGCCCGCCTCCAAGGGTTTTGAGATCGGTTCCGGCTTCGGCGGCATTCTGATGACGGGCCGGCAGCACAACGACCCGTTTCGGATGAAGGGGGGCAAGGTGCGGACGACCACAAACAATTCCGGCGGAATCCAAGGCGGCATTTCCAACGGGGAAAACATTGTTTTCCGGGTCGCCTTCAAGCCCGTCGCCACAGTGATGCATGAGCAGCAGACGGTGGACGTGAATTTCAGGAACACGACCCTCAAAGGCCGGGGCCGGCATGATCCCTGCGTCCTGCCGCGGGCCGTGCCGATGGTCGAGGCCATGGCGGCGCTGGTGCTGGTGGATCACGCCTTGCGGCAGCGGGCCCAATGCGGCTGATTCCCGGCCTTATTCTCGCGGGAACAAGACGCGCACCCATTGGTATCCGCCGAAAACCCAGATCACCGCCGCCGCCGCAATGTAGGGCACATAGGGAATGCGGTTGGACCAGTCCCGTTTCTTGAAAACAATCAGCGTCCCGCTCACGACGGAGCCAAGCAGGGAACTGACCGCCAGCGAAAAAAACACCGCCGGCCAGCCCAGGAACGATCCAATCGCCGCCATCACCGTCACGTCCGCCGGTCCCATCACTTCGCGCGGCAGCACCACCCGATCCGTCACCACTTCCAGACACAGCACCTTCTCTGGATCGAATGTGTCCGCTCCAATGCTCAGCCGGTCCGCCGTGAGCCGCACGGCGGTGTTGGCATAGCAGCGGTCCACCAACTCGACGTGACGGGCCTTCAATTCAATGGCGTCGGTCTTTCGATAAAACAATTCTTCGTAAAGGATTTCCTCGGCCGGCAGCTTCACGCCCGTTTCCAGGAAGAAAACGCGGCTGGCGGGCGCCAGCTTAACTTTTTGCCGGCCGAGGAATAATTTCCCCAGCCGCAAAATGGAATAGATGACCAGCGCCCCCACCCCCATCCCCAAAAAGCTGTCGAGCAGCCCGGCGCCGGGAGAGGTCATCCGTGAAAACTCCGGGAACTTCAGATGCACCCCCGGCGCCAGAAACGAACAGAAAAGCCCCGCCACCATCCCGCCGAATGTGATCTGGTCGGGAACGATCATCTGCTCGAAATCGGTGAACGTGCCGACAATCAAGCCGGAGATCAGGAGGCAATGGACCAAGGCCAGCGCGGGGGAAATGTGGCCAAATTTCATCCAGCACGCCGCAAAGACCGCCCCCGTCAGCAGTTCCACCAAAAAATAGCGCGCGGAGATTCGGGCCTGGCAATTGGCGCATCGGCCCCCCAGCCACAACCAGGTGAACAGCGGGATGTTCAAATACCACGGAATGGAATACCCGCAACCAGGACAATGGGAGGCCGGCCGCACGATGCTTTCCCCGCGCGGCAGCCGGTGAATGCAGACGTTGAGAAAACTCCCCATGATGCAACCAAAGACAAAGGCCGCCGCCACCCAAAATTGATCCGGCATCATGGCCCAATTTGTGGGGTTATCCATAGATGTTTCTATGCAACGCCTCCCGCATGGTTTGGATCGGGGCCGGCTGGCTCGACCACAGTTCCAGAGCGGCCGCGCCCTGGTAAAGCAACATGCCGATGCCGTTGGCCGTCTGGCAGCCGGCCTTTTTGGCCGCGCGCAAAAACGCCGTCTCCGCCGGGCGATAGATCATGTCGTAGGCCCGTTTGGGGCGGCTCGATCTCAGCCAGTCCATACTGATCGGCGGCGGGTCATCCGCTTTGAGGCCAAGCGAAGTGGCGTTGATCACCAAGTCGGCCGACTCGGGCATGAACGCGGGAGTCACCTCCGGAAAACGCGCCGTGATCTCGGCCATCAATTTCGCCCCCTTCTCCACCGTCCGATTGACGATGAACAGACTGCCCACGCCTTCCTCCGCCAGTTGCAGGGCCGCGGCCCGGGCCGCGCCGCCCGCGCCGAGCAGCAGCACCGACGCCCCGCGCAACTCCAGCGTTGGAAACTCCTCCCGAAGGGAACGCACCAGGCTCCCGGCGTCCGTGTTGTGGCCGTGGCTGCGGATTTCGGCGATTTGCTCCGTTGGCGCCTGGCCGAGCGGAATCCAACCGCCGTCCGGACCGCGCGTTTCAAATACAATAGTATTGACTGCTCCCAGAAGCTTCGCCTTCTCCTCCAGCGCGTCCACCATCTCCACCGCCAGGATTTTGTGGGGCACGGTCAGGTTCAGGCCGATGAACTTCATGGCCCTGGCCCCGTGGATGGCGTGGCGCAACTCCTCGGGATGGACATCGGCGGCCAGATACCGCCAATTCAGACCCAGCGCCGACATCCCGGCGTTCTGCATCGCCGGCGAGGCGGAATGGCTGACCGGATGCCCCAAGACCGCGCAATAGCGCGTGCTGGCATTCAACCACTCCATGGTACCGCCGGACATGCCGTGGTTATAGGCCAAGCCAGTCAGAACCGCAACCTAAGAGCCTGGAGTTTTTATCATCGTTTCGTCAGATCGCTGCCTCTCCTTTCTCGTCCGTGCGGATGCGGATGGCCTCCTCCACCGGATAGACAAAAACCTTCCCGTCCCCGATTTTTCCGGTTTTGGCCGAACCGAGGATGGCGTTGAGGGCGGTGGCCAGAAAGCGGTCACCCAGGACGATCTCAATTTTGACTTTGGGCAGGAAATCCACCGTATATTCGCTGCCGCGATAAATCTCGGTATGGCCCTTCTGGCGGCCGAAACCCTTGACTTCGCTGACCGTCATGCCGTCTATGCCGATCTCGCTCAACGCATCCTTGACCTCATCCAACTTGAACGGCTTGATAATCGCTTCAATTTTTTTCATACACGCTGCAACGCGCCGCGGACACCACGACGCCACTCCTAAGCACCGGCGATGCCATCCCCAAAAACTTCCGCGAAAATCCGCAATTATTCCTATTTCCACCCGGATACAGCGGAAACCGCCATGTCGGATCAAAAGGGAGATGTCCTTTTTTGCCCAAGCCATCCTTTTTTAGCCAGCCCACTGCTGGCGCGAATTTCAGTCTTCAGAAATCTGTGGTATTCCGCCCACCCCTATTTCTTCCCGGCAACTCCCGCGCTTTCCTCTTGCGCCAGCAGCGCTTCGGCGTGGCGGCGCGCGGCCTCGCTCTGGCCGCCGAGCATCCGCGCCAGTTCGCGCACCCGCTCCGCCCGCCCCAGCAAGGTGATTTCAGAAACCGTGCGCCCGCCCTCCACCCGCTTGGCCACCACATAATGCGCCACCGCCACCGCCGCCACCGCCGGCAAATGGGTGATGCAGATCACCTGATGCCGCCGCGCGATCTGCCGCATCTTCCCGCCCACCACCACCGCGGTCTCCCCGCCCACGTTGGCGTCAATCTCATCAAACACCAGCACCGGAATTTCGTCCTCCTCCGCCAGCACCGTTTTCAACGCCAGCATCACCCGCGACATCTCCCCCGACGACGCAATCGCCCGCAACGGCCGGGCCGGTTCGCCCGGATTGGGCGCAAATTGAAAATCAATCTCATCCAGGCCGGAGACGGAATTTGCCGGGAGACAATCCGCCGTTTTGACCGTGATCTCGAAGTGGCTCTGTTGAAAACCCAGGTCGCGCAATTGTTTCATCGCCGCCCCGGCCAGACGGGGGACCGCTTGGCGCCGCCGCGCCGACAACTCCCGCCCGGCCCGCCAGAGTTCCTCCGCCAATTTCTCCCGTTCCCGGTTGATCCGGCCCAGTTCCGCCTCCCGCTGCTCCAGCGCGCGCAATTTCCTCCCGGCTTCCTCCCCAAACCCGATCACCTCCTCCAGCGAGCCGCCGTATTTGCGTTGGAGCGAATGGATCACATTCAACCGCTCCTCCATCTGGCGCAGCCGGCCCGGGTCCAGATCAATCCCCTCCGCGTATCGTCGCAAGGCGGACTGCAACTCGCGCCACGCCGCGCTGGCCTGCTCCTGCGAAGCCAGCAAACCTTCCGCGCCAGCGTCAATGCGCTGCAACGCCTGCAACGTCCGCCCCAGCTCCCCGGACTGCGCCAGGAGCGAACCGTCCTGTTCGCTCAACACATTCAGCGCCGCCTGGCTCAGCTCCAGCAGGCGCGCCGCGTTGCTGGCCCGCTGAAACTCCTGTTCCAGCCGCGCCTCCTCGCGCGGTTCCAGTTTGGCCGCGGCAATTTCGCCGCTCTGAAACCGGAGCATCTCCAGTTGCCGCGCGTACTCCCGCTCGTCCACAATCAACGCCGCCTTCTCCGCTTCCAACGCCGCCATCCGCCCCGCCAGCCCCGCGAACTTCTCGCGCAACGGGCCAAGTCCGGCGAAGGCGTCCAGGATGTCTCGTTGCCGCGCCGGGTCCAGCAGCGACTGATGATCGTGCGGCCCGTGCATGTCCACCAATTCCCGGCCCAGCGCGGCCAGCGCCTGCAACGTCGTGGGCGAGCCGTTGATGAACTGCCGGTTGGCGCCGGCGGCGGTGAAAACCCGTTTGAGAATCAGTTGCCCGTCCGCGCACGGTTCCAGCCCGTTGCCCTCCAAAAACCCGGCCACGGCCGGGCCGCTCCCCTGCCCCTCAAACACCGCCTCCACCGAGCAACTCTCGCAGCCGCCGCGGATGAGCGTGCGATCCGCCCGTTCGCCCAGCAGCAGATTGAGCGCGCCCAGAATGATGGATTTGCCCGCGCCGGTTTCGCCGGTGATGGCGTTGTAGCCCGGCTGGAGAGACAGCGTGAGATCCGTCACCAGCGCCAGATTTTTGATGCGCAATGTGCCTAACACGCGCCGTCAATCTAGGATTCCCCGGCCAAACTTTAAAGTCCAAAATCGAACCGCTTACTTTGCTTTCTCCACCACCAGCATCTCAATCGGCTCGCGGCTCGGCACAAGTTCAAGACCGAGTTGGTCGAGGACGGCCTGCTTCAAACCGTCGGGATTACTGAAGCAGTAACGTTCGGTGCTGCTATCCCACTTCTTCTCGTCATCCCATTTCAGATCAATATCGAAACGGCCGCCAAGCCCGGTGCGGTCAACGACCGGAACCCGCAGATAATATTGAAGATCGTAGATCAGGAAATCAATGGGACCGTCGGCACGAGTCAAATGACCCACGCCTTCATTGGACGTGGAGTTTCCGGCTTGCGAGGAGGTTGGTTTCAAGCCGGGCGCGTCATTCCGTCTCAGAGTCAACAGCAGGACATCGCTTTCACGCCTCTCGCGCCGGCCAGTGATTCCGAACTTCTGCTTTATCATTTCCTGCAGGGCCTCCTTTTGACGCTGGGGAATACTGGTGATAAAATCAAAATTGCCTTGCGGCAGTGGTGTCAAATCGAGAACGCGGCACGGGCTGGTGTCGTAAGCCCTGGCAATCAGCGAGTCAAATGGCTGATAAAGCGCAAGAATTTTTCCGCCCGTCCCGCTGGCACGTTCAAGTTCGCGGGTGAATCGGGTTGGGCGAATGGAGACAGTCGGTGGCGCCCTTTCCAGTTGCGTCAAATCACAACGAGTGATGTTGTTCCAGACAGATTGTTCGCGATAATGGGAAACCATTTTGACGGTCACCGTAGCCGTGCCGGCTCCCGCAAAGGCCACGGCAGTGATCACAATTGCGGACTTCATTTTTGTCCAGGCCATAATTTTCAATGCTCCTTTCACGAGGGTTAAGGTGGAACCGCCTGCCGCCGCGCCCTTGGCGATGGCCACGGCGGTCACGGATTTTGCCAGCGCCGCCGGCGCGGCTTGAACGGAATGGGCGGAAATCGCCCCGGCAATGATGGCCGCGGTCGAAGCCACGCCGTGTTTGGAGAAATCGCGCCGCAGTTTTTCCAGCGCGTGGGCAACCCGCTTCTTGGCCGCGTTTTCGCTGGCGCCAAACGCAGCGCCGATTTCCTGAAAACTTTTCCCCTCAAAAAACCGGAGCGCGATGGCGTTGCGATCCTTTTCGCCCAGCCGCCCCATCGCGTCTTCGAGCAGCGGCGCCAATTGCGGCCAGACCTCGGACTCCGTTTCGTTGGTTGGAGATTGCATACAAGCCTCCTGTTCGCGGCGAACCCGCCGGATTTCGGTTCTCAATAAGTTGGCCGCCGTCAGCCGGGTGGCTTGATAGAGCCAGCCGGAAAGGATGGTTTTTTGGCTCAAACGGCCGGCTTTTCTGGCCAGGATGATGAAGACCGCCTGCGTGATTTCCTCGGCGGCATGGGCGTTGCCGGTTTTCCGCAACGCGGCGCAATAGACCATGTTCACATGCCGCGTGACCAATGCCGCAAAGGCCTCATCGGAATTCCGGTGGGCGTATTGCCGCAGCAATTCCATGTCCGAGGCCTCCTGCATCCGCATGTCCGAGACTTCCTGCATCTACCCATAAATGTCCGCCGAGGCAAAAAAGTGCCAATCTATTTATCAGTTAGGAAATTCCCCGGATCCGGCCTCCGTGCGACCCGGCCCTCCGATTTATGAAAAGGACTCCTCCACCCAATGCCGTGCCGGTCAGCGGCTGGCGCGCTGGAAAACTACCGGCGTCTGTCTGCCCCCTTGGATCCAGTTCCCCGCCATTTCCGTATTGCCATTGCGCACCTCGCCCTGGAACAGGCCTGCTCCCGAGACGACCCGCAGTTTCACTTCGGGCTGGTTGTAAGTGACCGACAAAGGCTGGCCGACCCAAGACGTGGTCAGATTGTCCAGTTCGGCGCGGAAGGTCCCGGAAGAGGGTTCGGCAATTTTCACAGTGATGTGTATTGTTCCCAACGTCGCCTTCCAACAGCCCTGCAAATCCGAACCCGTCCGCGGCATGTAATCGTTCTCCGCCAGCGGCTCGGGGGCGGAGTCCGGAGCGTTGGTTCGTTTGAGCAACATGGGCACGGCAAAGTTCCTCGTTCGGTAGGTGCCGGAGATTTCCGTCGCATCCGCCTTCAAAGTCCCTTGATAGGATACGTTTTGGCCCACCTCCAGACGCACCGAGGGATAATCCAACGTAAACTTGGTCACCCGGAAAGGCTCCGAAGCGGTGTCAATGAATTCGCCGGTCGCGCTGTATGCGCCATTCGTTTTGAAAAACTTGAATACGATGCGGCTGCTGGCCTTCTCCCCCTGCAAAACGCCCGGAGTGCCCCCAATCTCTTCCACGCCTTCCCAGGCGCCCTGAAGGTCGGGAACCGCAGCCCGCCGAATCGCGTTTACGGTTTTCACCATCACCACCGTGGCGGTGCCGGCTGTCAGAAAAATCGCCACGCCGGCCACGATGGCCGTTTTTGCTTTGGTCCATGCCATAATTTTCAATGCTCCTTTGATGAGGGTTAAGGTTGAAGCCCTGACGACGGTCCCTTTAGCCGAGACCGCCATGACCGAGGCCGCCAGGTGAGCCGGCGCGCCCTGGACGGAATTGACCGAGAGCGCGCCGAGCAACGCGCCGGCGGAAACCGCCACGCCGCGCTTGAGGAAGTAGGCGCGCAGCTTCTCCACCGCGCGGTTCAGGCGCTTTTGCGCGGCCGATTCGTGAACGTTCAACGCGGCCGCGATTTCCCGGGCGCTTTTGTTTTGAAAAAACCGGAGCACCACGGCGTCGCGGTCCGCTTTCCCCAACTGGCCGATGGCTTCGTCCAAAAGGGGCGCAAGTTGTTCCCAAGCGGGGTCAGCGGCGGATTCTTGAAGTTTTGATTGCATGTAGGCCTCCTGCTCGCGTCGGCGGCGGCGCTGTTCGCCCCGCAGAAAACTGGCCGAGGCGAAGCGCGCGGTTTCATGGAGCCACCCGGCCAGGACCGTGTCCGGGCGCAGGCGGGCGGCTTTTCGGGCCAGGATGAGAAAGACGGCCTGCGTGATCTCTTCGGCCTGGGCGGGGTTGCCGGCCTGCCGGAGCGCGACCGAGTAAACCAGGCTGAGGTGCCGGCGGACCAGCGTCTCAAAGGCCGGTTCGGAATTCCGGCTGGCGTATTCCCGCACCAGGTCCATGTCATTCGCATCGGGCATCTACCTATTTATTACCGCCCAATGCCAAATCGGACATTCTTTTTCCCGGATCAGTTTGAGGCGCGTTTCACGACGAGCATTTCGATGGACTCGCGGCCGGGCGCCAGTTCGAGGCCGAGTTGGTCGAGCAGGGCCTGTTTCAAGGCGTCGTGGTTGGGATCTTGTCCCCACCGTTCATTCCATTTGAGGTCAATATGAAAATTCTGAGTGAGACCCGTTTGATCAATGACGGGTGTCTCGAAGTACTCTTCTAAAAAACGAGCGATGCCGGGAAAATACCCGCTATCGCTGGAAAGCGGCGCATTATCACAATAGTAATGACCGCGACTGCAACCGTCTGAGCGTCCGTCGGTGGGGGGCTTGAGGCCGGGCGCATTTGATCTTCGAACTTTAAGCACCAAAACGTCCATGTCCCTCATCTCCCGATGTCCGACGAAGCCCAGTTTCCTTTTTAGCTCCGCTTGCAGAGCGGCCGCAGAGCCCTGTGGCAGGGTCGAAATAAAGTCATAATGATCCGTTGGCTCAGTGTCTGCGAAGAGAATCCGTCCCGTGCGCCAGCCATAGGCGACCCGGGCAATATCCCTCACCCGTCGTCCGATCCCTATCCAATTGTCACCGCGGCTCCCGCAATTCAACGAGTCCACCGAATCCGGGAATTTCGTGGGCAGAATCTCGACCAGAAGGGGCGCGTGATCGTGATCGGGATTTGGAATCCGCCATGATTCGTCAATCCGATGCGCGGCGATTTCTTTGATGGTCACAGTGGTGGTTCCGGCGGCGAGCAACACGCCCGCGGCGACGACGATTGCCGTTTTTGCTTTGGTCCATGCCATAATTTTCAATGCTCCTTTGATGAGGGTTAAGGTTGAAGTCGAAGCCGCGGAATGAGCGGCGGCCAGCCCGGCGGACGCAGCGGAGGCTGCCAATCCCGCTGGAGCGGCGTGGGACGAAAGCGCAAAAAGCGGCGCGCCCGCCGCGAGCGCCGGCACCGCAAAACCACGGCGGCGGAAGAAATCAGTCAGTTGGTCGAGACAATGATGGACGCGCTTGCGTGCCGCGTCCTCGCCGACGCCGAGGGCCGAACCGACTTCCTGAAAGGTCTGGCCTTCCAGGAAATGCAGGATCACCGCCAGCCGGTCGGGTCCACGAAGCTCCAGGAGCGCCTCATCGAGCAACGGCACGAGCGGCGACCACACCGAATCGCCTTCCGCCCGGGCCAGTTCCAGATTGACCGCGACCTGTTCGCGATGGCGCCGGCGCAACTCGGAACGCAGCCATTCGCGGGATTTGTTCAACGCCGTTTGGTGGAGCCAGCCGGCGATGGTCGGATGCGATCCCAATTTGCCGGCGGCCTGTGCCAGCGCCACGAACACGTTTTGGGTGATTTCTTCGGCGGCGCCGGCATCGCCCACCTGCCGCCAGGCCGTGGCAAAAACCAGACTGACGTGCTGCCGCACCAGCGCGGCAAACGCCTCCTCGCTGCGCCGGGCGTTGAATTCGGCAATTAATGGATCGTCTCGTGGCGGCATGATCTCCATCCTTATATTGCCGCCGCACCGGGAAACCGGAAACAAAACTTTCTATTTCGCCTTTGCCACAAGCAGCATCTTGATGGGCATATTGGTGGGAATCAATTCCAACCCGAGTGGGTCAAGTGCCTGATTCACAGCCTCCAGATTGCGATTTACCAAATCAGCTTCCTGGCAATTCAGGTCAAAATCGAAGTTATCGCTGAGGCCGGTCCCGTCAATGACGGGCCTATTTCCCCAGAACTCAAAACTCGCAACCAGGTTATCCATTCCGTCATTCCAAAACCCAAATCCACCCGGAATGGGCGAAACTCCATTGCCGTTGTTGGGTCCCGTATGGCGTTTCAAAGCTGGTGCATTGGGAGATTTTACCTTGAGCAGCCAGACGTCCGCGTCGCGTGTTTCCACTTTTCCAGCGACGCCAAATTTGCGTTTCACTTCCTCCCGCAGCGCTTTTTCATTTACCGCTCGCCCGCCGGGCAGGCAGGCGAGGTAGTCGTACCTGTCTGCCGGCAGGCCTGCCGGGAGAACGGCCCTGGCGGGAGTGACAAAGCCATAAGCCGCGGCGATAACGTCTTGAGCGCGAACTCCCGTTCCCAGCAATGTGTTGTCATCAGCGTATTCGTCGGGTTTATGAAATGTGCTGTGGAGGATTCTGACTTGCGGCGGCTGTTTCACTTGTTCGCGGGTGATCAAGCCTTCGTGAACCTGCCACGGGTAAGTTCTATGTTCCTGAATTTCTTTGATGGTGATGGTGGTGGTTCCGACGGCGAGGAACACCACCACGCCGCTGACGATTGCCGTTTTCGCTTTTGTCCATGCCATGATTTTCAATGCTCCTTGGATGAGGGTTAAGGTTGAACCGCCTGCCGCCGCGCCTTTGGCCAGCGCGACGGCAGTTGCGGTTTTTGCCAGCGCCGCCGGCGCGGCTTGAACGGAATGGGCCAAAATCGCCCCGGCAATGCCTGCCGTCGTCGAAGTCACCCCGCGTTTGCAAAAAAACTTCCGCAACTTTTCCAGAGCGCGATTCACCCGCTTCTTGGCCGCGTCTTCATTCGCGCCCAAAGCCGCGCCGACTTCTCTCATGCTTTTGCCGTCGAAATATCGCAGCACGACCGCGTGGCGGTCGGTCTCGTTCAATTCGGCCATCCCCGCGTCCAACAGCGGGGCCATTTGTGGCCAGACATCGGATTCATTTTCATTCACCACGGTTTGCATCTGGGCCTCCTGTTCGCGGCGGGCGCGCCGGATTTCCCCGCGGATAAAAGTCACCGCCGTCAGCCGCGCGGTCTGATACAGCCAGCCGGAAAGAATGACCCGCCGGTCCAAGTTTCGGGATTTCCGCGCCAGAATGACGAAGACCGCCTGCGTGATTTCCTCGGCTTGATGCGGGCGGCCGGTGTGGCGCAGCGCGACCGAATAAACCTTGTTGACGTGCCGCGCGACCAGCGTGGCGAAGGCTTCCTCGGAATCCTGTTCCACGTATTCGCGCAACAAGGTGTTGTCATCCACTTCCTGCATCTACTGCTAAATGCCGCCGATGGGGAAAAGGGGACAATCTTTTTTCTGACAAATTGTCGGGGCGGCTGGAATTGGCGTCGGTCACGCCCGGAAAGCGGAATGCAGCAATTGCAGTTTCGAGTTCCGGGCGGCCCCTTGCGAAAAATGGGTTGAAGGCAAAACGGGGACGTATTATACTGAGCCTGCCATGCCAATAACGGTCGAACAAATCGTGGAAGAAACCCGCCATTGGCCGCCCGAAAAGGTCGGCGAACTGGTGGATCGTCTGACCGAAGACCTGCGCGCCAGTGACCCGGAAGTCGAACAAGCTTGGAAACAGGAAGCCCGCCGCCGCTTGGCCGAGATCGAGAACGGCACGGTGCAAGCCGTGGATGGAGAGGAAGTCTCCGCTCGCGTTGGTCGCATCGTGGGCCGGTGAAGCCACACGCCTTTCATCCTGCCGCCAATGAAGAATATGCCGGGGCGGCCAAGTATTACGCCGATATAGACCCGGAGTTGGGCAAGCGGTTCCACGACCAAATCGAGCGCCTCATCCTCGATATCCGCGGTCAGCCACTGCGTTTTCGTTTGTTTGATCCGCCCATCCGCCGCCACTTTTCCAGCGTGTTTCCTTACGCGGTGCTCTATCTTGATCAACCGGACCGAGTGCTCATCATCGCAGTTATGCACATGAAACAACGGCCGGGTTACTGGCGGGACCGGCTCCTCTAAAGCCGGGCGAATCGCCACCGGTTGACCTTGCTTTGGGCCAAAAAGCAGCCAAACCCGCCTTCTTGAAGATTTATTTTTCGTTTTGCATTCGCACAGTCCCCACCCATCAGCAAAACAAGCCTCTGAACATCAGCAACTTACAACCAAACAATCCCTCCGAAATCCAACGCAAAATCGTACCCACGGTGGGCAAGACAAATCGTGCGACCTATGCTTTAATAGCCAGCGTGAGAGTAGAAATGAAACTCGGCCAGTCCGCTTCAAATCCTCGCCTAAGGGCGCGAAGCGTTCCGGGGAGCACACGTCCCGATTCCGAATCGGGATGCCGTGTTCGGCGCCCTCGCCGACTGGTTTCCACTCTTCGCTTTCCATGCCGCCAACCACCGCTTCCCTTACCGGTTATGGTAAGTTACGGTCAGCTATGGAAGGTTATGGTAGGTTATGGTAACTTCCCGGCCTCTGCCGCCACTGCCAGTCAAACCCAGTCAAACCCAGTCAAACCCAGTCAAACCCAGTCAAACCCAGTCAAACCCAGTCAAACCCAGTCAAACCATTGTTTATGTTCTTTGCACCGTAATCCAAGCCAGCAGCCCACTACGCCGCCGCCACCTTGCCCCGAAAGCGTTCGAGCCGAATTCGCCAATCCGCAATCCGCAATCTGCAATCCGCAATGCCTTCATGTTTTCTAACTGCACCTGACTCATGTCTTTCTCCATCATCTTCCTGGGAACGGGAACCTCGCACGGCGTGCCGGTCATTGGCTGGGATCATCCCCCGGAATTCCTGGCCAATCCCAAAAACCATCGCACCCGCCCCTCCCTCTACGTTGCCACCGGGCAAATCAAGCTGGTCATTGATACCACCCCGGAATTCCGCCTCCAGATCTTGCGGGAGAATATCCGCTGGCTCGACGCCGTTCTCTTCACCCATTCCCATGCCGATCACATCATGGGATTGGATGATTGCCGCCGCTTTTGCGATCTCCGGGGCGGCGCCGCCCTGCCCATTTACGCCAATGAAAATACCATGACCGACTTGCGGCGCGCCTTCCATTACGCCTTCACCGGCCAGCCCGTTCCCAAGGGCGTCTTCATCCCCGAACCCCACATCATCAACGGCCCGTTCGCCTTGGGCGATTTGGAAATCGTTCCCCTGGCTCTCCCGCATGGCCGCATGGGCGTCAACGGCTACCTCTTTTCCCAGCAAGGCAAAAAGCGGCTCGCCTACTTGACAGATTGCAAGGAAGTGCCTCCGGCCGTGGTGGAGCAGGTGGCGGGCGTGGAAATCGCCGTGCTCGACGCCCTCCGCCGCACCCCGCATCCCACTCACATGTGCCTGGACGAGGCCCTGACCGCGGCCAGGCGCATCGGAGCCGGCCAGACCTTGTTCACCCACATGACCCACGATTTCGATCACGACGCCGCCCAGGCGGAATTGCCCGACCGCGTCCGGTTCGCCTGGGATGGTTTGCGCGTTGACCTGGCCTGAACCGGAAATCAGCCTGAGGTTGCCAACCATGGAAAAGCCTTTTTATGCGTATTCGGTCAGTCTTGGGTGCAAATGGATTGGTAGGGTCGGCGCGCTGCGCCGACCGGACGCCGCAGCGCGGCGTCCCTACCGCCAAAGACTCAGGGGTTACTTTTGGGCCGGGCTGCTCGCCGCCGGTTGCGCCTGCGCGCTCCCGGCGGCGGAACCCGGGGATACCGTGGTGGTGATCTACAACTCCCGTCTGCAAGATTCCCAGGACGTGGCCGCCCATTACGCTTTCCTCCGCCACGTCCCCGCCCGCCAAGTCGTCGGCTTCGATCTTCCCACCGGCGAAAACATGACCCGCGCCGAATACCGCGACCAATTGCAACAGCCGCTCCTCAGGTTCCTGGAAAAGGAAAACCTGTTCCTCTTCGCCCCGGACACCAATGCCCCCGGCACCAACCCGCCGCCGCTCAATTTAAAGGAATCCAGGATCCGTTACGCTGTTTTGTGTTTCGGCGTGCCTTTGCGCATTTTGGACGATCCGCTCTTGTCCGAGCCGGAGGCGGCCCGCCTTCCGCCGGAACTGCGGGGAAGAAATGGCGCCGCCGTGGATTCAGAACTGGTTCTCCTGCCTTGGAGCCGCCAAAAACTCAGGCTGGCCGGCTTCTTGGACAATCCCGGCTTTGCCGCCACCAACGCCGCGCAACTGACCCCGCCCAACGGCGTGCTCCTGGTCGCGCGGCTCGACGGCCCCGACGCCAGCGTGGCCCGCCAACTGGTGGACAAAGCCATCGAAGCCGAAACCAATGGCTTGTGGGGCCGCGCCTACTTCGATTTGCGCGGCCTGACCAATACCGACTTCAAGAAAGGCGATGATTGGCTTCGCGGCGCGGCGGAGGCAACGCGCCTTTTTGGATTTGAAACGGTGGTGGATGAGAAGCCGGAAACTTTTCCCGCCGCGTTTCCCATGAGCCAGATCGCCCTCTACGCCGGCTGGTACGATGGCAACGTGTCCGGGCCGTTCACGCGGCCCAAGGTGGAATTCATGCCGGGCGCCTTCGCCTACCATCTTCATTCCTTTAGCGCCCACACCTTGCGCTCCACCAATCAATTCTGGTGCGGCCCCCTCCTGGCCGCGGGCGTCACCGCCACCATGGGCTGCATTGACGAACCCTATCTGGACGGCACCCCCAACATGGAAGTATTCTTCCGGCGCTGGCTGCTTTTGGGATTCACTTTCGGCGAGGCCGCCTGCGCCGCGCAAAGGTTCGTTTCCTGGCAAACCACCGTGGTGGGCGATCCGCTCTACCGGCCCTTCGGGCGCGACCCGCAACTGCTCCACCAGGAACTGCTCCGCCGACACAGCAAATGGGTCGAATGGTCCGATCTGCGCTGGGTGGACATCAACTTGGCCCGGGGCGCTTCCGCGGAAAAGTTCGCCGCCTTTCTGAAAGATGAGCCGGCCACCCGCCAGAGCGCCATCCTCACCGAAAAACTGGCGGCCTTGTACCAGGCCCTGGGCAAACCGGATTTGGCCATCAAGGCTTTCCGCCAGGCCCTCACTCTTCATCCCACTCCTCAAACCGCCGTGCGGTTGACTATCGAACTGGGCGATCAACTGCTCGCCTCCGCCCGCGAAGCCGAAGCCCTGAAGCTCTATGATGATTTCCTGAAAAACACCCCGGACTATCCCGCCGCCCTCGCCCTCTGCCAAAAAATGGAGACGCTGGCCGAAAAATTGGGCGAAAAAAACCAGGCCGCCCGCTACGCCGACGAAATCAAAAAACTCTCGCCGCCACAGTAAAGCATATTGATCAACAACATTATTGTTGACACAAATGCCATTCCCCGCCCCGGCCCGGCCCTGCCCCTCAACCCTTCTCCGCGCCCATCCCCTCCTCAAAGGAGCCGGTCGCCAGCGGCAGGCAAAGCCGGTCGCGCACGTAGGCAATCCCGTCCGCGCTGGTCGCGTCCAGATCGCGATACGCGCTCTCGGCTTCCACCACCAGCGGCGCTGTTTTCGTCCCCATCACCGCCCGGTAACGGCGCGGGTATCCGGCTTGCACCAGCAGTTCCACGTAGCGCGCCAGGTTCACTTCGCCCGACCCGATGTCCACAAATTGCATCGCCCGCCTCGGCCAGGCCGGCTCCATCATGCGCAACGGCAGGCCGCGCCGGACGGCCATATTCTTGACATGGCAGGCGTAAATGCGCGGCGCCACTTTCATAAACCGCGTCTCCCAGTCCTCCCCTTCCCAGCAATGCGACGGGTCGGCGTTGACCGCCAGGCAGGGGTCGCCGTCGCAGATTTGCGCCAGCAGGTTGAAATCATCCGCGCACATCGCCGCCGTGCCGGGATGAATCTCGTGCGCCAGAAAAATCCCCAGCTCTTTGGCGCGCGCCCGGAGTCTCGCCGTCTTCTTGACAAATCGTTCCTTCCCCCTCCCCAGCAAATCGTAATCGCTCCCCTTCCAAAAACCCCACGGATACCCCGTCGCCAGTTCCCACCCAAACGCCACGCCCCAGAACATCGGCACAATTTTCACCCCCACCGACACGGCCAAATCCAGCAGCCGCAATAGATATTCCTCGCACCATTCCTCGATGGCCGTGGCCGATTTTTTCGCCACCTCCGGCGGCAGAAACGGGCGGATCGTCGGGCTGTTCGTCCAGGCGGTGGTATGCACCCAAAACGGGCAGTGCGCCGAGATGCCATCCAGCGCCAGGCCCCGCGCCGCGAAGGCCTCCCGGATTTCCGCCGCGCTTTTGAACCCTGTGCCCTCCTCCAGCATGAAGTTGGACGGTTGCGCGCCGGCCGCGCCGCTGGCCCGGGCGTAGTCCAAAAATTGCGCCAATGTTTTCGCGCCGTGCTGGGCGCCCTCGATGCTGGGGTGATAGCAGTTTTCTGGCATGGTTCTGTTTCCCTCATTTTCGGCCCGGATGCAATCAGATTGTTTTCCCGGCCAAAGCAAACTATGGTGCGCCAGTTCCATGACGGCCATTTTTTACGACACGCACGCCCATCTCGATTTCCCGGACTTCGCGCCCGACCTCCCGGAGGTCCTCGCTCGCGCCCAGGCCGCCGGCATCGTCAAGATCATTTCCATCGGCACGGACCTGGAAAGCAGCCGGCGGGCCATCGCCCTCGCCGAACGCTTTCCCGGCGTCTTCGCCGCCGTGGGCTGGCACCCCGCGCACGTGGGGGGCGCCCCGGCGGACATCCGCCCCGCCCTGCGCGAGCTGGCCCGCCATCCCAGAGTCGTGGCCATCGGGGAAATCGGCCTGGATTACCACTGCCCCCCGAAAGATGCCGCCGCCCTGGCGGCCTGCAAAACCAGACAGGCCGAAATCTTCCGCCAGCAGATGGAGGTGGCGGCGGAACTGGGATTGAACTGCATCATCCATCAACGCGATTCTTTTGAGGACACCCTCGCCCAATTGCAGCCCTTCGCGGCAAAAGTGCGGGGCGTGTTCCACTGTTTTTCGGAAAGCGTGGAGCGCTTGCGCCGCGTGCTCGCTTTGGGTTCGCTCGTCAGTTACACTGGGATTGTCACCTTTAAAAATGGCGCCAACGCGCGGGAAACACTGGCCGCGACCCCGCTGGATCAATTCATGCTGGAAACCGATTGTCCCTTTCTCGCCCCCGTGCCCTGGCGGGGCAGGCGTTGCGAGCCGGCTTACGTCAACGAGATTTCCCGCCTCGCCGCCGAGGTGAAAAAATGTTCCCTCGAGGAACTCAGCGGGTCCATCGCCGCCACCGCCGGAAAGTTTTTCCCCAAACTTTAGTAGGCCGCAAGCCCCGCCAATCCGGGTGGTCAAACTTTCAACTTGCCCTGCACCTCAGCCGCGCTCAACCCGGCAATCAACACCGTTTTGTGACGCGAGGTCTGGCCGCGAACAATCCGCACGGCGGACCGGGGGCAGCCGAGGGTGTCCGCCAACAAATCAATCAGCGCCTCGTTCGCCGCGCCCTCCACCGGCGGCGCGGTCACTTTGATTTTCAGCTCGTCGCCCAGCGGCGGACCGATCTCATTCTTCGAGGCGCGAGGCTGAAGCTTTACCGCCAGGCAGGCTCCTCCGCTCTGATCTTTCAGAAAATTGGCGCTCAAATCTTTTTCAGCAATTCCTTCCAGCGTTCCCAGGCCTGGTCGCGGGCTTTCTTGTCCAAGTCGCGCGCGCTCGGAAACTCCGGCTCGCCGCCACGCATGAAACCGTGCCCCGCCCCGTCGTAAGTCACCGGCTCATAAGTCTTGCCGGCTTTCTTCATCAGGTCCGACGCATTGGGAACGGTCGCGGTGACCCGCGCATCGTTTCCCCCATAAAAGCCATAGACCGGACACTGGATTTTCTCCATGTCGCCGGCAGAGGGAGGAGGGCCGTAAAAAACGAACGCCGCCTTCAAATCAGGACGCTTGCACGCAAACTCAAACGACTTTCCCCCACCCCAGCAGAAACCGCACGCCGCGATCTTTCCGTTGGCGGCGGGCAGCCCCTTCACATAATCCGCCGCCGCATTCAGGTCCCCTGTCACCTGGCTGGCCGGCAATTTGCCAATGGCCGCCACCACCTCGCTCTGGCCGGCAAAATCGCTCGTCTTGCCGCCATTGGGCCCCGCGCCCGACAGCAGGTCCGGCGCGATGGCGATGTATCCCGCCGCCGCAACTTCATCCGTCAGACTGCGCGCCCAATCGCTCAGGCCGAAAATCTCGTGGATGACCACCACCGCCGTCGCTTTGTCTTTGACTTCAGGATAGACAATCCAGCATTGCACGGCGCGGGCGCCGTTGGTCACCGTGACCCATTCCCCGTGCCGCGGTGATTTTTCCAGCTTCGTTTTCGCCCAATCCTGGGCGGACGCGGACATGGCGGCGGAAACTAAAAGTGTCAGAAGAAATAATCTCGCTTTCATCGGGATGATCTTTGCCATCCTGCCGGGCAAAATTCAACCACCAAAAATCCCCGGATTCCCACCGGTGGGAATGGCAGGGCGGAGAAACAAAAAGCCCCCGTCCAGTCTTGCGACTGAACGGAGGCAAATTGGGGGCTGGGAGTTCGCCACTCTCTCTTTCCCACGCTGACATTAGGCGCACCCTCGCGGGGCTGCCAGCTTCCCGACGCCATTCTCCACGGCAAGCGGAGTTGCCGGCCTCATAGCAGGGCCGTCCAGCGCCTTGCGGCCGCTGAATCATCGAGTGAGGCCTCTGAGCTCGCTTGGGCTGGCGTTTGCGGACGCCGGCTTGCGAACCAGGTGAAGACACGTTTGTGACTGCGGTTCCGCGTCTTCACCGTTTCACACCAGGTCGGCCACCGCTTGTGACGGTGCGTTGGCCCAGTGCCACGGGTCTGACCTCTTATCTCGGAGGTTGCTTTTCGCTCACAAGCCAGCGGCGCCGTTTGTAACGTCGCCGGCCTTTTGGAAGGCTTTTGCAGACCATGCCTGGGCCTGCCGTTCTTCCCGGTCAGAATGCTCCTTTTGTCCCGCCTTTCGGCGTCTTTGCGGCCTTGGTGAGAAAGCCGCCAGAGTCACTCTTTCCGTGCTGATGCGCAGTAGCAACCGATTACCCTCTGGGTAACTGCGATTCCCCCAGGCCCGAAACCAGCCTGGGATACTTGATCCGGCGGGGAACGGTTTCTCATCGTTCCTGGCCGCTCAGTTCCTGTTCGCGTTACTGATGGCGCGCGAACGCCATCAGAGGAACTGGTGAATCCTGCCTCCGGTCTCCGCTCCTTGCAGAACGGACTTAGAGGGGTCGGGCCAACCAGCCTGGCTCAACCTTTCCCCAGTCACCTGGGATTATCCTTGGAACACCGGCAACTTTCTTTCGTCCGCTGCGCGGCGCCCCAGTTCTTTCAATGAACTGCAAAGACTCTAGCGGAGTTGGAAAAAAAGCGTACAAAATCTTATGCACAGGGTTATTCACCGCCCTCGCAAATCATCCGCCGCGGCCACGGCGGAATAAATCAACAATGACGGGCGATTTTCTATTTTCGCCGGAGGAGAGGCCAGTGAGGAACCCGCCGCGAACCGTCCGCGGTGGATAAGTATTTTCTGTAAAATCGAGGAAAGGCTGCCGAAGCAACCGATTCGGATGTCACTTTTGACTCCCAATCTTGAACTTTGAACCGGCCTAGCGCCTGTCCTCCGGCAAAACGTAATGAGTTTCCGTCGGCCCGATATAAATCTGCCGGGGCCGACAAATCCGCTTCCGCGGATCGTCCAGCAGTTCCTTGAAATTGGCGATCCACCCCGGCATCCGCCCGATGGCAAACATGACCGTAAACATCTCCGTTGGAATTCCAATCGCCCGCATCATGATCCCGCTGTAAAAGTCCACGTTGGGATATAATTTGCGTTCCACAAAATACGCATCATGCAGCGCCGCCTCCTCCAGCTTCCGCGCGATGTCCAGCAACGGGTCCTCCCGGTGGAGGGTGTGCAGCAGCAAGTCGCAAGCCGCTTTGATGATCTTGGCCCGCGGATCGTAATTCTTGTAAACCCGGTGCCCAAATCCCATCAACCGCTTCCCGCTGTGCTTGTCCTTTGCCGCTGTGATGAATTTCCGGCCGTCGTCCCCCTGGCTGTGAATTTCCTCCAGCATCGTGATCACCGCCTGGTTGGCCCCTCCGTGCAGCGGACCCCACAGCGCGCAAACGCCCGCCGCCGCGCTGGCGAACAGATTCGCCTCGCTCGACGCCACCATCCGCACCGTCGCAGTCGAGCAATTCTGCTCGTGGTCGGCGTGCAGCAGGAAGATCAAATCCAGCGCCTTCACCACTTCCGGCTTCAATACATAACTGTCATACGCGTCCGAAAACATCATGTGCAGGAAGTTGGCCGTGTACTTGTAGCTCGGCTTCGGATAGACAAACGGCAACCCGCGCGATTTCCGGTACGAGAAGGCCGCAATGGTCCGCACCTGCGAGATCAGCCGCGCCGCTTGAACATCGAAAGGCTCCGACTCCGGCGCCTCCATCAATCCCGGATAAAAACAACTGCTCGCATTGATCATGGCCGAGAGGATGGCCATCGGGTGCGAAGAAGAGGACGGGAACCCTTCGAAATGATGCTTCATTCCTTCGTGCAAATTCTCGTTCTCTGTCAACAAGTCCGAGAACCGCGTCTTCTCCGCCCGCCCCGGCAGCTTCCCGTAAATCAGCAAATACGCCGTCTCCACGAACGTGGATTTCACCGCCAATTCCTCAATCGGGATGCCGCGATAGCGCAAGATCCCCTTCTCTCCGTCAATAAAAGTCACCGCGCTGCGGCACGAACCGGTGTTCGCGTAGCCGTCATCCAGCGTGATGTGTCCGGTCATGTCTCGTAGTGTCGAAATATCCACAGCCCTTTCCCCTTCGCTCCCCGTGACTGTCGGCAACTCGTACACCTTGCCATCCAAATGCAATTGCGCTTTCTGATTCATATAAATTTCCCCGCCTTATACAGCAGTTGCCCCGGATTGCCACGCCTTTTTCGCACTTTGTCTTGATTTTGAACCGGAAAATCCGGTGCGGGCAGTGGAAATTCAGTCGAAATGCAATCAGATCGGTTCCTCCAGAGGCATTTCTAACGCCTCGGTCTGGGTGCCTGGGCACTCGCCCTGCCGGTTTCTGATTTTTTGCCCGGCCCCGAGAAAGCTTCCGTGACTCAATTTCAAATCGGCAGTGCTTCGCGCGCAGCGCCGGGTCGGGGAATGCCTCCCTGACTCTGGATGGGAACGAACCATTTCCAGCTTTGATGTACATTCATCACGCGGTTGCATAGTCGTCAGTGACCCCGCCCGCGCCTTGGTTTCCACCCCTTCCAATGCCAAAGCGATTTGCATCGCCTGACCGTGATCCGTCGTCTTGGTTGGGCTTTCGCGATTTGCATTGCACTGCTCCTGATCACAACACTTGGATCACAAGCGCGGTCGTGTTGTCGCGGCCGTTTTGGTCCAGCGACTCTTGCACCAGGAGATGAGCGGGGTCGGCCTCCGTTCCGGCGGCTTCGGGCGGGCGCAACAGCTCCGCCATGCGCGCGTCGTAAAGCCCGTCCACCAACCCATCCGTGCAGAGCAGAAAGAGGTCCCCGGCCTCATAAGCCACCGCCCCCACCTGCGGCTCAACAAACTGGTTGCCCCCGCCCAGCGCCTTTTGCAGCACGTTGCGCCGCGGATGATGGCGCGCCTCCCGTTCATTGATCTTCCCGTTCCGGAACAGCCAGCCGACGTGGGTGTCGTCGTGGCTGAGTTGTTTGATCCCGCCCTGCCGCCCCGGCAAATAATAGATCCGGCTGTCGCCGATGTGGGCGAAGTACATCCAGGCCGGAGTGAACCAGCACAGGCTCAAGGTGGATTCCATACCCGCGCACTCCGGGTAACTGCTTCCCATATACACCAGCGCCCGGTGGATTTGATCGAAAAGTTCGGTGAGCAGGTCGGGAAACCCGGCTTCCAGTCCGCTGGCCGATTGCTGGAAGGAGCGCGGGAGGAGCGCCGCCATTTTTTCAACCGCCAGACGGCTGGCGTATTCCCCCGCCTTGGCCCCGCCCATGCCGTCGCTCACCGCGAAAACAAAGTCCATGGTCCGGGTCGGCGCCTCCCCGAGCTTTCCCAGATGACGAATTTCCCGGGCGTCAAACTGGAGGCCCATAAAGGCGTCCTCATTGTTGGGCCGGACTTTGCCCCGATCCGTCCGGCCGAACCATTTGAGACGTTCGGCGGCGGGGGCTGTGCGCAGATGATCCATTTGGGCGCGCAGTTATTCGAAGCCCGGAAGGATGGTGGCCAGCTCAAAATCAACCACGCAGAAGCGGCCATCGGACTGCCGGTAAGTCACGTTGCGCATATCGGGGTCGTCGTGGCGCACGCCAAAAGTCTCCAGTTCGGCAAACAACTCCCGCGCGCGCTCGGCGTCCAGATGCTCCACCCGTGTTCCACAGGAGGTGGTGATGATCCGCAATTGCCGGGCATCGGCCTCGAGCAGCTTGGGCACGAATCCGCAGCCGCGAGCTTGGAGAAAGCGCAGGACTCGCACCTCTTTGGTGAATCGCGCCAGGGCGTCCGGCCCGTGATAAGTCTTGTACACCCGGCCATCGAAACTGAGATGGACGGTCGCCCTGAGAGTATCCTTGACTTGCAGCATAAGTGGTTCCGGCATCATTCCGGTCAAACGACGAGCGGCGGAAAAATCGGCACAGTACGAGCAAAAAGATACACCGATTTTCCATTTTCTTCTCAAGAAAATAAACAGCCCGGCCGAAAAATCGCTCCGCCGGAGGCTGGAACGACCAATTCTTGCGTGTTTCTAACAAGTGGCATCCCACCTGCTGAACCAGCCGGCGATGCTAAATGCAGAACCTTTAGCGCGCAACAATTAACAAACACAAGACACCTGATCCCACATGGCCAAATATAAACTGGAATACATCTGGCTGGACGGCTACCAACCCGTGGCCAACCTCCGCGGCAAAACCCAAGTCAAGGAATTCGAAAGCTTCCCCAAGCTGGAGCAGCTCCCGATGTGGGGCTTTGACGGCAGTTCGACCCGGCAAGCCGAAGGACACAGTTCCGACTGCATGCTCAAGCCGGTCGCCTCCCACCCCGATCCCACCAAGAAGAACGGCGTCCTCGTCATGTGCGAGGTCATGCTGCCCGACGGCAAGACCCCGCACCCGAGCAACGGGCGCGCGACCATCCTGGATGACCCGGACACCTGGTTCGGCTTCGAGCAGGAGTACTTTCTTTACAAGGACGGCGCTCCGCTCGGCTTCCCGAAAGGGGGCGGCTTTCCGCCCCCGCAGGGCAAATACTACACCGGCGTCGGCTACGACAACGTGGGGGACATCGCCCGCGAGATCGTGGACGCCCATCTGGATCTTTGCCTGGACTGCGGCATCAACCACGAAGGCATCAACGCGGAAGTGGCCATGGGCCAGTGGGAATTCCAAATCTTCGGCAAAGGCTCCAAGACGGCCGCCGACCAGATGTGGATGGCCCGCTACCTGATGATGCGCCTGTGCGAACAATACCAGGTGGCCATCAACTGGCACTGCAAGCCGTTGGGCATGGAGGTGGACTGGAACGGCTCCGGCATGCACACCAATTTCTCGACCAAGCACATGCGCGAAGTGGGCGGCAAGAAGTACTTCGAGAAGCTGATGGCGGCGTTTGACAAGTATAAAAACGAGCACATCGCCGTCTATGGCCCGGACAATCACATGCGGCTGACCGGCTTGCACGAAACCCAGTCCATTGACAAGTTCAACTACGGCCTCGCCAACCGCGGCGCGTCCGTCCGCGTCCCGCACAGTTTTGTCAACAACGGCTACCGGGGCTACCTGGAAGACCGCCGTCCGAATTCGCAGGGCGACCCTTACAAGATCGCGAGCCGCATCCTGCAAACCATCGCCACCGTGCCGCTCAAGTAAAACGGCAATCCTGCCGATATAGAAGTACCCGAAAGATTTGGGGGCCAGCGCCTTTAATTGGAATCCCGCGAGATTCCAAAGGCGTCAGCCCTATGGCGCGCGGCCACCCCGCTAAAAATCCTCTTGCGCCACGGTCGGCTCTCGATGCCGCGGGTTGCGTCCCCCCGCCGCGCCGGTCAGGGTTTCTGAACCTCGACGTTTTGCAGCAATGGGGAGTTGCGCACGACCCATCCCTTCACCCCGTCCAGCCGGGCGGGCGCGGTGTCGGCGGCAATCTGCGCCTTGAAGTTGTCAATCTCCAGCCCGTCCACGTCCACCGCCGCCAGCGCCGGGCGGAAATCTTCTGTGTCAACACTAAATATTATGTTGGCCAGTTCCAGGCCCTTGACGTGCCGGGCAAAAATCCCGTAGGCCGGCATGGTTCCGCGCGGTTCGGGATAACCGGTGCCCAGTTCCTTGGGGACGAGCGCGGCGTCTTCCTTGGTGCCGCCGCCCTTGAAGGCGATCCGGATATTTTCCAGGCGAAGGCCTTCGATCGGCTGTTCCGGCAGCCCAAAGATCTGAATGCCGCTGGTCTTGTCAACGCCCGTGGCGATGAGGTTGCAGATAAGAATGTTTCTGGCCCGGCTCGGAGCGGTCACGTTTGGCCCGCGGTTTCGTTTTCCGGTCGTGATATAAATCGGATAATTGCCCACGTCCATCATGGTGATGTTGTTGATGGTGATGTTTTCCATGATGCCGCCATCCACCTCCTCCAGTGCCAGGCCCTTGCAGCCGCGGAAGGTGCAATTGGCCACCGTCACGTTGCGGAACCCGCCGTTGGCCTCCGTGCCGAACTTGATCCGGCCATTGTGCGACCGGCTTGGCTTCATCGTGCCGTCCAGGAGCGTTCCTTCCTCAAATCCCGAAACCTGGCAGTTGACGATGGTGAGATTTTCGGTGATGACGTTTCGCCCGAGCGCAAAGTCACTCTTCGGACACAACCCGTCGTCCGTCGGCGAGTTGATCCGGCAATTGGAAACCATGGTGTTGCGGCAGCAATCTATGTCAATGCCGTCGCGGTCGGTGTCCAGGGTGACGTTGTCCACCGTCAGGTCGTCGCAGCCCGTGACCAGAATGGCGAAATGGCCGCCGTGAAAAATGGTGATGTCGCGCAGGAGGACGTTGCGGCAGAGTTTCAAGGCGATGGCTTTGTTGCCCAGCCGCATGGGGACGTTGGTGTTGGGCGCCGAATCCACATTGGTCTTGCCGAAATTGGAAAAGCCGCTCATCTGATCCTCGTTGCCATCTCCTCTGACCAGGCCGCCGCCGTTGATCATTCCCTGGCCGGTGATGGAGACGTTGGTGAGGTTTTCCCCCCAGATGAGACTGTTGTGAAAATAAGTGTGGCCGCCATCCTGGTAAGCGGGGCCTTCGAACGGCTCCTCCGGATCGTAGGCGTCAATTTTTTGGGGCGCGCCGAGAATGGTCGCCCCGGCGTCAATGAGCAGGTGGATATTGCTTTTGAGATGAATGGAGCCGCTCAAGTAAGTGCCTGGCGGCAGATAAACCGTTCCTCCGCCGGCCCCGGCGCAGGCTTCAATCGCCTGGTTGAGCGCCGGGGTGTCCAGCGCCTTGCCGTCGCCCGCCGCGCCGAAGGAGCGCACGTTGTAGAATCCGGCGCTGGGCGCGTCGGCCGAAAGGACGGATTGGGAGAAGGCCAGTGGAAACAAAGCCAGGCTCAAAATGCAGGTCGTTTTCATCATAGGGTTTTGGAATGTTGCGTTGTCCCGTCGAAGATACCAGCAAAAAAGAAGGCACCCAAGAAGTCGCGCGCGAGGAGCATTTCCAGGAAGCATTTTAGAGGAGATGAAAGCGCGCCGGGTCATGAACGGGAAACCTCCTTCTGACACCGGGGGCACCAGCAGGTCGTGCGGCCGGCAATGGTGGCGTGGCGGAGGGCGGCGCCGTCCTTGGGACAATGGCCGCCGCGCTTCCAGCGCCGGTCAAACAGCCACGCGCGCGGCAGGTCGCCATAATCCACTCCCACCGTTCGCAACGCCGTCCGCGAAACGGATTTGACGAGGCGGTGGAGTTTTTTGGTTTCCGCAACGCGCAGTTTTCCGGCGGGGCGGAGCGGATGGATTCCCGCCTGCCACAGAATTTCGTCGGCCATCCAATTGCCGATGCCCGGAAAACCAGCCTGCATCAGCAACACCGCCTTGATGGGCGCGGCGCGATGCCGGGCCAGGAATGTCTCCAGGAGCGGGCGGGAAAACTCTTTTGCCAGCAAGGCGGGCGGCAGGCGATTCCACCACGGCGGGGCGTTGCGCCCGGCGTGAAAGCGCACGCGGCCAAACTGGCGCGGATCGCTGAAAACCAGGCTCTGTCCGGCCTGGCGCAAAACGAGATGGTCATGTTTGGCGGGCGCGAAGGGGAGGGCGCCCGCGCGGACAGCTTGGAGCTTTCCTGTCATTCCAAGGTGAATGCCAACCCACGCGTTCCTGGAGAAACGAAAGACCATTTGCTTGCCGTGGGCCTGTGAACTCAGGAGCGTGGCGCCGGTGAGAATCTCCTGCAGGGCCTTGGTGTTGACACCGCGAAAGATTCTTTTCCCGGCGTGAAGGTGGACGGAAACAATTTTTTGTCTCCGGCCGCCGTCCCACTGTTTGCGAAAGAATTCGACTTCAGCCAGTTCGGGCATGGAAGATCCAATCTGGCGGATGGAGTGAGGAATGCAAACGAATTTGGCCGGCGCCGTCGGCCTGGGCGCAGATTGATACTGCCACCCCTGGATGGAACGAACCCCTCTCCCTGGCCCTCTCCACACTTCGTGGGGCGAGGGAGTTGGCGTCGGCAGAAGCTGGGAAGTTACCATAGCCTTCCATAACTTTCCATAACTTACCATAACTGACCCAACCGGTCTCCTGGTCGGTTCGGTTGCGGTACTGGGCGGGTCGCCTTTGGAGGGTGACGGGTGGATGGCGGATGTGGGAAGGCAAGCGGGCGACTTTGGCATTTGGAGTCATGGATTTTATTTTTTTTGGCTTTATTTACCTTTATTCACCTTTATTAACCTTTATTAACCTTTATTGGGCTTGATCCAATCGGGGAGGTCCTGAATTTGGGTTCGTTTGGCAGAAATGCCATTTTTCGCCCAGGGCGTGTTTGACAAATCCAAGGGGTCCGGCGGCGGGACTTTTGCCCGCAGCAGAACTGCCCGTCTTTTTGAAACACGCGATTGCAGTTTCATCTGATGCTAATTGAGCATTCATGGAACCATTACAGCATAGTTTCCAGATTTGTCATTCCCACCGTGGGTACGATTTGCAGGTTGAAAAAAGACCCCCAAACCGCCACCAACACCCCGTAAAAAAGGGGCGAAGTCGCGGTTGGGTTTGAAAAATTCGGAATGCGATTACAAAAATAGTTTTGGGAAACCCGTGAAAAAAAGGCTGAAAGCTGAAGGCAAAAGGCTGAAGGCTGTCAGGTTTCCAGGATTTCAGCAATTTGCCAGGCCCAAACCCTTCCCCGACCGCTTCCGCTCTGCAATAAGCCACGAAAGTTGTGAATCCGTGGGTCTGACCAGTTTATGCACATTGTTGCATTTCAAGCACTTGCGACGCGCATTGGACAAAACTATAGTTTGACCCCGATCCTCCTGTTATATGCAATTGTGTTGGACCGACCCTATATTGACCCTTTACGGCACGTCGTCACTCTTACTCCGTAAATACATACCAACAAGGAAAATGAGAATCATAACTGCGATTCCGATAACATAAGTCTTCGGATCGCCACCATCCGACGGCATACTACCCGGTATATCTTGTGCGAAAAGTATCACGTCCGTAATTCCGTCCTTTGCCGTCGAAAAGCGTACTTGAACGTATCCGTGTAGCTAACCCCGTCTAGGCGAGCGGCGACCGCGATGGCAGAATGGCGGCGATGCAAAACTCAAGACCTGTTCGCAAACATCGGACTCCGGGCCAGCGGGAAGGTATCCTC
>Ga0182027_10000240_pt1 | contig 93141 bp, 73 predicted proteins | sample 712E1DmetaG_FD_121300 | JGI IMG/M metagenome (GOLD analysis project Ga0182027, IMG submission 121300) | Permafrost microbial communities from Stordalen Mire, Sweden - 712E1D metaG (Illumina Assembly) | ecosystem: Environmental > Terrestrial > Soil > Wetlands > Permafrost | place: Sweden... | reverse complement strand
GCCACAAAATTACCAGTCTCTTTGCCAGCCTGCCCGTCCCCTCGCTGATTGCGGATACTATCCAGAGGGTAATTGGTAAGAAAACCCGGCGCGCTCTGATCAATCAGCTTTCCGACAAAATCATCGACCAGGAATTTGTGCTTTCAGAAATCTACAGGCTGATGTTGGCTATTCAAGGTCTTGATCTGCTGGCCGAAAAAGAACCTGCAAAACCAGAAGCCTTCGCCATGGCCTATCAATTCGGCCGCGAGCTGGAAATGTTGCTGGGTAAAATTGGCTCTAAAACAAAACCAGCTGAACCGTCATCCGCCGACACTATCGAAATGCAACTTTCGGAAACGGTGCAGCTGGCCGAATATTGTTTGAATAAACTGCAAAAGGCCTAAGCCTGGGTATGGTGAGCCGGAGCATGATGAACGGCTTCCGCATGATGCCCGCCGCGGAATTTTTCCACCTGTCCCTTCAGGCAATACTGAAAAACGGAATAGAAGGTGCCAACCACGCCGCCGGCTACAGCACCGGCCACAGCCGCGCCCAACCTGCCCAGAATAAGAAGTATTGCTCCCAGAACCGCCACCAGAACAAACGAAACCAGGACACCCACCAAACCCATCAGCAGGTAATTGCCAAATATGGTCCAGCTCAAACCTTCGCAAAGTTCCAGGCTCCTTTTCAGCGAGCCGTCCACTTCCGGTTTTTCTGCAGACCAGAATATCGCATAGGACATGGATGCGTTAATCAGTTTTTTGAAAAATAAAACGATATAAATAATTACGGCCAATGGCGCCAGCATCATCAGCATGCCCGACAAAGAAACGGCCACCGGAATCAGCAGAGCGGCAAGTATAAAATATGCCAAAACAATCCAGGCACCGGTGTAGATAAACAATTGAATGGCCAGTTTGATCGCATCGACAAAATATTTTTGTACAAAAGGCAGCAGTGCGCCTACGTCAACTTTTTTCCCGTCAAAAACATTGCTGGTTGCTCTCATCAAAAGACCAAAGCCGAAGAAACTGATCAGGGCTGAAAGCACGGCCAGTACAATGCCTAATATGACTACCACCAGGGCTCCTCCCGCGGATGCCGCACCCAGAATCGGTGGATAAATATAATTTTCCAGCAGTCCGGTAACAATCAGTGGCGCGATAAACAGGGCTACCAGCATAATCGGTTCCTTCTTCAGCAGCTCCATGGTGGCCATAAACACGCCCTGGAACTTGATCATCTGCATCTGATTAATCACCTTATTCACATCTGGTTTTTTTGTTTGGTCCATTTTGTTTTCTATAAAAATATAAATCGGACGAATTATAGCAAAAGCGGCCCAAACAGCAAATTTAAAGCGATTCAGACGGGGAAAACATCCGGCCTGTTAAAGAGTTGGAATTGAATTGGAGGCGGCACCCGGATTCGAACCGGGGAATGACGGTTTTGCAAACCGTTGCCTTAGCCACTTGGCTATACCGCCGGATAATTTATATGGCGGAGAGGGAGGGATTCGAACCCTCGCGAGGGGAAAACCCCCTCCTACAGGATTAGCAATCCCGCCCCTTCAACCTCTTGGGTACCTCTCCGTATGTTTTTTCTTCAATTTCTATGAACCGTCAGCAAGGCTTTTGCCGCGTCGGAATATTAATATGAAGCCACCAAAAAAGCAAAAATAATTTTTCCGGTTTCATTTTCATCATCCCCCCGGACGGCCGTCGACAGCCACCTGAATAAAAAATAAACTTTACAGAATCGGGAAATAGAGATATAATCTAAAGATACGTTGAAATCACTTTTGGACACCCCTTTCAAAGCTCTTCAGTAAGCCATTCATTTTTGTCCGATTTGACTTGCCTTGTTACCGCTGGTATTGATTGGAGTGTCATAAAACCTTCCAATGGATCAACATTTACGACCTACCTGGGATGAATATTTTATGGAGGTGGCCAATACTATTGCCCAGCGGGCCACCTGCGACCGCGGTCGCAGCGGCTGCGTGATTGCCAAAGACAAACAATTACTGGTCACAGGGTATGTGGGATCCCCGGCCGGGTTGCCGCACTGCGACGATGTCGGCCACCAGATGAAAAAAATTATTCATGAGGATGACAGTATCACCCAGCACTGCGTCCGTACCGTCCATGCCGAACAAAACGCCATTTGTCAGGCGGCCAAAAGAGGCATCGCCATTGAAGGTGCCACCGTCTATTGCCGCATGACCCCCTGTCGTACCTGCGCTATGCTGATGATCAATTGCGGCATCAGCCGCGTGGTCTGCGAAAAGAAATATCATGCCGGCGGGGAGAGTGAGGCCATGTTTAACCAGGCGGGCATCGAGTTGGAATTCCGGGAGGAAACAGTTTTAAAATATGAAAATCAATAATTATTTAATAATAATCATGAAAAATAAATATCTCTCGCTCTTTCTCATCGCCGGTGCGCTGATAGCCCTGTCCGGCTGTTCCTCCGCGTCACAACAGCTCCCGGCCAACCAGCAGAGCTCTGCGGCGGCAACTACTGACACCGTGTCCGCTCCATCGTCAACCACCGTAGTGGTTCCAGCCACTCCGTCAACGGAAACCGCGCAGGTTGCCATCAGCAATTTCAGTTTCAATCCGGCGCAGCTGACCATCAAAAAAGGGACAGTGGTCACCTGGACCAATCAGGACCCGATGTCGCACACCGTAACATCCCAGGGATTATTTGATTCCGGTCCGATCAGCAGCAACAGTATCTACAGTTTCAAATTTGATAATGCAGGTACCTTTGATTATGCCTGTACCATCCATCCCTCCATGAAAGGGACCATAACCGTACAATAAATGTTCAGAGCGATTGCTTACTATCTTATTTTCGGCAGGCCTCTGATCATGTACCTGGGGATACTGACTTTCCTGACTTTTTGCACCGCAGCCTTAATCGCCCTTTCTATTCTCCGGGGGGCGAACATTCCCTTGAAATGGCATATCAGGATAGCCTGTCTGGCCTTGATATTAGCCGTCATACACGGCTTTCTGGGATTGGCCAGCTATCTATAAAAATATTTCTGGCGGAGAGAGAGGGATTCGAACCCCCGAGGCCCCTCGCGGGGCCTAACGGTTTTCAAGACCGCCGCTTTCGACCACTCAGCCATCTCTCCATTGTCCGAAAGTGCCCGAATATTAACCAATATCCGGCTTAACTTCAAGAAAAATTTAAAATTATCTCAGCTATTATTCATGCATATCCGTTAAAGTGGCAGCAAGTAATTTTAAATCAGCGTTATGGCCGGAAATAATTTTCACAGAACCGTCGGCGATTTACACATTTTTGCCGAGGAACAAAAAATTATCAATAATCTGGGTGACTGTCTCCAGTTGCCCCGCCGCGAATACCAGTTGTTGCATTTCCTGATCAATAATTTCAATCTGGTCATCAATAAATATGCCCTGCTGGAACTGATTTGGGAAATGACCGGTGTTACCGGCAGCAATACCATGGAGGTTCACCTTTGCAGCCTGCGCCGAAAAATCAGAAGACTGAGTAGTCGGGTGGACATACAAACCGTCCGTGGTATCGGTTACCGCCTTTTCGCCCGCTCTTAAAGCTTTTTCAGATATTTAACCGCCTCATCGAGCTGACGGTCAAAATGATTATTAAAATCTGCATCCGTGAGCAGCACCTCCTGATCAGGTTTTACCCCGATCTCGTTTATACTCCGGCCATTGGGTGAAAGCCATTTGGCGATGGTGAAGCGCAGGCTGGAGCCATCCGGCAGTGGATCAACCTCCTGCACGGTGCCCTTGCCATAGCTGGTCTCCCCCATGATTAGCCCGCGTTTTAAATCCTGCAGGGCCGCCGCCACAATCTCCGATGCCGAAGCCGAGCCGCGGTTGATCAAGACGACCAGTGGCAGGGTCGGGAATTGCGGCAGTCCGGTAGTCCTCAATTTTTCATTAAGTTTTTCATCCCGGTAATCGATGGCCACCACCTGTTTTTCACCGACGATAAAAGCGGAGAGAATATCCACCGCACCGTCCAGGTAGCCCCCGCCGTTAAAACGCAAATCCAGTATCATCCCCTTGGGATTTTTCAGTTTGATGGCGTTCAGCTGGCGGTTGAATTCCTGCTTGGTATCATCACTAAATTGGTTGATGGAAACATGCCATATTCCAGGGTCAACTTCCTCGGATTCGACACTGGCCACGGTAATGGTGTCGCGCGTTATTTTCACTTCAAAAGGTTCGCGTTTGTCCTTGCGTATGACAGTTAACGTTACGCTGGTACCCTTTTTCCCGCGTATCTTGTCTATGGCATCAGTCAAAGACAGGTTGGCCGCGACCTGACCGTCAATTTTCAGTATCACGTCATCGGGCATGATGCCCTGTTTTTCTGCAGGTGATCCTTTGATCACGCTTACTACAGTCAGTAATTGGTCCCGTACAGTCATTTCCGCACCGATTCCCTCCAGTTCGGAATTAAGGCTTTCGTTGAAATCAATGGTCTCCTGCGGATCCATAAATTCGGTATAGGGATCATCCAGGGCTGCCACCATCCCTTTAACGGCACCGTAACTCATCGCTTCGCCATTGAGCTTTTCGGTATGGACATATTTCTCCTTCAGAATATCGCGGACCTGCCAGAAAGTTTTCAGGCTGATATCCTGGGAAACTGTTCCCGTAGAGCCCAAGTCACTTAAGATATTGGCGGAACTTTCCGGCTGCACCACCAGGCTGCGGGTGGGCAGTGAATTGCCGACCAGTAAACCGGTGGCGAAAACCACCACAAAAATGGCTAAATAACTGGCTATTCTCGTACTTTTATTCATAAATATCACTTTTTTCGGACGGGCCGATTATACATTAATTGGTTTGATTTGTATTCTCTCTATTTTCCTGCACAAACCGGTTCGCTCATCGCAGTCCAGCAGAACAGCACAAAAGCCTGTTTCGCCCTCCGCAATCTGATGTTTGACCGGCATCTGCTTTAGAAAATTATCGATAATTTCTTCTTTTTTGACGCCGATAATGGAGTCCAGTACACCGACCATGCCCACATCGGTTATAAAACCGGTGCCCCCGTTTAAAATCCTTTCGTCCGAGGTCTGCACATGAGTATGTGTACCCAGTACCGCACTGACACGTCCATCCAGATAATTGGCCAGGGCTGCTTTTTCGGAACCTGTTTCGGCATGGAAATCCACTAGGATGGCGGCCAGATCATCTCCGAGCCTCAGGCCCTTTTGGTTGACTTCCTCCAGAATCAGATCAGCCGTGGAGAAAGGATCGTTCAGGTGGGCCGGCATGAAAACGCGGCCCATTAAATTGATCACCAGCACCTGCCGGCCCCCTCCCACCGTTTTGACCAGACCGTAGCCTCGGCCGGGATTGCCGGACGGAAAATTGGCGGGTCTGATCAGTGGATAGTCGGACTTATCCAGATAGGCAAAAATCTCGGGGACCTTCCAGATATGATTGCCGCTGGTGAAAAAATCCACACCCGCCTCCTGCAGTTCGCGGATTTTATTATCGCTGACTCCTTTGCCATGGTGGATATTTTCGGCATTGGCCAGAACCAGATCGATCTTATATTCCTCCTTCATTCCGGGCAGTACTTTGGTCACGGTCTGGCGCCCCGGTCTGCCAAAAACGTCTCCGATAAAAAGAATGCGCATAGCTTTTTTCACCTAGAAAATAAGGCTCCATTATACTATCAGCAAAATTTTCGGCAATCCAGAGTCATATTAGGAAATTCTAAGGAAAAATTTATCTTCCGGTAAGGGTAAACAGTGTAATAGGGAAATATATTTTGCCAACCTGTACAGGGTAAAATCTTGACGGTGAGTATTTGCTCACCTATGATTGGGTCAAATAAAAATTATTTAATATAACTTAATTTTATGGCTATTTCATCAGAAAAACTAAAAGCAGTGGAATTGGCGTTGTCACAGATTGAACGGACCTTCGGTAAAGGCTCCATCATGAAAATGGGTGAACATCACAATATTGCCATCGAAACTTTTTCCACCGGAGCCCTTTCCCTGGATCTGGCACTGGGGGGCGGTGTGCCGAAGGGCAGAATCATCGAGGTCTATGGGCCGGAAAGTTCGGGTAAAACCACTTTGACCCTGCATATGATCACGGAAATTCAGAAGGCCGGAGGTATGGCTGCCTTTATTGACGCCGAGCACGCGCTGGATCCCGAATATGCCCGCCGTATCGGTCTCGATCTGGACAGTTTGCTTGTTTCCCAGCCGGACAGCGGTGAGCAGGCCCTGGAAATTGCTGAAACCCTGGTGCGTTCCAATGCCATCGATCTGATCGTTATCGATTCAGTGGCCGCCCTGACCCCCAAAGCTGAAATCGAAGGTGAAATGGGGGATGCCCACATGGGACTGCAGGCCAGGCTGATGAGCCAGGCCCTGCGTAAACTCACGGCTGCCATCAGCAAATCCAAAACCACTGTGGTCTTTATCAACCAGCTGCGCATGAAAATCGGTGTCATGTTCGGTAATCCGGAAACCACCACCGGCGGCAACGCCCTGAAGTTTTATGCCTCCGTACGTATGGAAATTCGCTCCATCGGCAAACTGGAGGAGGGCACCGGTGAAGAAAAAAACTACACCGGGCTGCGCGTTAAAGTGAAAGTGGTAAAAAATAAGGTTGCGCCGCCCTTTAAAACGGCGGAATTCGATATCATGTATAACCGCGGCATCAGCCGTGTGGGAGATTTACTGGATCTGGCAGCCAAGTTTGAGATAGTGAAGAAATCCGGAGCTTTCTACAGCTTCGGTGATGCCAAAATAGGCCAGGGCAGGGATAATACCAAAGCCTACCTCAGCCAGCCGGAGAATAAGAAAACACTGCAGGCTATTGAAAAAGAGGTGCTCAAAATGGCCAAAGCGGAAGCTGCTGCCAACCTCACTGATCGCATTCCGGTTGCCGCCGGAGATTCTCGACGTGCGGCTATTGTATCTGCCGCCGGAGATTCTCGACGTGCGGCTATTGTATCTGCCGCCTCCGACACTCAGAACGAGCTTGTGAAAAGCACAAAGAACCTGGTTGAGAAAAAATAATTGTCTGTCAGGCTTCCCCTTTCATGAGCTGCATCATGTGAGGGGAAGTCTTTCAAAATAAAAAATTCCCGGTATGTCCAACATGAATCAGCAACAAAAAAAATTAATCCATTATTGCTATGACCTGCTGGCCAGACGCCGTTATTCCATCAAGGAAATGGTCAAGCGGCTTGAGGACAGGAATCATAAATCAGCCGGGCCCTGCACCGATGATGAGCTTCAGCAGGTCCTGGCTGCCCTGGTCCAGGCCAATCTGCTCAATGATCGTGACTTTGCCACTTTCTATCTGGATAGTCAGATGAGGAAAAAGCCCGTAGGTAAAGCAAAAATCCGATTTCAACTTCGTAAAAAGGGCTTGGATGAGGAAATTATCAGCCAGGTACTCAATCTGGCGGAAATCGATGAATTGGCCATGGCCCGCCAGTTGCTGGCTAAAAAAGTCAGATTGTTCACCGCCAGGCAACTGGCCGACAGAAAAACCCAGGCACGTTTAATGCGTTATCTGGCCACCAACGGTTTTCGCGGAGAGATTTGCTATCAGGTGCTCAAAGATCTTTGCCTGCCCCATCAATTCGATCTGCCAATTTTTTAGCCTCTGAGCGGTGGACCTCTTTGCCGTGAGCATTATCATGGTGTTGAACGGATTTGCCCATTTCATCCCTGATTTCATCCAGATATTTCTGAATCCGGGCCTCCAGCAGATGATAGGTATTCTCGTCGATCTGCCCGGCCTTCAACTTTTCTTCGATCTGGTCCGTCAAACGGTATAACTCGGCTTCACAGCGTCTCGATTTCCACTTATAGGAGGCATAAATATTATCAATTTCGTGCAAGAATTTCCTCAGATATTTACGTTTTTTATTATTGGCCAGAGAAAAGCCGCTGACTGCCAAAATAACTCCAATAACGGAGACCACCAGCGCCAGCATCTGTACCCAATATTCGGTAAACATTGACTGTATCTTGGTTGCCAGATCTTCATTCTCTTTTTTCTTTTCATTAATCCTGGCTTCGATGGCTTTTTGGGCGAGAGATCTCTTCAGGAGATCCTGATTAACGGTTTGGGCTGACGAAGTCCCGGCGGCAGTATTGCTTATTTGTGTTGAACCGCTATCCGTTGCCGTGGTTGCAGTAGTATCCAAAGGAGCAATCTTTGTGGTGACCGGTTGTACCGTTTGCAATTGTGGATTTAATAGCAGGGTGTTTGTGGCCAAAGCGGGGCTTGCATATAGCAGAAAAGCCACTACGGCCAGAATTCTGGGGAATTTATACATAATTTTTTTCACACTCGAATAAAATACGGAGATATTATGTCAGTAATATAGACAAATGACCATTACTTGGCAACCCGTCCATCTGACCTTTACAATTTCCAGCCAATCAGGTAAATTTATGATGCAAAAAGGATCAGAATATTGATCCTGGTATTTTAACGAATAGCTGTATGCAATCACAATTTCTAGCTGCCATCAATCAGATCTGCGATGAAAAAAACATCCCCCGCGACCAGATCGTCGAGACCATCAAGGCCGCAGTAAGGGCTGCCTATCGCAAGGACTATGGCAATAAAGAACAGAATATAGATGTCGATCTGGATGAAAAAAGAGAAATGATCACCATTTATCTGGTCAAAGAAATCGTCAAAAAAGTGGAAAATACCGAGACGCAGATTGCTCTGAAGGAAGCTCTTCGTTACAAAAAAGGAGCCAAAGTTGGCGGAATGGTCAAGATTGATGTTACGCCTCTGGAATATGGCAGAATCGCCGCCCAGTCGGCCAAACAGGTCATCATCCAGAAAATTCAGGAAGCCGAACGCGACATTATGTACAACACTTTCAAGGACAGGGAAAACGAACTCTTAAATGCCATGGTGCAGCGTGTGGAATATGGCACTGTTCACGTTAATCTGGATAATAAGCTGACTACCATTTTACCTACCGATCAGCAGATTCCCCGAGAAAGATACTATGCCGGTCAAAGGATCAAGCTCTATCTGGACAAGGTTATCAAGACCAGCCGCGGGCCGCAGCTGATCATTTCCCGCAGCCATCCCAATCTGGTCATCAAGCTGATGGAGCTGGAAATACCGGAGATCAAAAACGCCTTGGTGGAAATCAAGGCCATCGCCCGCGAACCGGGTGTGCGTTCCAAAGTTGCTGTTTCATCCAATGATCCAAAAATCGATCCTATTGGCTCCTGCGTAGGGCAAAAAGGTGTACGTGTCACCAATGTCATGGACGAATTGAACGGTGAAAGAATTGATATTATTCAGTGGTCGGAAGACATCGAACAGTACATTCGTACGGCTTTGGCGCCAGCTAAAGTTGCCGCCATTGAAATGATGAAGGACGAAAGACGTGCCAAGATTTTTGTCAATCCGGATCAGCGGCCTTTGGCCATCGGCAAAAACGGACAAAATGTACGGTTGGCCTCCCGGCTGACCGGTTATGAACTGGACATCCTTGATATCGGTGAAATGGCCGGCGCGGCTGCGGTCAAGGAAGAAGACAAAATCAAAGCCATCAAAGATTTGCCCAATTTATTACCGCAATCGGTCGCCAAACTGGAGGCTGCCAACCTCACCATGGTGGAGCAGCTCAAGGGCTTGTCCATTGGGGATTTGGCAGGCATAGAAGGTATTTCTGAGGAAGAAGCGGAAAAGATTGCCGAGGAGGTATCCAAAGCCCTTTAATACAATAAGTTTGGAAGCGGAAAACGGGACCTGAGATTGGTCCTGTTTTTTATGTCTGTTTTATGCTAAAATATTGAGATATATCTATCCGCCATGATCGATCCGCAAAATTTAAAGGATCCGGCCAAGGAAAACACCCAGATTCAAACCGGGGCCGCCGCCGCGCCTGCCGTACAGCAGGTTACTGTCACTCCGCAGGAACTGAAAGCGGCGGAAGAACAGCAGAAAATGGATTCCGGTCTGGCCAAGATTAATCGCGAGGCCAAAGAAAAAGACACCAGGGAAAAGGCAGCCTCCATGAATATGAACTACATTGATATTTCCGTGACGCCTATCAATCCCGATTTATTGAAGATTATTTCGCCGGAAGCCGCCAAGGCCAATTTGATGATACCCTTTTACCGACTGGGCAAAAAATTGCGCGTAACGGTTGCCCATCCCACCAGCCAGGGTGTACGCGACGTTATCAACGAGCTGAAAAAACAAGGTTATCTGATCAATATCAATCTGTCTTCGGAAGAAGGGATTTTGCAGGCCCTGCAGCTTTACGATACGGATCAGTATCGTGTAAAAAAAGAAATCAGCACCAAACTTGACGAGGCGAAAATCAAGACCTATGAAAAAGAATTGGCTGAACTGACCAAGCTTGGCGATAAGATCAAAGACCTCAATTCGGAAGAAGCGGTTTATCTGATTGGCGTCGGTGCTTTGCGGGCCGGCTCTTCCGATATACATCTGGAGGCGGAAGCGGGCTATGTGCGGGCGCGTTTTCGTATTGACGGACTTCTGCATGAAGTTTTCCGCATCGATAAATCGGTCTGGCAAAATCTTTCCAATCAGATTAAATATCAGTCCAAATTGCGGGTCAACGTCGACAATGTTCCCCAGGACGGACGCTATAGTTTTCAGGTTAATGACCGTAAAATCGACGTCAGAGTCTCGGTTTTACCCACGGAATTCGGCGAAAGTTTTGTGTTGAGGCTTTTGGATTCGGGCCGGCATCTGGTCAGTTTCGAGGAACTCGGCTACAGCGGCCAATATCTCCAAAAGATCGAAAATCTGACGGAGATTTCCCATGGCATGATTTTGATGACAGGTCCGACTGGTTCAGGAAAGACCACCTCGCTTTACACCATGCTCTCCAAATTCAACGATCCCACCTCCAAAATCATCACCCTGGAGGATCCCATCGAATATCATCTGGAAGGCATTTCGCAGAGCCAGATCAATGAAAAAGGCGGTTACACTTTTGCCAGCGGCCTGCGCTCCATCTTGCGCCAGGACCCCGAAGTTATTATGATCGGTGAAATTCGCGACCTGGAAACCGCAGAAACGGCGGCGCAGGCCGCTCTGACCGGCCACGTTCTCTTATCGACCCTGCACACCAATTCGGCCATCGAAACCATTCCCCGTCTGATCAATATTGGTCTGCCGCCTTTTATGATTGCGCCTTCCCTACATACCATTATTGCCCAGCGTCTGGCCCGTCGCATCTGCACCAGCTGCCGGGAAGAAAGACCCATCACCAAATCGGAGCTGGATGAGATCAATAAAGTCGTGGAAACCATTAAAAGAGTAAGACCCGCGGATGTAATTGTCATTCCCCAAACCCTGCCCGAAGCCAAAGGTTGTGATGTCTGCAGCCATACCGGTTATAAGGGCCGCGTGGCCCTGGTGGAAATGCTGGAAGTGGATTACGAAATGAAGGATTTAATCCTCAATAAGGCCAGCAGTACCAAGATGATTGAAGCCGCCAGACGCAAAGGCATGATCACCATGTGGGAAGACGGGGTACTGAAAGTCCTCCAGGGCCAGACCAACCTGGAAGAGGTGCATCGAGTCACTTCAATCACCCAGTAATTGCCATTTCATTGCATCGTTTTTACCAACTATGCCGGCCATTTCCAGCTTACTGAGGCTCTGCAGCAGATCGGCCCATTCGATTTTTCCCAGCAGCTGCAGGTCATCGGTTGTTTGTCTTTCTGATTTCAGTATGGCTACGACTTTTTGATCTGTTAAATCCAGATTTAATTTGCTTTGCACGCCTCCGGTTCTCCTTGATTCTGCTATCAATCCGCGGTCAGCCAGATTTTCCAGGACATCCTCCAGGGAAGCCACCAGATGGGCGGTGCCATTTTTGATCAGATTATTACAGCCGCGGCTGCTTGGTTTTCCCGGGTCACCGGGAAAGGCCAGTATTTCCCTGCCCTGGTCCAGCGCATGATTTGCCGTGATTAATGCCCCCGAATGCTTTGGAGCCTCCACAACGACCAGAGTATGGGCCAAAGCGGCAATCAGGCGGTTTCTTTCCAGAAAACGGAATTTCAGGGCTTCCGAAGTGACTGGATATTCGGAAATAATGGCGCCGCCATTGGCCAGGATATCGTCGGCCAGATGCTGATGGCTGGACGGGGTCACCCGGGCAATGCCGGATGCCAAAATACCGATGGTGCGGCCGTGGCACTTTAGAGCCCCGCTATGTGCCGCCGCGTCTATTCCGAAAGCCAGGCCGGAGACGACGGTCATTCCCGCGGCGGCACAGTTTTTGGCTAGCGCAAAGGCCAGTTTATCGCCGTTCATGGTGGATTTTCTGGTGCCGACAATAGCAATTCTGTTCAGTAAATTCCGCAGATCCCCGCCTTTGCGGTAAAGCAGAAAAGGCGGGGCGGCAATCTGCCTGAACTCCTCCGGAAATTCCTTATCCTCTCTGCCGATAGGGAAAATATCCGCCTGCCACAGTTTTTCCAGGGCTCTTTGCGGGTCAAGCTTTGTTCTCAACTCCTCGACATTGGCGATATAGCTGCTTTTTAATCCTGCTTTGGACAATTCCTTGGCTGAAGCGCATTCCCAGGCATATTGAAAATCATTAAAATAATCATTTATTTTCTTGAGCTTGGTGTAGTCGGTTTCGGCCACATGCCAAAAAGCATGTATATATTTATTCATGCCAGAATCCTAAAACACTGTTCTGACCGCAAACTGAAAAAAAACTAAAATATTTCTTAAGCCGCAGGATGCCATCTGCCGGTCAATATCCTGTTATTGATAATCCCCGACACCCTTATCTTCGGCAATCTGGCCGTTATCCAGCCTCACCACCCGCCTCTTAAGTGAATTGACTATCTCTCTGTTATGCGTGGTCAGGATTATGGAAATGCCCTTTTTGTTGATTTCCAGAAAAAGTTTTACAATTTCCAGAGCGGTTTTTGGATCCAGGTTGCCGGTGGGCTCGTCGGCCACGATCAGCCTGGGTTGATGCACCAAAGCGCGGGCTATTGCCGTTCGCTGCTTTTCCCCGCCCGAAAGCTGATTGGGAAAATGGTTGGCCTGATCGGTCAGACCTACAACCTTCAAGACTTCGTGTACGCGGTTTTTAATTTGTGATTTCTCCACGCCGCACACTTCCAGCGCAAAAGCCACGTTTTCGAATACTGTTTTTTGCGGCAGCAGACGGTAATCCTGAAAGACCACCCCGATTCTCCGCCGAAAATACTGCATCTCCTTGGGGGACATTTCGGTAATTCTGTAGCCATCCACCGTGATATTCCCCCCCTGAATTTTATCCGCGCCGATCAGTGCATGAACCAGCGTCGACTTGCCGGCACCCGACGGTCCAATAATGGAGACAAATTCACCGGGGGCTATCGTCAAAGAAACATTATCCAGCACTTTCTTGTTTTTATAGCGCTTCAGTACTTTATCGAAAATTATCATGTTGCAAAAATTTACTTGGCCATATCTTAGCACAATCCCCGTTTTGTCCAAAGCAAAGCAAAAATAAGGGCTGATTAGCCGGCGATAGTCAACTGGTTAGACAGGTGGACAGGCGATTTTAATTATTTGTGATACTTATCATGTATTTCCTTTAATCGGCGGTTAGTCAGATGGGTATATATCTGGGTAGTCGTTATTGAACTGTGGCCGAGCATCTCTTGTACAGCGCGTATATCAGCGCCATTTTTCAGCAAATCGGTGGCAAAACTGTGCCGAAGTTTGTGTGGCGTGACTTTTTTAACCAGGCCGGCCTTCAGTGCATATTTTCTCATCAGATATTGCACCATCGTTGGTGAAATCCTTTTTCTCTCGTTTCTGCTGATTGGCATGGAATCACCCTTAGCCTTGGCCCGGCCATGATTGATAAAAACGGGTTTCCATTCATCCTGGCGGACCGTCAGATAATCGGTTATGGCTGCAGCCGCTTCCCCGGACAGAAATACGATCCGGTATTTTCCGCCTTTGCCTATTACACGGAATTCTCTGGTTTCCAGATTAATATTCTCCCTGTTCAGATGCACCAGCTCACTAATACGGAGACCGGTACTGTAAAGCGTGCGGAGTATGGCATAATCCCTTTTGCCGCGCAGACTGGAACGATCCACAGCCGTAAACAATTTTTCCAATTCCTCCCTTTCCAGGAAGTCCACGGTGCGCTGCGGCATCCTGCCCAGCTCGATTTTTTCCGGAGCCAGGGTTAGCTGATCCTGTTTGATCAGAAATTTCAAAAAAGCCCGCAGTGCAATAATATGATAGGACTGCGTTTTGGGTGTCAGCAGCGGCTTGCCATTTTTATTCAGCAGCCTGTTCAGAAAAAGCCGGTAATTGTTGATCGTTTCCAGGTCAATCTCCGCAATCAAACGCGCCGGTCCGAAAAAGACCAGAAAACGGCCTAAATAATGGGCGTAATTTTCCAGTGTTTTGGCCGCCTGGTTTCTGGTGATTTCCGCGTATTCCAGAAAACGTCTCAATGCCTGTTCCACGGTCAGCCCAACTTGTTTCTCGGTCTTGTCCATAACGTTATCCATTCTAGCACTTTCCTCAGTTCAAAAAAAATACTATACTTGCGCACGTCGATAAAGCCGGAAACTATGTATTGTCCCAAATGCAAACACGATGACACCAGGGTACTGGACTCCCGCGACACCAACGAAAACCGTGAAATACGCCGCCGCCGCGCCTGCAACCGCTGCAATTTCCGTTTCACCACTTTTGAGCGCATCGAATACACCAATTTTGTCGTGGTTAAAAAGGACGATTCACGCGAACCCTATGATCGCCAGAAGCTGGAAGTTGGCATCTGGAAAGCCTGCGAAAAGCGTCCGGTCACCGTGGAGCAGCTCAGCAACATGCTGGATAAATTAGAGGAAAAATGGGCCAATTACGGCCGCGAGGTACCCAGCAGGGTAATCGGCGAGGATGTCATGAACGGCCTCAAGGAGGTCGATGAAGTTGCCTATATCCGCTTTGCCAGTGTCTACCGGCAGTTCAAGGACATCGAAACCTTCAAACGGGAACTTCAGAAGCTGCTGGATTAATCCTGCTTTTTGTCGTCGGCCGGCCTGCTCAAATGTTTCTCCAATAATTTAGCCCGTCTGCGGGGTTCCATTCTGATAATCCTGGCCGGTTTTACTTTTTGTTCTCCCTGTACGAAAACCCCCACTGCCAAATGTCTCAGACAGATGTAGACTTTTCTATTGGTGTCTAATAAGGCTTCATAGAGATCCGTGTCCTTGGCCAGACTGCCCATCGTATAAGGCTCGCCGTCGCGGTCATAAACGGTTTTAATCTGGAAATATAATTCCAGCAATTTTTCGCGGCATCCTTTGGCAGTGCAGTGGAATTCATCCTGTTCCACCTCCCGTAAATAATAATTGTAATCTCCGAACAGGATATCATACCTATCAATAAAATCTGGCGGGAAAGCCACCTGTTTGGTTGCCCTGTAGCCCAAACGTTCACTTAAATCAATCGGCTCATTCTTGACTACCCTGATCAGGCCCATTATTTCCGCGATACTGCCCTCCCCGTCTTTTTTCTCCATATATAATTTTCTTCAGAAAAATAGATAAGGAATCAATCTAATCAATCATCGGGTATTTGTCAATCGGTATGAATGTGTTATAATAAACAGATACACCTCCGCAATTTATGCCCTGACCATGAACAGAAAATTATTTATTTTCATTACCGTCATCACATTATGTTTACCGCTGACCATTACTGTAGCCGAAAAAGTACCGACCCTGGCCACGAAGTCCATGACGGCTCTGAAAGCTGTCAGTGAGGCCACCGCTCCGGCGGCGATAAACTGTCAAACCGGTGAAGTGGCCAGTCCTGTCTACAGCGGTCAGTTTCAGTCCATCGACATTCCTTTGGCGGTTGAACCAAACCAAATTTTCCCAGTCACCGTCAAGATCAAGAATATCGGCAATACGTCCTGGTTTTCCAGTGACAGCGGCTGTCCAGGACAGTCGCCGACATACCTCGGCACCACCAGAAATCAGGACAGGGATAGTATCTTTCACGCACCGATTGTTCTTGGCGACACCAAATGGCTGCAGGCCAATCGCATTAAAATGAAAACACCGCGGGTTGACCCCGGGGAAACCGCCGAATTCAGTTTTGCCGCCCTGGCCCCTGCCGAAAACGGCATCTATCGGGAGTACTTTTCGCCGATAGTCGAGGGAAAAGTTTGGATCAAAGATCAGGCTGAATTCAAGTTCGACATCAAAGTTGGACAGCCGGTGGAAAATGACAAAGTTCTCAAGTACACGCGCGATATGATGATGAGTATGAATCTGACCGATCCTAAATTTACCGGCGAAAAGAAAATTATTGTCAGTTTATCCAGTCAACGCATGACCCTGAAACTGGGCGAAGTCACTTTGAAGACTTTTCCCGTTTCCACCGGAGCGCCAAAACATCCCACTCCTGTCGGTTCTACCAAAATTATCTCCAAGCAGGAAGTCAGGGTGGCCGGCAGTGTGCCACATTACATCATGCCTAAATTCCTGCAGTTCAGAAAGGGCGGTTTTGGCATCCATGCCCTGCCCAGCCTGGCCAATGACCATGGTGTTTACTGGCGGGAGGCGCTCAATCATATCGGCTCGCCGCGCAGCCACGGCTGCATCCGTCTGCTGCCCGAAGATGCCAACTTTACCTATGATTTTGCCGAAGTGGGGACTACCGTCCAGGTAGTCTGGTAAAAACACTTTTACTCAAAGTTCAACTGTAAATTTTTTAGCGGTAGTTTATAATGCCGCCGGTTTTTTAAAGCAGTTCCATGAAATCATCAGGTCACACTGATATGCTGGCCAATCTTAATGACATGCAAAAGCAGGTCGTTCTGCATAATCAGGGGCCGATTTTGGTGCTGGCTGGAGCCGGTTCCGGGAAAACCAGCGCCCTGACCACGCGCATTGCTTTTTTGATCAGGGAAAAAGAAATCCCGCCCTGGAATATTTTGGCCGTGACTTTCACCAATAAAGCCGCCAACGAAATGAAGGAGAGAATTTTACGGCTGATCAGACAGGATGAAACACATGCACCCAATGTCGGCACCTTCCATTCCACCTGCGTGCGCATACTGCGCAAACAGATTCACCAGCTGGGCTATGATCGCGGTTTCGTCATCTATGACACCGCCGACCAGCAGCTGCTGATGAAACGGATCCTGGAAGATCTGCTGATCGACGCCAAAAAATTCAATCCCAAGGCCATACTCAATTTTGTTTCCGGTGCCAAGAATGAGCTGGTTCCACCGGAGGAATATGTCAAATTCGCCAACAATTATTTTACGGAAAAGGTTGCCCAGTGCTACATCCGTTACCAGAAAGAATTGCAGAAAAACAATGCTCTGGATTTTGACGACATCATTATGAAAACGGTGGAGGTCTTTCGTAATTATCCCAACGTGCTGGACTATTATCAGGAACAGTTCCGTTATATTTCCGTGGATGAATATCAGGACACCAACCATGCCCAGTATGTGCTCACCAATCAGTTGGCCGCTAAATACCGTAATCTCTGCGTGATCGGGGATTCCGACCAGTCCATCTATTCTTTCCGCGGGGCTAACATCCACAATATTCTCAACTTCGAAAAAGATTATCCGGAAGCCAAAGTGGTTTATCTGGAACAGAATTACCGCTCCACTCAGATGATCCTGGATGCTGCCCATCATGTCATAGTTAAAAACACCCAGCGCAAGGACAAGAAACTCTGGACCGAGCGGCCCGGCGGCGAGCTGATTACCATGAAAACCCTTGGCAATGAGCGGGAGGAAGGGGAATTCATCGCCAACAACATTCTCCAGAACCTGCAGAATTCCGCCGAAAAAGACTACCGCAATTTTGTTGTTCTCTATCGCACCAATGCCCAGTCCCGCGTGCTGGAAGAGTCTTTTCTGAAATATGCCATCCCTTACAAAATTGTTGGCGGCATCAAGTTTTACGAGCGCAAGGAGGTCAAGGACCTGCTGGCCTATTTGCGCGTGATCCAGAACCCCAACGATTCCATCAGCCTGCTACGCATTATCAATGTCCCCACCAGGAAAATCGGTCAGAAAACCATCGATACCATTCAGCAGTATGCGGTAAACAGTGACATCAGTTTCTGGCAGGCTCTCACTGAAATCGATCGCATCGAAGCCATCCGTGACGCCAAAAGCAAAGCCCTGGAGGATTTTACAGCCTTGATCAGGGAACTGCAGGAGGCCAATAAACATTTTTCGGCTTCCGGCGTGATCAAACATGCCCTGGAACTCTCCGGTTATAAGAAATTTCTGGATGATGGTACGGCGGAAGGGGAGTCCCGTCTGCAGAATATTTATGAATTGATCTCGGTGGCGGGTAAATATGACCGCCTGGAGGCCGGCGAATCGTTAAGTATTTTTCTGGAAGAAGTATCCCTGATTGCCGACATAGACAAACTTGATGAGCAGGAAAATTCCGTCACGCTGATGACCATCCACTCCGCCAAAGGGCTGGAATTCCCCACAGTCTTTCTGGTCGGACTGGAGGACGGTATCTTTCCGCATTCCCGTTCGCTGATGGAAAGAGACGAGTTGGAGGAGGAGCGCCGCCTGATGTACGTTGCCCTTACCCGCGCCAAGGACAAACTATATCTGCTGAACACCCGCAACCGTATGCTCTACGGTGAATCCCAGTCCAATCCGCCCTCGCAATTTTTAAAGGATATCCCGGAGCACTTGGTGGAGGAGCTCACCGACCAGTCCGCCGAAACCACCTGGGAAAACACGCAGTATTTCAGGAAAAAAGCTTTTACCGGAGGAGGCGGCAACTATGATAGCCACACATCAAGCATCTCTGGCACTGTGTATAAGCCGTTACCCAACGAAGGTATTGCGCCGGAATCCGCCGAAACCGGTTCCAAACTGGTCCGTGAGACCACCGTTTTTTCCGACGAGCCTGTCCTGCAGCAGGGTGACCGCGTAGAGCACGACAGCTTTGGCGAGGGCACCGTGCTGACCGTCAAAGGCGGCGTGGCCACGATTGAATTCGATTCCCTGCGCTATGGCACCAAAAAACTGGCGCTTTCCATAGCACCTTTGCGGAAAATCCCCTGAAGCTTACAATTTATCCGCGCGGGCGGCTCTTTTCTCCCTTTCCACCCTTTCCAGATCGTATTTGTCGTCCTTGACTTTGTAATAGAGTTTGATGCTGCGCTCGGTACCATAGGCCAGGTTGCAGGTCATTTCCGCCTTGGCCGCCTCATCGCCTTTCGCCCGCGCTTTTTGGCAGTTCTCAATGGGATACTGGAAATTAAAACTGGTCGGATGATAATCCACTATCTGCTGGCAGGTTTTACAATAAAAAACCAGACCTTCCGGAATGGGCGTGTTATCAGGCTTCTGGCTGTTGGCGGCTCTTCCCCTGGAATGCCCGCGCGATCTCCCGTTTCTCCTGCTGTAGTTGTTTCTGTTCATTTTTAGGTTTTATAAATCCATTCTGTACATTTGCGGTTTCTTTTCACCCGTTGGTGAGTCTGCAGCTCCCGCGGCAGCCTTGGCGCCGGCCGTCTTTTTCAGCATGGTTTCCAGGGTGGCGCCGGTCTTTGGTGGTCTGGCGGCAACCGTGGAAATAATTTTCTCCTTGCCAAAATTGGCGGAGAAAGCATTTTCTTTGGCTTCCTGGGCGAGCAGTTTACGGCGTTTTTCAGGTGTCAGGGTATCACGGATCATAGTTTTTTTCAGGTTTTCGTATAACCTGGAGCGCTCATAATCGGTCTTTCCCCGCGTATCCCTTTCCGAATAAATCGGGTTTTGCGCCAGAACGGGTACAACGTTGGCTGGTGGAGGTTCCACGACTTTTTCTGCCAGCACCGGTGCGGGGTCGACGGCCGCCATAACAGGAGCGGAGAAAACAGCCGTTTTCCGCAGCTGCAGAGGCGCCGGCTCGGCTTTTGGAGTCTGTTCGATCACTTTCTTTGGCGGTGTAATCACATCTGCCGCTTTTGTTTGTTCCATGACAGGTTCCGGCAATTCGAATTTTTTTCTGAAACTGATATAGCCGCCGACACAAACCATCACCGTGGCCACCAGTGCCGCCATCACACCGATTTCCGATCTCTTACTTAACAGATTCAGTCCAAATTGCGGATGGAAATACACTGAATTAATCACGATCAAAAGATACATGGAGAAAAACCCCATCAGCATCTGTGCCTTGCCCAGAGGGCTTTCCGACCATCTTTTGCTTACCCCGCCCCGCCAGACGGCATAGATCAGGGTGCCCAGATTGAGCAGACAGAGCAGCAGCATGGAAAAGCCAACGAAATAGAGCGGACCGTCCAAAGCGGTATAAACATCGCCGCTGCGAAAAACATCCTTATCGCTGTACCAGCTCAGAAACAGACTGCCCATCAACAAAACGGCACCCAAAAAATTCAATTTCTGGCCCATTGACAACTTTCGCCAAAAATTTTGATGTATATTATTCATTCGTGGACAAATAAGAGTATTTGCATTAGTATTCCATCACCTGAAATTTACAAGAATAATCTTATTTGAACAATATGAAAATTGCCATCGATGTCCGTGAAGCTGACGGGGAGAAGACGGGCAAAGGCTTTTTCGCTTATGGACTGGTCAATCAGCTGCTGCTGGACGACCGTCATAACCAATATATTCTTTATACCGACAAGGATAAGAAAACCTTTCCTGATTATCCTAACGCCGAAATCCGTTACTTTCCGGAGCAGGGCTTTAAATGGCATTGGCGGGTTCTTCAGGACTTGAAAAACGTACGCCCGGGCCTTTACCTGGCGCCCACTAGTTTCATCGTACCGGCCCTGGCCCCGCGCTGGCTGCGCACCATTATCGTGGTCCACGATCTGGTGGCTTTTATGTTTCCCCGGAGCCACGCTAAAAAAGCAGTGCTCATCGAAAGGATGACCCTGCGCCGTGCTCTGAAAAAAGCTCTCAAGGTCTTTGTAGTCTCAGAGAATACCCAGAACGACCTGATCAAAATTTTCCAATATCCCAAATCCCTGATGCTGGAGGTTCCCTGTGCTCCTCATGACCTTTACAAGGAGGAACTGGATCCCAAACAATCCGAAAAAATACGGCAAAAATATCATCTGCCGGAAAAATTCATCCTTGGTGTGGGTACCCTGGAGCCGCGCAAGAATTTCAGTGCCCTGATCAAAGCCTTTGTCATTGTCAAAAGAAAATACCCCGATTACAAGCTGGTGATCGTCGGCAAGCCGGGCTGGAAACATCAGGACATCGAGCGCTCCGTGCGCGAATTCGAGCTGGAAAACGACGTCATTTTCACCGGCTACATGAAAGATGAGGATCTGCATCACACCTATAATCTGGCTGAAGTCTTTGTTTTCCCTTCTCTCTATGAGGGCTTTGGTATACCGCCTCTGGAAGCGATGGCTTCGGGCTGCCCGGTCATTTCTTCCAATGCTGCTTCCTTGCCCGAGGTGGTTGGCGATGCGGCGCTGCTCATCGAGCCGACCAGCTCGCATAAAATTTCCGATGCCATCATTAGCCTGATCGAAAATCCCCAGTTGCGCAATACGCTCCTGGAAAAAGGCTATCATCATGCGCAGAAATTTTCCTGGATTAATTCTGCCCGTCTGGTACTGGACGAGATCGCGGCCATGGAAGAAACCCCGTCGTCACCCGCCGAAAATCAACCGGCCGAAACAAAATCCGCGGAAGAACAGCCCCTGCCGCCATCTAAGAAAACGGCAGAAAATTGATAATCCACTGCAGCACCGGGCCTGGGAAATCCCCCAGGCCGTTTTGCGAGAAGAAAATCAGCATCTGACCGACAAAACCGGCGGCAATCGGCACGGTCAGATTGTCATCGAGTTTGCCTGTCCAAAGCTCCACCAGGGAGGCCGTCAGGGCCATCGGCAAAAAGATCTGCCACTCACCGGGAATAATCAGGCAACCGATCAGCAGATTGGTTAAAAGTCCAGCCAGAAATCCCTCCAGGGTCTTCTTTTTAGCGATTCTGGTGCGGCCGAACTTGATGCCGATCAGCGCTGCCATCATATCGCCGAAAACCGTGTAAAGCAGTGCAATGATCGCCACCGGATAGTCGAAGGCGGCAAAGCAGATAATGGTGGAGGAAACGAAAAAGATATTGCTGGCTATATTGTCTTTTTCATGCCGGCGCAGAATATCGATCACCAGTGGCAACTTTAGTTTGTATTCCAGCCTGATGTATTCAATTTCCAGCAGAATGATCAGCAGTGCGGTTAAAAGCAGTATGCCAAACTTGACTCCGTATAAAGTTGCCACGATGGTATAGGCCAGCAGCGCCGGCAGTTCCAGCAAATGTATGAATTTGCGCAGCAATTCCTTTTTCAGAGCCTTGTTTTGTTCCTCCGCTTTCATTATTCGGTGACTTTAAACATTTTTCCTTCACTTCGTCCAAACACTTCGGGGAAGTAGGTTTCCTGGGCCAGTGCCGGCAGGTCGGCAAAATTGCCTACGGAGGTGGCACGGACATAATAATCTATTTCATAGACGCCCTTGGGCAGATAATCGGCAAAATACATCATACGGTCATCCCTGACCTCGGAATGATTGAAATACCAGTCACTGTTGTTACAGCCTTCGGTACAACCGCTGTCCGGATTATTATTGGCCGAATTATCCTGCAGATTCTGCTCGGAAGTCTTCAGGTTGAAGTCGATGCCTTCCAGTCCGGCCGGCAGAAAATCTTCAATCATCACGTAATGCCGGTCTTCTGGAACCAGCACGGTCAGTCGAGCATGCAGATTTTGCCCTACCTGCACCGAATTGACCGGGTTCTGCATCTTTTCGTCATCGGCATTGAAGTATTCCTGCACCACGTCCAGTCCTTCATTCTCCGCTTTCAAATCCTTAAGCGGCAGATAATATTTCAGATTCATATCGAAGTACATGCGGCCGTCACCGACTTTCTGGGCTGCCACTTCATTGTCCAGATTGTTTGGCAGCAGATCCATTAGCGGTATATTCAGCTCCTTCACTTCAAAGACATTTTTGCCGGTAAAGTTGGCATCCAGCACATTTTTGCCGTTTATATCCACCAGCGCCTGGTAGGCGGGTGACAATTCATTACTCTTTTCCAGATACTCCAGAATGGCCAAAAGACTCACGGCGGTTTCCTGTGTGGTGGAAAAATGTCCGTCTTTTCTCTCGCGCAGCAGGCCCTCCAGAATCTTTGGGATCAGCGGATTATTGGGATCGATCCGGTTCAAGGCTTTCATCACCACGGCCGTCGTGCGGGTATTGGTGTCGAAAAGACTGTAATTCAAAGTGGCCTCTTCATAGGAAACGCCGCGCGGAGTCTGCTTGGCGGCATTTTCCAGATCTTTCTTCAGCGCGGCGATTTTTTCGGCCACGGCTTTTTCCGAAGCTTTGTCCTTGGATAAATCCTGCAGAGCCATCAATAGATTGGCCTTGGAAATCAGCCTCAACTTGTCCTTCTGACCGTAAAGATTGTTGACCAGCCCCAGGTCGCCCTGGCCGGCTTCTACCAGGACAAAAAGCAGATAGGCCCTGGTATTCAGACGGTAGTCCTCGTCTTCATTGGGATCGGGTTTTTGGGAAAGATAGTTTTTCAGATATTGCAGGGACTGGTTATAAACGTTCTTGTCGATCTGATAGCCGGCACGCTCGGCTTCAAACATGGTGTCAGCCACGTAAGCGGTCAGATAGGCGCTGGTACGCGAATTGAGCCAGATGCCGAAACCGCCGTCGGCCTGTTGATTCTTGTAAAGTTCCTGCAAACCGGTTTGCACGTTGGTATCGATATCTTTGGCAGTTACGCCTTCGATTTGGAATTTTCCGGTATTGATCAGTCTCTTGGCGGCCACGTTGGGCAGTATGGCGGAAGCCAGTTGTTCGGTGCAGCCATAGGGGAAAGAGACCAGATATTGCAGACCCTGATTGATCGTTCCCGCCAGTGTGGCCGCCACCGAAATCTGCAGTGAGCCCTCATTCACATTCAGGCCGCTGGGTAGCCATACCTGTTCTATTTCTTTATTCAAATCATTGATCACTTTGCCCATCGCCACGACTTCAGGCATGCTGCTCTCCTTCACGGGCAAGGTTTGTTCGATGCTGTCTCCGCGCTGACCGCCATTGGCCACCGCCGTAAAGGAGATCTTGGCCTGATCCACACTCTGTACGTTCACCAGCCAATCCAGTTTCTGCGAACCCTGCGCAGCCACCATGGTATCTCGGTCCGCACCATCCAGCAGCTGCAGGCCCTGCGCCTCCAGAGTTACTTTCATGTTCTGGTCTGTGTCAGTGGAATTCTGGATTATCGCCGATACTTTCATCTGGTCGCCCCTGGTCATGAATCTGGGCAGCACCGGCCTGACCAAAACATCCTTGGTAACCAGAAAAGAATATTTATTGCTGCCGACCAGTGTTCTGGCGGCGCCGGTATCATCACTGATGCCGATCGCCAGCACCTGCCAGGTGGTCAAATTGTCGGGTACAGTAAATTCCACGCTGCCGTCGCCGCTGGCGTTGGTTTTGACCACCGCCTGAAAATAAGCTGTGTCCTTGAAGGTCCCGCGTTTGGCCAATTCACCGCCACCGCCGCCCTTCATGCCGGCCTCCACCTGGACATTGACTCTGGAAATAGCTTTGGTCAATGTTTCTGCCAGGTTCACGCCCAGCAGTCTCTGGCGATAGAAAACGTTCAGTAAATCTGCCGTTACACTTTCAGTCAGGCTAAGCACGCTTTCATCAACTACGGAAAGTGAAAGTTCCGCCGGCAAGGCCTTCCCGTCATTATCTGTGGTTTTCACGTTCAGTTTCACCGTCTCGCCGGGGGCGTAATGCTGCTTGTCACTCTTGATATCGATATTCAGTCTCTTGCCCGCTGTGTTTACCTGCAAAGTGGCATAACCCACCTTGAAGGCGGCTATGTCCTTTTCGCTGGCCGCACCGTTCTGTGGCGCCACCAGACCGGCATCATAGGCATCGCCTTTCATCAGCACCACGGAGACGAAAACATTGGGCAAAAACTTATCGGTGATCGGTACCTCGATAGTCTGGGAATTGGAATCCAGTTTTATCACCCTCTGATCCATCACTTTGTCTTTTTCATAGGTCACCAGGGCATAGACCCCCTTGTAAGGGGATTTTACCAGCACTTTGGCTGTATCGCCGACTTTGTATTCCATCTTGTCGGTAACCAGTTCGATCTTGTCATTGTTTTCACTGCCCCAGTTGATAAATGCTCCTGAGCTGACATAGACCGAAGTGGAACTTAGCACTACGTTATTCTGGTCATCCTTAGACACAGCCTCCACCTTATAGTCGCCGCCCTTGGTCAGATTGAATTCCACCGTTCCCAGCGCATTGTCACCGGTGGTGACCGTCTTTTTCTCCAATAATTTATCGTCATAGCTGTTCTCGAAATAGTAATCACCGTCGACATTCTTGCGTTTGACCGTATTCCAGATTCTTTCATAGAGGTTCACATCCACATTTTTGCCCGGCAGAACCTGGCCGTCGGTGTTAACCGTTACTACGTCAAATTTGGCCGGCTGATCGGTGCTTGCAATATAATCCTGGCTTCTGATGCCGATATAGAAAGACCCCTTATGTACCGGGAAACTGGCGCGGTTGGAAACACTCTGATTGTTGGCATCCGTTACCGTGGCCTCCAGTGTGTAAATCTGGCTGATTTTCTTGTCGGTGATATTCAGCGGCAGGGTGATTAGCGCCACACCCTGGTCATCGGTTTTGGCCTGCCCCTGGCTGACAATTTCATTATTGGCCTGGCAGCCCCAGTAACAGAACAGCCCCTCATCGGCAAAACTGAACCAGCTCCCCGCCAATTTGGCGGCGACATCTTCCGGCAGGATAAAGTAGTAGTCCTCGGCTTTCAGAGTCCATTTCACGTCAGCGTTTTTCAGCGGTGCGCCAAAGAAATAACCGGCTTCCACCCGCACATTGGCGCTTTGACCGTTGACATAGTCTTTCTTGTCCGTGGTCACATCCAGCTTATATTCCGGTTTACGGTATTCATAAACTTGGAAATTGGTATAAAATTCAGTCATCCAGTTGGGTCCCTTCGCATCGATCAGCTGGGTATTCAGAGAGAAATCCCCGGTGGGGATATTAGTGCCCAGTGTCATTTTGCCGTTAAAAGTGCCGTTATTGCTGATCGGCAATTCCTGGTTATAGATCTCGTTGCCCTGCGAGTCGTTGATCGTCACGCGCACTTTCTTCAGATCGGGCAATTTAAATTTGTATTCCTGTTCTTGTCTGACTATGCCCTTGAAATAGACATCCTGTCCGGGCCGGTAAATCGGTCGGTCGGTGTATTGATATTCATAATATTGCGGTGAGACCGGCTCCGTGTTGATATTGAAATTCCAGGCGGCGATGCCTTCACTCCAGGTGGTATGCACAAAAGTGGTGTCGCTGTCGCGGTTGCCGAACACCAGGAAATCCCGGTAATAATCATCATTTGTTGTTGGCGGTAGCTTGATTTTCACCAGACCGCTGACATCGGTTTCACCGCTGCCTACCTCGGTTTTACCGCCGTTCATCACGGTGATTTTTTCACCCTGTACCGGTTTGCCGTCCTTTAAATCGGTGGCCCAGACCAGCATCTCACTGGCATTGGTCTTGATCGCCAGCGAGGAACGGGTCACCACCAGCAGGGTCATCTCTTTTTTCATAACCTCATGGCAGCCCGGATTCTTGGTTTGCCACTCGTACTGGCAGTCTGTGGTCATCACTTTGGGATTGCTTACCTCCAGATAATAGAAGCCGCTGGCCAGTTTGGCTCCGGTCAATTGGTCCAGATTCAAAAGAGTATGTCCGCTTTGGTTGAAGGCCAGTTTGATGGGCAATTTACCGTCAAAATCAAAGTCTTTCAGGTTGTCGATCCCGCCGCTCTGATAATCTATATAGCCGCTGGAATAGAAGGCGGAGAATTCCTCGGGCTTCAGTTTTTTCAGCTTCACGTCGGCATAATCAATATTGGCGGATTTTACATAGAATTTGTCGTCCTGATAATTGTCCACCACGCTCACATCCGTGCCTTTTTCCAGGCTAAGGGCCGGGGACAAAGGCGGCGTCTTGAATTTGAACTCGGCTTTCTGGTCATAAACATTGCCGAAAATATCTTTGACGCCGCCGTCTATGACGATCTGATAATCGGTTGAAGGAGCATAATTATAGCCGATATGCAGGCCGGTATCATTGTATATATTGACATCAGGTTTAACCGGCTCGCCCTTGTCGTCCTTGGCCACCGGCGTGATCGTGATCTTGCCTCGGAAACTGCGCAGATCCAGGGGATTGCTGTAATTGAAAAGAGGGGACACCGCATCCTGAGACAGGTCGGCATTGTCATTGAACGCGGAAATAAATTTCAGGTCACCCAGCGTGGTGAAGGTGAAATTTTTATCCTCCTTGGTGGTCAAAGGTCCCTCAAAGCCCTTCAGGCCGGCACGCACCTGCAGTGTATAGTTGGTATCGGCCTTCAGCGGCTGCATTGCGGCAACCACAACCCTTGTTTCCAGATCTTCGGTTTTCGGAGTTTCTGTTTTGACCTCTTCGGTTTTGGGTACCGCAGAATTGTCCACCTTAATTTCCTCATATTGGCTCATTTCCGTGAGTTCTACAGCGCGTTGCTGATCCCTCTTCCAGTCATCCAGGTTGTAATAGCGCAGCTGTATGGCTTCTTCCACATTCTTGTTATTTTCCGTGCGGTTCAGCTTGATCATCTGGCCGGCGCTGTCCAGATCTACTTTCTGATTGAAATTCAAAACGAAATGACTATGCGTGGACACCTGCGAAGAATTTTGCGTATCCGTGGTGGTAAAACCACCCACATCAGGTCTGATTGTTTCAAAACTGCTGGTGAATTCCTCCTCGGTGTAGCCGCCGTCCAGCACCTCGGTGCCCTTGGGAATAGTTACTTTATAGGTTGTGGCCAGTGCCAAATTGTCAGGGATGAATTGTATGGCCGAGGTGCCCAGCCATTTGAAACGGCCGTTGACCTGGGGTTCGATCTTAATAGCGGGGAAATTTTCCCTGCCTGCCTCCAGGGTGGTCAGTCCGGTCAGGGGGCGGTCAAACATTATATTGATCTTGGTATCCGCGGTAATTTCGGTCGAGCCGTCATTGGGGGTCATCAAAAGCACTTTGGGCGGGGCGACCACCTTATAAAATTCACTGTATTCTCCGGAAAGGGGTTTTTGCAGCAGACTGACGGCCCCCTTGCCGATGGTGACCTTAAAGGTATCGCCGATCTTCATGGGCTGATCGGGTCTGTAAATCATGGTATTGCCTTGCCAGCTGAACGTCCCCGCCATGGCCGGCTCTACCTGAAAAGCCTTTTCCACCGAGGCGTTGTTCATCAGCTGGTCAAAAGTGATTTTTAGCGGTGCATTGACGGAAATTTCACGGGTTCCCCCTTTTAAAACATAGCCTTGGACAGTGGGAGCCGGAATCATCGGGTATGCCACAATGCCCGCCAGCACGAATATCACCAGAGTCGCCAGAGCCATTGCCCAGCCGCGGATGCGGGAATCCGACCATAAACTGAAATGTTTCCCCAGCCTCTCATTTTTTGATGTATGCATGGCGTTGTGTTTTTCAAGTAATTGATTTTTCAAACTTTTCTCAAAGTTAACCTCGGCCTTTGGCGGACCGTTCTTTTCGATGGCCTCCACCAGCTCCTCCCACTGCGGTGTTTTCTGGCTGGCGGACAGTTTCCTTTCTAGCTCCCTAATTTTCTTGCGCGGTCGAAACATTGGCTAAAACAGGTTATTTAAATCAGGTTTTATTTTCTTGAGGACGCGGAACAGAATAATGCCCACATTGCTCTCGGTCAGATTCAATACCAGGGCGATTTCCCGGTTGGTTAGTCCGCTGAAGAATTTCATCTGCAGAATGGATAATTCCCTTTCCGGCAATTTTTTCATGACCGTCCGGACATTTTCCTTCAATTCATTCTCTTTGGCCTGGAAGGCCGGCTGGAAATCTTTTTTCTCATCCTTGATCTCTACGCCCTCCTCCAAAGGCAGATTTTCCTTGCCGTGGTTCTTGGCATAGTGGTCAAAAATCACATTGCGTACCACGGTGAACAGCCAGGCACCAAAGGGCAGTCCCCGGTCCTGGTATTTGGGCAGATTGTCCAGGATTTTCATAAACACATCGCTGACAATGTCCTCCGCCGCCGATCTCTCGCCGACTTTGCACATCACAAAGGCAAAAACCCGGGGAAAATAAAAGTCATACAGCTGGCCGAAGGCCTCGCCGTCCGTCTTTGCGCGTTCCACGATTTGCGGATCAAAATCTTTTTTTTGTTCCAAGGACGGTCTCACAAATTCCCTAAATTTATATGCCATTTGCTAGCCAAAGACAAGTAAGTTCGGTTTCCTCCTTTCATCAGCTGGCGACTATCTATGGGAACTGGCCGTTATTAAAAAGTATTACACTATTTCCAGAACCCCTTGCCTTTATTGAGGTCCAAACCCGATTCCGCAGCCAATTCCTGATACAAAATTTTTTCTTTTTTGGAAAGTTTACCGGGAATCACAACCTGGATTTTTACAAAATGGTCGCCCTTTTCTTCATTGTGCAGTTTCTGCACGCCATATCCTTTCAGCCTGAATATTTTACCCGGCTGGGTACCCGCCGGAATTTTCACCGTCACTTCGCCCTGCAGTGTTTTTACCTTGATCTCGCCGCCCAATACGGCCATCAAAAGATTGATTTCGGTGTTGCTGTGTATGTCAAAATTATTTCTGATCCATTCCTTGTGCGGCGCCACCCGTATGTGCACATAAAGATCGCCGGTCGGCCCGCCGTTTAAACCGGCTTCGCCCTTGCCCGAAAGCCTCACCACCGAATCATTGTCCACGCCTGCCGGTATCTTCACCTTGATGGTTTCCGTGCTGTTTTCCCCGCTCTTTTTCGGCCTGGTAATCACCAGCTCTTTCTCGCAGCCAAAAGCGGCTTCCTCGAAATCCACGCGCAACTCGAATTCCAGGTTACGGCCTTTGCGCGGCCCGTTGCTGCGTCCGCCAAACCCGGTAAAAAAGGCCTCAAAAATATCGGCAAAGCCCTGCCCGTCAAAGTTGCTCTGATAGCCACTGAAATCGAAGCCGCCAAAGCCCCCGCCGTAAGTCCCGCCGCCGCCCGGCGCGCCGGAAAAATTGGTGCCGGATTCGCCGAATTGATCATACATGGCCTTTTTCTGCGGATCGCTTAAAGTCTCGTAGGCTTTATTGATTTCCTTGAATTTTTCCTCGGCTGTTTTGTCGCCCTTGTGTTTGTCGGGATGCCATTCCATCGCCAGCCGGCGGTAGGCTTTTTTGATTTCCGCTTCATCGGCACCCTTTTTAACGCCCAAAAGCTCATAATAATCTTTTGCCATAGCGCAAACAGAAAATGGATTTGGTTTTGTGTGTATGGTATCAAACCAGGCTTCACGGTTCGATGTGTCCTGGCACTGACTTTAGCAGATTGCTAAATTATCTCAAGAAAATAAAAATATTCTTGAAATAAATCCATTTCTATAGCAATATCAGCGGGCAGGCCAACATCGCTTTCCAAGCTACGTTGGCAAACGGGCAACCTTAGCTCAGTTGGTAGAGCGTCTCGTTGACGTCGAGAAGGTCAGAGGTTCGAATCCTCTAGGTTGCACCAAAGACAAAATCACATAGCTTGATTTTGTCCAATATATCTCCCATACAATTCCTCGTTTCTCCGCGGTCCCATCGTCTAGCGGTTAGGACGTCGCCTTCTCAAGGCGAAAACCGGGGTTCGATTCCCCGTAGGACTACCATTTTTAGTCATACTCTTATCCCGACGGCGGTTCTGCATCACTCTGTAACAGTTGACCCGGGTACGCTACTTGCAAATTTCAGCAAAAATGCTATTAATAAACACCGTATTTCACACTGCCCTTTGGGTAATTGTGTTTAAATAGCGTTAACCACATCAGTAGAGTGAATCTTGCCTGCAAGTTGCCAATAACGGCACAGTTTGCCGGCAGAAAACACTTTGCTTTTTGAAATTTCGTTCCCGAAAGGGAGAAGGGATTCTGGCCATGCCTATCAAATTGGTTGTGCGGCCGGATGTCCCTGAGTGGGAGCCGGCTAAATTTATCGAAATAACGCCCCGTTTCAGCATCGCGCTGGACGGCATCGTCGCGGGCGGTCACTGGTACGATGAGACCACCCGCCACGCCAACTTCAACCACCATGGCTGCCCCGGCGGCCTGGCAGTCAGAGCAACCTGCGAGCAGGTCTATCTGGCCATCGTCCAGGGGTTCTTTGCCGCCTTCAATAACGGTACAGCGGTTGAGCTTAACATCTACGTCAACGATTGCGACGAAGATGTTTGTCTCTCGGTCTTTTTGCTCAGAAATCGAAAGATGGTGGGTAAGGAGGCCAATGGTCGTTTGCGTCGCATAGTCGAGACGGAGGGGAAAGTCGACGCCACTGGAGGTACCTACCGACTCCCGACCACCCAGCCCATCTGGAAAGAATTGGCCTGGATTTTCGAGCCCTACCGCAGTTTCCGCTTTAGCGGACAAATTTTCCACCGGGACCCCGCTGCCTATGAGTCGGTGATTGATCAGGTGGGAGAGCGGATTCTGGCCAACATGAACCGCAAGGGTGAGGTCATAGAACTGGACAAAAAGAAACTGGCCTACCGCAGGATTGGCGGAGGACCAGGCTGGACCATGATCGTCGAAGAAGGAGAGTATGGACGTCGTGGGGCTATCGACGACGGTATTGAAGCTTTTGTTTCCGTACAGAAGCGTCCGGACGGTCGTTTCGTTCACACCATCGGTCGGATCAGCGAGTGGATTCCCTTCGACGTCTCCGGATTGTTGAATTACCTGAATCAGGTTGAGCGGCTCAGTACCAGCGACGATCGCTGGGGCGGCTCAGACAATATCGGCGGTCCACCGAAGCTGTCCGGCAGTAAACTCACTCCCGAGGAGATGGAGTATCACACCAACGAATTTATAGCGAAAAGCAACAGATGACGGCGTGGCATCCTGTACAAACAGGATACCGCGCCGTTTCGCCATTCCCAACTTCCCTTTGCCAATACCGATAAACCGACCTATAATTGTCCCTGAAAAAACAAAAAACCGAACATGGATTTAAAGCTCTCCTGGGATCTGTTTATCATCGTTTTCTTTGCCATCGTCACGGCATACAGTTTTATTATTGGCCGCAAGGACACGCTGAAAATCATCATTGCAACCTACGTTGCCACCATCACTGCCGACGGGCTCGGCAACCTCTTCAAAAGCTTTGTCGCCCAAACTGCCTTCTTCGCCAAACTGATGAAATTCATCGGTTTCGGTGACAATGTCGGGCAGTTTATCTCCATCACCAAAGTTCTTTTACTGATTGCCATCATAGTTTTGCTGACTATTTTCGGCGATTATGAAGTGGCGGATCCGCCGGACAAAAATGTCTTTTTCAATCTGATCACCTTGACCGTGCTGTCACTTTTAAGCGGCGGGCTGATACTCAGCACCATTATTGTTTTTGCCAACGGCGGCAGCCTGATCGACAGCACCGCTCTCATTTCCGATTCCTTCCAGGCCGTCTATGACGAATCGCGTTTTGTGAAAGGATTGCTGGATTGGCATGATATCTGGTTTGCCCTGCCGGGCCTGGCTTTTGTGCTGATCAGTATTTTCCAGCGCAACAAGCCGCAGTAAAATTTTCTTGATTTCAGCGGATATCTCTAATAGAATTGCCCCGCGTTCTTTTAGTAGCCAATCAATACGCACGGGTCATTAGCTCAGTTGGTAGAGCGGCTCCCTTTTAAGGAGAAGGTCGCCGGTTCGAGACCGGCATGACCCACCATTTATTTCAGAAAAGGCCGGAAGATGCTATAATTACTAAACAGTAATTCATTAGCATCCTGGTGCTGGATTCAAGCTATAATGCCGAAAAATATCTGCAGGATTTTTCCTCCCAATATGAAGGCAATAAAAAAGGCGACAGCTACACCATAAATTACAACGGGCCGGTTTAAATTAAAATAAATTTGCAAAGCTCTCACTGAAATTCACCACATCGTCAAGAGGCTTTTTTGCCCTTCTCTTGATTATACAAAATGATTAATTAATATGGAGGCGCAGCTTGCCGCTGATAAAAATTAATTAGTCCTTTTAACTAGTCAAACCTTATGGCTGAAACCTTGTACACTATCCAGGAAGCCGCCGAGGCAGCCGGAAAATCCGTCCAGACAATCCGCCGCGCACTGAAATCCAAGAAACTCATCGCCAAGAAGCAGAAAACGCCGCAGGGTTTTAACTATCTGATTGGTGAGGAGGCGCTGGTTGCTTTCTATAAAGTCGAAAGACCTCACGGTGCGCTCAAAACAAAAGCAGCGGCAACGGAGCAGACCTCCATTACCACCGAGTATGCCTCGCAGGAAGAAGTGACTGAACAGAAAAGAATTTTGGGGCGATTGGTGGAGGAGAACCGCAAGGACAAGGACACCTTTATGAGATTCGTAAAAGTTTTCCAGGAGAGATTCACCGCGCTGGAGAGCCAGGTTAAACTTCTGGAAGAGCCCGGCAAAAAGAAAAAATGGTTCCAGTTCTGGAAAAAATAGCAGGTAATCCTGCCCTAAAATAATGTCCAAGAAAAATAAAAGACCATGGTATCACTGGCTGCTGATTTTTCTGGGCGGATTCTTGCTCGTCGGGCTGTCTTTTTATATTTATATAGCCTGGTTATTGCCCTTGCCGGAATCCCTTTTCCTGCGGCCGCGGGCTATTTCCACCAAGCTGTATGACCGCAACGGGCAACTGCTTTACGAAGTTTTAAGTCCGGGCGAAGGGCGTAAGACTTATCTGAAATTGTCGGAGATGCCGGAGCTTTTTAAGGATGCCGTCATTGCCAGTGAGGACAGTGACTTCTATAATCACCCCGGAGTGGATGCCGGAGCCATCGCCAGGGCTATATTTTATAATTTTCTGGAGCAGAAAGTGTCCAGCGGAGCCAGCACCATCACCCAGCAGCTGGTCAGAAACCTGCTCGGCACCAATCGCGAACGCACTCTGCCGGAGAAACTGCTGGAAACCATTTATGCCATTAGAATCAGCAATGCCTACAGCAAAGACCAGGTCCTGGAGGAATATCTGAATACGGTTTATTTCGGCAACCTTTCCTATGGTGTGGCCGAAGCGGCCCGCAATTATTTTGGAAAAAATCTGGCCGATCTGGATTTGGCGGAAATCTCCCTGCTGGCTGGTCTGCCCAAGGCCCCCTCCACATACAATCCGCTGGTAAATCCCGAAAAAGCCCGGGAAAGGCAGCAGTACGTATTGCGCCGGCTGGTGGAAAAAGGCTATATCACGGAGGAGCAGGCCGATGAGGCGGCGGCGCGCACGCTTCATTTTGCCAGCGGGAAAACGGCTATCGCGGCGCCGCATTTTGTCCATCACGTTCTGGCCGAACTGGAAGATCAATACGGTCAGGATTTTATATACGGCGGACTGGACATCAAAACCACGCTCGATTTGAATCTCCAGAAGAAGGCCGAACAGATCGTCGGCCGGCAATTGGACAAGTTGCAGCAGAAAAACGTCACCAATGCCGCCGTCCTCGCCGCCACCGTGCCGGATGGCCAGATACTGGTCTGGCTGGGCAGCCGTGATTATTTCAACGATCAGATTGACGGGCAGGTGGACATTTTGGGCGCCGCCCGCCAGCCGGGTTCCGCGCTCAAACCTTTCCTTTATTTATTGGCTCTGGAAAGGGGCGATACCCTGGCCACTATTATTGAGGATTTGCCGATCAAAGTGCAGACGGCGGGCGGCGTTTATGCTCCGCTCAACTATGACCTGGATTTTCACGGTCCGGTGCGCCTGCGCGAGGCGCTGGCTAATTCTTTCAATGTCCCTGCCGTCAGGACGCAGGAAAAACTGGGTACGTCGGAATTTCTCGATTTTCTGCGGCGTTTGGGACTGGATACACTTAACCAGCCTCCCGATTATTATGGTCTGGCCCTGACTCTGGGCGGGGGAGAAGTCAGGATGATCGATCTGGCCAACGCCTATTTTCTTTTGGCCAATGGCGGCCGTCAGAAGCCTTTTAACGATATCCTGGAAATCAGCGATGCCAATAATAACACTATATATAAATGGCAGCCGGCTAGCGGAAAGCCCCTTCTGGGACAGTATGGGGAGCAGAACTCCTGGCTGATCACCGATACCCTGGCCGATCCCAATGCCCGGTTGAAAAGTTTTGGCGAGGGCAATGTTCTGGAACTGTCCATTCCGGCTGCCGCCAAAACCGGCACCACCCGCAATTTTCGCGACAACTGGACTTTCGGCTTTACACCGCGGCTTTTGACCGCTGTCTGGGTAGGCAATTCCGATGCCAGCCCGATGCAAAATATTTCGGGCATCGATGGGGCCGGGCCGATCTGGCACGACCTGATGACCTACTATATCGAGCAGAACGCCGACCGGCCCGGCCAGACCGCCGCCTCTTTTCACCAGCCGCCTGGCCTGATCCAAAAACCGGTTTGTGCCGTTTCCGGCCTTGTTCCCGGGGATAACTGCCAGGAAATATTAAACGAATGGTTTGTGGTCGGTACGGAGCCGCGTCAGCTGGATTACTATTGGCAGAAATTTATTTGCCAGTCGGACGTTAATGCGTCTGCCTCCTCCCCGTCCCCATCAGCCCAAAACGCCGCTACCCGCTTTTACATCAACTACCCCTTCGTTTTTAAAAGTTGGGCTGAGCAAAGAGGTTTATTGCCCCCCGCCAACTGCAAAATAGCGTCCCTGGAAAATCAACCGGCTGACCAAAAAGCCGTCGACCCCTTGCAAATCACTTCGCCGCTGCCGGGAGATTCCTTTCAGATCAACAATAACCTGCCTTTGACCAGTCAGAAAATCCCCCTCAAAATTCTTGTCTACCCGGCCGCCTTGCCCGGCCTGTCCACGGCGCCTAGCCAGATTCGGCTGTCGATTGACGGCAAAATCCTGAAAACGCAGGATTTAAGCGGCACCGGCGAGCCTCTGGCCATCTCGGAATTTTGGTTAGCCGAACGGGGTACACACACACTCCAGATCCAAATCACAGCTTCAGAAAGCCAAAAATTAGTCGAAAAAGCTGTCCAATTCCAGGTGGAATGATCTCCTGTTATCATTAGCAGCATAACAATATCCCATCCTGTCATTACAATTACTGAAACGATTAGTCGGCTCCAAAGTTAGTATAAGTGCTTGCCAACGGGCAAAAACAAAAAAAGGTTGAAAACTGGCTTAATTGACATAAAAAGACCTCTTTGATAAAAAGTTTTAGTCGGCCCTAAAAGACAGTGCTTAAGTAGTGCGTTCCAAACGTCAGGTTAAGTATAGCTTGGATTGTAAATTGGAAAATACTCTCAAGCCCTCCGTACAGCCAAAAACGAAAGCAACTGGTTCATTGAAAACAAGCGGGTAGTCAAACGTATCCGGGCGTTCCGTCAAAGGCCGCGCAAGCGGCCGGGGATATAGCGTAAGGCAAGATGTTTGACTACAGCAAGAGCATCGTTGGGTTTCCACCCGGGAACAAACTTAAGTGATGGCTTTGCCCGAGTTATCCGATTCAAGGACCCGTCCAAAAGGTCCGGTGATTGCCGCAAGGCGGTCCGATCAGACACTCCTCAAAAAATTCTCTCTTAAATGGCGTTTATTCGCCCAACTCTAAAGTTTAAATTTAAACTTTTGGATCGCTTTTACTCAAGGTAAAAAGGCGATCAACCACAATGTGTACGCCGAATTTAGGTTTTGTGTACATCTATGTTTATTTATCTATCTATTTATTCTAATTATGGATTTATCCACAACATTTGCGTCTATACGCAAACAAGTTGCTGGTCTTAGCTTAGTAGCTATCGTTGTCGGCCTTTTCGCCGCCGGCGTTGCTGCAGCAGCTACAACTGGGAATGTATTCTCAGATGTTCCAGCCGATGCGTGGTATGCCAATTATGTTAATGAATTGGCTACTGCGGGAGTAATCGACTCCACAAAAGATATGTACAGACCAGGTGATCTGGTCAACAGAGCTGAAATGGCCAAGTTCGCCTTCATGGTTTCCGGTTTACCACTGGAGACTGCTTCAGCTGCTCCTTATAAGGATGTCCCCATGGGTCAATGGTATACGGATTACATCTATACCCTGACCAAGAATGCCATTGTCAGTGGCGACAAGGTAAACGGTGTCCCCACCGGTACCTTCAGACCGGACGCCTCTCTCAACAGAGCTGAGGCCGCCAAGATGCTGGTCAATGCCGCCCAGATGGCCGAAGATGTCTCCGGTGCTCCTCACTTCCCGGATGTCGCTTCCGCCGACTGGTTCTACAACTTTGTAGAAACAGCCTTCAACAACGGCGTTGTCAGCGGTTATCCGGATGGCATGTATCGCCCTGCTAACAACATTAACAGAGCCGAAGTTGCCAAGATGGTTTACCTGAGCATGCACCCGGTTGTCGCCGGATTCACTCTGGATTCCGCCGCTGCCGCTTCTGCCACCAAGGTAGAACTCATCTTCTCGATGAATGTTGACTCCACTCTTGCTGCCGACAAAGCCAACTATTCCATCGCCGATTCCACTGGTACGGTTCTGGCAGTTTCCGCCGCCGAAGTAACGGCTGCCGACACTGTTGTCCTGACCACCAGTACACAAACTGCAGGCAAGGTTTACTATGTAACTCCAAAGAATGTTAAATCCGAGGGCGGTGATGCTCTCGCCAACACGAATTCCGTGTCCTTCCTGGGTTACGGCGCCGATGTTACCGGTGGTGCTTTGAAAGTATCACTCTCCACCGAGACCCCGGTTGCTGGTTCCATACCACAGGGAGCTACTGGCGTAGTATTCACCTGCTGGGATTTCACAGGAGGTTCAACGGCTTCCGTTGTTAAATCTCTGACTGTTCACAGAGTAGGCCCCGGTTCAGAATCAGCTTTCGACAATGTATATCTGTACAATGGCGACAATCGTCTGACCACCGGCCGCTCCATCAGCAACGAGACCCAGACTGTCGAATTCTCCAACATCAACCAATCGGTTGCTGCCGGACAAAACGTCAAACTCTGTCTGGTCGCTGACCTGAGCACTTCATCCAGCGGCGGCGTTCATGCTTTCGAAATCGCTTCTGCAGATGCAGTTTCCAGCAATTCTTCCAGCCTGACCGGTTCCTTCCCGCTGCGCGGCGCTGATCAATTGATCACTTCCGCCACTGTCGGAACCACCACCGTTTCCAAGAATGGCTCTCTTGACGAGGTCACCATTGGTACGACAGGTGCCAGAATTGCCCAGTTCGAAATCAAGGCTGGTTCTTCCGAGGATCAGCAGCTGGAGAGAATCGCCCTCTACATCAGAGGCCGCGTCACTTCCTCCAACATCGCCAACCTGAAACTTTACGTTACAGGTGACACCGATCCGCTGGCCACAGTTGCCAACGTCGGTGACAAGGATCTGGCCACTCTGGTTTTGAGCAAGCCTTACAAGATTGGCAGAGGCCAATCCAAGATTTTCTACGTAACCGCTGATATCACCTCCGCCAGAAACGGCGACGACGTCAAGGTTTACCTTGATGCCTCCACCGACCTTCTGGTCACAGGTGTGACCTACGGTTATGGTACCCGTGTTGCCATTACTGGCGCACTCGGTTCCGGTTATGATGGTACCGAAGGCCCGGATGGCGTCATCGGTTCCGGTGATGACAACTATTCCTATGTCCTCTTAAGAGGAGCCAAATTCCAAATTGGCTTCAACGGTCCTTCTGCCGCCGACATTCCGGTAAATCAGCAGCAGGCCCAATGTATGGATATGACCATCACCAACTCCGCCGGTCTTGATGTAACCATCAAAGACTGGGTGGTACAATTAGACACCTCAGCCGGTGTCAGTGCAGCCAGCCATTTGATTGATACTTCTGTCACTCCCAACGTGGCCAACTACACACTGATCAAACTGGCCAAGCTCAATGATGACGGTACTGTTGCCGGCACACTGCTCGGTTCCAATGAACTGAGTCTCACCGGTCCTGACAATTCACAGCCCGTTACCCTGAAGGGCACGGCCACTATCGCCAGCGGCGAATCTGTAAAGGCCGCTGTCGTCTTCGACGTTGCCAATAACGCAGTCTTAAGTGGCGACACCATCAAGTGTTCGCTGCTGCCCGTTACCGGCACCGATATGGTCAAGGACTCCAACAACGATGACCTGGGCGCCGCTAATATCACTCCTTCTTCGACCATTGCCGGCAACACCATGTCTGTTGTTTCTTCAGCCCTGGCCTTCACCAAGAACAGCTCACCTGCCGACGGCACCAAGTATGCCAAGGGCACAAGCCTGGCTACTCTGTATGCCTTCCAGGCCAAAGCTGGTTCTTCGCTTGATACAACCATCAAGTCCTTAGCCTTCAAGGGCGACCACACCTTTACTCAAGCCACCGTTAACGCCACAGTTGGTGGAGGTATTGTAACTGGTTTTGCAGGCCTTGTTGGCGGCGCAGGTTATTATACTGCCCCCGCTGTAACAGTCATAGGTACAGGATGTTCCACAGTCCCGACTGCCACTGCTACCGTATCTGGTGGTGCTGTAACTCTCGTTACTCTTGGTGGAAATGGTACAAGCGGTTGTACGGCTGCTACAGTAACCATCGATCCTCCGACTGCTTCCACAACTGACATCAAGGACATTGTCGACAGCGTCGGAATCTATGATTCTACCGGCACTCTGGTGTCCGACTTGAAGAGCTTCCCGGCTTCTGCTGGTGGTTCCAACTCGGCCATCGTCACCTTCAACAACCTCAGCATCCCTGTTGCCAAGAATGCCACTGCCAATCTCTTCCTCAAGGGCATGGTCTCCAACAGTCTGTTGGGTGCGGCCAACGGTGCATTCAGCTTCGATACTTCTACCCCATTGGTAATTGACCAGAACGGTCAAACCGTCACTGGTGTAGATACTACGGCTGTTAATAGCTTAGCTCCGATTAATTTACTGCATCTGATCTTCGGGACAACCCCAACTGTTGCTCCAACAGTTACGGCCGCCAATGATCCCAAGATCTTCTCCGAAGGTCAGACCAACCCGGTCTATGCCTTCACACTGAAGTCATCCAACGGCGACAGCACCCTGCAGGATATGAGCGTTTACCTGACAACTACAGGCGCTCTTCTGCCGGTTGACAGTGTAGCCCTTTACAGCGCCACTTCATCGGGCGTCTGTGACGGTGCCACCCTGCTGAAAGACTACGAATCTGTCATTGCCACCAGTGCAACAACAGGTTATGTCAAGTTTACCAGCATCGGTAAGACCCTGGCCGATTCGACCAACAACTACTTCTGTCTGAATTTGAAAGCCAAGACAGTCAGCAGCGGACAACCCGTATCAAATACTGGCATAGTATTCGATAACGTCACTCCGCTTTCTGGCAATGCTATCAACTTCGACAAGGTTCAGGATCAGAGTGGTGCAACCCTGCCGGTAGCCGGAATAACGGTTGCCGTTGCCCCCAGCACTTTCTTCATGGGTGTACCGACCTTCGCCAATAAGACTCTGCCATCCACCGTCTTTACAGCCGGAACAAATGATGTAATGACGTTCACAGCTGGCAGTGTTGGTCCGGTAAACTCACTGAACCAATTGTCCGTCTATCTGGAAACCAATGTTGGTCCAGCTCCAAGCTGTGATCTCTACAGAGGTGCAACCAAACTAGACACAGCGGGTGCAGCTACAGCCACTGTTGATACAGTTCCAGGTGGATATGTTGCAACTTGGGACTCCACAGTGTTCCCAACAGGTGCTACTACTTGGAACAACGGTGTAGATTACACAATTAAGTGTAACTTCCTCGCTGTTACTACAGGTGATAGTGTCAAAGCCAAACTGGAACCAGTTCAAACAGCAGGCCCGATGTTCGCTTCCTATGATTCGGCTGCTATCTGGGACGATGGTAACGGTGCAACTTTGACCGATGGCGCCTTCGCCACTGTCGACGACGTACTCTTCTACAGCAACGTCGTTGCTCAGAAACTTTCAGCTCTTTAATCTATAGAAACTCTATAGTTTAACTGAACTCTTAGTTTACGAATTAGCCCGCACGGGACCTCGCTTCGGCGGGGCACCCGGCGGGCTTTTTTGTGCCCGGCTGGCTATTGACAAATATATTAAAATATTGTATTAAAAAGAGGTCAAGTGATCTTCGACAACACGACGCAACAAATTTGCTCCCAATTCCGAGGAGGGAAGAAGGGAGAGAAAGAAGAGTAAGACCGTGAAGAAAAAAGCAGGATTTCTGGTACTGTTCGGTGCGGCCTTCGCGCTGATCGTTTCAATGATCGGCCCGGGCTGCACGCTGGACACCTACGGGTTGTTCAACAATCTTCCGGACTCCGGTCCGGACTGCCAGCTTCTCTGTGAAGAAGCTGCAGCCGGCAACGCCGGGTCACCCGATGCGGCCGCGCCCGATGCTGCTGCACCGGATGCAACGCCGGACACTGATGTGCCGGACGTCTGCGATTGCGGTACGGGCGGTTCCGGTGGCACCAGTGGTGCCGGGGGAACTGGCGGAGTCGCTGGTCAGGGCGGCACGTCCGGAAACGGCGGCGCAGCTGGTCAAGGCGGCGTAGCTGGAAGCGGCGGTGTGGCCGGAGCCGGAGGTGTCGCTGGACAAGGCGGTACCGCGGGCTCCGCAGGCACGGCCGGACAGGGCGGAGCCGCTGGATCAGGAGGCACCGGAGGTGCAGGCGGCGCTTTGCCGAACTGCGCGGTTGCTGGCGATCCCGGGACGGTGGACAACATCGTCGCCCAGGGAGTCACTGCCACCGGAGTTCTGCTCCATTACAACGATGGTACCGAGGCCTACTTCACCGCCACCCCGACCACGCAGACCTTCACGGGTAAGCCGATGCCGGGGCAAATGGTGCTGGCTGGACAGGACGGCTTTCAGTTCATTCTGAAGAACGCCGCCAGCCTCATGCCCAAGCCCTGGTACAAGGCCAGCAACTTTCCCAATGCCGAGTGCGGTGGGGTCAACGGATTTCAGTCACAGGCCTGCGAGTCGGTGGTTGCCAAAAGCTTCCGCTGCCAGTATAGCCCGTACAATGAGTCCGTTGGTTGTCCCGCCGTCACCGTGAACTTCGCCGCCCAAGCGACGGCGAGTTCAGACAGCGAAGCGGGCACCGGTTGGGGGATCATTCTGGTCGACCTCACCTGCCCGTAAAGCGGCCCTCCTCACCTTTACAGCATAGGGAGAATGCGTCGCGTCGAAGATTTCAGACCTCTCGCCGAGGCTTGAACATCGCCAAACAACCACCAGGTAGTAGCGATCCAGGCCAATAGCGGAAAACCAGGCCCCGCATCGATCATCCAGCCGGACGGATCGATGCGGGGCTCTTCGGCATGCCGCTGATTTTGTGCCCGGGCACAAGTTCAGGCGGATTTTAACTTTTCTTCATATTGGCTTCAGGCCGCCAGTCTATCATCCGTATTGTTCAGCCGCCCGCGAGGCCGAGCCTGGCTCAATTAAAACGCCCTGGAAACGCTTCACGCCGCGGGCGGCTGGCATAAAGGATACCTATTATTTGCAGCTGACAGATGTATAACCTGATTTATTCCAGTAACAGTAAAAAAGATCTGCAAAAATTGGGGACAAATATTGCCAAACGAATTACTGAAAAAATATTTTGGTTTTCTAAATCGGACAGTATTTTTACATTCAAAATCGCAAGAATATTTACAAACAATTCCAGTTAAGGTAACCTTAAGATAACTTAAAGATAAACTAAGATGACTATTAAATTTATTGGCATGAAAGACTTCCGCAAAAATATGGCAAAATACAGCCGCAAAAAGAAAACCAATAATATAAGTTACATAGTATTGAGAAAAAATATACCGATTATGGAAGTTACTCCCATTTCCGACGAGGATTTAGCATATATGGGGTTGAAAGAACAAATTGACGAAGCCGAAAGGCAAGTAAAAAACGGGGAATTTTATACCGCGGACGAAGTTAGAGAATCGCTTGGCCTAAAGTAGGCAAACATTCTATAATAAGCGCGATTCTTCAGCCAACCGTACCATCAAAAAGCAATATTTAAATCTCGAAATCATTTCCCAGCTGGTGCGCGGGGAATTCAAGCTGCGTTACAAATCATCCCTTTTGGGCTATTTCTGGACGCTCTTCAAGCCCCTGATGCTCTTTGGTGTCATCTACCTGGTTTTTTCCGTTTTCCTGAAAAATCCCATGCAGAATTATGCGGTTTATCTGCTGCTGGGCATCATCCTCTGGACCTTTTTTACCGAGGCCACCATGACCGGCATGAACAGCCTGATCACTAAACGCGACCTGATCACCAAGATTTTTTTCCCCCGCGAAAACCTGGTTTTGGCGGCCACTCTTTCCAGCCTGATCACCCTGCTTTTGAACCTGATTATTTTTGCCGCTTTTTTCTTTGGCAGCGGCTTGCATTTGGGTTGGAGCAGTCTGCTTTTCCTGCCCTATCTGGCTTTGCTTTTCCTTTTTACCACCGGACTTTCTTTCATTCTGGCTAGCCTCTACGTGCGCTTCCACGACCTTTCCCATATCTGGGAAGTGCTATTGCAGATTCTTTTCTGGATCACCCCGATCGTCTATGACATGTCTTTTGTCCCCGATCAATATCGCGCCTGGCTTTACCTCAATCCCATGACTCAGTTTATTTCCTTTTCCCGGCGCATCTTTCTGATCGACCAGGTACCCTCCCTGAAGCAGCATGCGGTGCTTCTGGTCACCAGCCTGCTGGTTTTTGCCGTCGGCTATTATTTTTTCAAGCAGCAGGAATATAAAGTCGCTGAAATGATCTAGCCCACCATGATCCACCAAATATCCCTCGAAAATCTGTCCAAGACCTTCCTGGTGCCGCATCAGCGCCGCACCACTTTGAAGGAAAGTTTTGTAGATTTTCTGGCGGCCGGCTTATGGCGCAGGCCCGTTAACGAACAGTTTTTCGCGCTCACAGACGTAAGTTTGCAGATCACGGCTGGAGAATTTGTCGGCATTATCGGACCCAATGGCTCGGGCAAAAGTACCCTTTTAAAGCTCCTGGCGGGCATCTATCGTCCCGATCGCGGCCAGCTGCAGGTCAGCGGTTCCATCGCCCCGCTTCTGGAGCTGGGCATCGGCTTTCAGCAAGACCTTTCCGCCCGCGACAATATTTTTCTTAATGCCGTATTGCTGGGCTTGCCTGCCGCCAAAACCAGGAAAATTCTGCCCGATATCGTGGAATTCGCCGAAATCGGCCACTTTCTGGATCTCAAAATCAAGAACTACTCCTCCGGCATGCGGCAGCGTCTGGCCTTTGCCATAGCGGCCTTTATCGATGCCGATATTTACCTCTGCGACGAGGTCTTTGCCGTCGGTGACGAGAGTTTTCAGGCCAAATGCCTGCAGGTTTTCCAAAATTGGCGTGCTGCCGGCAAAACCATTATTCTGGTTTCGCATAACACCGGCCAGATAGCTTCCATCTGCGACCGGGCCGTGCTGATGCAGGGCGGCAGAATCATGGCGGACGGTGAGCCGCAAAGCGTGGTTTCGCTTTATCAGAGCGCTCTTTAGTCAGCCGGACAGTTTGATTATACAAATGAGCAATCAATTGTGTGCTCCTACAATCTTTTTTGCTTTATAGTCAGACCAAAACGTGATAATCATTATGGGCTAGTTGACTTATCCCCAATTTGGCACTTAAATCAAAGTACCAATAGCAGCGCTACCGTCCATGATCAAACAATCCCGCAAAATCCGTTTACCCGCAGATCTCTATTCCCGCAACACGCTTTTTGGGCTGCTCACGGAATTTATTCTGGGGCAAAGAAAACCCGAAGAAAATCACCACAGCCTGGAAATCCTGGACATCGGCGGCTATGAGGGAAAACTGGCCTGGTTCATGCCGCAGCATACCCGCCTCACCATCCTGGATCAAAAGGCGGCTCCCGAAGAAGGCAATACCAGTTATATCCGCGGCGACGCCCGGGATCTGCCTTTCGCCGATAAAAGCTTTGATCTGGTAATCAGCTCCGATATGCTGGAGCATCTGGCCACGGAAGACCGCCTGATCGCTTTCCGGGAAATGTTCAGGGTTTCGCGCCGCTTTGTGATCATGGCCGCGCCCTTTAATAGTATTTATAACCAGAAAGCGGAGGAATACATCAATACCCAGTTCCGGGATCATACCGGCCGGGACCACCCTTTTTTGATCGAGCATATCCAGAACGGTCTACCGGACCTGGAGGATCTGGAGCAGTTTTTAGCCGAGCAAGCTGTGTCCTATGTCAAACTGGGCGAGGGCAACATCTATAACTGGTACCTGCAGCAGCTGACCACCGGCTCCAAGTTGAATCAGCCGGACTGGCGTGAAGCCGAACAAGCAGCAATCATTGCCGGCGGGGATAATGCGGAAGCGGGAAAAGCGCAAGAGCAGCCTGAAAAGCCGCTCAATTTCAATGAGTTTTTCAATGCCAATCTGGATAAATTGGGCAATTTTCGCGCGCCGACCTACCGCACCGTACTCTTTTGCGACCAGCAGGAAACCGTCAGTCGGCGCGCCCTCCTGGAAATTATCGAAAATCACAATAATTTTCATACCACCACTTATTTTGAAGCCTACAAAAAGGCTTTTGACGAAATGCACTGGCTGCTGAAGATGAAGGACCAGGAAATCGTCGACAAGGAAGGCCAAAATCTGGAAATTTTCCAGAGAATCAGCGATCTGGAAGTACGCCTGGAAAACGAGTGGGAACTGTCCAAGCAGCGCGAAAGCAAGATCAAGCTGCTCAACTCGCAGATCAGCGAAATACAGTTGATCCTGCAGGAAAAAGAGCAGTATCAGCAAAAGGTCACCCTGGAGCTGGAGAATCAGCTGAAGGAAAATGAGACAAAAACCCTGCAAATACATGAGCAGTCCAGGAAGCTGGTGCTGATGGATACCCAGGTCCGTTCGCAGGACCTGCTGCTGGGGCGCCTCAAGCAGGAGCTGGAAAACCTCCAGAAAAGTGAGCAGGAAATGACCGATCTGGTAGTCCTGAAAGAGCAGTCTATTAATGAAAAATTACAGGAAATTGACGGCAAAAATCAGCAGATCAGTTCCCTGCAGACCTCCCTGGCCGAATATAAGCATGAGCTGGAAACCGTTTTAATGTCGCGTTCCTGGCATCTGGTGAAATTATACGGCCGGGTCAAAAACGTCCTCTACACACGGCCCAAAAATCTGCTCACCACCTCCTGGCAGGTTTTACGTAAAATGGGTCCGCTGGAATTTCTGCGCCGGGCCCGCCGTAAACTTTTCCGCAGCAGACAGACCGCCGCGCCCTCCGCCGGCGATTATCAGAAATATCTGGAGGAAACGGAGCTGAGCGGCCGCGATATCAAAGCCATCCGGGAGCAAATCGCCGGCTTTGAATACAAACCGCTGATCTCCATTATCATGCCGGTTTATAATGTGCCGGAAGTATGGCTCAAAAAAGCCATTAAATCGGTACAGGCCCAGTATTATCCCAAATGGGAATTGTGTCTGGTAGACGATGCCTCCACCGAGCCGCATATCCGCAGGGTTTTGCAGGAATGCGCCAATCAGGACGGCCGCATACGCGTTCATTTCCGGCCCCAGAACGGCGGTATAGTCAAAGCCTCTAACGCCTGTCTGAAAATGGCCAGGGGGGCCTATGTCGGCCTTTTGGACAATGATGACGAGATAGTCCCCGAGGCTCTTTACGAAGTTGTCAAAACACTGCAAACCAGCCGTTACGACCTGATCTATTCCGATGAGGATAAGCTGGAAATAGATGGCAGTCGCACCGAGCCTTTTTTTAAACCGGATTTCGATCAGGACCTGTTTCTTTCCAATAATTATATCTGTCATTTCAGCGTTCTGCGGCGCAAAATCATGGAGGAAGTGGGAGGTTTCCGTGAGGGGACCGACGGCTCGCAGGATTATGACCTCCTGCTGCGCTTTACCGATAAAAAACGCCAGATACATCATATCCCGAAAGTGCTCTACCACTGGCGCAAAATCCCCGGTTCTAGCGCCGCCCGGGTCGATGCCAAACCTTATGCTTATGAGGCAGCCAAGAAGGCATTGCGCGACGCCATCAAAAGAAGGGGAATCAAAGGTGATATATCCGACGGCCTCTGGACCGGCTCCTACCGCCTGCGACGGGAAATCCTGGGCAATCCGCTTATTTCCATTATCATTCCTTTCCGCGACCAGGTGGAGGTCCTGAAAAACTGCCTGGACAGCATCTTTGCCAAAACCACTTGGCAAAATTACGAGATACTGCTGGTCAACAATGCTTCCGAGCTGCTGCAGACACGTGAATACATGCGCGAGATCGAACATTGCCCGCGCGTCCGTCTGCTGCACTACAACGCCCCTTTCAACTATTCGGCCATCAATAATTTTGCCAGTATACGGGCCGCTGGCGAGTATCTGGTGCTCCTGAATAACGACACCGAGGTGATCGAGCCGGATTGGCTGCAGAATATGCTGGAACAAGCCCAGCGGCCCGAGGTGGGCGCCGTGGGCGCCAAACTGCTTTATCCCGATGACACTATCCAGCATGCCGGAGTGGTTGTCGGCATCGGCGGAACTGCCAATCATGCCTTTGCGCATATTCACCGCGATCAGCATGGCTATTTCGGACATTTGAAAGTGGTGCGCGGCTACAGCGCCGTTACGGGAGCCTGCATGATGGTGCGAAAAACCGTCTTTGATGAAATGGACGGCCTGGATGAGGAAAACCTGGCCGTTTCCTTCAATGACGTGGATTTTTGTCTTCGCCTGAAGGAAAAGGGCTATCTGGTAATTTTTACGCCCTTCGCCATGCTCTATCATCACGAATCGCTTTCCCGGGGCTACAATGTCAGTTTCAATGAAGAATATTATCTGCGACGCCGCCACCAGGGCATTTTTGAAAAAGGTGATCCCTATTACAATCCCAATTTATCCCGGGAAAGGCTGGACTTCAGTCTGAAAGTATTGGATAAAGTTAAGGACAGCTAAACACCAACAGTTACCACCCGATGTCCAAAGCGCCTCAAAACTCCATCAGTGATTGGCCCCTGGTCAGCATCGTTATTCCGGTTTATAACGGCCTGAAATTTCTGCCGGTCTGTCTGCCCAGCGTAGTGGCTATGGATTATCCGAACACGGAAATAATCTGCCTGGATGATGCCTCCAGCGATGGCAGCGCCGAATACATTGAAAAAAATTACGCCTCCATCAGGGTAATACGCCAGCCCCACAATGTCGGTTTTGCCGCCACGCTCAACAATGGCTTCTGGATGAGTAAAGGGAAGTATCTGTTTTTCGTCAATCAGGACACCGTCTATGCCGGCGATTACCTGAAAATCTGTGTTGAAAAAATGGAACATGAGCCCCGTCTGGCCGCCATCACCGGCAAAGTTTATAAATATGATTTCGAGCAGCACAAACGCAGCCATATTATCGATTCTGTTGGGTTGATTATCCTGAAAAACCGCCGTGTCCTGGACGAGGGGCAGGGGGAGGAAGATCGCGGTCAATTTGAGCGGGCCGGCGAGATCTTCGGCATTTCCGGACAGAACCCGCTCTACCGCCGCGCCGCATTAAAAGAGGTGGCAGTACCAATTCCCGGCCGCTCGCGGCCGGAGCTTCTGGATGAAGATTTTTTCATGTACAAGGAAGAGGTTGATCTGGCCTGGAGGCTGCGCCTGTTCGGTTGGAAGGCCTGGTATGAACCGGCTGCCAATGCCTGGCATGGCCGGGCCACCAGCGCGGTCAAGAGAACCAATAATCTGGAAATACTGCGGCATCGCCGCAAGTTATCCCAGTTCCAGAAATATCATTCCATCAAGAACCGCTACCTGATGATGGCGAAAAATGAGCTTTGTTCACTTTATTGGTGGCATTTCCCTCGTATTTTTTGGAATGATCTGTTATATTTCGGCTACAACCTTTTCTTCAACACGGCCAGTGTCAAGGCTTACTTCATGGCCCTGACCCTGATCCCCAGGATGCTGGTCAAAAGGCGCTGGATCATGAAAAACCGTCAAGTCGGTCCGCGCGAAATGAAGTACTGGTTTAAATCAAAATAGCCATGGTGAAAAATAAAAATGAAAAAACAACTCTGCTGGATAAAATTATCCGTGGTCACCTCTACCTGCTGATTTTGCTTATACCACTGATCTTCTGGCTGGACACAGAAACCATTTTCACTCTGCCCAAACTGCTGGTACTGCGGACACTGGGACTTTCGGCTATTTTGTTTATCTTGTTTAAATTTTTCCGCGACCGTGAATTTCGCCTGGTTTTCCCATCGCGAACCTTATTTCTGGGCTTTTGGCTGGGTAGCGTGCTCCTGAGCACTATTTTCTCCATCAATTCCATCACCAGCGTCTTTGGTCAATATGGGCGGTATATGGGCTTCTTAACTTATTTCAATTTGGCCCTGATTCCGATTTATATGGCCAGTTTTTTCACGGCGAAAGACCTCAAAAAGCTGCTGGGTTTTTCCGTCTTCACGGCTGTTCTGGTAGCTCTTTACGGCCTATTGCAGTATTTTAATTTTTTCGGTCTCTGGTCAGCCCCTTTTGACTGGACCGATTCGCCGCAGAACCGTGTCTTCTCCACCATCGGACATGCCAATCATCTGGCCGCCTATCTGGCTGCCCATTTGTTGATCCTGGCCTACGGCATCAACCCAAGCGCCCGGCAAAGACGCTGGTACGTGCTGGTCGGCCAATTGCTCGGCATCATTTTATTTGCCTGGGTGCTCATCCTGACGGCCAGTCGCGGAGCGGTGCTGGCCCTGGTACTTTCGGCGCTGGTATTGTTTGTTCTAAAAGCCTGGAAGCACCGCCTGAATTTCAGAAAAAAATTCGGGAAAATTCTGATCGGTCTTTTGCTGGTCTGCCTGTTGCTGGTTTCCGGCTTCTATCTGCTTTCGCAGCAACTTGGCGACCTGTCCATTGTCAAACGCACCGAGGATACCATCAACAATCTGGAAGGCGGCGTTGTGCCTGAACGTTTAAGCTTCATGTACAGTGCCTTTGCCATGTTTCTGGATCATCCGCTGCTGGGTACCGGTTTTTCCACTTTCAGGGACGCTTATTCCGCCTACAGACGCACGGATTATATCATCAGCGGCCCCGGCAATGCTCAATACATTACCGTCCCCGAATCCGCGCACGATGAATACGTCAACATTTTGGCCACGCAGGGGATTGTGGGACTCCTAACCTATCTGGCCTTGCTAGTCGTTCTCTTCCGTTTTCTGATTTACCGTTTTGGCAAAGCCTCCCTCGCCGACGAAAATTATTATCTGGCTGTCACTGGCGCCCTGCTGGTTTTTGCCACTCAGACTATTTTCAACTTTGGTGAAATCGTCAACTGGTTTCTCTTCTTTTTTCTGATGGGACTGGCCTTTGTTGAAGATCAAAAGACTGCCGAATGGCGCTGCCGGTTGCCCAAAGCGGCCTGGTATCCGTTGATCATCCTGATTTTTGTACTGGTGGCCTTCGGTTTCAAGGAAGGCGTTCTGGCTGAAGGGCAGGCTGATTATTTCTATCGTCAGGCCGTGGTAGCCCAGGCGCAGGATAAAACCGCTCTGGCCGACCAGTATTACCAGGTGGCCATTGCCGCTAAACCGCTGGAATATCAGCTTCACCAAGCCTATGGAGATTTTTCCATAGCGGCGGCCTATACGGTGGACAATAACAGTACCAAATCAGCCCAGACCTATTTATTGCAGTCTGCCCAGGAATACGAGCATGCTCTGGCCCTGGACCCCAACTATCCCAGCACTTACCACAATCTGGCTCTGGCCTATCTGCAGATTTACCGCATTACCAAGAACAAATCCTATCTGGACCAAAGTCAGCAAAACTATCTGTTGAGCATCCAGAAATCTCCCAATAACCCGCGTTATTTGTATGAATATGCCCGCAAGCTGCACACCGACTGGAATGACCGTATCGGTGCCGTGCGTCTGCTGCGTCAGGCCCTGTTGATTGCACCCAATTACCAGGAACCGCAGGATTATCTGAATTTCCTTTATAAAAATTATCCCGAACTAAAATCGGTGTGATAATTTGGGCGATTAATAGCTGTCACATCATTTGATGGCTGCTATCAGAGCAAAACGGCCAGTTTTGCCTTTCTCGCGACGGTATGAGTAAAAATGGGAGCCGTCTTCCGGATCGGCTGTATCGATGCGGGCTATCTCTATGCGGCCCGGGGCAATGCCATGGGCCAGCAATTGCTTGCGGGAAAATTCCCACATGTCAAAATGGTTATTTTTGACAAAAGGCATTAACGCCGGCCCCAGTTCATTGACCGGATCGCTGAATTCGCTGTGCGCCGGCCCCAGGGAGGGGGAAATACCGACCAGAATATTGGCCGGATTTGATCCAAGGCCCACCATTTCCTTGATCACTTCACCGCTGATATCTTCTTTCAGACCGCGCCAGCCGGCATGAGCCACGCCGAGAATCTTTTTTCCCGGATCAAAAAACAAGATAGCCTGGCAGTCGGCCACCTGCAGCATCAGCCCTATACCTGGCTGATCGGTGACAAAACCGTCCGTATCGTCCACCTCCACGGTGCGGTGACCGGGGCCAAAGATATGGTCTCTGGCCGCCTTGTCTACGACCAGAACATGCTTGCTGTGTATCTGATTGGCCGACAGGCAGAATTTCAGGTTCATGGCGCGCAGGATGCGGCGGCGGTTCTCGATCACATTATCGCGGGTGTCGCCGATGCCGAAACGCACATTCAGGGAGTTAAACGGTGCCGGGCTGACACCGCCGCCGCGGCTGAAAACCGCATGGTCAATATCCCCGGAAAAGCCTTCGATCAAATGAAATTGATAGCAGGGCAAACCGCCCCTGGAAATTTTTTTCATATTTTTTTATTTTTTTTCATGGCGTCCTTGGCCTATTTTAAAATATCTTTGACGATAAAAGGAATTTCCTGCGCCAGATCGCTGGCGGTATAGGCATATCCTTTGGTTTTATAAAGCCGGTCACCGGCTGATCCCATAATGTAAGCCCCGCAGGCACAGGCATCGAAAGGAGCCAGTCCCTGGGCAATCAGACCGGCCACCAGGCCGGACAAAACGTCCCCGCTGCCGCCGACGGTCATGCCGGCATTGCCGGTTTCATTTTCCTCCACGCGCCCGTCCTCGCCGGCGATGATGTCGATCGGTCCTTTTAAAAGGATATTGATATTCAGATCTTTGGCCAGAGTGCGAATAACTCGGACTTTATGATCTTCCGGATCCTGAATCTTGAAGGGTTTGCCGGTCAGCTTTTCGAATTCGGTATGATGGGGAGTGATGATCAGAGGCTGTTTTAACGGCATTTTGTCGAGCATTTCCAGCACCTGTATGGCTGCGGCGTCCAGCACAGTGGGTATATTGAAATGCTCCACCAGTGCTTTTAACGTCCGCATCGTTTCCGTCCGGTCACCCAGTCCCGGCCCCAGTATGACCACGTCAGCCTTTTTGGCCATCATTAAAATTGTTTCCTGTGCCCGGGTGGACAGGAATTCGCCCGGATATTTGCGTACGATCAGATCGGGCAGAAAGGCGCGGGTTACGTCAAAATTGCATTCCGGCACGGCCATATAGACCAGATCGGCACCGGAATTAAGTGCTCCCCAGGCCGAAAAAATCGGCGCACCGTGGTAATCCAGACTGCCGCCCACCACCAGGACACGGCCGTTCTTGCTCTTATAACTTAACGGATTGCGTTTGGGGATATTCTTTTTGATATCGGTCAGTTTAAACATGTTAGGACAGGTTATAGAAGGCTCCAAATCCGGCATAGATGGCTTTTTTGCCCAGCTCCTCCTCTATGCGCAGCAGTTGATTGTATTTGCAGACGCGGTCGGTTCTGGAAGGCGAACCGGTCTTGATCTGCCCCGTGCAGAGACCAACCACCAGGTCAGCGATGAAAGGATCCTCGGTTTCGCCGCTCCTGTGGGAAACCACAGCCGTCCAGTTATTCAGCTCTGCCAGATCCACCGCATCAATAGTTTCGGTCAGCGTGCCGATCTGGTTCAGCTTGATCAGGATGGAATTGGCCAGTTTCTTGTCCAGGCCCATCTGCAGGCGCACGACATTGGTCACGAATAAATCGTCCCCGACAATCTGAAATTTATTTTTGGATTTGGAGCGGAGCAGAGCCCAGTTGGCAAAATCGTCCTCGGCCAAACCGTCCTCAACCGTAATAAAAGGATATTTTTTCACCAGGCCCAGAATATAATTTACCATTTCGGAGCCCTTCAATGTCTCTTTTTTGCCTTTGATTTTCAGGGTGTAGCTGTTGCCTTTGTCATTGTGGAATTCGGAGGCGGCGATGTCACAGCCCAGCATCACGTCTTTGCCGGCATGATAGCCGGCTTTTTCTATGGCTTTCAGAATATATTCTATAGCTTCCTCCTGCCCTTTCAGATTCGGGGCATAGCCGCCCTCGTCACCCACGGTGGTTTTCTGGCCGGCGGCTTTCAGCAGTCCCCCCAGAGTATGGAAAATTTCCGCTCCCATGCGCAGGGCTTCACGGAAGCTTCCTGCGCCCACCGGCAGGATCATGAATTCCTGGAAGTCCAGCCCGGAATCGGCATGGGCGCCGCCGTTCATAATATTCATCATCGGCACCGGCAGCAGATTGGCATCCGGATTTAAATATTTATAAAGACCGACCTTGCGCTCAGCTGCGGCGGCGCGCGCCACGGCCATAGAAATTCCCAATATGGCATTGGCCCCATAGCGCGACTTGTTGGCCGTGCCGTCCTTGCTTACCAGCACCTGGTCTATTTTTTCCTGATTAAAAACCGACATTTCCGTCACCGCCTTACCAAGTACCCGATTGACATTGGCTACCGCCTTCAAAACCCCTTTGCCACCATAGCGTTTGCTGTCGCCGTCACGCAATTCCAGTGCCTCATGTATCCCGGTTGAAGCTCCGCTGGGTACACAGGCGCGGCCCCAGGCTTTATCTGTGGTCACTTCTACCTCCACCGTGGGATTGCCGCGGGAGTCCAGAATTTCCCTGGCCCAGACTTTTTTAATTTTACTCATTTTATCTTTATTAATTTTTATCCACCCAATCATACAAATAAATTAACAATTTGTTAATCTAAACAGTTGAAGTAAGGTAGAGCCGGGGAGTCCCCGCTCTCAAATGGGACCCCTGCCCCAGCTTTCGATCGGAGGCTCCCCGGCTCTACCATAATCATAGGTTGTTGAGATTTTCCAAATTTGGTAATATGCCAGCCGAAATAACAATCAAACCAATATGGAAATCAGCAAACTCAAGGATCAGGGCATCCTGGTCAAGACCAAATCCGGCACTCTGGCTATCAATCCGCTGCTAAAAGACGGTAAAGCGCCTGCCGATATCAATGGCTGCGACTTTATCCTTTCCTGCCAGCCGGAGATTGGACAGGAACGTTTCGGTGAAGGAAAACGCGTCTTCAGCTGGCCGGGCGAATATGAGATCAAGGGCATAGCCGTGCATGCCCGACCTGTAGATACTTATGACAAGGAACATAAAAGCCAGTTGCTTTTTATCATTTATACCGATGATGAAAAGTGCTGTTATATACCGGAAATTCAAAATAAACTCAGCTCCGAAACTGTCGAAACTATTGGCGATGTCGATTTATTGATTTTCCCCGCCCATGGTGACGAAAAATTATGGCACTCCACCATCGAGGAGGTGGAGCCCAGGGCCATTCTGCCCCTGTTTGGCAAGGAAAGCACGATTTCCGTGGAATCCTTCCTGACTAAAGCCGGACTCGCCAAACCTCTGGAACAGGAAAAAGTAACCATCAAATCCAAAGGAGCTTTGGAAGGAGACCATATGTCCGTCTTTTTACTTGCCTAAAAACAGATTTTACCTATATTGAAGGCCAGAGCTCTCGTAGTTCAATGGATAGAACAAGGCACTCCTAAGGCCTAGATACAGGTTCGATTCCTGTCGAGAGTACCATATAGTCTGAAAAGATTGACCTAGATATTCATCTCGACGCGATAGCCTTTGCCTCCACAGACATCCTTGTAGGCACGGTTATATTTTTCGGCCTCGGCTTCGGTATAACCATCGGCATCCTTAACCTGAATAGTGACACTGTCGGTCGTAGTGTCCAAAACAAACTTTACGGCAGTTTTTGAACCTTCACATATCACTTTCACATCTGATTCCCGGGGGAGTTGGGACATCCTGAAATTGAAGGCGGAGTCCTTATTCCACACCTGCACTTTGGCCATAGGCGCATTGTTGCCAACCGGGTAGGATAAACCATTTACTTTCAATTCCGAGATCGGTTTTATGGAAATAGTTTCCGGCTTTTGGGCAGTTGAACCGGGATTAGAGATAATTTCTGTTACCTGATGTCCGGTTGTTTCGGCCGGCGAATTGGCGTCCTCGCAGCTCGCGGCGGGAAGCAGCAGTGCGGAACCGGTGATGATTGCTCCAAAGGTGTTTTTTGCAGATTCGAACATGTTTGAGATTAATTATTGCTCAGAGGTGATTAAAACACAAAAAGATGGGAAAGTCAACGCAGCGTGTTTGTACCTTGTCACCGCCGCGTGGCAATGCTAATTTGGGCTGGCCCGGAGGTATCGATAACGGGCTGTATTATACCCGACTTTATGCCATTTCCAAAACCGGTAAAGTTATGGAAAAGAACAAACTAAACAAATCAGCCAAAAAAGTGGCTTCTGCAAGCAATAATTTAAAATACCAGATCATCACTTTTGGCTGTCAGATGAATTATTCCGACAGCGAAAGGGTGGCAGCCGTGCTACAGAAAGCCGGCTACAAAGGCACCAACGAAATTGCCGAGGCTGATTTGGTGATTCTAAACACCTGTTCCATCCGTCAGAAAGGGGAGGACAGGGTTTTTGGTTTGCTGAAAAATATTGCCGCGCGCAAGCAATACCGGCCGCATTTACTGATCGGTCTGACCGGCTGTATGGTGCGGAGAAGCAGCTCAAGAAACTCTGATTGGGCCGAAAGGGACGATTTGATGAAAACCCTGAAGACGCTGGATTTTGTCTTCAATATCCGTGAAACCCACCAACTGCCACAACTGCTCGCTGAAGCCGAGCCGCAGTTGCAATTGCCCGAATTGGCTGAAACTGTCCTCTCTGACTATCTGAAAATTCAGCCGCAGTACACTTCGTCTTTTCAGGCTTTTGTACCCATACAGATCGGCTGTGATAAATACTGCACTTACTGCATAGTGCCTTATTCCCGCGGCCGCGAACAAAGCCGGCCCCTGCCGGACATATTGACCGAATGTCGCCAACTGGTGGAGAACGGCTGCCGGGAAATTACCCTGGTTGGCCAGACGGTCAACTCTTACGGATTGTCCGATCTGGACAAAAAAAGCGGACTTTTTGATTATTACCATCTTGTGAAGGCCGGTGCGCGCCCGGAACTGCCATTTATCAGGCTGCTCAAAGCAATCAATGGGCTCTCCGAGCTGGGGCTGAGCAGGCTGCGCTATTCTTCACCACATCCGCGGGATTTCAGTGATGAATTGATAGCCGCTCACGCTACCCTGAAAACCCTTTGTCCGCATATACACCTGCCTATCCAGGCAGGAGATAACCAAGTTTTAGCCCGCATGAACCGCAAATATACAGTTGAAGAATACGCGACCATGATAGGCAAATTCCGCACAGCTGTGCCCGGCGCCGCCGTCACTACCGATGTGATCGTCGGTTTCTGCGGGGAAACCGCCGGGCAGTTTGAAAATACCCTCAAGGCCTTCCGCGAGATCCGCTGGGATCAGGCCTATATCGCCCGTTACAGTCAGAGAAACGGTACGGTGGCCAGTAAGTGTTTTCCGGACGATGTTGCCGCGGCAGAGAAATCCCGTCGCTGGCACCGGGTAAACAACCTCCTGAAGGTGATTTCGCTGGAAAAAAACCGTGAATATCTGGGACGAACACTCGAAGTTCTGGTCGAACGCCACGACCCTACTACGGGCGAATGTGAGGGCCGCAGCCGCGAAAACAAGGTTGTGCAATTCCACGGGGAGGCGGAACAGATCGGACAATTGGTGCAGGTGGAAATCAATGAGGCTCTGGAATGGGTGCTAAAAGGAAAGGTGGTTTGAATCAGCGAAGCGCTCGGCCGCAGATTATCTGCCTCTGCCACATCAAAACAATCCTGATTTTATTACCGTCAATCACTTTGTTTTGCTGTAAAATTCTGCCATAATAACTGCCGCCAATATCATTTGACTAGTCAGACTTCATGAGCAAAGCCGAAAGCCCTTCTAAAAACCGAAAAATTAAAATAGGCGGCCGCCTGGGCGGCCTGCTTTTGGCGGCTATGGTTCTGGTACTTTTAGTGATTTTTGGAATTTTTTATCTGCAGAAAATTTCCGAAAGAGAAAAACTGGCGGGCTATTTGCCGGCTGACCGTACCGTTGCTTTTCTGGAATATAATCTGGAGCCGGGCCGTCAGGATGCCAGTAGATTGACTTCTTTGCTGCTTCAAAATAACTGGCTCAAACAATTAAACGACGGTATGCAGTCGTTCATACCTTATCCGGATCAGTTCCAGAAATGGTATTCCGGACGCGGTGGATTGACAATTTTGTCCTCGCCCAATCAACAGGATTTCCGCACCGCGCTCTTTCTGGGAGTGGCGGACAATGACAGGGTTACCGATTGGATTGATTCATTGCTTCTGGATAAGACCTCCGATGCGGTTCTGGACGAGGATTATTATGGCCAAAAGCTCATCAGCTTCAGAAAAGGTCAGTATATGAATATTCTCTGGACCAAAGATTATCTGGTTTTTTCGGATGACAAGGAAGTCCTGGAAAGTATTGCCGGGGCTCTCACTGGAAAAACTCTATCTCTGCACACACTGCCTTCTTACAATCAGCTTTCCTCCGCTCTACCCGAAGAAAATCTGGGCTTTATTTACCTGGACAGGAACAAACTGCTCAGTGTGCTGAGCAGAAACGAGACATTTCTGGCCGGCCGTCTGCAGCTCTTCAAACTATATTTTCCTTTTCTTAGTCTGATTTCCACCGAAGCCATCGCTTTTCAATTGGACAATCCTGCCGCCGAACATCCTACGCTGACGGCCAAACACCTGGCCCTGTTTGATCCTTCCCAATTGCCGGATAAAAGTCTTTTTGAAACCGAATATTTCTATCACGGCGACCTGGAGAAATTATTGCCACCCGGTAATCTATTGTTGGCTGGCGGCGCCAATCTGCTTGATCAGAAGAACAAATTGCAGAGTTATCTGACGGCCGCCTCACCACTGAACAACCTGATCTTCCAGGGCGCCCTGAATTCAGTCAGGGACCTGGCCGGCAATTCCACCGGAAATTTTGACTTGGACAGTGACTTTTTCCCGCTCTTCCAGAAGGATTATCTTTTTTTCCTGGATGTGGCAGCGGCCGGAAAATATAATTTTGGTTTGCTGGTACAAAGTGATCAGCCGGCCAACGATCTGCTTAAAATGGAAAAATTTATTCTGGCAGTCGGTCCGCAGCTGGCCTCACGGATTTTAGCCAAACCCGTTGCTGTAACTCTGCCGGACGGCACCACTGGCAGTGAAATAAAGGCTTCTTTAAATGCCCCCACCATCAGCCGCACGGAAACTGCCGGTCTGCCCATTGAACAAATTGAATTTGCACCGGATTTCAGTCTTTATCTGGTTGCCGATCAGGATAAGAAATTATTGCTGGTCACTAATTCGCCCGGCACTATTCAGGACATTCTGCAGCAGGCACCCAACGCCGCCCAGACGGCACAGGATTATGGTCTGGATAAGCCAACGGAAGCTTATTTTCTGGATACCGGGAAACTCCCGGCATTGCTGCCCGCGGCGGCGGCATTAAAACCGCTGCAGTACATCAAAGCGGCTAGAAAATTTACCGAGATAGGTATACTCTCTACTTACCAGTTTGGGTTATAGCCATCGGCTGTCAACACAAAAATACATGGCCAAATACCAAATCAGAGACCTCCAAAAGGTCCTCAAAAATGAGCAGATCAATTTGAAAGCTCCCCAGGAAGCCGCAGGGATAGCTCATGGTGCCAAGAAGGGCGAAACCGCTTCCAACAGCGAAAAAGGCCGGCTGAATTTGCGCCCTCTCAATTATAAAAACGAACAGCTTTGGCAGAAGCAGCGCGACAGGCATATCGACGGCATCAGATCAAAATTGCCGGCTGCAGAATTTCATCTTGTCCCGGAATCCAGGATACTCCGCCCCGCCACCGGCAAGCTAATCCAGGTTGTCAAAGTGGCCCTCTGCGGCCTGCTTATAGTGATTGCTTTCAACCTGCTCAATGTTCTGGCGGCGGGGCTGCAGTTCAAATCTGTTTTGATCTCCAGTGCTTCCACCGGCTTCGGCAATCTGGTGACCGGCGTGAAGGAAACGCAGAAACTCAGCCTCAACCGGGCGGAGAACCAGTTCAGCACGGCCCAAAGCAACTTTGAAAGTGTTTTGGAGAAAATTTCTTTTCTAAAAACTTCCAGTGTTTTTGCCGGTGAGAAAAACACCGATTCCCTTAAAAGCCTTTTGGAGGCCGGCAAGGAAATTTCCGAGTCAGGACAATTGTTTTCGCAGTCAGCACAGAACCTCATGGCCTGGCCCGATCTTTTTGTCCAGACCAACCGTGATCTGGCTATTAACGGCCAGTCCTCATCCGCCGCCGCCAGTCAAAACACTGCCGGCAACCAGACTGAAGGTAATCTTTCCCATCCGTCATCGCTCACCGATTCTCTGAAACAGGACCTGCAAAACGTACAGTTGGCCATCGATAAATTGGCGGCGGCCAGCGACAGTTTACATAATGTTGATGCCTCGATTTTGCCCTCGCCCTATCGCGAAGCTTTACCCGCCATGCAGTCCAATCTGGATAATCTGCTGGCTTTTCTCAACGATCTTTCCGATAATTTTCCCGCCGTTTTGAAACTGCTTGGTGACCGCTATCCCGAGCGTTATCTGATTCTGCTGCAGAATGATACCGAATCCCGCCCGACCGGCGGCTTTATCGGCTCCCTGCTCATTGTCGATGTCAATGACGGTGTGATCGATCAAGCCGATTTTCATGATGTTTACCAGTACGACGGCCAGCTGAATGAGCCCATTGACGCTCCCGAAGATATAGCCATGATTACCAAGGAGTGGCGTCTGCGTGACAGCAATTATTCCCCGGATTTTGCTTTATCGGCGGAAAAGGCCGCCTGGTTCCTGCAGAAATCCAACGGTCCCTCCGTGGATACCGTCATAGCTGTCAATCAAAGTGCCATTGCCGATCTGCTGGCCGCCCTTGGCCCGGTGAAAGTGACCGGGTTGAAATCAGAACTGAATAGCAGCAATTTCCAGTTCATTCTCAGTTATCTGGTCGAGACAAAATCCTACGGCAGCAACAATCCCAAAGAAATCCTGAAAAAAACCATTGAGGCCTTCAAGGATAAACTGCTGGCCGGAGCCGATAGTCGGGTTTTGCTTCAGGCTCTCGCCAAAGCCGTCTATGACCAGAAAATTCTGTTTTATTCCCGCGATGAAGATATCCAGGCCATGTTTGAGAAAATGCATTTAACTCCCCATCAGATTGCCGTCGGCCCGGACGAGGATTATCTGCAGGTCCTGGCCACCTCCATTGGGGGAAACAAAAGCGATATCTATGTCAGCCAAAGTTTAACTCATACCACCTTTATCGATCCCGCCGGCAATATTGCTGATGAACTGGCCGTTACCCGCCGTCATAACTGGGACGGCACGGAGCTTTTCCGCTGGGAAAAAATGCTGGATCAATTCGGTTTCGGCGCCATGTCGGAAAATTTCCAGGATCTTTTGGGAAAAGGAATTAACAAATCCTCCATCAAGGTCTATGTGCCATTGGGTGCCCAGCTGGAAAATGCGGTTGGCATAGATCCTGCGGATGTATTGACTCGTCATGACGCTGAGTTGCAAAAAACTTACTTTCTCTTTCAAATGTCGGTTGCGCCCGGTGAAGAGAAAACCGTCACTTTACGCTATTCCTTGCCTCACCCCCTGCAATTGTTTCCGGCCGCCCTCTACAGTTTTACCGCCCAGAAGCAGATTTCCCTGTTCACCACCGATCTGAAAAAAGTCCTCAATATAGCCCCAGCCCTCACTCTGCTGAGGAACTCTCAAGCCGGCCTGGAATACAGCACCAAAATGCAAAATGATTATCGCATGCAGGCTGTGGTAGTGAATTAGCAGTTTACGTCCCGGAATTTTTCCTTTTCGAAAAAGCCTGAATATTTGCGCCCTAAACGGCTCCAAAGTTCGGATTCCTCCAAAACGATCATGATCGGGCGCCCGTGCGGGCAGGTAGTTCTGCCAAGCCGTGTCTGATTTAACTGTTCAATAAGTGCCGCAATCTCCTCGTGGCTTAAAGGGTCGCCGAATTTTACGGCCGACCGGCAGGCCAGATAAGTCAGCGCCTTCTCTTTACGGCTGAATAAATCGCCCCTGTGAGCTTTTAAATCATCGGACGTTTGCTCAGTTCCGGCTCCGGAGCGATCGGCACTGCTCAGATTGCGCAGATCATCGATTAAACCAATTAAAACTCTCTCCAGATTGGTTTTCACCAGATAGGCCGGCACTTCATGGATGGAAAAAGTGCTGCCCCCGAAATGTTCCAGTTTTATTCCCACTTCGTCCAGTACTTCTTTATTGGCATCCAGGACAGCTACGTCAGCGGGGGAGATGTCAATGTTTATTGGCATTAATAAAGGCTGAATGGCCTTTTCATCATTTTCCGCCTCCGACATTAATTTGTTGTAACGGATTCTTTCATGGGCGGCATGCTGGTCAATAATCACCAGGTCAGCACTACGCTGGCAAAGAATAAAACTGTTGTTGAGCTGGCCGAGGGGGATCAGATCATTTTCCTCTGTAGTGTTTTCCGTATCATTCACTTTGTGACTGTGGACAAACTCTTCGCCTGGAGCGCCAGATTGTGGCTTCTGTCCAAAGTCAGTCTCAGTCGCTCTCTGTCTATTAATGTCCATGCTTACCTGGACGGTTTCCTGCCTGTTCAAGGACTTAAACTGCAAAAATTCATCGGGGACCACGCTCCTCGCTGCCGAATCAACGGCTCCGGAATCAGCTCCGGTCAGCCCGGCCGCCTGCTTTTCCTGATAATAATTAAAATTCCCGTCGTCCTGCCCGTTGATTTTCGGCATCATTACAGCCTTTTCCAAAGCTTTGGCACAGGACTGGGTCAGCACCCGGAAAACCTCCCTTTCATCGCGGAATTTGACTTCGGTCTTCCGTGGATGACAATTGACGTCCACCATTGACGGGTCTAATTCAAACATGATCACGAAAGCCGGATAACGCTCCTTGGGCAGCAATGAATGATATGCCTGCTTGACCGCATAAGAAAGCACATGCGAAGTGATTGGCCGCCCATTGACAAAGATGTACTGGAGACTGCGGTTCGAGCGTGACAATTGTGGTTTGCCGATATAGCCGCGTATGGAAAGATTCACACCGCCATAATAAATTTCAATCAAATCGTCGGTTATCGATTTGCCCAACAGTCCACGCAGGCGCACCGACAAATCATCGGTAGGCGGCAAATCCAGAACCACTTTTTCATTGAACGGGTCTGTTTCCACTTCCCTACCTTTCACTTCGTTTTCAGCTGCCGTCTGCTGAATGAATTTGAAGGCAATACCCGGGAAGGCCATTGCGGCATTGATCACCGTGTCCAGAACATTCTGGTATTCCGTTTGTTCGGTCTTTAAAAATTTCAGCCTGGCCGGTGTATTGTAAAACAGGTCCGCCACTTCAATTTCCGTGCCGGCAGGCATGCCGATGGGAGCTCTGCGCAGTATTTTTCCACCCTCACCATAGAGCTCGAGCCCGCTGTTATCCTCTTTTTGCTGAGTCCGGAGAGTCAGTCTGGAAACGGAAGCAATACTGGCCAGGGCTTCTCCCCGAAATCCCATGGTCCGGATGGAATTGAAATCCTCCAGATGACGGATTTTGGAAGTCGCATGCCGTTCCAGGGATAAAAGAGCGTCTTCCGCCGACATGCCGCTGCCATCGTCATTGATTTTGATCAAGCTGATGCCGCCGGTCCGCACACAGATAGTGATTTTTCGGGCACCGGCATCGATGGAATTTTCCAATAATTCTTTCACCACCGAGGCGGGCCTTTCCACCACTTCGCCAGCGGCGATCTGATTGATCAGCTGATCGGATAATAGAGCTATTTTAGACATTGATTTATTTTTACGACATTGCTGTTACGGTCCGTCCGTTCAATAGCGGCGACATTTTGACAATCTCATTCATTTTCCACTATTTTCTTGATCTCGGAAAGCTTATTCAGCGCCTCCAGCGGTGTCAACTGATTCAGATCCAGATTGCGTAAATTTTCCAGCCCGGCATGAATTCTATCCGCACGCACCGATTGCCGCAAAGAGGGGCCGCCATCTCCGCCGGTGTCACCAGCAAGAGTCTGCTGCGAAAATCCAAAACTCTGCTGACCCGTGCCGATTTGTTCCTTCTCCAGATCAGCCAGAATTTCTTTGGCCCGTTCGATAACCGCATAGGGCAGACCGGCTAATCGCGCGACTTCTATGCCATAACTTCTATCCACGCCTCCCGGGCCGACTTTATAGAGAAAAACAATTCCCTCGCCGTCATTTTCCCTGACTTTGACACTGAAATTGGCTGCCCGCGGCATCGTGTCAGCCAGCTTGATCAATTCATGATAATGACTGGCAAAAAGAGTTTTAGCTTTCAGTTTATCATGAATATATTCCATCACGCCCCAGGCAATGGAAAGCCCGTCAAAAGTCGAAGTGCCGCGACCGATTTCATCCAGGATCAGCAGACTTTTTTCAGTAGCCTTTTGAAGAATCAGGGAAGTTTCTTCCATTTCCAGCCAAAAAGTGCTTTGTCCTTTGACCAGGTTGTCGGAGGCACCGACCCTGGTGAAAATTCTGTCCACCAGGGGTATTTCGGCGCTTTCCGCCGGCACATACATACCCAGATGGGCCATCAGTACGATGATTGCCGTTTGTCGCAAATAAGTGGATTTCCCGCCCATGTTCGGGCCGGTGATCAGGGCCAGACGTTCGGAATCAGTTAAAACCGTATCATTGGGGATAAATTTATCCTGCGGGTTTAATTTTTCGATCACCGGATGTCGTCCTCCCAATATGCGCAGGTCAAAAGCTTCACTGATGCGCGGCCGTGTATAGCGATTTTCCCAGCCCACCAGGGCCAGGGAAACTATTGTGTCGGTATAGGCTGCGGCGGCCGCGCTTGCCTTGATCTCTGCTGTTTTCTCCAGCACCATCAGCCGTAATTTTTCAAAAAGCTGGAATTCCAAAGTCACGATTTTTTCCTCTGCAGTCAAAACTTTTTCCTCGTATTCCTTCAGCTCCGGCGTGGTAAACCGTTCGGCATTGGCCAGTGTTTGCTTGCGCGTGTAGTCTGCCGGGACCTGGCTTAAATTGGCATTGCTGACCTCGATGTAATACCCGAACACCCGGTTATATCTTACCTTCAGTGAGCCGATACCGGAACGCTCGATCTCACGGGCCTGCAAAGCCTGAATATAGGATTTGCCCTGCTGGCTTATTGATCGAAGATCATCCAATTCCCTGGAATATTTTTCCCTGATCATCCCGCCCTCCCTGACCGTAAAGGGCGGCTCCTCCACGAGTGCTCGGTCCAGCTCATCGATCATCCCGTTCAGCAGCTGGATTTTCCTGCCGACATTTTTAAAAACATCGCCGCCCTCTTTTTCCAGCAGTTCACGCAGTTGAGCGAGTGCCCGAAAAGAACTGATCAGTCCCCGTAAATCACGTCCATTGCCGCTGCCCAGATTCAGTCTGCCCAGGATGCGCTCAATATCCATTACCGCCTTGAGCACCAAACGCAAATCTAAAATCATTTTCTGTTTTTTCATCAGCAAATCGATCAAAGCCAGCCTCTCCTCAATGGCGGAAATATCAGACAAAGGTTCGATCAGAGTCTTCTTCATCATGCGGCCGCCGCCGCTGGTCACGGTTTTGTCCAGCACATTCAGCAGTGACCCCTCAGCTTTTTTTTCTCTCAGGCTTTCCAGTATCTCCAGATTTTTTATAGTGGCTTCATCCAGTACCATCAGCTTGTTTTCATGGTGGCTTAAATTTTTCAGATGGCGCAGGTTGTCCCGGCCTGGCTCCGTTTTTTGTGTGGTGGTCAGATAATGCAGCGCCAGGCCGGCCGCCATTTTTTCTGCCTTGGACAGGCTTCTGCTGGCCATCTCAAAAGTGCCGAAATGGGCTTCCAGGTTTTCCTCCCAATCGATAGGGAGCTCTTCAGCATGCCAAAAAGCGGCTGCATATTGTTTGCTCCAGGCCTGCACTGAACTGGTGTCCGGATAAATGATTTCCTTCGGTCTGTATTTCTGAAAAGCATCGCTGACAGCCTGCTCATCAGCAACCGGATCAATATTGAATTCCCCCGTGCTTAGTTCCACCAGTGATAAGCCAAATCCGTCCTCATTAATCACCAGAGCGGCCAGATAATTGGCGGCCCGGTCATCGAGAACATTTTCATCCAGAGTAGTGGCCGGCGTGACAATGCGGATTATTTCGCGTTTGACTATACCTGGCAAAGCCGGATCGCTGACTTGTTCGCAAATGGCAACCTTGCGTCCCGCTCTGGTCAGCTTGGCTATGTAACTGGCAGCGGCGTGGTAGGGGACGCCACACATCGACACTTTATTATCTCCTTTATTTCTTGCGGTTAGAACAATACCTAATATTTCTGAAGCCTCCAGGGCATCCTGACCAAACATTTCATAAAAATCACCCAGACGGAAAAAAAGTATGGCATCCGCCACCTGACTTTTTATTTCATTGTATTGTCTCATCATCGGTGTCAGATCGGACACGGCCTGAATATTATTGTTTACTCGGACGCATCATAGCAAATAAGCCCAAAAATCCTATTGCCGAATGTTGCTTTCAATTTCAAAAAATACACCCGTGATTTTGTCAATTACTGGCCAGATTCTCTATATTCGTTTTTCTATTATTCATGACCAGGATCTGGTTATATTCATGCGCTTAACCGCTAATTCCAGCTTCTGAATGCGTATTTCCCTTTCCATTTTGGCCAGCAGTTCGCGGGATTTTTCCAGACCTCGGTGCAGGTTGTTGGTATCGATACGTATGACCAGTTCGCGAGTTTTTTTTCTGCTGAATGAATTAACCAGATTTTGAATTTGTTGTGGAGTCATAATTATTTTGATTATTCTTTATAAGAATCAATTATTTACCTAATACGACAAACTTTTCTCTGGAAAGGATTGGCTGCTACAAGACCCAGTTCCTTCCGCGAAAAGGTTAAACTGCGTACTCTCGGTTTCGGCAGTGGCATGCGATCAAAGAGCCTTGTAGCCGGGGATTCCCGACGCGCAGCTATTGTAATGGCCACCGGTGTTTTCTGAATGGTGATTGTAAGCATATATTTTTTTATTAAATATTATTATTTTAAATTTTGATTACAGCAAACAAACCTCCCCAAAATCGGATTTTCCCCGCCTACGCCCTGTCTATTTGTCTTTAACGCTTATAGTAGCGGAAAAGACCCGTTACCACGCCCTGAACGCAAAGTTCATTCTCCGGATAGATATCTTCATATTCAGGATTTTCCGGATGAAGTAAAACTTTGCCATTGCGGACAGCATAAGTTTTTACCGTACTTTGTCCATCCACCAAGGCTACCACAATGTCGCCCGCCTTTGGTTCCAGATCAGTGCATACCACTACGATATCTCCGTCATGTATACCGGCATTGACCATACTGTTTCCCCTGACATTGAGCAAAAAGGATTGTTTATTGGCCAGTACCAGATCTTCACCTATGTCCAGCCAGTTTTCAACATGCTCCTCGCTTAAAACAGGGTTGCCGGCCGGGATGCTGCCCAAAAGGGGCAGCCTGAAAGAAGATTTTTCCAGTTTTTCTTTGATATTCGACAATAACTTGATGCCCCTGTGTCCTTCGTCCTTTTCGATCTTGCCTTTTTCTTCCAGTGCTTTCAGCAGTTTCAGGATACTGTTGTCCGAACTCACCCCAAAATATTCGCGCATTTCACGGATGGTTGGGGATCCGCCGTGTTCCATCTGATATTGTTCGATGAAGTTCAGCAAGGCTTCCTGTTTTTCGGTGAGAATATTTTCCATTTGTTTTTATTGGTCAACTTTCAAACCCAGTATAGGTGAGTAAACACTCACCGTCAATACAAATTATAAAAAAAGTTGGAAAAAGGCTTGTAGAAGAGGACCTAGTAGTTTTCCAGACGGCCGGCTTTGACCAAAAAAGCAACAGGCTTTAATAAGAAATTATCAACCAGACCATTGTATTTGTTAACAATCCGGTTATAGACAGTGCTGATTCCCTCAATGCGTTTGTCGGCATCACGAATCTCTTTTTCCAAAGCCAGAATCGAAAAATCCTTTTGAACTTCAGGATGTTTTTTGGCCTGTTGCCACAGGGATGAAAATTGCTTCCACATATCGTCTTCCAGCTTTCTTTTCCCAGTACTGCCGATAGCCATTGACATGGATTTGTCACGCCAATCGATAATTTTCTGCCAGTCGGCCAAATCCATATATGATGCCAATTTGCCGACAAACTGCGGAATCAGATCAGTTTTTCGGGTGACTTCGAAATAGAGACTATAGGACAGTCGGGCCACTTTGGAACGCAGCAACTTTATCTGCGCTGCTGTAAAAACTGCGGCTATCACCAGCAGTATGACCAGAGCTGTCAGTATATTGGCAAGAGGCGTTAATTCCATCAGGCAAGTAGTTTTAAATATATATTTCCAATCTGTTGTGCCGATCTGGCCCAGTCATATTTTTTCTTGGCCTCGGCGGCAAAGACAGCTGTCCTGTTTTTCAGTTTTTGATAGGCGTCGAAACTATTATACAAATTCAGCACCTTTTCCGCAATTTGCCGGTCAGTGTTTTGAAGGTTCAGAAAAACAGGAGCATCACCGTTCACCTCCCTGTGCACGGGCAAATCACTGACCAGGGCGGGGCATTCCAGGGTCAGCGCCTCCAAAAGCGGCAGATTAAAGCCTTCCCTGGTGGTCAGTGAAAAATAAGCCCAGGCTTCCCGATAAAGCATGATCAATTCACGATTATTCAAAAAACCGGTCTGAATGACACTTTTTTTCCATTTCGGGACGTCCCAGTGCAGATCGGAAAAAAGTCTGTTCCGGAGCAGCTTGCCGCCACCCAGAACCAGTTTCAGGCTTGAGTTTGGAGCTATTTCACTGCAGAAAATATCAACCACTCTCTGTACATTCTTGCGGCGGTCATAGCCGCCCATGTAAAATAGATATAGGTCCTCCGAGTCCAGGCCAAATCTGTGCAGAAGCAGTTCTTTATCCTTTTTGGCAAAATCAGGAGCCTCATTGAATTCACTGGCATTGTAAACCACCGCCAAACGGTCGTCCCTGAATCCAGACCTGGCCAGTATCTCTCCCCTGGACTGTTCGGAAACAGTCAGAATAAAATCAGCTGCGCGGGCACTCTTCAAAGTTGCGCTGTTGTAAAAGCTGCTTAAAAAACCCCGGTGAAAATATTCACGGTCCGTCCAGGGAATGGTGTCATGAACCGTGATTACAACTTTTGCTCCGCGCACCTTGCCGTAAAGTGCGGGATAGGGGATATGGATAAGTTTGACCTCTTTTTCACGAAAAAAAGCGGTCAGCTGATTTTTTTCCCAGTAGGATTTGGCCAGACCGGCATGCAAGGCTTTCAATAACGGCTTTTCAGGAATTATTTCGAATTTCATATTGTCCTGGTAGCGCAGATTTTTATCAATTTCTTCATCCAGTTTGTCCGGGATGGCCACATAAAATTCAAAGTGGGGAAAATGTCTGGCCAGTTCCGAGAAAATATTCAGGCAATAGCGTCCCACACCGGTGTATTGTCTACAGAAAAACCAGCCGTTAACTCCGATTTTCACCTTTTTTTCCATGCTCCCTGTGGATTTTAATAATAATGTCGGCAATTTTTTCAGCTGCCTGGTTTTTTACTTGTCCGGCCCGTTTCCCGCCTTCTTTGATCAGAATATGATCGATCTCCCTCAATAAATCAACCTGGTGATGACTAATCTGCCCCTCGGTCAGCACTCTGGCTAAATGATTTTTGGCAAAAGATTCTGCATTTTTTACCTGATCACCGCGGCTGCCGGCCACCAGCGGGATTAAAATGGCAGGCAGTCCCAGAGCCTCGATTTCGGCCAGGGTATTGGCCCCCGCCCGGCCAATGAATAAATCGGCCATGGCATAAAGGTCAGGCAGTTCTTTACCCAGATACTCGGAAACGTAGTAGCCGTCTGCGCTTGAGAATTGGCTGTCGGTCAGATTATCCTTTCCGCATCCATGTATCAGGCAATATTTTTCCAGCAGCGCTTTGAGATTTTTTCCGATCAAAGCATTGATGAATTGGGCTCCCTGACTGCCGCCCATCACCATAATAACTTTTTTACCTTTGGGCAAACCGCTAAATTGATAGCCCTTTTCCCGGTTACCCAGAAGAAGTTCCTTCCTGACCGGGTTGCCCGTATATATGACCCGTTTATCGCCATGCAGCTGCAGCAGTGTCTCCGGAAAGGAAACGCAAATGATCCGGGCAAATCTGGCTGCAATCCTGTTGGCCAGTCCCATTTCCAGATCCGACTCGTGAATAACCACCGGTCGCCGCAAAAGGCCGCCGGCTATAGCCACAGGCAGACTGACAAAGCCCCCCTTGCAAAAGATGACATCTGGTTTATATGCCGCGACTATCCATAGGCTCTGCCATATACCGACGCAGGTTCTGAAAAAATCCGCGAAATTTTCCCAGCTGAAATAGCGTCGCAGTTTGCCGCAGCAGATAGCTCTGAAAGACCAGCCCTTCGAGCGGATAAGTTTGTTTTCCAGGCCCCGGCGGGAACCTATATATATAAATTCCAGCTTCGGTACACGGCTGATCAGCTGCTCAAGGATGGCTATGTTCGGAGTAATATGACCTCCGGTGCCCCCTCCCGCTACTATAATTCTCATAGTTGGAATGTTTAGACAGTTGAAGTAAAACGCCGGTCGCCACCAGCACCGATATCAGGGAGGAGCCGCCATAGCTGACGAAAGGCAGAGTTATTCCCGTTACCGGCATCAAAGCAACGTTAACGGCAATGTTTACAAAGGCTTGAAAAACAATCCAGGCGGTCAGGCCAATGGCCGTAAGCTGTACAAAACGATTTTCCGCTCCGCGTGCAATCAGATAGCCGCGCCAGCCGATCAGCAGGTAAGCCAGCACCAGCAGGCTGGTACGCAGAAAGCCCAATTCCTCCGCTGAGGCGGCAAAAATAAAATCATCCGTAGCCTGTGGCAGCCAGTATGATTTTTGCACCCCTTGGGTCAATCCCTTTCCCCAGAACCCGCCACTGCCTATGGCGATTTTGGATTGTTCGGTCTGCCAGCAATAATCTTCCTTGCAGGTGACATCGTTGCCGACAAAAGCCGTCACCCTGTCCCTGATGCGCGGCAGATTGGAAAGCAGCAAAAAAGAAGCCAAACTGACTATCAAAATACCCAGCAGGATATGCCTGATCCTGGCGCCGCCGACAAAATACATGGCCGTGGCGATCAGGGCGATCACCAGAGAGCCGCCCAGATCCGGCTGCAGAATTATTGGCAGCAGCAGGGCGCCTACAATCACGCAAAAAGGCAAAAAGCCGTTTTGCAGCGATTTAATGGAATCCCTTTTTTTATCCAGCCAGCTGGCCAGATAAAAAATCAGAAACAGTTTGGCGAATTCCGTAGGCTGGAAAGAGGTGTTAAAAAGAACCAGCCAGGAACGGGCAAAAGTGGTGTATCTGGAGCCGATCAATAGCACCACCAGCAGGGTCAGGATTGTCAGCACCATCCAGAAGGGGGCGGTTTTTTTCCAGAATTTATAGCTGATCTTGGCCATAATTATCATCATGACGAAGCCGATCGCCAGACGGATAACATGGTTTCTGAACAGCAGATAACAGTCCACACCCGCATCGTCGCAATTGGGATAAAGCACGTTGGGGGCAGAAAGCTGTATGGACTTCGGTACGCCGATACTGGTGATCATCACCAGGCCGAAGACCATCAGGATAATCACAATAGCCAGCAACACTCCGTCCACTCGCTTGCCACTGCTTTTCTCCCGGTGTTTTTTTCTAATCCCCCCGAATTTCATCCTGGCGGCTGTTAAAAGCCACCGAATACTAGCAAATGGAACCTGTAAAAGCAATCAACTGGCCTTGAAATAGTCGGTTTCTATCTGATATTTTACGGATATGAACAAATCGGCTAAAACAACGTCTCTGGTGCTAATACTGTCCCTGTTTATTGACGCTCTTTTGTTGGATCAAATTTCCAAAATCTTATTGGATGCCAATCTACCATCACCTCTTTACCTGGCAGGAAAATTCATCAGCCTGCGGGTCGAGCATAATACCGGCATCGCTTTCAGCATTAATTTGTCCTATCCGCTCTTAATCTTTCTCAATGTTGTCTTTTTTGGCGCAATAATTTTCTATTTGGCTAAAACCCTAGACCTGAAGCGCAACACCTCCCGTCTCATTCTGGCTTTACTGGCTTCCGGAGCCCTCGGTAACCTGATCGACCGGGTGCGTCTGGGATACGTTATCGATTTCATTTCCATCGGTAATTACCCCATCTTCAACTTCGCCGACGCATTTATTACTATCGCTATCTTCCTTCTGCTGCTATTTTATGATAAAATAAAAAGACCAAATTGAATCCTATGCAGGAAAACTACCCAAACCAAAACCCAAATTACGTGCAGCCGTCCGCCGGAAACCCCGGACAGAATATGTCCCCGGCCGATCCGGTGCAGAGCTTTCCCAATCCGGCCTACCAGCAGCAGCCGGTTGATTATGCGCCTATGGGACAGCAGCCTCAACCGCTGCAGCAGCCTCAGCAACCCGCGGAATCCTATGGACCCAGACAGGTTTCTCTTTTTACCCTTTTTGCCAAAACCTTCATGGGACTGGCCGGCGGAACCTTTGGCTCACTGATTCTGCTGCTGATCTTTTTAGCCACCTCCTCTGTCCTGCAGCCCGTGCTTAGTCCTGCCGAAGCGACTGGTGAGCAGGTCAATCCGATTTTCATTGTCATTCTGATGGCCATGATTTTTGCCACTACCCTGATTTCCAGTTTGCTGACCCCCTGGCTGCTCGCTTACACGGAAAGGCTGCGTTATCCCAGAATCGTCACCTCAATCTATCAGATTTTCATAGTCAACCTGATTATTTTTGCTTTCACGGCTCCCCTTTACCTGACCACCTCGACCACCAATCTGGAATTTACGGCCTATGCCGCTGGCATGCAGATCCTGATGGTTTCACTGTCCAGCGCCCTGATTATGGAAATCCTCAATGACGACCGCTACCCGCTGCTGGCCGTTTATACGACGGTAATTGGCGTGCTGATCGCCACAGCAATCAACCTCTTTTTATATCAGATGATGAAGAGCGCCACGGTGCTGCTCTTTGCCGCCCTGCCCATTACCTGGGCTTCCATCGGCTTTTTCCAGGCCGCTCTGGCCATGATTTACTACTGGTATTACCTTAATTGGGGCAACGATTTTCTGGCCACCACTACTTCTTATGGCACGGAATATGCCGGAGTGGAGGAGGAGGTTGAGGAAGCCGAGCAGGAATTGCCGGAGGATAAAGCCGGGGGGGACTTCTTCAAGAGCTAAAATATAGCCACAGCATTAAAAGGCCCGCCGTTCGGCGGGCCTTTTTTACTTTCCTAAAAAGTTAAGGCTTTTTAGCCTTAATGTAATCTCCCACCGATTCCACTGCTCTAAGTACCTCTATTGGAACCATCCAGATAGTCGTATTGGACTGGTCGGAGGAAATATCGTTGATCGATTGCAGTGTCCTCATATGCAGTGCGCCGGGCGCTTTGTTCATCATTTCAGCGGCTTTGACAATGCTTTCCGCCGCCACCACTTCACCCTCGGCGCGGATGATGGAAGCCTTCCTTTCGCGCTCCGCCTCGGCCACTTTGGCTATTGTTCTTTTCAGATCCGGAGGAATGATAATATCGCGCAGGTCCACATCATCGACCTGGATGCCCCAGGGCAGCGTGGCCTCATCGACGATTTTCTGAATCTTGTCGGAAATGATATTCCTGTCGCGCAGCAGCTCCTCCAGCGTCACTTCACCGACCACGTTTCTCATGGTGATCTGGGCCAGCTGGCTGACGGCATAATAAAAATTCTCCACATCCAGAATCGCTTTCTGCGGATCAATCACTTTGTAATAAATTACCGCATTGATACCCACCGGAATATTATCCTTGGTTATGGCTTCCTGTTCGGGCACATCCACTGTCTTGATGCGCACGTCGACTTTCTGCATGGACTGGAAAATCGGTACAATCAGCGTCCAGCCCGGATTGCGGGTTGATGAATATTTTCCCATGGTCAGGACTATGCCTCTTTCATACTGATTGACCTGCCTGATGAAAGATAAGATCAAAATCACCCCCACCACGATCAGAGTAATTTCCATATTTTTTGGATTAATTATTACTTGACGCTGATTATCACCTTACCGAAATGCTTTTCCAAATATATGCAGTTGAAGGAATAGAGCTTTTTTGGTATAATTTAATGAATAACTCTAATTATCAATGCTGCCGCTACTCAATAAAATACTGGGAATTGCCACGGCGCATGCTCAAGCCGCTACCACGAGTGTCAGCGATGTGGCCAATAATACGGGTAATGAATTTACCAAGCTGATTACCAGTTTTCTTGCTGCCATACCGCTCTGGATAGCAGCCATTGTGGTGACTTTTTTCACCTATGTCCTGGCCGTGATTGTCAAGAAATCACTTGAAGCCAGACTGATCGCTCAGGGTATTGAGGAAGAACATAAGGAAATCAGGATTATAGCCGGCCGGTCAGCCTTCTATGGTGTGATTGTACTTGGCGTAACAATCGCTCTTAGCATCGTCGGCATTGACCTCAAGCCTATCGTAGCCGCCGGTGCCTTTGGTCTGGGATTCGCACTGCAGAATGTTATCATGAATCTTTTTTCCGGCATGTTTATTTTAGCCTCGCGTCATTATACGATTGGCGATGTCATTACTGTCAACGGTGTCATGGGCACAATACAGGAGATCCAAACCAGGGCCACCATCATGAAAGACTTTAATGGCCAAAAAGTCGTTATTCCCAACTCCCAATTATTTTCCAATATAGTCAGCAGCAGAAGTGCCAATCCCGCCCGCAGACTGGTTTTTATCCAGGGAGTTGGCTATAATGCCGACCTTAAACAGGTGATGGATTTGACCTTGGCTGTGATTAAAAATATTCCCGGCATATTGGCTAAACCAAAACCAAGTGTCCTTTTTTATGATTGGGATGATACCTATATCTTATTCAAGATCAGGATCTGGATTGATTCCAAGGCTTCCAAAAGACCGATTCAGAACCGCTTGATCATGGATATCTATAATGCCTACAACGAAGCCGGCATCGACGTGCCGTACCCGATCACGACCATTCATATGGATAAAGGCGAAGGAGAGCTGACCCCGCAGGAAGAAATCGATAAAAAAGTCAAAGCAATAAGGGCCAGGCTCAAAGCCAAAAAGCTGCCCACGGCCCCTATGCAGACTTTTCCGCTGATTCCGGGACCGCAATCTGAAATGGCAACTGCGCCCGCTATCCCCACAGACGTGCCGATCAGTCTCCCCGTTTTGCCGGAAGCTATCCAGACCACTCCCAACAGTCCAGGCCAGTCCTGGCTGCAGCAGGCTCTTTCTCAGCAGGTGGCGGCAACGACTGAACAAACTGTAACGCCGCCGGAGGCTCAGACGGTAACAATTAACCAGCCGGCAACCCCAACGTCCAGTGCCCCAGAAACTGCAGTTCCAGTCATGCAACCTAGCCAGCCTCAGCAGCAACCGGTGGCAGTCAGTGCACCGGTGGCACCGGCACCTGCAACCATAGCACCTGCCCCATCAATCCCGGCAGCCTCGGCCGCAGCTTCAGTTCTAGAGCCAACTACGTTGCCAGTAACTAATCAGCCTCCCGCCAATCCGCCGGGTATAGTGATCCAATAAATCATTTCTTCTGAACTATTTTCCTTTGGTAGGCAAAGGTTATTTTGGTTTTTCTTTGTATTATCGAAAATCAATGCTATAGAATTCAGCAGCCTTTGTTTTAACTTTCATGCCAGAGCATCCCCTGAAAATTTTTGCCGGATCTTCCCATCTAGAGCTGGCCAACGGTATTGCCAGGGAATTGGGAACGGAAGTCGAATCCCTTAAACTGGAACATTTTGCCGATAATTCCATTGATGTACAATTAAGGGGATCTGTCCGTGGTTGCGACACTTATGTGATTCAGACCTGCACCGACAATCTCAATGAAGAGTACATGGAACTTTTCATTATCATCGACGCCCTGCGGCAGAATTTTGCCGAAAAAATCCATGTAGTCATGCCACATTTCGGTTATGCCCGCGCCGACAGTATGTCCGAACACGAGAACAGAAAACCTCTTTCCGCCCGTCTAATGGCCCACCTGATGGCCACGGCCGGAGCCAATCACGCTATGTTTTTCAATCTCCACGCCCGTCAGATCCAGAGTTTCTTCCCCTGGCCGGTGGATAACTTGTATGCCACCAGGCTGCTGATCGAGGATATGAGGAGACAGAGTGAGGACCTGCGTAATACTGTTCTGGTTGCTCCCGACGCCGGAGCCACCAAAGCCACTGAATACTATGCCAAAAAACTGGGCGTTAATGTGGCCCATATCAATAAATCCCGTCCCTCCAATAATGTTTCGGAGGTGACCAGCGTGGTGGGAGATGTTGAGGGCAAAAAATGCATCCTGGTAGATGATATGTGCGACACTGCCGGTACGGTGGTCAACGCCAAGAAAGCCCTCGTTGAGATGGGAGCGGATCCCAGGGTTCGTTTCTACGCAACCCATCCGGTTTTATCTGCTCCGGCGACTTCCAGGCTTAGGGAAGCAGGCTTCGAGGAATGCGTTTTCACCGACACCATTCCCATTCCAGAGCAGAAAAAATTCCCCGGCTTGCGGCAAATTTCCGTAGCCCCCATTCTGGCCAAGGTAATCAAAAGTGTTCATGCTTCCGCCCGGTCAGTTTCGGAAAATATCTATTAAGCCTTCAGACGGGGATTTGGTCTGAATAAATGTTTCCACTGGTAAACCAGCGCATCTTTGACATGCTGGCGCATAGTCCATTTCTGAAAAAAGGCCATAAAGCCGCCTTCACTGGCCCGCCGCCCATCGGCATAAACGGTGACTTGGGGATAATACAGGACCTGTAAGCCGGCCTGCCAGCATTTGAAACAGAGGGCCGGATCGGACATGAAGACAAAATAAGATTTATCCAGGCCGCCCAGTCTGTCCCAGAGCCCCCGCCGCATTATCCAGAAAGAGGACTGCAGCCAGTCCACTACCTGCGTTTTGTCATAGTCCAGATGCCTCATTTCATCATAGGCGACCCACTTTTTTATCAGCGGCCAGCTGCGCAGGAAAGTGCGGCGGGCCACCTGCAGAAAGATATTCGGGAAGGCTCTGACCGTCATGGCCACTTTATTGTTATTATCATTGACCTGCCTGGGGCCGCAGATGCCGACTTCCGGATGCTTATCCATAAAATCCACCAGCTTCTGCAGTGTATGCCCATCCCGCCAGATAATATCCGGGTTCACAATCAGCAGATATTCACCGTGGGACAGGGAAACTCCTAAATTATTCCCCCGAATATAGCCGAGATTTTTTTTATTGGTGTGAATCTGTACATTGTCGTATTTGAGCAGAGTATCGAGCTTGGCGGCGTTCTCTTCCTTGCAGGAATTGTCGACGATGATTATTTCGTAGGGAAAATCCACGACCTGTTTTTCGATGCTCTCGACATTTTCGCAGACGCGTCGGCTTTTAAGAAAATCCAGTATGATTATTGAGGCCTTGGGCCGGGGTTTGTTCATCTTAAATAGAACCAGGCTAAGAAAAATACTACCAGAATGATACGGTAATAGGCAAAAATGGCCAGGGTATGCTTTTTCAGGTAATTGATCAGAAAACTGATCGCCAGCCATCCGGCTGCCCAGGAGCTGGCTATGCCCAGAACCAGGATATCCAGCGGCGGCAGGGAATACTCACCCTTCAAAACTTTCAGTACTGCCAGCGCCGTGGCCGCCACCATGGCGATAGCGCCCAGTATAAACGAAAATCTGGCGGCCTTTTCCCTTTCAATTCCTAGTGCCAGACCTGCGGAAATAGTCGCACCGGAACGTGAAACACCCGGAATCAGGGCCACGGCCTGGGCACAGCCGATCAGAACGCCGTTTAGCAGCCCGATATTTTTACCATGACGAGCTTTTTTATAGACATATTCTGCCCCCAGAAATACCAGTGAAACAAGCAAAAGCATCACGCACACGGGTACCGGCGACAGGAAAGTCCGGTCAATCCAGTCCCCCCATAAAAGCCCGGCCAGTACTGCCGGCACAGTTCCCGCCAATAAAATAACAATCATTGTTTTGCTCTCCTTTAGCCATTTTTCAGACTCGTCAGTTTTCATCGGCACCCGTGCGGTCCAGCAATAAAGAGCCTTGAAAAGATCGATAAAATCCTGGCGGAAATAAATCAGGATAGCCAGCAGAGTCCCGAAATGTACGGCTATATCAAAGGCCTTTAACGCCACGGCATTGCCAAGCCCTAAAATTTCCTGAAACAGCACCAGATGTCCGGAGGAGGAAACCGGCAGGAATTCTGTAAATCCCTGCAGAATGCCCAATAATAAAGCCTGTAAATATGACATTTTTGTGGGGTTAGGGGGCTCTCAAACATAGGAAACAGCCTGTCCATAATACCTAATAAAATGTATCAGGCCAAACCAATTACTGCCCAACTAAAAATCCTATTTTAAATAGACATAAATGGCTCCGTATCCGCCATGGCGGGGATCAGCCGTTTTGAAATCCCTGATTTGCTGGTTCTTGATCATGGCCGTCAACTTTTGTACCACCGGCGGTCGCAGCTTCGAAACGCCGCCGACACTGTTCCGGCCTAAACCGGTAACCACAATCACCAGTTTTAAACCCAATTCACGGCTGGTGGTGATAAAATCGCTTAAAAGACGGTCTGCTTCGCCGACTGTGTTGCCGTGCAGATCCAGGCTGCGCTGGGGATTAGCCGGATAGCGCCGGCCGGATTCGTTATCGTTGGCCGGTTGGGAAGTTTCCTTTTCAGCCAAATTGAAACCCTTTAAACCGCGTTCCTTAAACAATTCGGCAAAGCCGCGGAAGTCTGTTTCACCGGTCTGCCGTTCGCCGGATTCTTCGTAAAAATCTTTCCAGGCTTCTTCTCTGTTATAACCTCCTCCTTTCAACATGGAAAAATTGAGTTAGAATTCCATACTAGCATAAAAACCTCATTAGTCAAGAAAAATCCAAACTTTTTTATCCAAAAATAGTTGAGAAGCTGATTCATGGCTGATCCAAGCCACCTTCTGACCACGGGTTGCAGCGGATTATTCGCCATATGGCCTTGGGAATCCCCCTGATCAGACCATATTTGATAATGGCCTGACGTCCATATTCCGAACAGCTGGGTTGAAAGCGGCAATAGCCATGGGGAAAAAGAGCATGCAATAAGCCGTGATCAGGCGATACGGTTTTCTGATACGCCCAGATTAAAAACACCAGCGGCCATCTGAATAATCCGGCCAAGCCCTTCAGCCATTGCCAAACTTTCCAGGATCTTACCCTGTTAGAAATAGTTACCAGGTGATTTTTTAACGCCATTTTGTATCACTTCAAAGTGCAGATGAATACCGGTGCGACCTCTGACATTGCCGGTTCTGCCCATCTTGCCGATCACCTGTCCCTGTTTGACGTGATCACCGACGGAGACCGCCAGATATTCCATGTGACCGTATAAAGTCTTCAAGCCGTTGCCATGATCGATGATGATATGGTTCCCGTAGCCGCCTCCCCAGGTACCGCTGGAAGCCTTGATCACCACTCCGTCCATGGCCGCCCAGATCGGCGGCTGGCTGGGATTGGCTATATCATAGGCATAATGTCCCGGGTGAAAGCCCTGGGTCAATACTCCTCTGGTTGGGAAAATCATTAATTTGCCTGTCGCTGGACTGGAGCTGGAATCCGCACCTATATCGGCGCCGGCAACCAGTAATGTGCTGCCAACATTGGCCCTGCCGAAGACCAGGCCGCCTTTGATTGTTGTTGCGGGGCCAAGGGGTATTGCTGGACCGAGGGTCGTTCCTATGGCCGCCCCTGGTATTCTGGCATCGCTGCCATTTCTAATATCATCTTCACGTGCCGGCAGCGGTTTGGCACCAGGAACAAACAAAGCCTCGCCTGGCTTTAAAACGGCATCGCTGGTCAACTGATTTTGCTTGATGATGGTATTGGCATCCACACCATAGATAGAGGCGATTTTCTTGATATCCTGATCCTTTTGAACCACATGTGTAACGCCATCGACCGGTGGAATAACCAGCTGCTGGCCGATGTGCAGGGTCGAAGAGGCGTTCAAACCATTCTCCCATAATACGGTATTTGTTTTTAGTCCGTATTCCTCCGCTATTGTGGAAATGGTTTCTCCGGAAGCCACCTCATGGACAATGCGTCCATTCATGGCCGATCTGTCGGAAAATTCCGTTTGAGGATTGATTTTGGAAATATAGCCGTCATCGGTGGCAATCATCAGACCGTCACCGGTATAATATTGATCGACCCCCTCCAGCTCGGGTGCAAAGGAAGAGTTCTGTGAATAGACGTCACCCGGATTTACAGCGCCAATTAAAAAAATCGCCACTACAGCCAGGCTATATGACCTGAATAGCTTTGTGGTGGCAGAAACGTTGGAAACACGCCTGGTTGAAGCCTTTATTGCACCTTCCTTGGCTGCCCCCAGACGAAAAGGATTAAACATCCTCCCCAAGGTGGTAGCACCGGCAAATACCCTTCTATGCCTGGCCTTTCTTGCTGCCAGGTTCGGGGAGAGTGCTATGGCCGTACTCTCTAGTTGTGAATTGTTGATCGTACTTATGGCTTTAATCTTAAAATATATTGTACCTCCATCTGCTCTGCCTTACCGCCCGCCCTTTGGAGTGGGCTTGGAAATACCGTTATTTTGTTTATATTATGCCTTTAAATTGGATTTAAAACTTCGACTACACTTTCAAATCATAGCAGAAACACTAAAAAAATCAATATTCTGTCAAGTCTTAAACGGTTTTAGCGCACAAACTTCAGCAAACCCATGTGTCGGGCTCGTTTGATGGCCTGGGCCAGCATCTTCTGATATTTCAGGTTGACCCCGCTATAATACCTGGCCACGATCTTGCCATACTTGGAGACATATTTTCTCAGCAGCTCAACATCCTTATAGTCAATATAGGTTACGCCGCTGGCGGTAAAAGGACATTTTTTATTATACTTGTTTTTTGCCATTTGGGTGGATTGATAAAGATTATTAATTATGGAGATCAGACAGTGGCTTCCTTCTTCACCTCCTGTTCATGGGAACTCTTGATCTCCTCCAGGGTGCGCGGTTCATACTTGATAGGCAGTTTGACGACCATATGCCGTATCACTTCCGGTTCAAGGCGCAGACCCGTCTCCAGCTCCAACAGCTTATCGCCTTCATAGGAGAAATCCAGGACGGCGTAATAGCCTTTCTTGTGTCCCTTCATGGTATAAGCCAGATCCTTTTCCCCCCAGATATCCTCGAAAAATATTTTTCCGTATTTGGAAATCTGTTTGCGTATCGACTCCAGCCGTTTTTCTATACCGGCCAGGCCGATTCCTGTGTCGATGATTACCATCAACTCATACTTGTTTTCCGTTTCTGACATTCTTTGTTTGGTTAAGAAATAAATTAGCTTTATGGCAGCTTCCCGGGCACTACAGCCGCTGAAAAAGGCCAAAAAGCACAAAGAAGCGTTGGCAATCTAACAAAAGCCCCCGCCAAAAGCAAGATTATCTTTTACCGGTAAAGAATTATTCCAAAATAATGTAGTCGCACAGTCAAGGATATCTGTCTTTATTGCTGCCGCCCGGCTTCGAAAAATGGCCTTTTTATGCTAAAATAAAAGGATTAATAAAAGTCAGGCCATGAAAAAAATACCCACTGAAGATTTTACCAAAAAGCATCACCCCCGCTATCACCCTTCGGTTTTCGAAGAGAACCTGGATGAAAGCCACCCGCACCCGCATTTTGATAAAGCCTATTTTTCCTGGATTGCACCGGAATTTCTGCAGCATCCAAAGACGATACGCTGGTGGGTTATTGCCGCCATTGTTCTGCTGATAGCCATTATAGCCGAAGCCTTTTCCGGCAACTGGACCATGCTGCTGGCCACGGTGGTTTTCGGTGCCGTTTACACCTATATGCATGAATGCCACCCGCCCAAACATACCAAGATCAACATTTCTGAGCTGGGTATCAAGATAGGACATCGCGAGATCCCCTATGAAAACATCGAGCGCTTCTGGATCATCTATGACCCGCCCTGGGTGAAGAGGCTCTATCTGCGCATCAGTGGCAATCTGCTGGCCGATCTGGTGATTGAACTGGAGAATCAGGATCCTGTGGCCATCAGAGCCTTCCTGGAAACTTATCTGGTGGAGATAGTCGACGCTCATGAGCGTCTGACCGACGTTATCCTGCGCATAATCAGACTTTAAAAATGTTTGAACCGACACCACAATCAGGGGAACAGCAGCCACAAAGCACGGAACCCTCCCGGGAAGCCGCCCCGGCGCAACCTGCCACGCCTGCACAGTCGGGAGCCTCTGGCGCGGAAAAACCGCAGGAATTTGAAAAGGCCGTCGATGAGAAAACCCAGGCCTACGAAAAAAAAGTGGAGGAGCTGGAAAAAAAGTACAAGACCCGCTGGTCCATCGGTGAGACCAAGGAAATGCTGATCACGGCGCGCCAGAAAAACGCCCTGCGCCTGGCGGCCGCGGAAAAAAAGGAACAATTCGGCAAATTGGCCGCCGAGGAAAAAAGCAAAAGAATGGCTTTGATGTTAGGAGAGACAGAGCAGGCTCTCAGCGACGTTTATTTGCCTTATGAAAAAATTATCGATCATGTGCGCGGCCTGGACAAGCTGGACGAAAAAGAACTGGTGCAGCTGGAGGCCCTGCTAAAGGCTTTAAATAAAATGAAGACCAATCCGGAAATGGAGAAGCTCTTTTTAAAGGTTCTGAACAAAGAGCAGCTGGATCCGAAAGAAATGCAATTTCTGGTAACACAGATCAAACCAGTCGACCTGAACCAGGCCATCGAGAAAGGCCAGACCGAAGAGATTTTTGAGGCCAGCGCCGTCGGCGCCGTCATTTCCTGCTTGCAGGAAAATCAGAAGCCGCAGCTGGTGGAAATGATCATCGCCCAGAAGCCGCAGCAGGAATGGGAAAAGATCCTGGATGTTTTTATAACTACCGGGCAATTAAGCAATTTGCAGCTGCAAAATATGCTCTCCCTCCATAAAATTCCGGAGCCGGCGGCCGGCAGATACAAAGCGGAACTGGAAAAGGGCGAATTGACAAAAAAACAGCAGGAATATCAGAAAAAAATCGATACCCTGCAAACTGTGAATCAGGGCCGCACCCCCGAAAACGCCCTCTCCAAAACCGTGGGCGGGCCCGCGGCTTTTGGCCTGATGAGTGTCTGGGGTGCGGCCATAGCACTGGTCAATTTCAAGCTCAGCATGGACTGGAGCAATCCCGGCCAGGGCATTGCCAATGTTTTAAGCAATGAATATTTCCTGATGGGTACGGCCATGGCAGCCGGCGGAGCGGCCGGCACACTGTCGATAGTAGCTCCGGATGCCTATGCCAAGATCAAGGATCAGGTCGGTGATTTTTTCAGCGGACCGGCGGAAAAAAAGAACAAGGAAGCCATTCAAAAAACCCAGGTCATGGCAGTCATTGAAAACCAGCTGAAGCGCAATCCCTTCCTGATGAACTTTTTGGCGGAAACAGAGGAATTTCCCGGCGGCACCAAAAAAAGCGGCATGGATCTGCTGAAGGAACTGGCCGGCGAGCAGAGGGCCCAGAACAAAACCGTCAGCATGGATTTCCAGGATATCCTGGCCAAATGCGGCCCGCATCAAAAAGAACTGCTGACCAGGGCCTATGGACTGGAAGGTGATGTGGACGTCAATCTGAAAGACAGCCTGCACACGACCATGGGTGCACTCACTTATCTCAAAATGGATAACGCCGCCGCTCTCAATAAAATCATCACGGACCTCAATAACAAACAGGGTATAGCATAAAATATGGCCATCAACGTCGATCCACAATTCATTCAGAAAATTAATCTCCTGGTGCGCGAGGTGCTCTCCGACGAGGCTAAGTATATCGCCAAGAACGATCAGAATTTTCTGACCCTGCATAACCGGCTTTTCACCAAGGTCAACGAAACGCCTTTTGCCGGCTTTCAGCCGGATGAAAAGAAAAAATTCAACAAATATTTCTATATCAACGGCGACGGTGTTACTCCACGGCAGGACGTACCTTTCGCTAATTCGCCGGATGAACAGGGCTTCTTCTTTGACCAGTTCCGCAACCAAATCAAATTTTGCACTTACAATTATGACCGCATGGACTTTTTGCGGCCTTCCTTTGCCGACGAAAAAGCCACCGAGCCGGCCTTTGACGGCAATCAGGTGGAATTATTGACCCGCGGCGTCATTTACCCGGTCATCCATAGTCTGGAACAGAGGGAGATTGCCAGCCTGGAAAAAAGGAAAGCCGGCCTACCGGCGGCCGGGGAAAACCTGCTGGTCTCCAATAATCCGTACCAAACGCTGGGCGATAAAATACTGGTGCAGGGCGAGTCCGGCCAATTTGACTGCGTTTTGACATTTGCCCAAATGGCCGAGATTGCAGAGCAGGAAGACATGCTGCGCAAACAGGGCCTGGATCCGCAGACACTGAATAAATTACTGCATGAATTCATCCAGAAAAGATTTCCCGGGCTCAATATTTTTCTGGATCCGCAGGGACGCGTCGTCAGTTACATGGGTGCCCTGGGCGTTTCCGCCACAGGGCGGGAACAACAGGGTGTTCCCGCTACACAGACTTTCAGCGAATTGATCGGCGAAATGAAAGCACGCCAGGGCCGCCAGCTGCAATATAACAGTTTGATTGCCGGTAAGGGGACTCTGGGCTTTAGTACGCAAACTTTCGGCAGCGCCACACCCTTGTCAGGATTGACGCTGACAATCGACCAGGGGGGCTTGGGCAACAATGCCGTTTATTTCCTGACCGATAACCAGGGCGACACCGCCCGTTATATCGTCGATACCTCCGAAGACCGTTTGACTGGCAGCCCGGCCTTTGGCCTGGCCGTTTATGATCAGGCCAGCGAAGATGACCCTGCCGGTCCCAGAATGCGGCTGGCCAGAAATGATCTTCCTTTGCTGCAGACACCCTACAGACAACTTTATCAGCAGCTCGGTCAGCCCAACGAATATGAAATCACTGGCGGGGGGACACGATTGATCAAACCGGCAACCGAGATGTCGCCGGCAAAAATACCCGCCCAGGGTCTGAATCCGGAAGAAGAATCGGAACAACCGCCTGAGGTCAGACTTGAATTGAACATACCGGTAATGCCAAAAATTTCTTTCAGGAAAAGTTATTCCACGGAGGAATTTCAGGTGCCTTCTTTTACACCTATGATACCCATTCCTCGTACCGTCCGCCGCCACGATGAGGCAAAAAAAGCGGCACGGCCACCCCGCGGTAAAGTTAGTGTGCAAGGCACGGGCAAAACGCCAGCCGAATCAGGAGTACCAGCTAACCAGCCTGGTGCAGAGGGTACACAGGAACAGCCCGTCAGAAGCCAGGCGCCGGTAGAAATACCCCAACCGCCAAAAGCTGCCACCCCCAAAAGGATGCCCAAGGCTGTGGCGGCCATGCTGGCCGCCGGTCTGCCGATAGCCGGCCTGTTGGGGGCGGGCGGCTTCTTCTCCATTTTTATATCCAAATGAAAATAAAAAATAAAAAAAATATCATGAAAAGCCATGTACGGAAGAACCATTGGCTGGTCCTGCTGGCCCTGGTACTATTGCTGACGCCTTTGGTCGCCTATGCGGCACCAGATACGTCATTTGACGCCACAGTCGGCAGTGTATTCAAATTTTTCAGCGTATTGTTGACCGCCCTGCAGGCTGTGCTCTGGCCGATACTTTTACTGTTGGGAGGTCTGCTCAATAATGACCTGCTTTTCAGCGGCGGCATGGAAACCATGCTGCTCAATATCTGGTCGGCCATTCGCGACTTCGTCAACATTCTGTTTGTACTGGGTCTGCTTTTTATCGCCATTTACAATATCCTCGGTCTGGCCAAGGACGAATATTCCATACCCAAAATCCTGCCCAGTATTGCCATCGCCCTGATTGCCGTAAATTTTTCCTTTCTGATGTGCAAAGTAGTTCTGGACGTCGTCAATGTCACCACCACGGCCATTTTTGCCGTACCATTGGCCCAGGAAAGTCTGGCCAAATACAAGGAGGATCCCAGCCAGTTGCCGATTCTTCAGCAAAAAATCTGCGGGGACATCACGCAGATTCAGAGCCTGGACGCTCAAAATATGAAAAATCCATTTTGTACAACCGATCCGGCGCAGGGAGGAAAACCGGCTTCGGGGAGTACTCCGGCGACAGTCGTACTCAGCCAATACGCCAAGGATTTTTTTAGCACCTTCAATTCCCGCAATGCCGCTCTCGTAATGGCTATCGAGCTCATGGGCATCACCGACATGAATAAATTGCCCGTCGATAATGTTAAAAATATCTCTAATCTGACCATCAATATTATCTTCAGTCTGATCTTCTTTGTCATCTATGCCACGGCCTTTGTGGCCCTCTTTGTGGCCATGCTGGTGAGGGTGGTAGTACTTTGGATTTCCATTGCCCTGATGCCCCTGTCCTTTTTGGGCATAGCCTTCACCAAAATAAAAACCGAACTGGGAGAAGACGATCCTCTGACCATGTTCACTACCCATGCCATCATGCCGGTCAAAGTGTCTATCGTACTTACCATTGGCATGATTTTAATTACGCAATTGAAAAATATCGTACCCGGAGTTACCTTTTCCACTAATCCTGCCTCTCTGAATGCCATCACCTCCAATATGAGCACCATTCAGAGCATCATTGCCGGAATAGCCTCCGCAGCTTTCATCTGGATCGCAGCCTTCAAAGCCATGAAAGGCACCAAGGCCCAGCCCGCCATAGACTTCATCAAGTCTAAAGTGCAGAGCTTCGGTGTCAGCGTGGCCAAGTTACCTCTCTACGCTCCCGTATTGCCGACTAAGGGCGGCGCCATGGGACTGGCGGCTCTGGGGCCAGCTTTTGGCGGGGGACTGGAACAATGGGAAAGCAAGCAGCAGCAAGACATACAGAGACGCTTCGGTGACAAGGAAGGTGCCTTCAAAGAGTCTCTTAGTAAAGCCAATACCAAGCAGGAGGCCCAGAAAATCATTGCCGAAAGGATAGCCGAAGGAAGAACCTTTTCTAAAGAAGAAAAAGCCGCTATCGCCGAAGCTATTGAGAAAAAGGGCATTGAAATAAAAGTTTTTCCGCAAGCTTATGGGATTAATAACCGTAAGGATTTATTAAGCAAGCTGAAAGAAGGGACTATCACAGATCAGGCTTTAACCGAATTGCAGAATAAGAATCCGGAAACCTTTGCTTTGCCCGAAGCAAATAAAGGGGAAAGTAAAAATTTGGTTGATGCAGCCAGAGCGGAAAACAGAAAAGGAGGCGTGCCTCTGAAACCACTGGAAGATAAGGTTAAAGAGATGGATGCCAGATACACCGATTTAAACAATGAAAAGGACCCGGTTAAAATTGCCCAATTAAAAGCCCAAGTCGACAAACTAGCTGCGGAGGTGAAAGAGTTGGCTGCCGCCCGTAATGAATTCAGTGGATTTGAGCCCAGCACCTTTGTCAAAGATGGCCAGGTAACCAATAGAACACAAGCCGACAGTTTCAGAGGTGCCTATCAAAAACTAAGCACTGCAATGGGGGACGAAAAAGCCGCCAAAGAGGTGCTGATAACAAGATTAGCGCAGAAGTTAAATATGAAACCAGACGATCAAAGGATTACAGATCTGGCTAATTCCATAATCAGTGGTTCTTATAACTCCGCCCCTGCCGCTCCTGCCGCCGGCAATCCCCCGGCCAATACTCCTCCGGGCAATCCCCCTCCAGCCACCAATCCGCCAGCACCCGGTTCACCACCGCCCGCCCGTCCATAAGCCAATTCTTCCACGCCTCCTAAGCACTTGACAATATGATGAAAAATACAATAAAATACGGCAAATCTAGTTAACCAACTACCCATGGCAAACAAAAGAAACGGTAGGGGAAAACTAGGTCAGCAGCCCCAGAACAGGGAAGAGCTGCTGCAGGGGTTGGAAGGGCAGAAACCCCAGAAAAAAGAGCTGACCATACCAGCCGAGTCTATCGTCATGTCCGCGCAGATTTCCAGTGACATCAATAACAAGGTCAGGGGACTGACCGGTGGTTTGGTAGGTTTGCGTGAGCTGTATGGACAGGAAGATGAGAACGAGCAATACGCGGATTTCTTTGAAAAAAACCGCCAGACCGTAGAAGCTCTGATGAAAATGGACTTAAACGGCACCTATAATATTCTGGTGGAAAACGCCAAGCAGCGTGATGCCCTTTACAAGGAGCTGGTTGATAAAAACGTCATCAGCAAAGAGGAATTGAACAGCTTGCGCGGCATTGTTTCCAATACCCCCTATCTCCGTTACATCGCGGCTTTGGGGCCCGGCAAACGCCATCGCGCCGGTCTGGTGGAATTGACGGTGGAAGATAGCGAGCGCCTGTCCAACGCTACTACGGACAATCTTCAGGGGCTTTTATCCCAGTTGCGTTCGGAAAACAAGCTCAACGATGCCGAGGTCGTCCGCTTAAATGAATTCGGCCCCAAGACGGAGCAGCATATTACCGAGGCCAGAAACCAGATTATTGCCAAGATCGGCTCTTTTGATATCCGGGCCAAAACTTCCTATGGCGCTAAATACGAAGAAATCAACAGCAGGGAAAAAAACACGGCTGACAAGTTTGACCAATACATCAAAGAATATAATCAGGTTGTCAGCGGTCTGGTCGAACAGATCCAGGAAATATTTGACCAGGGGGAGGATGACAAGACCAAAGCCAAAAGGGTAAATCTGCTCACCAGGGAATCCGGTCTGCCGATTGCCAAAGGACAGATACTCTGGGGACGCGACAGTGTCAACGGACGCCCCGGGCCCGGCAAAAACAACCGCATCGAAATCCTGGACATCACTTTTGGCGGTGTGCAGAAAGATCCGACTCTGCATCAGGATTTTCAGATTCTGAAGCCAACCCTGGAGCCGCTTATCACCTTCACGACCCAGGCTTCCGAAACCGCCGCTCCGGAAGAATACAAGCTTTCCGCCGCCGCCTTTCAGAAATGGCTGGAAGATAATCAGGTTACCGAGAAAATTGAAACCCAGGAGCAACTGGAGGCGTCGCTGGGATTAAAAGACTTCATCAAGCCGGGCCAGACGCTTGTTTATATCGACCCGGAGCGGGTTGCCGCCAAGGCTGCCCAAACCGATGAGGAAACGGGGGCTACCGCCGGAGATTCTCGACGTGCGGCTATTGTATCTGCCGCGGAAAACGCCAACGGTGTTTACAACACTGTCACCATTGAAAAAATCGCGGATGGCAAAATATTTTTAAATCATGCGGTCAGGCTGGACAGCACTCTGCCGGACAATCCAGGCTACAGCCCCAAAAGCAGCGCCGAACTGGATTTCGGGGAATTTGCCCGCTGGTACAGAAAATTCAGCGGGGTCCCGGAAATCAATGAATTGGAGAAGCTGGATGGTCTGCTGGTACAGCATCATCAGAAATTAATCAAAGACATGGGTTGGCCGCCCGATCACGGCACCCCGATTCAGCTGTCCGATGGGGATTTTCCCTTACATCTGATCTCCGCATACAATCCGGATATGCCGCACTTAACCATAGCGTCCGCCGAAGACGGCAGAATCAAAATGGCCAGTGGCGAGGAACTCAGTCCCCAGCAGTTTTATCGCGAGGTTATGGATAAAGGCCTGACCAGGCCCACGCCGGAGCAGCTCAAAGAATTGCTGGCAAGGGCGGAGGCACAGCAGGACAAAAAAAGACAAGCTGAGTTGGAAGAACTGGCCAAACAGAAAGATCTGGCTCCTGATGCTCCCGGTAAAAGCACCGCCACAGGTGAGAAAAAACACAAACCTGGTAAGATGGGCTTTTTTGACAGGGTCAAGGACGCCTGGGCCAATACACGTTTTCTGAATTTGATCGAAGCATGGGAGGTGTTTTTCAAGGCACCGGCCAATCGCATCGCCGAATGGCTGAAAGACAAATCGGAGCGCCGCCAGTTTGCCGTCGGCAAGGAATTTTATAAGGGTTTTCCCAAGTTTGGCGGCTTAAATGAGCTTTCCAACTCCTATGAGGATAAACTGAACGGGAAAAACGCCACCGATGTGAAAAACTGGGAAGAGTTTTTTGACAAGAACTACACTGTGGCCAAGGTTTTCGAGAAGATGTACGCCGCGCCGAATAAATACTATCTGAAGGCCTGTCTGCAATTTCTGTCCAAGAAAGGCCAATTGCGCTGGGAGGATGATAAGAGGTTATGGAACGTCATGAACAAGCATCTCAAGGGGGGCTTTTACCCTGAAAAATTCCACCGTGATCTCGGCACAGACAAGTATCCTGTCGTGGTGGGTGACGAGGAGGTTAAAAAACGGGCTCCTAATATCGATGTTTACGACCAATGCCGCGCGGCCATTGATGGCGGCTTCGGCGCAGGAACTTATGATACCATCAACGGCACCAATGAGCGGGAATATCAGAACAAGAAAAAGGAAACCGCAGAAAAGATCCATATGGAATACGAATACAGAGGCGGCATCGGCAATGCCCTGAAAAAGATGATGTCCGATTGGGAAAATGGTGTTGAAGTGAAACAGTTTGAATTTGACGGTTTGCTCTCCGAAGCCTGTGTAAAGACAGAAATCCCCGCTGAACAGGCAGTCTTTCTGCTGGTTTCAGCTTTTTCCATCAAAAACAAGAACGGCCAAACCATGCTGGGTCTGTCGCGCCTGAATTCCTATATTCCCTATCTGCAGAGACATCAGATGTTTTTCTTCTTTGCCGATAATCACGGGGCATTGGACGCGGAGGGTAATCCCATCATGGAAATGAATGATGAGGGGAAAATGGTACCCAAGAAGACCAAATTCAAGTTTGAAAATTTTGCCAAGGTTTACAATGAAGTTATCAAAAAGGATATTGATGCAACCGGCAAAAGCAATTTCAACAAATTCACTGCCGGGCGGAATACCATTGATTGGATGAGCAAGAACATGCTGACTGATAAGGTGGTGAAAGAAAAGATGGCAGAAAAAGCCGGCAGCCCGGATATCGACGTTATGTACTATCAATTCTTGGGACCGTTGATTAAACAGGAAAACTTGGACAGGGTAATCGGAAAATCCTATAACTCGCTGCAAAAGCCGGAGGTTCTGAAAAACATGTATGCCGGCTATAACCATCAGCTGGCTGTCAAAGCCCGGCTCCTGAACACCGGTGACGAAGATGCCAAAGCCACCAGGGCGGTGGAATTCAGCGACATGATTAACGGATTCATTTATTTTAACAATGTTCTCAAGAAGCGTATAAAAATGACTCCGCCTCAGCCCTATATGCGCATGGACGACGCGCTTTTTGACAGCCCGCCCTCTGCCGACAAAAAAAGGAAGACCATTGAATTTTGTACCGAAACGGAGCAGTTTCTGGGACTTTTCGTTGACAGGGTGGCCAATATGACTGGCGATCCGGAGCTGCAACGCCTCAATCAGGAAATAGTCCAGGATACCAGCAGCCGCATTAACGATGAGGAAGAGGAAAACTTCAGGGTATTGCTCCGCCGGCGTATTCTGGATCTGTCTAAAAACCGTCCTGAAGAACTTGCCGCCATGGCTAGAGAATGCGCCGTAGTAATGAAGGGAATGACCGGGGCACAATTGTCGGCGTCGGAACTGAAAGATTTACAAAAAGCCGCTTAAATGGAAAAAGGTGTGGGCGCCCCGCGCGACCGCAGGTCGCAGGCGGGGGCGCCACTTTATTTTTGTGAACTATTTGCCGTGGGAACGGGAATAAAATCCTTTCTTGATCTCCAGCCGGACAGAATGCGGTCTGTTCAGGCTGATAATCACGTTACGCATCAGCGTCTCCTTCAGGGAAGTTGCTGCCGGTCGTGGATCGGAATCGGACGCAGTCAGCCTGAGGCCCAGCAGTATCAGTAAACCGATTCCTACTGGGAGCAGGTTTTCCATCAGCTCGTCCAATGACAGCCAGTTCATCCTTTCCGCCACCAGGATCATGACCCCTCCCCCAAAAAGAAACCAGAATACCAGTTTCATTTTCCTCCTCGAGGTCCGCCCACCCGGCCGGTGGGAAAAATAGTTCAGCAAAGTGTGTTCTGCGCACAAGAGCTCTTGCCGCCCCGCGGCTTTTAGCCTTGTGTACAAGATTCACCCTGCTTTTCAGAGATTTTAAAGAACGGTCAATCTTCCTGAGAGCGTTATTTAAGCACTTTCCACAAAAAAAACAAGTATTGTGGCAAAAGTTGAAAATAGGGCTAAATGAAGCTACGAAAAGGGATTGACAGTCCCGTTTCGTCCTACTATTATCCAGCCCGCGTGGGGATCAGCTGCCAAAAACGGCGGATTCCCCGATCATAAACAACCGGAAAGGTTTAACAAGGAGCTAAAGTCCTGATGGCGAAGAGTACGGAAATCAGCCTAGAGTTTGATATCGTGATCCATGGCAGAAAGGTATGGAAATTCTTCAATACGGAAGAAGTTTCCAAGGAGCGGTTTGAGGCTGTTTGCGAACGACTGTTACGGAGAAGCCGGGGCCAGACGTCCCTGATTGACTTCGCCAACCAGCCTCCGGACAGTGTACCGGAGGCCCATCTGACGGTTACGGTCTTGCGCATGATGGCAGCCTCCCAGTTGAAGGATGAGATTCACGCCAAGGAGGCCAAGCTGGACGAAACCCGCGAAAAAATCCGGGAATTGCGGACACAGCTGGTAGGTCTGCTGAACACCGTCCTGGACACGGCGTCCAACCTGATTCAGGTCAAGCCAGTCCAGAAATGGATCAAACGCAGCCAGCCCCGCAGCGAATCTCGACCGCCTTTACGGGCCATCGAGGCCTAGGAGATAACCAACCCAACCAACCTTTCCGGTCTGACCTGTTTCACCTTTTAGCCCGCTTTACGGGTCGAGAGGTGGGACAGGTCATTCCGCCAGACAAATCCGTGAAACTTGGATTTGTCCAATATAAAAAATTCATAATTCTGGCTAACCTTAAACATTTAACTTTCTCACTTTGACTTCTTCCAGCAATTGCTCGAGAAAATTTTCCTTGGCCAGCATTTTTTGGTCTTTGCTGCCGTAACGGCGTATGGAAAACTCGCCGCCGCCGGCTTCTTTGTCGCCAACCACCAGCATATAGGGGATTTTCATCATTTCAGCGTTGCGGATTCGTTTGCCCAGACTGTCATGGCTGTCATCCACTTCTACGCGCAGCATTTTATCCATCAGTTCGGCCTGCAATTTCCAGGCAAATTCCCGGTGACTCTCGGCCACAGGTAAAACCCTCACCTGTATCGGCGCCAGCCAGGTCGGGAAGGCCCCGGCGAAATGCTCGATCAAAAAACCGATCAGACGCTCATGAGTGGACAGGGGGGCGCGGTGTATGCAAAGCGGCGTCTGCTCCTTGCCGTCCGCATCGATATAAGTCATGTTAAATCGTTTCGGTACGGCAAAATCCACCTGATTGGTGGCCAGGGTAAACTCGCGTCCGATGGCACTCCAAACCTCCACATCGATTTTCGGTCCGTAAAAAGCGGCTTCATT
>Ga0182027_10000239_pt1 | contig 93252 bp, 64 predicted proteins | sample 712E1DmetaG_FD_121300 | JGI IMG/M metagenome (GOLD analysis project Ga0182027, IMG submission 121300) | Permafrost microbial communities from Stordalen Mire, Sweden - 712E1D metaG (Illumina Assembly) | ecosystem: Environmental > Terrestrial > Soil > Wetlands > Permafrost | place: Sweden... | reverse complement strand
GGTTGCAAAAGAACCATTTGAAAAACATCCTGAGATGGTGCTTCACATTGATGATTTTGCTGTCTTTATGGCCAATTGGGAAAATAAAGTCCATAATATAAGGCAAATACAGAGTATCCTTAACATTGGTTTTGATTCGATGGTATTCCTGGATGATAACCCTTCTGAACGAAACCTGGTTAAGGAAAACATTCCTGAGATTGTTGTACCTGATTTACCAGAAGATCCTGCCGATTATCTGGAATATTTGTATGCTTTAAATCTTTTTGAAATTGCTTCAATTTCCAATGAAGATACTGACAGAACAAAACAATATCAGCTTGAGACCCTGCGTACAGAAATAAAAAAGAGTTTCATAAATGAAGATGAGTTTTTAAAGAGTTTAAAAATGATGTCCCTGGTCCTGCCATTTAATAAATTTAACGCGCCCCGTGTTGCACAATTGACACAACGTTCAAATCAATTCAACTTACGTACCATTAGATACACCGAAAAAGAAATTGAATCGATTTCCCTCTCAAAAGAATTCTACTCTTTTTCATTCACTCTTGAAGATAAGTTTGGAGATAACGGACTGATTTGCATTATCATTCTTAGAGAAATGGATGAAATCAATTTGTTTATTGATACCTGGCTTATGAGTTGCAGAGTAATTAACAGGGGTGTGGAGAACTTTGTATTAAACACTATTGGACAATTCGCCAGGGAAAAAGGTTTTACCAATTTAATTGGTGAATTCATAAAAACAGGTAAAAATGAGATGGTAAAAGATCATTATCTGAATCTTGGCTTTAAACAGAAAGATAAATTGTGGATATTAAATGTGACAGATTTGAAGAATAAGAAGTGCTTTATTAATAGTAAAGAAAATGGATTTGAACAGAATTGATATATTGGAACAACTTAATAAAATCTTTGTGGAGTTACTTGATAATGAAGAAATCCGTATAGATGAAAAAACGACTCAAAACGATGTGGAGGGTTGGGATTCATTAATTCACATTCATCTTGTGGTAGCATTAGAAAAGCACTATAAAATTAGATTTACATCAAAAGAGATCCAAAGCTGGACCAATGCAGGAGAAATTATAAATTCAGTTTTATCGAGATTACTATAATATTTTAAAACCCGGAGATGAGGTTTCACCACATTGGAATTGCATGTCGGAATATTATTGAGGAAATAGCCGAAATAGCTAAAATTCACAGGATTTTAGATCAGAGCCCTGTTGTTTTTGATCAGGAACAAAACGCTGAATTATGCTTACTGACAATTGACGAGGGATTAAAAATGGAATTAATCTCAGGTAAACAGGTTGAATCGATATTAAAGAAGAGAATCAGTTATTATCACCTTTGTTATGAAGTTGATGATTTTGGGGCAGAATTAGATAGACTTGAAAAGGATGGCGCCATCCTGATTACTCCTCCAAAACTTGCTATTTTATTCAATAACAGAAAGGTTGCTTTTTTAATGGTCTCTTATGGAATAATTGAAATTTTAAGTTCCAGGAAATAAGTATTTGGATCAGGTATATAAATTAATTTTCCATGCAAATTAAAATCTCATATATTATTTTATGTATTGTTATTGTGCTGGGCTGCTATTTCTTAATCAAAGGGAAACCTATTTTTAAATCTGGAATAAATAGAATTCGAATAGGTCATATTGTTAGCCAGTCAGAGCAAGGTGAGTTTAAAAAAAAGGAGATAACAGTAAAGTACAGGTTATTTAAGTCAGCAAACAATTTAAAAGCACCACTGGTAGTAATACTTCATGGAGCCGGAGGAAGAGGATCTGATAATATCAGCGATATCGATTACACAAAGGCGAAATTCATCCAAATGTTAAGAAAACAATACTCTCCTTTTATTCTTATACCACAGTGTCCTTCAGACAGAATATGGACTATCAATCCCAAAAGACCTTTTAATAACTTTTCGCTGGACTCAATACCGTCAAGTCCGGTTCTTGAAATTGTCCGCGATTTAATAAAAAAGATTATAAGCGAAAATTCTATTGATACTGATCGTATTTATATAATCGGGCATTCAATGGGTGGAACAGGATTATGGGAATTGATACTCAGAAACCCAGACTTGTTTACAGTGGCAATTCCGATTTGTGCCGCTTCTGACCCGTCTCATGCATATCTTGTTAAAGATATCCACATCTGGGCATTCAGTGGAGAAAATGATCCGATCTATAGTTACAAAGAAACACAGGAAATGACCGATAGTCTTGCAAAATGCGGGGGTGAAGTAAAATTCACTGTCATAAAAGGTGGAGGGCACGATATTGAAAAAAATGTTTATACTGATCCTGATGTATTCTCATGGTTATTTTCAAAGTCCAAAAAAAAACATAATTGAGAAGCAATTGTTAATTATTGATTATAAATATACATTGATTTAAGCAGGAAATGAATTTGAACAAAATAGATGGATCTTATATTTTAGAAAGTTTTTCTGAAAATAAGGACTCCGAAGTAACCCGGTTAAAATATCAGGTTGAGCTTTTTTATCAAAGGGAATTGGAGCTTTATAAAAAGATTGGACTAAAAGATGGGATGAAAATTGTCGAATGTGGCAGCGGACCAGGATTTCTGATAAGCAATATTGTAAGAGATTTGCCCAATTGTACGGCTACTGCCCTTGAGATAAATCCTTTTTTGGTTGAGGTACTTAAGGAAAATTCTACAATTAATGGTAAAAAGCTGTTTGAAGTAAAACATGCTTCAATATATGAGACTGAATTGGCCGAAAATTATTATGATTTTGCTATTGCCCGCCTCGTCTTTGAGCATCTTAAGGAACCTGCCAAAGCAATAGCTGAAGTCAGAAGGATTCTCAAACCAGGAGGGAAATTTGTCCTGATAAGTAATGATTTTGCTTACCACTTATTAACTTATCCGGCTATTCCGGAATTGGATGAGATGTACACAGCTTATATCAATTCCAGATTTAGTGAGGGAGGCAATCCATTAATCGGCAGACAATTGCCGGGACTTCTGAAAAAAGAAAAATTCGATAACATAAACATTGAAATCATTTGCGTACATAGTGGCCTTGAAGGTGACAAAGCATTTGTAAAAGCAGAAAATGTCAATATATCCAAGAGCCTTGTCAAAGAAGGATTCTTAAAAAAGGAAACGCTCGAATCTTTAATTGAGAATTGGTATAAATTGTTTCAGCAGCCTGATCATGTTATTTTCAGACAACTTTTTGTGATTAGTGGCATGAAGAGTCTTAACCCGGTGGTTGAAAATATTAAGGTAGATGAAAATGATTTACAAATATTAAACACCCTGTCTCTGAACATTGATGATATAAAGTCACTGACTTCTTCAGAACAGGAAGCTAAATTAAGCTCATATTTTATTAAAAGAGTCAGTTCGATATTGGAACAGAAAAATTTGGATTTAAACCCGGATACAAAGCTAAATTTATTTGATATTGATTCTATTGCGGCTGCAGAGTTAAGCAGTATTGTCAAATCTGATTTTCAAACCGGTATAAGTATTTCAGATATTCTGCAGAAATTTTCAATAAATGATATCATAAAACTCATTTTAGAAAAACTTAACACCAACTCTACAGATATGACTAAAAGTCCGGATAATAATTCAGGCAGTCATTGGTTAGAGGGCAAACTATGAAAAAAGATTTTGATTCTTTCTTTCCAAAGCACTTAGAGCTCTGGATAGATGATGATGTATTAAAGTACAGAGTTGAGGAGAAAGAACTGGATTCCTCAAAAACTGATTTTTTAAAGTCAAACAAGGACTTTTTCAAAGAGATTTTAAGGAATACTAAGTCAAAAAAGATTAAAGTATTGCCTCTTGCACATAATCAAAAAGCAATATGGTTTATCGGGGCTGTAAATCCCTCAAATGTTTCATATAATATTTCATTGGCAGCAGAGGTACAGGGTACTTTAAATATTGATGCCTTGAGGATTACTCTTTCATCTCTCATAGAACAACACCAGTCTTTAAGGACAATATTTGCTGTTCTTCCGGGAATCGATAATACTGTTTGTCAGATAGTTTTAGACAAAATTAGTCCGGCTATCGAACAGATCGATGGATTAAAACTTAGTGATGAGCAAATAAAGATCTTGTTAAATAAGAAATATAGGCTGCCATTTGACCTTGAGAATGGCCCTCTCTTAAGATTAACTATTGTCAATAAATCCGATTCAGCTATCCTGAGTTTCAATTTTCACCATATTACCTGTGATGCAATTTCACTGCGGAATTTGTTGAATGAGTTTATAAATATTTATGATTCTTTAATTCAAAACACAAATATTTTAAAAATCTCTCCTGCCTCAGACTATAACAATTTTATTTTCGATCAGATAGAATTCTTAAATAGTGAAAAAGGGGAAAGTCAGATAGATTACTGGGTGAACCAACTTCATGGCAGATCTCATACCCTTAATCTGCCTGCTAAGTTTAAAAGACCTTCAGTACATCAGTTTAACGGAAGTACTCTCCTGTTTAAAATCGAAGGTGAGATGTTTCATAATCTGTGGTCGATAGCAAAAAATAATAACGTTACATTTAATGTACTCCTGTTTTCAGCATTTGAGTTTTTTATATCTAAAATATCCGGACAGGGAGATTTCTGCGTTGGATTACCTGCAGCGGCAAGGACAAACAAAATCTTCGAAGATATATTTGGGTATTTAATTAACATGCTTCCCTTAGCGTGCTCCATTAGAAGCCAGGAATCATTTATTGATTTTTTGAATGAAAACAAAATCCGGCTTTATGAAAGTCTTGAAAATCAGGATATTCCATTCCCGATTATTGTGGAGAAGATTTCTCCTAAAAGAGATCTTTCACGGACACCAATTTTCCAGGTAATCTTTAATTACTTAAATAAAAAATCTCTTGGTTGTCTGTTGCATTTTCTGGGTGATTCTGAGACCACAGAATATTCATCATGGGGTTCAGTTTTTATTAAACCTTATAAGATTTTTGATCAGGAGGGACAAGTAGACCTGACACTGGAAATAGTCGATGATGAGAGTAAACTTTTATGTGCTTTAAAATTTAATAGTGATCTCTTTGATAATGATAGCATTAATCTCTTTAAAGATGAGTTTTTAAGGATTCTTGATCTGATTATTAACGATCTCAGCTTTAAACCATCCTGGTTATCAGATGAGAACCCGTTGAAGCCGGAAAAACCGTTGCTTAATATCAATATTACAGGAACCTTCACTGTAGAACCTGTAGAACCATATTTAGAATTCTGGCTTAAGAAATTTGGTGTTACTCCCTTAATAACTTTTCCTGGATACAACCAGGTCTTCTCTCAATTGCTGAATCCGGGAAGTGAATTTAATTCAAATATCAGTGGATACAATATCCTTCTCATTCGGTTTGAAGATTGGATAAAAGATAAAAATTCCGAGGGTTCCATTTCAGATTTTAGTAAAAAGGTTGATGAGATTGAAGATGCTTTTTCTGTGGCTATTCAGCTAAATACACAAGGAAAGTACATTCTGGCATTTTGTCCTCCGTCACCGGGAATTCTGAAGAATCCAATCTTATCTGAAATTATTGCTGAAGCTGAGAACAGGTTAACGTCAATTCTAAAATCAAAATCAAATATCCTGGTGTTAAATTCGGGTGAGCTCCTAGATACTTATGATATTCATGATTATTATGAGGAATTGGGGGAAGAGATAGGACATATACCCTTCTCAGATAATTTTTTCATATCACTCTCAACAATTATAGCAAGGAAAATTCATCTTTCTTTTAGTTTACCTTTCAAAGCGATTGCAGTTGATTGCGATAATACTCTTTGGAAAGGTGTTGTTGCAGAAGAAGGACCAACAGGAGTTAAGGTTGGTCCGGGAGAGAAGGCTTTACAGGAATTTCTGATTGAACAAAATAAATCCGGGATACTGATATGTCTGTGCAGTAAAAACAGGGAAGAGGATGTATTTGAAGTATTTGATAAGAATGATCAGATGGTTTTGAAAAGAGAACATCTGTCTTTTTATAAAATTAACTGGAATCCAAAATCTGAAAACCTTATTCAGCTGGCTAAAGACATTAATATCGGCCTTGATAGTTTTGTCTTCATTGATGACAATCCGATGGAATGTGCAGAGGTGAGGAACAATACGCCAGAAGTTCTTACAATACAGTTACCCGAAGATGGGATTAATATAAAGCAGCTAAACAATTCCTGGATTTTCGATAAGCTGAGAATTACCGATGAGGACAGGAAAAGATCGGAGAAGTACAGGGAAGAAGCTGTACGCATAAACTTCAGATCCTCATTTAAAACATATAAAGATTTTATTACAGGATTAAATTTAAAGGTAGAAATAAAGCCATTTCAGGATGGAAATATATCCCGAATATCTCAGTTAACATACAGAACAAATCAATTCAATTTTACAACTTTAAGGAAAAGCGAAAGTGAGATTAAGAATCTCTCATTTGACAAAAATGTTGATTGTTTTCAGGTTACCCTTTCTGACCGGTTTGGAGATTATGGTCTTACCGGTGTGATAATTGTCAATAAATCATCTGGATATTCAGTTGAGACATTCCTGCTAAGTTGCCGTGTACTGGGAAAAGGAGTGGAACATTTTCTTATATCCTTCCTGGGTGAAAAGGCCAGACTGAATAATTCAGTTTACCTGACAGTTAGTTTCAGAAAAACTGATAAAAATACTCCGGCAGAGAATTTTATTAATTCAAATTTTGGTGATTTTGGTCACTATAGCAATGAGATTCAGATTTTTAATATTCCGGTAGAAAGAGCAATCGGATTTACTTTTGATCCGGATAGTAATATTTCAAATCAGGAATTTTCTGAAGATGAAAAAACAAAAGATTCAGTCGGACTCACAAAAAATCAGAACAGGAATGACTTTTATTATCTGATACTTGAAAAATTTCTTACTCTTGATAAAATTATCGCTGAGCTGAATAAAAATCTTGTGATAAGGTCTGCATCTGATCTGGTACCTGACCAAAGATATAAGCAGACAGAAAAGAATGTTATGTCAGTCTGGCAGCAAATATTAAAAAGTGACAATTTCAATAATACTGACAACTTCTTCGACATTGGGGGCCATTCTGTGTTGATTCCCCAAATTGTGATCAAACTTTTCAGACAGTTTAATATTCAGATAAATATTGTTGATATCTTCCAGTTTCCAACAGTCAGAGAATTAGCGGCTTTTATCGATGGCGAAAGTAAAACTGAAAAACCTGTTCCTGATATCAGTACAAATTCAGATGATAACAGACGTGCGGTAAAAGATATCGCAATTATAGGGATGACCGGGAGGTTTTCAGGAGTAAAGAGCACTGAAGATTACTGGAAAATTATTTCTTCAGGGAAAGAGGCAATAACATATTACACGAAGGAGGAATTGTTAAAGAAGGGTGTCGATAAAGCTCTGCTCGAAAATGATAATTATGTATTAGCCAATGGCAATTTAGAGAATGCCGATCAGTTTGATTCATCTTTTTTTGGTGTAACCCCAAGGGAAGCCGATTTCATGGACCCTCAGCATCGTGTATTTCTTGAATCGTGCTATGAAGCTCTGGAGAATGCAGGTTACACATCAGAGAAATATCCGGGTGAAATTGGAGTTTTTGCCGGTTGCGGTATGAATAATTACCTGGCAAAGAATCTTTTCCAGCATCCTGAGTCATTAAGATCAATTGGTGAGTTCCAGACCATAATAAATAACAACAGCGATTATCTGACCACCAGGGTTTCCTATAAGCTGAACCTGACCGGTCCAAGTATTGATATTCAGACTGCATGTTCGACCTCTCTGGTAGCTATTCACATTGCCTGTCAGAACCTTATCTCCCGTTCATGTGATATGGCTTTGGCCGGCGGTGTTTTTATTCAAATACCTCATGCTGAGGGTTATATGTATGAGGCGGGAGGGATATTTTCTCCTGACGGACATTGTAAACCATTTGACAGTGAGGCGAATGGTACCTTATTCGGTGAAGGATCAGGGGTAGTTGTTCTTAAAAGACTGGAAGATGCTGTCAGTGATTGTGACACAATATTGGGTGTGATAAAAGGTACTGCCATTAATAATGATGGATCAAATAAAGTTGGTTATATGGCGCCTTCCATAAACGGACAGGCTGCTGTCGTCCGGAAAGCAATTGCCGTAGCTAATATTGCACCTGACACAATTTCTTATATCGAAACACATGGAACAGGTACTAAACTGGGAGACCCTATCGAAGTCAATGCTCTGAATTCTGTCTTTAGAAATGCTTCTGCCCGGCGAAATTATTGTGCACTTGGAAGCGTTAAGGCAAATATCGGCCATCTCGATGCTGCCGCAGGTGTTGCCGGAGTGATAAAGGTTGTACTGATGCTTAACAACAAGAAGCTCGTACCACTCCTGAATTTTAAAAAGCCTAATCCTGAACTTCCACTGAATGATACTCCTTTCTATTTAAATACATCACTTAGCGAATGGACCACAACCCGGGGTCCCAGACGTGCAGGGATCAGCTCCTTTGGTATTGGAGGTACAAATGCTCATTGCATACTTGAGGAAGCTCCGGTAAGAGTTAAAGAGGCTTCAGGAAAAAAATATCATCTTCTGCCTGTCACGGCTAAAACCCCTGATGCTTTAAAAAATCTTAAGCAGAGCATTTATCACCATGTTTTGGATACTGATCAGGATATTGCAGATATTTCTTTTACACTTCAACAAGGCAGAAGCCATTACAAACATCGTTCTCTTCTGATCTGCAAAACGGAATCTGATAAAAGTATTCCCCTTTTGATGAAAGATACTGAGATCACCGGTATCCGGGAATTATTCAATCCAAGGGTAGTCTTTATGTTTACAGGGCAGGGTTCCCAGTATATCGGAATGACAAGAGATTTATATAATGAATTTTCTTTATTCAGGGACATTATAGACAAAGCCGATGTCTTTCTTAAAGCGAATTTTAGTATTGAAATTTTAAAGTATATTCTTCAGGATAATGATGATTCTTTACAAAACGAAATAAATCAGACATCTGTTGCACAGCCTTTATTGTTTACGGTCCAGTATGCCATTGCCAGGTTACTGGAAGAATTTGGTCTGAAGCCTGATGTATTGATTGGCCACAGTATTGGGGAATACGCTGCCGCATGTATTTCGGAGATCTTTGATTTTGAAGACGCATTGACCCTTGTTGCCCACAGGGGGAAATTAATGCAGGAACAAAAGCCGGGAGCAATGCTTTCCGTTCAGTTATCATGCAATGAATTATCCCCTTTTGTTTCTGAAAAAGTTAATCTATCATTAAAGAATGCTCCTGATCTTAATGTATTATCAGGTGAATTTCAGGATATTGAAGAGGCAGAAAAAAAGATAATTGCTCAATATCCTGATATTCATTTATCAAGGCTTAAAACCTCTCATGCATTCCATAGTTATATGATGGAACCTGTATTAGGACCCTTTAGTGAAATTCTTAAGAAGATTAAATTTGGCGAAAGCAGAATACCCTTTATTTCAAATTTAACTGGAACATGGGCAGTGAACGGAGAACTCTCAAATGCTCAGTATTGGACTGATCAGATCAGAGCAACCGTCAATTTCGTTGATGGGATTCAGGAACTCCTTAAAGAAGCCAATGTCTATTTTATCGAGGTGGGCCCCGGAAACATGCTTGCAACTCTTTTATCTCAATATGATACTTCCGGAAAAAGGATTAATATTTCATCAACCACACGCCATCCGAAAAAGAAACTGAATGATATACCGGTATTTCTAAAAGCTCTGGGACAAGCCTGGATTTCCGGTGTAAATATCAACTGGGATAATTATTATAAAGGTGAAAAAAGATACCGGGTACCATTACCTTCTTATCCGTTCGAAAGAAAAAGACACTGGATCGATCCTGAAACTCCCTTTAATTATTTCAATGAATCCTCCGAAAGAATACAGGAAATAAAACCAGTTTTATCAGGTACAGACTCTGATGAACAAAAATATGATGGGAAGTATCTCTCATTTCACGACCGGCCTTCTATGGACGAAGAATACGTTGAACCCAAAACAGATATTGAAAAATCGATAGCAGGAATATGGGAGAATCTTCTTGGCATAAAAGGAATTGGCATCAATGATGATTTTTTCTATCTGGGTGGTCATTCATTATTGGCTTCACAGATAATAACCCGTATCAGCGAAAAATTTCATGTCCGTTTACCTCTTGAATCTTTATTTGAATCTTCCACAATAAGTGGATTGATCAGGAAAATTGAATCAGAAAAGCCGGTAAAACAGGATACCCCGGATATCATATCTATGTCGCCTGACGGCCGGTTACCTGTAAGCTTTGATCAGAAACGGTTATGGATCCTGAATCAGATTGACAGGAATAATCCGGCATATAACATTCCATTTACATACCGATTAAAAGGTAACCTTAATGTTGAGATTTTTATAAAGAGCCTGAAACTTTTATTAGACAGACAAACCATCCTGAAAAGCTCAATTCAATCACATGAAGGAGAACCATATTGTCTGATTAATAATTTTGAAACCTTGCCTATTACTTTTCTGGACTATAGCTCTTATGCTTCTGAAGAAGTCGAACAAAAAATACAGGATTTTTTTACAGGCGAATCAAGAAATATCTTTGACATAGAAAATGGTCCTTTGTTCCGCTTCTACCTGGTAAAAATCAGTGATAATGAGTCTGTTTTTCATATGACTGTTCAGCATATGGTTTTTGACGGGTGGTCGTGGGGTATCTTTGCCGGCGAATTACGTCAGATATATAATGACCTGCTTAACAACCGTGAAATTGACCTTATACCTCTTAAATATCAATATTATGATATAGCTAACTGGCAGGAATCAAATATTACCGAAGATTCTTTCAAAACTTCAATTGATTACTGGAAGAAACAACTTAAAGATCATCCTGCAGAAATTAATTTTCCATTCAGTTATTCAAGAACCAAAAGACCCACCGGTTTTGGAAGCAGAGAACCTTTGAGGATGACCTTAGATTTCTCTGGTAAAATCAGAGAGATAAGTCAAAGAGAGAACTCGACAGTTTTTATGACATTATTAGCCGGTTTTAGCTTGCTTCTGAATAAATATTCCGGTGATAACGATATTTGTATTGGCATTCCAACTGCCAACAGGGTCAATTCTGATACAGAAGAGATTATAGGATTATTCGTAAACACAATAATCCTACGTTTGCGTTTTGATAATTCCCTGACTTTTAAAGAGCTCTTGCATTATACAAGGAATATAACAATTGAGGGTCTTGCTCACCAGGATCTGCCATTTGAGAAGCTGGTTGAAACCCTGCAGCCTGAACGAAAAATTAATGTGAATCCGATTTCCCAGATTCTTTTTGCCTATCAGAATACACCGCGCCCTCCTCTTAATTTAGAGGGAATAATGCCTGAAAGAATACTTATTAAAGATACAGTTGCTCCATTTGATATGACTTTTTATGCATGGGACAATGATGGAATCGTTGAGGGTGAGCTGGAATTTAATTCAGATTTATTTGATCGGGAATTCATAATCCGGTTAAAAGAAAATTTTGTCTTCCTGTTGAAAAGTGTAATAGAAAACCCTGACCAGAGAATATCTGAAATATCAATAATCTCAGATAATGATAGAACTAAACTTGAAGAATTTAACAGAACCAATGTACCGGTTACTGATTGTCTGGTCCAGAGTTTCTTTGAGCAGCAGTCGGTAATTCACCCATCAAAGAAGGCAGTTATATCCGGCGATTCAAGTCTGACTTACAAAGAGTTGAATGATCAGGCTAATCAGCTTGCCGGTTATCTGATCTCACTCGGGGCAACTGAGGGAGACATCATAGGGATATGTATTGAACGTTCAGTTGAAATGGTAATTTCTGTACTTGGCGTATTAAAAGCAGGATGCAGCTATCTGCCCATGGATCCTTCATTTCCTGATGACAGAATAACTTTTATGTTTGAAGATTCGGGAGCCAGAGCTCTGATTACACAGAGTTCGCTGATGGAGAAAACCCGAATGTTTAAAACGCCAATTGTCTTTATAGATACAGATCGGGGGAAAATCAGGAAATATAGTACTGTGAAACCTGAGCTTATTCTGAGTCCGAAATCCAATGCATATACTATTTACACATCGGGTTCAACAGGTAAACCTAAAGGAGTTAAAGTTCATCACGCTGCAGTTGTAAACCTGATTGAAAGCATGTTGAAGGAGCCTGGTATAAAAGAGAATGACATACTTCTGGCAGTTGTAACTTTATCTTTCGACATGTCTGTTTTTGAACTTTTTGTTCCTTTGTCAGCAGGAGCAACAATAGTCATTGCAAAGTCCGGCGAGACAACAGATGGTCCAGCCTTAACTGACCTGATTAAAAAGCATAATATTACAGTCATTCAGGCAACTCCTTCATTCTGGAATATTCTGCTTTCAGGCGGATGGCAGGGCAAAGATGACCTTAAAGCGTTGTGCGGGGGAGAAGCATTGACATCAGTTCTTGTACGACAGATACTTCCAAAGGTTAATGAATTCTGGAATTGCTATGGACCTACTGAGACAACTGTCTATTCTGTATATACTAAGGTCATAGATCCTGATGCACCAATTCTTATCGGAAGACCGGTTAATAATACTTCCATTTATATCCTGGATAAAAATAATAATCAACTTCCTGTTGGTGTTATTGGAGAGGTCTGTATCGGAGGTCTGGGTGTGACAAAGGGTTATATTAACCGACCGGATCTGACTGCAGAAAAATTCATCACACTCGAAAATAAACAGATTATCTACAAGACCGGTGACCTGGGTAGATTTCTGATTGACGGGAATGTAGAGCTTTTTGGCAGGAGCGACAATCAGATCAAGTTAAGAGGATTCAGGATAGAACCAGGGGAAATTGAAAGTTTGCTGACTCAGGTCCAGGATGTTAAAGAAGCTGTGGTAATAGTTCATAAATTTGATGAGAATGATCACCGGTTGGTGGCATTTCTTAACGTATCAGATGATTTCAATATCGATACAAAAGAGCTCAACAGGCGCCTGAAGGAAAAACTACCTTCATATATGATCCCAACATTTTATAACATAATGAAGGAGTTCCCAAAAACAAGTAACGGAAAAATTGACAGGAAATCTCTTATTTTTCAAATTAATGAATTGGGAAAAACAGGAAGTGATGAAATAGAAGCTTTGACACCCACAGAAAAGGTAATTTTTAAAATATGGAGCGAAACACTAAAGACTGAAGATATTACAGTTACAGACAATTTTTTTGAGAGTGGTGGCAATTCGCTTCTGGCAATAGCTGTATTTTCAAAGATTGAATCTGCATTTAATATTGATTTGGGACTAAGAGTTTTCTTTGACAGCCCGAGGATAAAGGATCTTGCTGAGGCCATTGATATTTCAGTAAAGAAATCTGTAAAACAGAAATCTGTGGATAAACCAACTAAACCAGAGTCTAAATTAGTTATAGGCGAGATTTAGCACGATAAATTGCAATTTGAGAGGAGATGAATAAAAAAACGCATCCATCGGTTCAACGAGGTTTGCCATTGATGGCAAATCAAAAAAAGTTATGGATAATATCACAGCTGGATAATACAAATCCTGCCTATAATATGGTATTGACGTATCATTTTAAGATCGAAATTAATTTGGATATTTTTGAAAAGAGCATGAGCCTTTTATTTAACAGGCAACATACTATGTTTTCGGTATTCAGACAGAAAGAGGGAGAGCCATATATTGATATAATTCCCGGACCTGTAACCGTTGAATTAATTGATTTTTCCGGTTTCCCGGTTAATTTAAGAAGAGAGGCGATTCTTTCCTTTGCAGGAAAAGATTCAAGAAGATGTTTTGATGTTGAAAATGGTCCGCTCTATCGTCTTTACTTATTAAAGGATGATGAAACAAACTATTATTTTCATGCAACAATTCATCATATAATATTTGATGGATGGTCAATCCGGGTTTTCGTGCAGGAATTAAGCACAATATATAATAATCTGATTCTGAATGCTGATTATAAGCCTGAACCACTGAAGTTTCATAGTTACAATTATGCACAGGTAGAAAACAGATCATTTTCTGACGAAAACGAAAAAGAGCTGATTGAATTCTGGAAAGATAATTTGAAAGGGTGTCAGCCGGAATTAAAATTTCCCTACGATTATCACAGGAAAAACGATCCAACAGGGTTTGGATTCCGGCAATCTTTTGAAATTTCGAAGGAATACACTCTCAAACTAAAAGAACTTAGTAAAAACCAGGGTTCTACGCTTTTTAGCACTATGGTATCTTTAGTGGGGGTATTGTTACAGAAATATTCCGGGGAGAATGATATTTGTATTGGTATCCCTGTTTCAAACCGTCGAACTCATCCTTCCCTTGATAAAATATTTGGCTTATTTTTAAACACTGCAGTGGTCAGATTAAAGATTGAAACCAAAAATAAGTTTAAAGATCATGTTAATTATACAAAGAATGTTGTAAGAAATACAATATTAAATTCAAAACTCCCTTTTGAGAGAATTGTTGAGGTTGTAAATCCTGATCGGATTTCCGGTATAAATCCTATTTTTCAGGTCTCATTGTCATGGCTTAACGATATGATTATACCAATAGATTTCGGAAACATTAAAGGTGAAAGAATTACTTTGGCTGACGATGTTACTCCCTTTGATATTATTTTCTATATGTGGGAAAGCGGGGATAAAATTCAAGGTGAGATTAAATTTAATATTGATATTTTAAAACCGGAAACAATAATCAGGCTGAAAGAAAACTTTCTTACTCTTATTCGTAACATTTTCGAAAATTATGATGTCGCTATTGAATCACTTCCTCTGATTTCTGATGGAGAGAAATTTATAATCGATGGTTTTAACAATACACATACAGCCTATCCAAAAGATAAAACAATTATCCAGCTGTTCGAAGAGCAGGTTGATGAATTTCCTGATAAGACAGCAGTGGTCTTTAAAGAAGAATTGCTGACCTATAAACAATTAAATTATAAAGCAAATCAATTGGCCCTTAATCTGATGAAGGTTGGAGTCGGAAGGAATACACCGGTAGGGATTCTCGCAGAAAAGTCTTTGGATGTAATAGTGGGTATCCTTGGCATTCTGAAAGCCGGAGGAGTTTATGTGCCTATTGATCCTGATTATCCTTCACTGAGAATCAATTTCATTATTAAGGATTCGGGATGTAAAGTACTGCTCGCCCAGGACAAATGCATTGGCATTTGTTTAGATGGTGTTACGAAATTAAGCCTGAACGATGCGGGTTCTGATACTGAAGAGGTATCAAACCCCGGGAATATCAACAGGTCATCAGATCTGGGATATATAATGTACACATCAGGAACTACCGGAAATCCAAAAGGGAGCATGATATGCCAGCATAGTATTGTCAGGCTTGTACGAAATACTAACTATATTGACATTACTCCGGAGGATAAAATTTTGTTGACAAGTGCAATAGTATTTGATGCATCGACATTTGAGATTTGGGGAGCGCTTTTAAATGGAGGGTCATTATTTATGGCTGAAAAAGAGACTATTCTTAATCCGGGAGCATTAGGAGAAGCGCTTGTAAAAAATGATATTACAATCCTTTGGCTGACATCTGCTCTATTTACGCACCTGGCAGAGTCGGGAACTGATATATTTGGCAACTTGAAGTATTTGCTTGTAGGCGGAGATGTTTTATCTGCCCCTCATATAAACAAAGTCAGGAAGGCTAATCCGGGGTTGAAGGTTATCAACGGTTACGGGCCTACCGAAAACACAACCTTCTCAACAGCCTACCTGATTGAAAAAGATTTAGATCACAATATTCCGATCGGTAGACCCATAAGCAATTCCACGTGTTATATTTTTGATAATAATATGAATTATCAGCCCATTGGAGTTATAGGGGAATTATATATCGGAGGCGATGGTTTATCAAAAGGATACATAAACAGAGATGACCTGAATAAGAAGAGTTTCATAGATCATCCGCAATTACCGGGAGAAAGACTTTACCGGACTGGCGACTATGCGAAATGGCTTCCGGATGGTAACATTGAGTTTCATGGAAGGATTGACAATCAATTGAAAATAAGGGGCTTCCGGGTAGAGCTGGAGGAGATAGAATCTGTCATATCGGAGATAGACGGGGTAATAGAAACAGTTATTAAATCTGTAAAAGTTGAAGAAGGAGATTACAGGCTGATTGCTTTTTTAAATGTGCCTGAATCATTTAAAATGGGAACAAAAGAGATAATCAAAAGGGTAAGAGACAAGCTCCCTCCATATATGGTGCCGTTGGCATATAAATACATGCATGGATTCCCTAAGACAATCAACGGTAAGATTGACAGAAATGCCCTTATTTTCGATTTAAAGGATCTGGAAAGTAGAAAAAATGAGGAAATAAAGACACTTAGCCAGACTGAATATAGAGTTTTTAAAATTTGGAACGAGGTTTTAAAAACAGACGATTTCTCAGTAACAGATAATTTTTTTGACATCGGAGGCAATTCACTTCTTGCTATTTCGGTTTTTTCTAAGATTAAGTCAGCATTAAATGTTGAACTGGGACTTAGAATTTTCTTTGACAACCCTAGGATTAAAGATCTGGCTGAAACTATAGATATTTATATCAAAAATTCTATTGAAAACAAATCCGTTAATAAAGAAAACAAAACTGATACTAAAATCGTCACAGGAGAACTATAATTCATAAAACATGTATTGTTTTGGAAATGGGACAATTGATAAAGAAATAATTAGCGTCATTTATTGCAAAATATGGTTGAGAATCTGTATAAGAGCAATCCTTTTTAGAAAAAGATAGGAAAACAGTTGATGAATTTATAAAACTCAAACTCAATTCTGATAATCCTATAAAGATCTCTTCAGAAAAAAAATAACTATTAATCCTTGAAAGAAATAACGATTATTTCAGAAAAAAAAGTATGGTATATAAGGACAAAAATAATCAAACTTAACAATTGGATGAAATATTTGATATTACTATATTGAAATCGAGTAAAATTATTCATGTTAACAAAGAAGGTATAATTCTTCAAATATTTTTATAAGTGAACTATGACAATTAATGAATTTATTGAAGAGCTTATACAAAAGAAGATTGAAATTTCTTTTTCTATGGGCAAGCTAAGATATAGTGGTCCGGAGGAGTATATAACTCCTGAACTGATTGATAATTTGAAGAAGTACAAAGGGAGATTATTGAAGCACTTTTGGCCTAAAGAATATTCTAATATGATGCCCATTAATACAGAAGGAAACAAGATACCATTATTTCTTGTTCATAGCGATCATGGGAATTATACTATTAGCGATTACTTCGGTTCAGATCAGCCTGTATATGGTTTTTTTCACCCTGGCTCCAATGGGGGCAAGATTATTTATAAAAACATTAAAGAAATGGCAAATGCATATTTAAATCAAATACTATCTCTCAGACCTTCGGGACCTTATTATTTAAGTGGTTTTTCCTTTGGAGGTGTATTGGCTTTTGAAATGGCAGTTCAATTACAGAAATTAGGCCAAGATGTACCATTTCTTGTTCTGATTGATGCCATTAGTCCATTGGCTCATGAATCAATAAAATGGAACAGCAATTTTTTTAAACTGATAAGAAGTAATATTTTATCTCCTATTAAAATAAAAATAGAATTGCATGTGAAATTATCAATTTGTAAATTATGTTTTTTATTCAATCAACCTATTCCGGTTAAATGGCACCAGTTTTATAGGTGGGAAACATATAAAATGCTTTCAAAAAAATATAAACCTGATAAATTTAAGGGTGATATATTACTGTTTAAAACTTCAGAGAATACATCCACTTTTGAATACCTGGGATGGGAGACCCTTGCGGATGAGATAAAGATGTTTACTCTTGAAGCGGGTCATCTTACAATTTTTAAAAATAAGAAGAGTATTGACGTTCTTCAGATAGAACTGGAAAAACTCTTAAATCATATTAATAAATCATACAGAGAGTAATTACATTTTGTAATGCAAATAATTTCAGGATCAAGTTGTAGTCGTTATTATTTTGATTCAGGATATAAGATGATTTCAGAGGATGACTCCAATATAGTTGAGGTGTTTTATGCCAAAACTAAAGACCTTAATTCAAGATATCCCGATTTTAAAAATTATATCACTAAAGAGGAACAATTAAGAGCAGAAAGATTTCATTTTGAAGAAGATATGGAGACTTATATATCCTGTCATGCTTTACTTCGTTTGGTTCTTTCAAAGACGCTAAATAAAGAACCTTTGGAAGTCAGATTCTTTAACGAATTGTACAACAAACCAGCTTTGTTGGGTAATCCTTTATACTTTAATATTTCTCATACTAAGGGGGCATTTGCATTTGTGGTTTCCAATAACCATTATGTAGGAATTGATCTAGAAAAAGTAAGTAAAATAATTGATTTCACTTCTATAATAGAAACATATTTCAGTTCCTGTGAGCGAGAGTATATTTTAGAATCGAAAGCTGAGGCTTTAGACAGGTTTTTCCTTCTATGGACACGAAAAGAAGCTCTATTGAAGGCTCTTGGAACTGGAATAATAGACAATCTAAAGCAAGTTGAGGTACTGGAAAATATTATTAGAAGGGAAGTGTTTGATAATCTGATTGCTGATTGTTTATTCGATGACCATTTTATTTATTCGACCAACCTGTCGAATCATTTCTTGAGTGTAGCAATACCGCAAAGAGGAAAAGTTCTGTTGTATCAAATAAATAATGAGATTATTAATCTATACATAAATCAATAGTTTCTGATGCAACACGCAAAACGAGTCTTTACAAATACTGGATTTCTTTATGTTAAGATGTTAATTACAATGATTATTTCATTGTTCTCTGTTCGTCTTGTGCTTAATTCTCTTGGAGCTGTGGATTATGGGATTTTCAATTTGGTCGCTGGTGTAATAGCGATGCTATCCTTTCTGAATAGTGCAATGTCTATTTCAACTCAAAGGTATTTGTCCTATTATATGGGAGCAGGCGACAATCAGAAATTGAAATCCCTTTTCGGTTCAAGTGTATTACTTCATCTGGTCATTGGTTTAGTTATTGTACTTTCACTGGAACTTGGTGGAATCTTTCTCTTTCATGGGGTTCTAAATATTCCTATTAACCGAATCGCCGCTGCAAAAATTGTTTTCCATTTTATGGTGATAAGCACCTTCTTTACAGTCAATGCAGTTCCTTTCGACGCTGCAATAAATGCTCACGAAAACATGTTGTTTGATGCATTATCAGGAATTTTCGAATCTTTAATGAAGTTAGGAATCGCTGTATGGGTAGTCTATACAAAAGTGGACAATTTAATTCTGTATGGATTACTTATAGCAATGCTAACCATTCTTGTCCGTTTTATAAAAAGTATTTATTGTTTTCGAAAATATGAAGAATGCAGGGTTCCTTCTACAAAAGATATCAATATTGTTTTGTTGAAAGAATTGTTTGCATTTGCAGGATGGAATTTATATGGTTCATTCTGCTATCTGATTAGTTCTCAAGGTCTGGCGATCCTATTGAATCTATCTTTCAGCGTCTTAGTTAATGCAGCTTATGGAATTGCCAATCAGGTCAATGCTCAATTAAGTGCTTTTTCGTCAAATATGATGAGAGCATTAAACCCTCAGATTGTAAAAAGTGAAGGGAGTGGAGACCGTGAAAGAATGCTCCGTCTGGCCATGCTAGGATGTAAACTGTCATTTTTCTTGTTAGCATTCTTTGCAATTCCATTTATAATTGAGATGCCTTTAATACTCAAAATATGGTTAAAAACTGTCCCCGAGAATTCTGTTATCTTTTGCCGCTTGATACTTTCCTTGAGCTTAGTGCAACAATTAACGGCGGGGTTGATGGTAGCTATAAACTCAGTTGGTAAAGTTAAAGTTTATCAAATAGTTATGGGATCTTTGCTTATCTTAAATTTACCGTTGGCGTATTGTTTAATAAAATTAGGATTTCCTCCCTATTCTGTTTTAATAAGTGCTTTCTTCATTGAATTTATTGCATTATGTTCAAGAATATGGCTGACCCATAAGATTGCAGGATTGAATATCACAGGTTTTATATTTAAAATTTTGTTTCGATCTATAATTTCTTCTGTCCTGGCTACGCTCTTTGCATGCATTCCCATATTATTATTAGATGATAGTATTCCAAGAGCAGCTCTGGTGATTTTGATAAGTATTATTTCACTTTCGTTTTTTGGGATATTAATTGCGTTCACATCAGTTGAAAAAAAGAGAATTAGTGAACTTTTTTTTACCTTTGTTTTAAAATTTAGAAACCAGATTATTTGAAAAAGAAATGATTAAGAAATTAGTAAAACTTATTATTCCAGCAAAAGTTATTTTTCTTACACAATCAAATTTGGCTTTCTGGTGTGATATTAAACGATTTACATTGCACTCTAACACCTACTATAAATTTAATAATCCGGGTAAGATAAAAGGACATTTAACTATTCTTTATCATATTATTGAAAAAGGACTTACAATGCCTGAAACTAGATTAGGATTTGGAATAAAAATCATTCACGAATTAACTGACTTATGCAGGTTCTATTTACAAAATGGTTTTGATACCAAAGATCAGATATTCATACACTCAGTAGAGGTTCTTAATGAATATCTGAAGTATCATGAACTGAATAATTTTTCTTTGGATGCTGACATACTCGAAGGGATTAAAACAATTTCCTCAATAGCCGGAATCGATACCTGTTCCTCTCAGTACCATTTCTCAAACAGTATGTTTTTTAAGTACCATCAATCATCTTTCATAGAATTTTGCAAATCTAGACACAGTTCAAGAAATTTCTCTAAGGAAAGAATACCGATAGAAACAATTTATCAGTGTATTGAATTGGCAAACAGATCGCCTTCAGACTGCAACAGACAACCTTCGCGAGTATATCTAATTAAAAACAAGGAGAGAATGCTTCAAGTATTTGAACTTCAGAATGGTAATAGAGGATTCGGCCATTTGACCAACACATTGCTGGTTATTACTTCAGACATATCGTTATTCCAAGGTAATGAGAGAAATGAGCCATTTCTGAATGCAGGTTTGTTCAGTATGACTTTGCTTTATGCTTTACACTTTCATAAGATTGGAGCTTGTCTTCTTAATTGGGCTGCTTCTAATTCAAATGATAACAAGCTGAGAACCTTGCTTCAGATTCCTGATAATGAGCAAATAGCTGTTTTGATCGCTTGCGGTTATCTGCCTGATGAATTCAAAATCGCAATTTCTCCAAAATTAGGGGCAATTGAAATCACTCATGAAATAATCTAAAATTTTTACGTTTCTGTTTTATCCTAAAAAAATAAATCAAATCAATCAGATATGAAAATAGGGATACTTACTTATCATTCAGTTTATAACTTTGGAGCCAACTTGCAGGTTTATTCGACAGTCGGGTATTTAAAGAATAATGGATTTGATCCGATTGTTATAAACTGGATGCCAGCAGATTTGGAAGCCCGATCTAATCGCATTGTATCACCAATACAAGCAGATGCTCATAATAAGTTTGTAAAGAACTATCTCCCTTGTACTGAGATTTGCAGAACAGATTCAGATATCATTAAAGTCATTGAAAATGAAGACATACAAGTAATCATAAATGGGAGCGATGCTATCTTACAGCATAAAACATTCTTATCCAGAATTAATCTTTCAAAAAAAGGTATAACAATTGGAAAAAATCCAGGAACTGATGTTTTATTCCCAAATCCTTTTTGGGGGAGCTTTATTAGTGGTCTAAATAGGAAAATTCCAATCGTAATTATGTCAGCTTCAACGCAAAATACGGAATTCTATTTCATCAAAGGCAGATTAAGGAAACAAATGAAAAAATCACTTCATAAGTTTACTTCTATTTCAGTTCGGGATAGCTGGACAAGAGAAATGATTAAGTATTTGACTGAAGGAGAAATTGTTCCACAAATAACACCTGATCCGGTTTTTGCATACAACCAGAATATAAAAGAGCAGTATTCCAAAGATGAAATTTTAAAAATTTTTAATCTTCCTGAGAATTATATACTCTTTAGTTTCAGGGGACCAAATGTCGTCTCAAGAGAATGGCTGAATTCATTTCAGCTACTTGCTGAAAAGAATAAATTATCCTGTGTCGCGTTAACGGGGCCTGGTGGAATTTTATTTGATCACCCTTTTTCGTTAACTGTAAAGTCACCATTAAAGCCCCAGGAATGGTATGGATTAATCAAATATTCCTCGGCATATATCGGCGAACAGATGCATCCTATTATAATTGCCTTACATAACAAAATACCTTTTTATTCATTTGATTATTATGGAATTGTAAGGTTTAAGTATTTTGTAAATTTAGGTTCGAGTAAAATCCATGACATTTTATCCTTTGCTGGTTTTTTGAAAAACTCTATCAACATGCTAGGAAAAGGTACAAGATGTCCCAGTCCTGAAGTAGTATTTCAGAAAATCAGTGAGTTTGATCTTTCAAAATGTAATCTTTTCAGGATCAATCAACTGGAAAGGTATAATAGTATGATGAAAAGTGTCACAGAATCTCATTTCAGAGCTGATTAAAATTATGATTCACTTTTCATGTTCCTCTTTTATACAATTTATTATTTAAATATTAAGTAATAAATATACCATGATACGCATTCTTAAAAAGATACTTCAGATAGCACTCGATCAATTTAATAAATGGTTTTTTCATTTATCCATAAAACAGAAAAATTTTTGTATTTTTTCAAATGATTGCTGGGGAGGCGAACTATACAGAAGGATGCAATTACCATATAATACGCCATTTATCGGATTGATGTTGATGGCTCCCTGTTATTTGAAATTTCTGAAAAACCCTCACAAATATATTGAAGCAAAATTAGAATTTACTTCTGAATCAAGTTATCAACTGGTAAATGAATTACGGGAAAGTGCAGGGCTATTCCCAATAGGTAGGTTATTGGACATTGAGGTACATTTCCTGCATTACAACTCGGAAGAAGAAGCTTTAGAAAAATGGAACCGGCGAAGAATAAGGATTAACTGGGATAACCTTTATGTAAAGTTCACATTAGACAAAGATTATGCTACGGAGGATCATTTAAAGGACTTTGATAGTCTTCCTTATTTGAGAAAAATTTGCTTCAGCAAAACTTCATACTCTGACTCTAAAAGCTGTATAAAAATAAATAATTTTGTTGAAAATGGTGTTTTTATGTTCAGAGCATGTATGAAACAATTTGACATTGTCGGATGGATAAATGAAGGAAAACTCCAATTCACTGGTTTTAATAAGCTTAGAGGGAAACTTCTTTACTATTCATTATTCAGATAAGTTAATATTATTTTTGTAACGTGTTAAAAAAATCACTTTTTATCATTATACTAATATTTTCAATCCACTTCTGGGGGATTAATTTCATACCTCAAAAATTTAATACTGAAAACTTTCTCTCATGGTTTATCATGGGAGTATGCTTTTTACTTGTAATTAAAGCAAAGGGATTAAATTTTAGAAGTGCTATTTTGCTATTCTTTGTTGGGATAATTTTAAATGCGTTTTCTGCTTACATAAACCAGGGGCAAAGCCCAATAGCTACTCTGCTTGCATTTTCTACTTACTATTTTATTCTATTCTATTTCTTTCTGCATAAGATGGAAATCAGCATAAAATATCTTGAAAATATTATTATTCTATTTGCTGTTATATACTCTCTGCTTTATATTATTCAGGTTTTGGTAGATCCTTATCAAATAATTAATAGCTCATTGTATGCAGATCGCGGAACAATTCGTCTTAGAATAGAGGGGAATGGCTTTTTAGTTTTGGCTTACTTTTTATTGCTAAATCGATTTTTTCTATCTCGGAAATTTATATATTTAATAACTTCGTTAGGATTTTTCGTAATATTGTTGATGGGAGGTTTTCGTACCCTAACTTTTGTTGCTCTCTTTCTATCTGTAATAATGTTTATCAGATTGGTCTCTTTTAACATAAGAGATTATTCCGTTTTTGTTTTTCTGGCTTTACTTTTCGTTGGTTTGTCTCAAGTCGAGGGGATTTCTAATATTTTAAAAGGGATGGTCACTTCAACGGAAGAAATTTTCGAACAGGGAGATAAGTATGTTCGTATTCTTCAATTAGACTTTTTCTTTAATAAATTCCCAAAAAATGGTTCAGTGTTTTTTCTTGGGAGCGGACTGCCTGGAGGTTATAGTCAATATTACGCACTTGTAGAATCTTTTGGGTGGAACTATGGATATTATTGGTCAGACATTGGATTACTTGGACTTTACATAATGATTGGTCCTGTTGCAGTTGCTGGAATACTTTGGTATACCATAAAAGCGATGTTTATTAAATTACCAAAGGATAAACTTTATCTTAATCTCTACTTTGCCTATCTGTTCCTTGTCTCTTTTACTACAATGGAAATCTTCAGGGAAGGTATTTTCGTTGTTCAAGCAATAGGGTTGTATTTAATTGATAAGGTTGTAAAGGAGAATTACAATAATCAAATTTCTGAAGATGAAGTTGCTGTTTATTAGTTCAAGGGATGTACGAAAGAATGATAACGGAGGTTCACAATGCACGAATCGAAACTATCTTTCATTTTGTGAATTGCTGGGTGTGGGGCATGTAGATGTTATAAATCTGTCTTATGAAGAGAAACTGTCTCTAAAGAAGAGAATCATAAGGAGACTCAATCAGTTTGTAGGATTTTATTGGGGCTTATCTTACCAGAAAGTTAAGTATATTATTGGTATTGCAAGACAGTATGATTACATATTTATTGATACTTCAAGTTATGGTGTTATTGCATATTACCTGAAGAAATCAGGGTACTCGGGTAGAATTATTTGTCATTTCCACAATATAGAATATATCATACAATGCCAGAAAACCAGAAGTAATCCGTTAAACTTTTACAAAATATTACTTCTTCATTATAACGAAAAGAAAGCCTGCAGCTACTCTGACAGGTTGGTTGCATTAAACAAACGAGATAACATTTCCCTAGAAAGATTGTATGGGGTCGATTCTGTTAAGATAATACCCATAAGTCTTCCTGATAAAGTATTTGAATTGTTAAGGGAGCATGAATCTAATATGACCTCACAACCACCTACTTTTATTTTTATCGGTAATAACTGGTATGCCAATATTCACGGATTGAAATGGTTCATAAATAACGTACTGGATTATGTAGACATTAAACTTCAGATTGTAGGATCAGATATGGAACCTTTAAGGAAAAACTTCATTCATCCTAAAATAGAGTTCCTTGGATTTGTGCCTGATCTTTCAATTGTTCTTTTTGCTGCTGATTATGTCATTTCTCCAATATTCAAAGGGAGTGGCATGAAGGTAAAGATCTGTGAATCATTAATGTACGGTAAAAACATCATTGGTACTAGGGAAGCCTTCTCCGGATATGAACTAGAGTTTGAAAGAGTTGGTGCCGTTTGCAACAATAAGGACGAGTTTATTAATTTTATAAATTCAAAATGTTACAGGATCATAAAAAGGTTCAATGCTTACAGCCGCCAAATGTTTCTTGAAAAGTATTCTTTTCAGGCAACACTTGGAAAGTTCAATGAGTTAATAAATGAATTATAGTAAATTTTTTGATCCAAATGTATGACCTGACGATATGTATACCTACCTACAAGAGGCCATTATCTCTGAATAGACTCATTCGAAGTATCGGTCAATGCAGATTTGATATCTCGCTGATAAAGAAAGTGAATATTTTGATTGTAGATAATGATACCAATTTTAGTGCAAGATCTACTGCTGATAAACTTATAGCAGAATTTAGTGGTGTATTTGAAATCTACTATTATGAGTATACTGTAAAGGGACTTTCAAATGTCAGGAATGAATTGATAAGAAGGGGTCTTCTATTGAATCCTGATTTTTTGGTATTCATTGATGATGATGAATATGTGACAAAAGAATGGATAAGCTCTCTCGTTGAGACCATAATTAACAATAATGCTGATGCAGCACGTGGCCCTGTAGTGGCAATTGCTGAAGAAAAATGTCCTGATCGGATCTGGTGCTGGTTCTCCCGTGAGAGTTACCCAGATGGTTCACGGATTTACTCCTTTACAACAGGTAACCTTATTCTAAGGGTAACATCATTAAAAAAATACAACATCTGGTTTGATAACAGATTCAATTTGACTGGTTTTGAGGATTCATATTTCGGCATACAGATGATTAAAAAGGGATCTGTTATATACTGGTCTGATAAGTCTGTAGCCTATGAATCTATTCCTGGGAACAGGACAACTCTGAGATGGCTGATGTTGAGAACTTATAATAGTGCTATTACGTATACATACATGTTAAAGTTAGAAAAGGAATACCTTAAATTAAGTAAGAAAATAGCCGTAAGCACTCTATACTTAATAGTAGGGTTACTTGCATTTTCATTTATCCCTTTCCCTTTTAAAAGGAGATACTGGGGTCTCATAAAAGCGTCTGAGGGGGTTGGCGGATTTGCAGGATTGTTCAATATTAAGTATTATGAATATAAATAACCAATCTTAATTCATAATTCTTTTGCTTTGTTTAATTACTAAATAATAAGGAATTTATAGGATAATAGACGTGCGAAAGGTAAAGAATTTAATTCTTACATTTGACTATGAGGTATTCTTGGGTCAACAAACTGGGAATATTGTTAAAAGTGTAATAAGACCTACAGACCAGATATTGAGAGTTCTGAAACAGAACAATGCCAGGGCGATTTTTTTTGTCGATACAACTTGGCTTCTTTTTCTGAAGGGGAATTTTTATGAGGATTTTAAACTTGTTTCCCTACAATTGAAAGATATCATTGAATCAGGGTCCTCCGTTGAACTGCATTTGCATCCACAGTGGTTAAAGGCTTATCGAAAAGGAGATAAAATAGTATTTGGATCAGATGAAAACTATCGATTACATTCTTTGAGTCAGGATAATATTGTTGATCTTTTCAATAAGTCTATTGAGCTTCTTGAGAGCATAACCTTACAAAAAATCCAATGTTTCAGGGCAGGTGGTTTCTGTATAGAACCTTTTGAACAGGTTAAAAGAGCCTTTGAGATTACTGGAATAAAGTACGATTTTTCAGTTGTTCCGGGAATGTTCCTAAGAGGAGGTAATGAATATGATTTTGACTTCTCTGATGTTCAGGATATTCCATTTTATCATTTTCAAAATGATATAAAAAAACCCGACCCTAAGGGCAACTTTATTGAAATACCATTGAGTATATATCAGAATAATCCTTTCTACCGTCTGACGAATAAACTACTTTTAAAACTCAATAAAGATAAAATATTTGGGGATGGAAAGGGCATTCAGGAAAAATCACACTTTTTTCTGAGATCATTATCCAGGAGAATAGCTGTTTCAAAAGCCTTCCTGACCATTGATAATACAAATAGTAGATTCTTTAAGTATTTATTAAAATTTCATTTTGCTGATCATTATATACTTGTGATAATCTCACATCCGAAGACTTTATCGCGACAGGCATTGATTAATCTTTTGTTAGTTACTCAGAAGTATATTACATTAAATTCTGGAAATCTATCTGATTTGCTCATTAGTTGATATTCCTGCAAAATATTTCTTGAATAAAGGATTCAAATTTTATTTCTATTTAAGTTAAATGATCAGACTATGGGGAAAAGGCTATTAATAATACAGCGATTCTATTACAATTTCAGGGAAGGTTTTTTCGATTATTTGTCTGATATTAAGTGTGATTTTAAGCTCATCAATTCGACTTCTTCACTTGGACGGGTAAAAGTACATGATGAAGCAAAAAACAAATCATTTATCGAGAAGATATTTTACTTTTTTATCGGGGAGAATTATGTGATCTTTCCGTTTTTATTTTTCAGCCTTATTCGTATTAATCCAAGAATAATAGTGACAGAGGGTGGTCAAAACACTGTTAATAATTTTCAGGTATACCTGTACTGTAAGATTTTTAAACGAAAATACATAATCTGGGATCTGGGTAAAGAATATGCCAACTTTGGAAATTCATTCTTCAGAAAAGTTTATATGAATATTTATAAACTTCTCCTGAAACACTCTTTATATATTTATGGATATAATTCTCAGAGTCAGGTTTATTTTAAAAACCTTGGAATAGAGGAGAGTAAACTGATTATTCTGAACAATACCATTGATACAAGAAAAATCAGAAATTTAAGATCTGAGGTTGATCCTACAATTCCTCAGGAACTTATCGAACAATCAAAGGGAGATTACATCTTCCTGATTTTTGTCGGCTCTTTGCTCAGGAGTAAAAAAATTGAATCAATGGCAACTTTGTTAAGAATGCTGGGCGACAAGTATTATCTGATAATTGTTGGCGATGGGACACCACAGTACAAAGCTGAATTGGAACAAACATTTGAAGGAACTAATCATATATTTGTAGGATATAAGAAAATGGAACAGCTGAATCATTACTATAATCTAGCTTCATTTTCAATTTTGCCGGGATTAGGGGGGCTCTCTATTAACCAATCTATGGCATTTGGTGTACCTGTTATCTGCAGTAGGGCTGATGGAGCGGAAAAGGATCTGATAATTAAGGATGAAACAGGGTATATTTATACTGAGTTAAATGATGCTCATAGTTATATAATCTCAAAATCCCCCCAGGATTGGAAAGAAATGGGAGGTAAAGCAGAATCATTTCTTTTTACAAATCATAGTGTCGAATCAATGATGAATAAATTAATTTATTATACTGAGATTTAGTCAGGAGAACTGATATACTTTCTAATCCTAAATTAAATAATTATTTTATAATGAATCTGTTAAGAAAAATAAGATTTTTACTTCTTGTTAAAATTTTATGGAGAAGATATCGTATTGGTAAGAATTTTTATTGCGGAAGATCTGTAATCCTTTGGGCAAAAAACTGTCTGGAAATTGGAAATAATTTTTATATTGGCAGATATTCACAGATTGAATGTGATGCAGTTATTGGACATAATGTAATAATTGCCAACAATGTAGCTCTTATTGGCAGATATGACCATAATTATCAACAGGTTGGAGCTCCGATTCGTCTGGCTTCGTCAATCAGACAAAATGGTTATAGATGGAAAGGACTCGACTCCAAAGTAATTATTGAAGATGACGTATGGGTAGGATATGGATCAATTATCCTTAGTGGTGTAAAGATCGGGAAGGGCAGTATAATTGCGGCTGGTTCAGTGGTGACAGCGGACATAGAGCCCTACACTATTGCAGGAGGTGTACCGGCAAAAAGAATTGGGAACAGATTTGAGAATGAAAATGACCTCAAGGAACATATTCGGTTATATAATTTAAATTATTCTGCAGGAAAATCGGTTCTGTAAACAATCCATGGAATTTCCTTGAAAAGTTATTATCCTATAAAATAAAGAAACGTATATATTGTAAGCAATAAATCACATTTAGGTTCATAATTATAGTCTGAAATGAAATTATCAAATTCAACCCTATTAATAACTGGTGGTACTGGTTCTTTCGGGAATGCCGTTTTAAAGAGATTCCTCAACTCTGATATTAAAGAGATCCGTATTTTCAGTCGTGATGAGAAAAAGCAGGATGATATGCGGAATGCCATTAAATCAGATAAATTAAAATTCTATATTGGTGATGTACGGGATCCAAATAGTATTCAGGGGTGTATGAAGGGTATCGATTACGTATTTCATGCTGCTGCCCTTAAACAGGTTCCTTCCTGTGAATTCTTCCCTATGGAAGCAGTAAAGACAAATGTCATTGGCGCTAATAATGTACTTGATGCTGCCATAGCCAATAAAGTTGCACGGGTGATTGTGCTAAGTACTGATAAAGCAGTATATCCGATCAATGCAATGGGCCTTTCAAAAGCTCTGATGGAAAAGGTGATGGTCGCCAAATCAAGGAATCTTAAAATGACAGATTCCGTGCTTTGTGGTACACGTTATGGGAATGTTATGGCATCAAGAGGTTCTGTGATTCCATTATTTATCGATCAGATTAAATCAGGGAAACCTCTGACTATTACTGACCCGGGTATGACCCGCTTCATGATGACTCTTGATGATGCTGTCGATCTGGTATTATATGCTTATGAAAATGGTAAGCAGGGTGATATTTTTGTTCAAAAGGCCCCGGCAGCTACAATAGAAACAGTGGCCCTGGCATTGAAAGACTTATATAATTCAAAATCCGAAATAAAGATTATTGGTACTAGGCACGGTGAAAAACTGTATGAAACCCTTGTAAACCGTGAAGAAATGGTAAGGGCAGAAGACATGGGCAATTATTTTCGTGTCAGTGCTGACACACGGGATTTAAATTATGCAAAATACTTCAGTCAGGGAACGCCGGAAGTTAATTCGTATGATGATTATACCTCCCATAATACAGAACGACTGGATATAGAAGGGATGAAAAAGCTCTTACTTAAATTGGATCTTGTTACTGCGGATTTTGCCGGACATTAATCTACGGGAGATGAACATAATTTATCTTTATTTTCAAATATTTTAATTCTTTATTTGGTCATCAAAATTATGAAATATTAATTTAAATATGTTAAGAGTCGGAATAACAGGTCAGTCTGGTTTTATAGGAACTCACCTGTATAATTATCTGAATTTGAGAAAAACGGAAATTCAAATGATCCCTTATAAAGATGAATATTTCAGTAATTCAGAACAATTAATGGATTTTGTAAGTCATTGCGATACAATTGTTCATCTGGCAGCAATGAACCGTCACAATAATCCTGATATAATTTACAATACGAATATAGGTCTGGTAAAAAAGTTGATTGGCGCTCTTGAACAGGCAAGGAGCAAAGTCCATGTAATCTTTTCTTCATCAACCCAGGAAGAACACGATAATCCGTATGGTAAATCTAAATATGAAGGAAGAATTTTATTGGAAGAATGGGCAAGAAGAAATAACGCACAATTCACAGGACTGATCATTCCGAATGTTTTTGGCCCCTTTGGCAATCCATTTTATAATTCGGTGATTGCAACATTCTGCTATCAGCTTACCCATTCAATTGAACCCCATATTGAAATAGATGGGCTTATGAAATTGATTTATGTAAATGAATTGATCGAAGAGATATATTATTTAATAATTAAAAAACCGAAGGATGCTTTATCGTTAATCAGAGTAAAAAACACCACCGAAATCAAAGTGTCAGGAATTCTAGATATGTGTAAAAACTATAAATCCTTATATTTCGAAAACGGAATCTTGCCAAATCTCGATGACCGATTTGGACTTGACTTATTCAATACATTTATAACCTACATCGATATTAAGAATTATTTTCCGGTTAGACTTAATCAAAAAGTGGATAATAGGGGATCCTTTGTTGAGACCATTAAGCTCAATAGCGGAGGGCAGGTTTCTTTTTCGACTACAAAACCTGGTATTACACGTGGGAATCATTTTCACACACAGAAGGCAGAACGCTTTATTGTGATTAAGGGCAAGGCCAGGATCCAGCTTAAAAGAATCGGAACAACTGAAGTGCTAAATTTTGAATTAGATGGTTCTCAACCATCCTATGTTGATATGCCTGTCTGGTATACTCATAATATTACTAATATAGGCGATGATACTTTATACACCCTGTTTTGGATTAATGAGCCATACAGACCAGAAAATCCTGATACTTTTATGGAGATGGTATAGACCAGATTCTATGGGGTTAAAGTATTAAATTTCCCCAAAGAATACATAATATGATAGTAATGAAGTTTGGTAAAACTCAGTAAATATGGCAAAAACATGAAAGCATTATTAAAGGTAATGACAATTGTAGGCACACGTCCCGAAATAATCAGATTGTCTCGTACAATGGCACTTTTGGATGAATATGTAAATCATATAATCGTTCACACAGGACAAAACTACGATTACGAACTGAATGAGATTTTCTGGGATGGGATGGAACTCCGTAAACCTGACTATTTTTTGAATGTTAACACAAGTTCCCTTGGTTCAGTAATTGGAGATATATTTAAGAAAACTGAAGAAACTCTTAAGCAGGAACATCCAAATGCTTTATTAGTCCTAGGTGACACTAACTCCTGTCTTTCAGCATATATTGCAAAACGGATGCATATACCTGTTTTTCATATGGAAGCTGGCAATCGAAGCTTCGATTTTAATGTACCGGAAGAGCTTAACCGCCGGATAATAGACCATATTGCCGATTTCAATCTTGTTTATACGGAACATGCCCGAAGACATCTGCTTTCAGAAGGACTCCCTCACCGCAGGATATATCTCACAGGATCCCCTATGAAGGAAGTATTGGATTACTATATGCCGGCTATTAAAACATCAAAAATACTGGAAACGCTGTCCCTTCAGCCACAGAATTATTTCTTGGTTTCAACTCATAGAGAGGAAAACGTTGATAATAAAGGGAATCTAACTAAAATATTGATTGTGTTAAATAAACTTGCTGCAGAGTACAATATTCCTGTAATAATATCTACACATCCACGTACTCGAAAGAGACTGGAAAATATTTCTGATAAGAAAATGGACAATCGACTTAATTTTCTAAAACCATTTGGATTTTTGGATTACATATGGTTACAGAAGAACGCATTATGCACAATATCTGATAGTGGTACTATAAGTGAAGAGTCCTCGATACTTGACTTTGCTGCAATATCTTTACGACAATCTATGGAACGGCCCGAAGCCCAGGATACAGGTTCAATTATTTTATCTGGTCTTGAAATTCAAGCTGTTCTCGACTCAGTTGGGTTAAGTATTTATGAACATAATCTGATTCGGTTTAAACAAGTTCCATCTGAGTATCAGATTGGTGATTCTTCATGGCGGGTTTTAAAACTATTGATGGGGAATACATATCTAAGCAATAGATGGCATGGGATAGATAAATGAGAAAAATAGTTAGTTACTATTTGACTAATTTTTTTGCTACTATTTTCAATAATCTATTTGTGTCTTGTCCAACTTTATGAAAGAAATTAGGATTTTTAACATAAAAGTTCATCCCTTACTTAAAGCAGAATTTTTAGATATTGTACTGACAAATTTAAAGAAAGGTAATCAAATTGTACAAAGTGGAATAAATGCAGCATCTATACTTGAACTTATTCATAATGAAGCACTAATCCAGGCCTACAATAATTCAAATTTGGTTAACATTGATGGAATGTCAGTAGTTTGGGCGCTGCGATTTCTTGGTATTGATGTACCTGAAAGAGTTGCATGTCCTGATTTAGCAGATGATATTTTAAAAATAGCTGATAAAAATAATTATAGGGTTTTTTTATTCGGAGCTAAGGAGGAAAGTGTGACATTATCTGCTAGGAAAGTGGCCAAATCATATCCGGGACTTATACTTTCAGGTCATCGAAACGGATATTATAATAGTGATGAAGAGCAGCTAATTGTGAAAATGATTAATAATGTAAATCCAGATATTTTATTTTTAGGATTGCCTTCTCCTAAGAAAGAATTTTTTGTCGAAAAATACAAAAATCAACTTAATGCCAGATACATTTTAGGCGTAGGTGGGTATTTTGATATTCTTTCAGGGATTACAAAACGTGCTCCTAATTGGATACAAAGTATTGGAATGGAATGGTTTTTCCGTTTTCTTCAGGAACCAAGACGCATGTGGCGCCGCTATCTGATTGGAAATTCAAAATTTATTTGGCTTGTGCTAAAAGAAAAAATAAAAGGCTCTCAGAAGCATAAAATCTATGTAAAGTAAATGATTACTTTGTTGAAGATGAAGGAGACCTATTTAAATATGATTTTATTCCTTCAGGTAGTAATTTTTATATCCTGAATATGGACTTTTATTAAGATCCAGATCATTAAGAATAACTTCATAATTGGCAATCTTATTTGAATCGAGAGAAGTTAATGCATTGACAAGAATTTCCTTCCGAGTAACATTGTTTCTGGACACTACTAGTATCTGGTTCGCATATTTCATTAACTGAATTGAGTCTGCAACTAATCCAACCGGCGGTGTATCAATAATTATAAATTCAAATCTGGATTTAAGCAAATCCATCAGATCATCGAGAATTCCAGAATCCAATAATTCCGAAGGGTTTGGTAAAAGTGGCCCGGCCGGAATAAATGAGAGGTTATCAACTGAGGTTTTATGAATAATTTCATCTTCATTCGCATTTCTTGTCATAAAGTTGGAAATTCCGGATGAATTATTCTCCTTAAATTTTATATGGAGAGTAGGACGTCGCAGATCACAATCAATTATAACTGTTTTAAATCCCACGGAAGCTATTGAAGCTGCGAGGTTAAACGAAATAAAGCTCTTGCCTTCCTGTGGTTGTGAGGAGGTGATTAGAATAACTTTTGACTGCTCTGATTTAAGCTTAATAAATAATGAGCCTCTGAGATTCCTGAAAGATTCTGAAATTGCAGATTTGGGAGCTTCAGCAACAACTGCTTCATACTTTTTAGGGTTATTGTATATAATTCCAAAAACTGGTCGATCAAGTAAGTGTTCAATATCATATATACTGCTTACTTTATCGTTAAAGAAATCTCTTGTAATTAAGAATATTGTTGGGAATAACAACCCTAAAAACAAAGAAAAAAGGTAATTCATTATCTTCTTGGGTTTGATAATTTTTGAAGTGATTTCCCGGGCTGGTTCTAAAACTTCATAATCAGGATAATTTGAAGCAAGGCTTATTGCAGCTTCAGATCTTTTTTGTAGTAAATATGTAAATATCGCATCATTAAGGTTAAATTTTCTCTGAATATTAACCATATTCATTTCTGTTTTCGGAAGATTTGATATATCCTTTGAAAGTTTATCAGAGCGGTAATTAAGTTCATTAAGTGTAAGATTAATGGTATTCAAGTTATTTGTAACACTTTCGATAATTGCTTGTTTCTGATTCTTAATCTTGTTGTCAATCTGGGCAAGGAATAGATTCTTTTCATTATTATTGTTAGAAATAATACCCGACCTTTCAGAATTTAGTGCTAAGAGATCTGTAATAAGTTTGTTCATCACCTGGTCTGTGACATTTGCAGAAGCAGGAGGAACAACTCCTGACACATCCTGATTTGTTTTAAATAAGTTAATTACATAGTTGTAATAACGACTCTGAACTTCGAGACTTGTCCGCTGGGTTTCTATTTGTGCCATCTGACCGTAAATCTGCTGGCCCTGGAAACTAAGATCTGTTGTTACCTGGTTGGTTGTTCTGAAATTCCTGAGATTGGATTCAGATTTGGAAAGAGAATCAGAAATCTCGGAAATCTGGGAGTCAATAAAGTTAATAGTATTAACGGCAATCTTGTTCTTCTTTGCAAGATTATCATTAAGAAAATAGTTGATATAAGTATTGAGGAAACCAAGGGATTTTTCAATGTTTTTACCTGTGAACTTAATATTAATGATTGAAGCAAGAACCGATACCGGCTCTATCTTTATATTATTTAGATAGAGTTTTGCTAGTTCCTCAACATGAAATAGTTCAAAATAGAACAGGGCTTTTTCACTATTATTGGAAGGTAGCAATTCTGTATTTTTTGATATTGAAAATTTATAATTTCTTCCCGTAATTGTTTTATTAAATTGACTGATCGTATCAATTGTAAAATTTGCATCACTGCTGACAGTAATATTATCAATATAATTATATAATGAAGTTTCCTTATTTATTGCAGATAGCCTATAAGTAGAATCATTTAGAATGGTAATATAAAACTTAGTATTAATAGGTTGTAAATGTGATTTATCAATATTAACCCGGTAGGGGGAATTCATGTAAAACTCGATAGTTTGCCTGAAAAGACTATTTTTTTCAGTAAAATATCCCACTTCTAAGTTCAGATTACTAATTGTTGAGGAAATAAGCGAAAAAGAATTAAGACTGTTAATTGCATCATCAACATTCTTCCCTGTATTATAAGTACCTAATCCTCTGAACATTTGATTAGATGAAAGAACAGTAGAACGATTTTCCTGAACTGGACCTATGGTGGATTCAATTTCATATACTTTTGAGGAATATTTATTTAATAAGAATGCAGTGGTTAAAAATAAGACAATAAATGCGAGATATATATACCTTAAAGCAAATACTTTTTCCAAAAAAAGCTTAATAAAGACGGTGGATGAATCAGATTCATTTTTCATTATCATAGAAATATTATAAACCTTTTTTTATTGTTAAATACAGGGTAATAATTGTAAGTAAGGTTGTTAAAGAGGTCAAAAATGTCGTGAAGGTTGTGTTGTTAAAATTAAACCAAGAACTTGATTTCAAAGGCTCCACAACGATAACATCGTTAGCTTGAATATAATAATAATCTTTTCCAGCTATTTTGGAATCTGAAAGATCAAGTTTATGGTGCATTATTTTGTCACCTTCCTGCCGGATCAGAATTACATTTTTCCGGTCACCATATTGAGAAATCCCACCACCAAGAGCCAGAGCTTCATATATGTTTAATTTATCCTGAGTAAATGAGTACAATCCTTGGCGTTGCACATCCCCTATTATTGTTACATTATTATCGATGAATTTGATATCGACCGCAGCATTAGAAACATATTGGTTTAAAGCTTCCTGTATTTTTAAACTTGCTTCGGCAGTTTTAAGCCCTCCAACTTTTATTTTTCCAATGAACGGATAATTAATGTTGCCTGATTCATCAACACGGTTTCCGATTATACCAGTTGCGGAACTAAGCGACATATTATCACTGGAGTTAAATAACTGGTTTGTTTTTTCATCGATACTTAACACTTTTATATAGAGTTTATCAAATGGCATAATCAATTTTTGTTCCCTGGGATTAACCCTTGGTTCATTAAGTTCATCAATGTCATTAAAGTAGGTTAACTTTTTAATTGGGACACATGAAACAATAATAACCATTACTAGAATAAAGATTAACCTCTGGATACCCAATTTATTTACTCTCATATAAAATTTAAATAAACCAATTTACAACATCTGATTTTCTTAAAAACTTTCTTTTGATTTTAACAAAAATATAAAATCTAAGCGACCCGAACAATTATCTCCGCAGAATTTTAACAAAGGATAAGTGTAAATATTTTTTTTCTAACAAAGTAAATGATTAAATGTTAAAATAATCAGTCAAATCATTCTAAACAGAATACTTGTCAAAATTTGTTGTTAATTTTGTGTAAAGGAATAATATTTAAGCTTATGATTCAAGAAAGAACTTTAAAACTCATAATATTTTTTTTTGCTATTTGTTCCATCGCATCAGCTAAGACCTATTATGTAAGTACAAGTGGAAAAGATTCATACGATGGATTGACCAAATCAACTCCTTGGGCAACGCTTGCTTATGCAGAATCTCATGCTACTTCACAAGGTGATATTATTGCATTAAAAAAAGGAGATAAATGGACTTTAACAAAAACCTTATATATTACTCATGGTGGAATATCTGGACATTCTATTGTTTGGGATGGATCGCTCTGGGGAGATGGAGTCAATGCTATAATTCAGACAACAACTGCATTGGGCCTTGGGGTTATAAATATTGGAGGATGCAGCTATGTCACAATTGAGAAATTAAAGATTGATGCTAATAAGACAGATACTCAAGGAATTATAATTGGTAGTTATTATCTTCAAAATAATGAACATTACATCACAATACAAGATTGTGTTATTAATAACATTGGAGATGCCTCTGAAAACTATCATGGAGTTTATGTTGAAACTTGGCGTAATGATATGTACAATATTATTATTCAGCGAAATTCATTTAATTACATAGCTGGATGTGCGGCATTTTTGTACTGTGGCAGAACATTAATGGGAGCAACTCCTGCCGAAATACATGATAGCTACATAGGTTATAATACAATCACGAATTATAGTACAGCAGGAACGGCTGAATGTATTGGTATTAACAACCGAGTAAGTAATGCGATAATTGAACATAACACTTCAACAGTTGGTGAGTATGGCCAATATGCTAATGGTATAGTTGTAGGGTCTGGGGAATTCGATAATGGGGCAGGACAGGTAGGATGGTATCCTACAGGGCTAGTTGTAAGATATAATGACATTAGAACCTATGATTATCCGGCAGTATATATACAGGGTTGTCAGGCTCAGTCTTTGACTTTTTATTATAACAAATTTTATCAAGAAAAAGCCTCCACTACTGCGAAAAATGGAGTAATCCGAATTGAAAAAGATTATGCAGCTCTTACTTATGCTGGAGCAGATATTCGATTTTATAATAATACCATTGTTTCAAGTTCCGGTGCAAGTTCTTGTTTTGCAGATTTAACACAATATAACGGTGTTGTTGATTTAAAAAACAACCTTATGATAAATACTGGCTCAAGTGGTTCAATGGGATTGTGTTATATTGATGTCTCGGGATCAACGGTCCATTCTTATAATTCATACTACAGAAGTGCCGTCGGGGATTTAATTTATTATTTTTATATGACACCGTACATTCAATATTACAGAACAGATACAGCAAGTATTGAAGAAACAGGAATATTTAGTAATCCAAAATTGACAGATGTTGCAGGTTTTGATTGGACATTACAGGCAAGTTCCCCTTGTATTAATTCGGGAATAGACGTTGGTTTGACATTAGATTATGCTGGAAATCCAGTTGCTGATAAACCTGATATTGGCGCTTATGAATATGGGTATAATAATAATAATACTAAATCAATGATGTTTATATTTCCAAATCCTACCCGAAAATTAATAAATATTTCATTAGAAGGTGAACTACCAACTATCAACCATACTGTGAGGCTTATTAATATGGCCGGGAAAATTATTCAGATTGAAAAGTTGCCTCCCGGAATCAAAGATTTTCAAATTCCGATTAACATTATTCCCGGAGTTTATATAATGCAATTGGTATCAGGTAATTCAACTGCTGCAACTCAAAAATTGATAGTTCTTAATTAGCGGTTCGAAAAGAATAAAGATATTATAAAATTGGGTTTAATTATTGATCAGGTATTAGTGATTTTTTATTGCACTTTTTGAATTGGAATTAAATTAATTCAAATATCTACTAATTAGATCTTTAACAGCTTAAATTTTAGTTTGATTATTTGAATTAAATTGAATATTTTAAATCTTTTCAAAATTAAAATAATCTTCTTTTTTGTTGAAGGATTGATAGGTATTTTGGAAACTTCATTAGAAAAATTATTTATTATCATGTCGTAGAGATTATTAGAATATTCATCTCTATGATTGCGTGGTGTCGATAGAAGTATTGTTAATAATTTGTGTGAACAAAAAGGAGAATATATTATAGTTCCCATTGCACTCATTTCTGTTTTAGCTTTTGCAGCCCAATTCCCCATCTTTTCTTCCCAATAGAACATATCTAATATGTTATATCCCTTTTCTGAAAACATTGAGGAGCTTCTTTTTAACCATTTTTCATACTCTTTGCAAACAAAGCTATTGCCATTATGCCCATATAAAATTGCTAATTCTCCGGGAAGAATATTCTGATAATAGCCATAATAATTACGAGCTATTTCACTAATGTTGCCATTTATCAAAATGTGTTTATAATATTCTTCACCTGGGATTTTAAGCTCTCTTGGAAAATCGATACTAATTTCTTGTTTTAGTTTTTCTTTCTTATCCATAGGATTCTCCACTATTACCTTAAATTCCTTATTAAAGATTTTTGCGAGTTTTTGTGGAATAACTATATCGTTATGTCTGCTATCCATGTTATTTAGTCTTGAAACATAGTATTTACAGTCAACATCAAGACTGGCAAGAAAAAGAACTCTACTATCGTAACCACCTGTAACAGCCATGTAGATTTTATTCCTTAAAGAAGCAGCTTTTATATAGCCCTTTAACATTTTGCATGCTTCCATTGATGCCTCATTTATCGTGTTAGATTTCAACTGGTCTTTCGGGAAAAAACGAATAATTGATTTTTGTTCTATGTCAATATAGTGATTTGGAAGAAGATGCTTTATGTTCTCTGCATGAGTAGTTTCTCCAATGAATATCTTTTGTGAAATAAATGAAGGAGAGGAGAAAAAATTTATTGCATCGACAGATGAATGTGGCACAATAGGAATAACTTTCTCAAGCAATTTTATTTGTGTGGCAAAAGAGGAGAATAAATTATCATAATAAACCTCATGCTGGGCACAAGCATCATTAAGCAGAATAAACTTCTCAGTAGATCTGTAAATTATTACATAATGCCCTGAATACTTTGTAAGATTTTCGAGAAAATGTTCAAAAGAATATGAACCTTTTAAAGAGTCTAGAATCTTTTTGTTTGAATATTCTGGATTCTCATAATCAAATAAAAACCCTAGCAAATATAAATCAATCATTTCATTTGCAACGTGCTCGAATTCTAGGTCAGGATGATAAAATAAGTTATAATTTAGTATCTTTTCTCTATTCCAAGGCAACTTAAAATTCTCATATTCTGATAATAAAAACTGTCTCCTGAAAAATTCCAATTCTTTCATTTTTTTTAGATTACGGATTTTCTATATAATTTGGATTGCTATAAATTTAAACATTTTATTTATAAGTCAAATACTGTTATTCGGTCTCTTGATTGTACCAATTATAAAATATTATAAATCATTTATTAATTGGTAATTATTTTTTATGAATTAGTGGAACTCTACAACAGCCATCATTGCTGTGAATTGATTTCCTGAGTCTGATTCATGATATTTTCATAAGTTCAAATACCCTTTTTTATATTCAATCAATTTATATCTTTGGATCAAATCAAAGCGAAGGCATAATTTAAATTTAAATAAGAGTTTTTATTAATTTCATTGGATTATATATAAGTTACTAATCAGTCTACATATGAAAAACAAACTTCTTTTTATTGTCTCTTTAGTTTTTTTAAGTTTTTTCTCCGCAAATGCAAGGGGGAAAATGAAAATTGTATTTCGATATGATGATTACATCTTAGTTCCATCAAAATTTTGCGATTCCCTTTTATACATTTTCCATAAGAACAACATTCCTTTATGTCTGGGGATAATTCCGTTTGATAGTACTAATTTAATTATTAATAAACTTAATCAAGAACAAATTAATGATTTAAGATCAAGAATTCAAAAGAAGGAAATTGAAGTTGCCCTACATGGTTTTAACCATATTAATATCTTAAGACCTTATTTCCTGAATAAAAAGACTTATAGCGAGTTTGGTTCTTTAAGCTATTTTAAACAGTTTGATAAGCTATCGAAAGGGAAAAAAGCATTGGATAGCCTGTTTAACATTGAGACAAATGTTTTTGTCCCTCCTTTCGATACCTATGATAACAATACTTTGAAAGCATTAATAGATTTGAATTTCAAAATTATTTCAGGTGATATGTATGGTGGATGTACTTATGAAGAAATTAAATACATACCGGCAACATTTGGAGATTTTTTTGAATTGGCCGACATTATTGATAAAAATATAGATGATGACGCTACTATTGTTTTCTTATTTCACCCATATTCTTTTATTGAGAACTCATTTAAATATCCAAATATTATAGCACCTCGAATTAGCCTCAATTACCTTGATTCTCTTCTTAATTCGATAACGAAACAAGAAATCAGTTTTTATACTTTTTCAGATCTGGCTAAAATAGAAAACTTTAATAAAGTTCTTTATCAGGCAAATTCTTTCAAGTATAATTTATTAAAAAAAGTCTTAAATAAATTGAAGATATATAGATATGGGGTTTATTCGTCACAGGAATTAAATGATCAAAATAAAGAATTCTTAATTTTTGGGAACATTTTTCTGCATCTTCTTAGTTTTCTATTCGTCTATTATTTTGTTTTTTATGCTATTAAGATTTTGCATCCAAGCCTTAAACAGGTTTTAATTTTGCTGGCTATTTTATCTGGGCCTCTTTTTATTTATCTCTATTATATCAGGAACGACTTTAGTTTTGGAATTATATTATTAATACTTATTGTGAATGCATTCTCAATAATCTTTTGCTTGTTTCGTATCTTTAAACCATTGACTCATTGTTCAGATAGAAAACTTATGAACAATAATCTTTAGGTTTCATTTTCTTTGGCTGACTAATAATCAAGAGTTTTGTTTGGCATCAATGGGACACTTCAAAGATTCATTAATTCTAAATTAGTTAGTTGATCTTTTTGCTAATTTAAATATTGATTATTAGCTATTAACATTTATTTATTGGTTGATAGTTCATAAATAAATAGAATATCGGGCTGTAACAATGAATATATTAGGCATTTTAAGACCTTAAAACTTTTAATGCTGAAGATTAACAAATTGCAATTACGTCTATGAAAAAAATCTTTAAAAAATTTCTCAGTTATCTAGGATTTGAGCTTAAAAAAATCACGAATCAAGATGATTCGGACATATATATAGATCTTTATGGCAGTGAAAGTGTTAAGAATAGCAAATTTTATAATATTTCAACTGGCGCTTTTAAAGGTTTTGGCGGGGGGATAAACCATCCTTGCTGGACCAATATAGATGTTGATAAACCCTGGAAAAATGACAAATATTTCCCCGGAGGGGTTGAATATAATGCGGAGTCTGATATTTCACACGATCTGCTTTCAATGAAACCGATTCCTGTTGAGACTGCGACAGCTGAGTTGGTCCATTCCCGCTTTACAGTTGATCGTCTGACCGATGAGGCTGCTCAGTATTTTTTCAATGAGGTTCACCGGATCCTTAAAAAAGGAGGCATTTTCAGAATAGTATCCACAAATCTGGATCTTGATTTCAGGGCATATAAAAATAATGATAAAGATTATTTCTTCTGGCTGGAGGATAGTATTTCAATAGAACAGGCTTTCCTGTTTCATGTGGTTACTCAGGTTTCTATTCTTTATAATGGCCCTTCTACAGAAAAGATCAGTGATGAAGAATTTAAGCAGCTTCTAAAAACAATGAATTATGAAGATGCCTTAAATTACTGTGTCTCCAGATGTTCTCCAGAGATTCATAAAAACAACAGGTATGATCATTTCAACTGGTGGAACCAGAAAAAATATGAAAGGATGCTTAGTCTTGCAGGATTTAAAACAGTTTACCTTTCAGCTCCGGAACAGAGTGCTTCACCCGTATTAAGGAATAATTACTATTTCGATAATGAACATATTAAGGTTATGATGTATATGGAAGCTGTTAAAAACTAAAGCTATGAAAGAGATAAAGAATGCAGTCAAAAAAATAGCAGAAAAAATAGTCAGTCTTTTTGGATTTACTATTAAACGTGTTGTAATTAAAAATGATGATTTGCCATTATACATAAAATTATATGGAGAAGAAAGTGTTAAACACAGAAGATTTTATAATATTTCAGCAGGTTCATATCTGGGATTCGGAGGCGGAATGAATCATCCCTGCTGGACCAAAATTGATGTTGACCGGCAATGGAATAAAGCTCAATTGGGTGAAAAAGGAGTTGTCTATAACCCGGAACGTGATATTTTCTGTGATATGCTTGCAATGGAGCCATTTCCTGTTGAAACTTCTGCAGCTGAACTCGTACATACAAGATTTACAATTGCATCCATTACTGATGCAGCTGCTCAATATCTGTTCGGTGAAGTGCACAGGATCCTTAAAAACGGAGGAATATTCAGGATATCAACACCCAATATTGATCTTGATTACAGAGCATACTTTAATAATGATATGACTTTTTTTTATTGGTTTGAAAATGATAAAACTGTTTCTATAGAGCAAGCCTTTTTATTTCATGTGGCATCGCAACTTTCTTCAATTCATCCCGATGGTGTAGCTGAAAGAATAACTGACGAACAATTCCGGGATCTTTTAAAGACTAAAAAGATGGAAGATGCATTAGATTTTTGTACCTCAAAATGTTCAGTTGAAATACAAAAAAAACATCGTCAGGACCATATAAACTGGTGGAATGCAAAGAAGCTTGAGAGAATGCTGAGGCTTGCCGGATTTAAATCAATTTATCTTTCTTCAAGGGAACAAAGTGCATCCCCTGTAATGCGAAATGAAGCTTATTTTGATAATGAAGACAATAAATTCGTAATGTATATGGAAGCGGTCAAAATTTGAAGAATTCGTATTATCAGGGAAACTGATTTTCATCTACTCTTGAATTTTAAACGCTGATAATTTTATCCGGGTTTTTATTTAGTAACTAAATGAATATTATATCCTTGAATATTATTTCAAAGTTGCTGTTTACCTTCATATAGGTTCGTCTTTAAATGAGGTTTTTACTATATTCATAAATTGCCAATAATTTTAAAGAAAATTAATGTAACAAAAAGTCTGGATTGTCGTTTAATATCGTGTGTTTGTCAATGAAAAAATTACGTCTGTCAAAACAATGTACACATGAATAAAGCTTTTGTAATGCTGTTTTTAACGATTAGTTCTATCGCTTCTGGCACGAACTATTATGTTAAGAACGGAGGAAGTGATGCTGCAAATGGGTTAACAGATCTGACTGCCTGGGCAACCATATCTAAGATAAATGGAAGGTCATTTTCACCAGGTGATTCTATCCTTTTTAAACGTGGCAGTATTTGGAGAGAGCAACTTACAGTCCCTTCTTCTGGTGCAGCAGGTAATTACATTACATTTGGTAATTATGGAACTAGTTCTAATCCATTGATATTAGGTTCAACACAAGCAGTATCATGGACAGCCGAAGGGCATGCTAATATATGGGTTTCTGCAACTTCTGTAACTGACCCATATAATCCGACATTCCCTTATGGTGGAGGCTCGACTTATGGTTATGAGATATTTTTTGTTACAACACCCGGAAATGTTACTTGGGGGGTAGCAAAGAAAACATATACATCTAACTTTTCAAATTTGACGGCAGAGTTTAATTGGACATGGAATAGTAACCAAATATATATCTATTCTCCTACCGACCCAAATTCAAGATATACTTCTGTTGAAGTTCCTGCAAGGGCAAGTTGCATCTTTATTGATAATAAGCAATATATTACAATAGATGGGATTGATATGCAATTTGCCTCAGCACGAACTGTATGGACTGAATATCCGCAGGAGAATACGACAGGATTAACAATCAAAAATTGTCATATAAGTTATGTGGGATGTAGAGCACAAGGATTAGGTTATCATTTAGCAGTCTGCAGAAATGATTTACTCGTTCAAAATAATGAAATTCATGATGGAGGACGAAGAAATACTTCAGTCCATGTAGTGGGCACTGATAATTTAACATTTTCAAATATCATATTTGAGGATAATAATTTGCATGATGGATACCATTCATCAGGAGTGGGTATTGTAAACGATGATTCGGAAACTGGTAATAGTTTTAATAATATTATTATAAGAAGAAATTTTATATGGGACAATCCTGCGAGACATGCTGTAGCTGATGGATTTGATGCTAATGAAATGTGTACAGTCAAAGCGTATTCTTCGGGGTGTACAACAAATAATATTCAAATTTATGATAATATATGGGCAGGTTCATCACAAAGCTGTATTTGGTTAGACCATGCAAGTAATGTAAGTGTTTATAATAATACATTCTATTCTCAGAATACACTTTTGACATCTGCTGAAGCAGGTGGAATAGATGCTCACTTGTATATATCTGATGGTTGTATTGGTGTTGTTGTAAAAAACAATATTTTTTATGGGTTATGTTCTTATGCAGCGAATTATTCTGCATGTGAAATTATTGTGACAGATGGGGGTAGAGGGCAATCGTTAAGTGAGATTTTTTGTGATTATAATTTATTTTATCAAGCCGATGATAACTTAGATATAATACATGCAGGCTCAAATTATAAGAGAGCTAGTTGGGCTACTATGAAATCTACGTTAGGATGGCAGACACATGACCCCGGACTTGTTAACCCTCAGTTTATAAGTGAACCTAATGATTTACATTTAAGTACAAGTTCTCCTGCTATTGGTGCAGGTATCGCAATTCCCGGAATCACAACAGATTATGAGGGCAAAGCTTTTATTAATCCACCAAATATTGGTTGTTATGCAACTCTAGTAATATCAAACAACCCGGTTTATGTCAGTTCCGTTATAGAAAATGCTGCTCCTTCATTGCTGTCAATAACATATAATCTGAGCCTTGCAAATATTGTACCTGCAGCTTCAGCTTTCACAGTACGGGTAAATACTGTTGCCAGAACCGTTACGGGAGTTTCCATTTCCGGAACAAAGGTTCAGTTGACACTTTCAAGTCCTGTAGTTTATGGTGATGTTGTAACCGTCGCTTATACAAAGCCTGCAGGTAATCCATTACAGACACCTGCGGGTGGACAGGCAGCCACAATCAGCGCTCAGGCAGTGACTAATAATGTTAATTCTGTAAACCCGGTTTATACCAGTTCTGTAGTACAGAATGCTACTCCTACATTGCTGTCAATAACATATAATCTGAGCCTTGCAAATATTGTACCTGCTGCTTCAGCTTTCACAGTCAGGGTAAATACCGTTGCCAGAACCGTTACCGGAGTTTCCATTTCCGGAACAAAGGTTCAGTTGACGCTTTCAAGTCCGGCAGTTAATGGTGATGTTGTAACCGTCGCTTATAATAAACCAGCCACAAATCCGTTACAGACAGCTTCCGGAGGCCAGGCAGTAACGATAAGTGCTCAATCTGTGACAAATAATATAGGTCATTCCAATGACCCTCCTGTAATCGTATTGAATTATTTAACCAGCTGTAATTCAGGATTTATTGGCGAAATAGATGCCTCAGGCACATATGATTTAAACAATGATAATCTGATTTTCGAGTGGAGTTCTCCTGATAACGTGCCCATCTCTTCTGTCACTGATCCTGATATTCAATTTCTGGCACCAGTTGTCAGCGCAAGAGATACAATAGAATTTATTGTTAAAGTTACTGACGGGATAGCAATTCAATCAAAAACTATTCAGATAGTTATTCTTCCATATAAACCAGGACTTGATGAAGCAAAAATAGTGAATATAGCAGCGGTTAATTATTCTGCTCCGGATTATCCCAATAATATTGCTGATGGAAAGACTGAAACTCAATGGTCTTCCAAAGGCGATGACCAATGGATAATATCCGGTCTCTTCAGCCCTTTCAAAATAAGTTATTTACTGTTATCTTTTCCGAATGATCAGACCGGAGATGTCTTTGATATTTATGCATCAAAGGATAGTCTGACATGGGATCCGGTTCTGATAAATGCTGCATCCTGCTCTTTTTCCGGTAATCTTCAGGTATTTGATTTTCCTGCTTCATTTGCCGGTAATGAATACTCCTTTGTGAAAATAATAGGTCATGGGAATGCAACCGATACATGGAACCATATTTCAGAATTAAAAATTTATGGGTATTCTCAGGAAAAACAACTGAGCAGCAGTAAAACTAACATAATTCTGTTCCCAAATCCGGCGCAGACATTCTTTAATATTTCATTTGAGGAACCTTTGCTTAAACCTGTCAGCGTAAAGATCATAGATGAATCCGGGAAATTGATGTATGATAATATTATTGCAGCCGGTATCAATAATTTGCAGATTCCGGTTAACTTCAAGACGGGATTTTATATTGTAGAAATGTATTCAGAAGGTATTATCATAGGAGTAAAGAAACTCCTGATTCACAAATGAAAGTTTTTATTTTCAGAGTGCATAAAGTAACTGGTGTTCCATGTTCAAAGTTCCAGGTTCCTGGTTCCTGGTTCAGGGACAGCAGAATTAACAAAGGATAAGATAAAGGTGTTTTTATTCTTTAGTTAACGTCTCAATTTTCATCAAAAAATCTTCGACTTTGGGAATCAACGTTATAATATCTAGTTCTTTTAAGTCAAAGAAGTCACCATAATCACCTTTCTGTCTGAGATCAAACAAGTCTCCAAATAGCATTCCAAACTTCTTATCAAGCTTCCCCGTCTTGACAAAATGAAGAGACAATTGAGTCTTGGCACCGGAGTGAGTGTGGCTATTAATATTATTTTTTGTTAATAATGCTAGCACAGCATAGAAGCAAGCATAGTACAACCGATTCATTGATGAGTTCCAGCTTTTAAGGATTGCAAGAGATTTTGCATCCTCAAATGTTTTCCATGCTCTATCAAATCTGTACTTTATATAATCGTTTTGAGTAGTCTTCATAGTCAGATTCTTAATCCTTCACTATCTATATTTTGATAAAGAGGAGTCATCCAATACTTTGATTTCCATTCATCTTTATTATAAACATAAATTGAAAAGGCCTCATCTAATTCAAGTTCAATTTCGTACAATCTATGACGGAAAACCCTTTCATAATCTAAATCTGTTTTGGAATTTACGAGTATTAAAATATCCCAGTCTGAGTCTGGATTCTCATCTCCTCTGGCTCTGGAACCATAAAGAATAACCTCTGCAGTTGGATCAATTATCATGACCATAGTCTTGATCCTGGAAAGCACTATTGATTTATTGGTTTTCATATGGCAAATATATAAAACTTAACTAAGTGTGGAGTGGCTAAAATGAACTAAAGTGCCTAAAGTGCCAGTAGTTCAATGTTCCAGGTTCAAAGTTCAACGTTCCAGGTTCCATGTTCCATGTGGACAATGCCTGAACAACATTGACCTTGGGGATTTCCAATTTCAGACTTCGGACTTCCAACTTCTTCTCGGTACAGCCATTTATTCTCTTAAGCGGCTATTATTATTGGTCAATCAATTTTTTAATTTCTGTTACAAAATCTTTAACTTGATCAACAAGTGGCAGAACTATTTTGTCATCAAAGTCGAAAAGGTCTCCATAGTCTCCCACGATTAAAGCATCATCAAGCGATTCTTCCGCTCTTTGGAATCTATATTTGATATATTCGTCTTTATTTTCAATCTTCATAGCCGGATACCTTCCTTTTTAACATTTTTATAAAGAGGGGAGAAGATCAGGTAGTTTTGCCAATAATCTTTTGAGTATATAAAGGTTGATATAATTTGTCCTGATTCAAGTTCCAAATTATAAAGGTCGTCTCTGAATTTGTCTTCAATCTCGTTAGTAATATCAAGATTATCTATTAGAATAAGTATGTCCCAATCTGAATCAGGATAATTTTCTCCACGGGCTCGTGATCCGAAAAGAAAAGCCTCTGCATCAGGATCTTTTTCGTATATCGCCTTTGAAATATTTTCAAGAATTGAAGTCCGTTTCATATCAACAAATTGTTAAGTCAAAGATACGAGTTTTGTTCAATTCCCGTAACCATGGATGATCATTTGCCACTATGATTTATTATTACTTCTTTCAAACTGACTGTAAATTTCAATTGGCATCGGGTTTTGAGTGTCGGCTTTGCCTGTCGACTTCGGCGACCGAAGGCCGGCGCCTTTTGCCAACTTTAACACTAAATTGAGTTATCATGCCTTTGGTTCAATTATTGATAATCATTTTTTTTCTGTCAAAATATGCAATAATATGACAATTGCCATTTGTTCTGTCACGTATGACGGGATTTCCATCAAAATGTCAAATATTAATGAATTTTGATATAATATAGCTATATTTGTCATAATTATATAGTTTTTGACAAAAATGAAATTTCATGTCAAATCAAATTCAATATGATCGTAATGAACCTTACAATCATTTACCCCTGTTACCGCCTCCTGATGACAAAATTGTCACTATTGAAATATTACAGGCAGTAAACAAAGCGAACAGAGCTTTGGCAGAATTAAAAGGGCTGGCTAAAAGACTTCCAAATCAGTCAATGTTAGTAAATACCATTTCGCTCAGGGAAGCAAAAGCCAGCACTGAAATTGAAAACATTTTCACCACCGATGATGAGCTTTACAGAGCACTTTCAGGAAATGATTCCGGATTAAAAGGGAATGCAAAGGAGGTGTTGAGATATCGCCAGGCATTATGGAAGGGCTTTAATGATATAACTGAAAAGGGAATTTTTAACATTGAATTAATGGTAAAAATCTATCAGGAAATAAAAGAAATACACGATGGGATCCGTCCTGCCCAAAGTGAAACAACTATTAAGAAAAGAGGTAGAGGAACTTTAGGAGGAACAGTGGTATATACTCCTCCAAGAGGTGAAAAAGTGATTCAGGAAAAATTAGATAACCTTATTGACTACTTAAATAATGACATTAAATTTTCATATGATCCTTTAATAAAACTTGCAGTTTCTCATTACCAGTTTGAAGCTATACACCCCTTCAGAGATGGCAATGGACGATCAGGAAGAATTTTAAGCATTCTTCTAATGATTCAGAAAAAGCTGTTAGATGTACCGATTCTCTACCTGAGTGCATTCATAATTGAAAACAAAGATGATTACTATGCCTTACTGAATAATGTAACTACTTTAAGAAAATGGGAAGATTGGATCATTTACATGCTAAAGGCTGTTGAGGAAACATCCATTTACACTTTAAACAAAATAAATGAAATTGACAACTTGTTTCAAAAGACTAACCAGTTTATCAACTTGAAACTGCCGCATATCCGGAAAGAAACTATTGAGAAGATCTTTGAACAACCTTATATAAGCCCAAAGAAACTAATTGGTCAGGGAATAAAGAGCATTAATACAGCAAAGAAATATTTAGGACAAATGGAGAAATTAGGAATTATGGTTCCGAAGAAAGTGGGGAAAGAAACTATTTATCTTAATATTGACTTGTTTAACTTGCTTTCAGAAACATAAACCGAATTGAAGTGCCTGGAGTTCCATGTTCAAAGTTCAAAGTTCCAAGCTCCGGGCATTGCTACAATCCCGTCCTCTGAAAAACAGTTTTTATCGTCTTAAGCAGAATGACAAAATCCAATCGAAGAGACCAGTTATCAATATAGGCTAAATCCAGTTCCATCCATTTTTCGAACTTAATACTGTTCCTGTCGGGTTTTATCTGCCAGAAACAAGAGAGGCCGGGCTTAACGGAAAGGCGTCTGAGCTGCCATCGTTTATAATGATGGATTTCGCCTGGTATCGGAGGCCGCGGACCGATTAATGACATTTCGCCCTGCAGGATATTAAAAAGCTGAGGCAGTTCATCCAATCCTGTTTTGCGAAGAAATCTTCCGATCTTTATAACGCGGGGATCGTTTCTTATTTTGAATACCGGGCCGTCCATTTCATTTGCTTCCTCAAGATCCTTTTTCAGTGTTTCGGCATTGGCTACCATAGTCCTGAATTTATAAAGATCAAACAACCGTCCTCTTAATCCAACCCTGGTCTGCTTGTATATTACTGGTCCGGTTGATGAAAATTTTATCAGAAATGCAATAATTAAAAGAAACGGAGATAATAAAATTATCACAATAAGGGATATAGTTATATCCATGATTTTTTTTATGGCAAGAGAATATAAGTTATGAGGTATATTGATAAAATTCAGGAATTTTTCATCTGCAAGATTCGTTTTTATGGCACTGGTAAGGTTAAACTTATCATCCTCATATCTAAGCCTGAAGACAACACCTAATTCTTCACACGATCTGATTATGTTTCTGACTTCAGAAGGGATCACCTTCTTTTTTAAATATAAAACTTCATCAATAATATCAACCTCCATCAGGTCATTAAGTACCTTGATATATTCTTCAGGAAGCAGGATTATTGTTTTTTCATACTTTTCCCTGAGCTGAACTGATCCGGTAAAAATTGCAATTATCCTGTATCCCCACTCCTTATACAATAAAAGGTTTTCAATAAATGACAGTGATGATTCATCTGTTATTAAAACAATATTTTTATAATTATACCCCTTAGCCCTGTAAATTTTAAATACTTTATACTCCAGCAACCTGGCAAAAAATAAGAAAAGAAAACCAAAAACAGTAAACTCAATAAGGAACATACGGGAAATTAAATTCAGCTTAAAAACAAAATAAAATACCACTAAAAGAATAATTATCAGTATTGTTGATCGGAGATATTCGATAAGCAGATCCCTGTACCTCTTAGTCCTTGGGATCTCAGTGATTTTTATTAAATATAAGATAAACAGCCATAAAGGGGTAATTAAAAGAAAAAGATCCAGGAATCTTGATTCGGAGAAAAAGAAACCTCCGGTTTGAAAATAGTTTATAAAATAGGAGCATTGAAATGCAAGTGAAATTGCCAGGATGTCTATTGTACCCAGAATAAAATTTAGAAGATTCCATTTCTTTATAAACGGAACTATTTTGAGTCGATCCAGATAACTAATGAAATCCATTGTTAAATAACTTCATTAAAAATTAATTCTGATTAGAAGATGAGGAGTCGTGCTTAGCGGATTCAGACTTTCTTAATTATCAGCAGTCCTGAGTTTTTGGGCGCAAAAGTAAGTGAGTCCTTTTATTTCAGTCATGTCGAGTATCTTAAACCCATGATCTTTCAGAAGTAAAGAAACATTTGTCTTTGACATGTAATTATTAGTCCTTGAATCCATCAAACCATACAATCTGTTAAAGAATGGTATGCGCGAAATAATATCATTTTCAACAGCATCATGACTTATGTTATCCTTAACATCGTATAAACGGTTTCTCAACAAATACCCGCTAACATTCTTATTGTCAACGAAGCTTCCGATAAAATAACTGTTTTGTGGCAGAATATGGAAAATAGAATGAAGAAAGCTCTTAACATGCTTTATCTGGTTAAGGCCCTTAAGGTTAATAACGGTTTTTACATCCTTCATGTCTTCAGCATCATAATAATAATGGTGCATGGAAGGAAGAACAACGAGATTCGGATCATTTGCAAGACCTAACCATTCAACATAATCTAAAAAGTCATCACAGCCTTCAGCAGTCAGAAATTCAGAAACAGGATTATTTTCACTTTTATAAACTGAATTACGATACAGATTAAAATATGTGTTAATCTCTTGATTATTAATGATATTAGGTTCGTTCTCAGCTTTTCTGTCAATCATGATTAAAGTCATATTCTTCAAAAATAAAATTATGCAATAAGATGCTTTCAGTCAATAGGTGCAACCCTTATAGCCTGAAAACAGCCTGTTTTCATTAATTGTTAATCAATGTAAACTGTGCGTAAATCAATAAAAAAGATTTATTGATAATACTAATTATTCCGTTTGTCAAAAATGAACGAAATTTATTAGCAATTATCGAACGTTTGAAAAAGTCCGCTGGTGCAATTATTATAAAGCTCATATAATTAGATTTATATAGAGGTTATAAACCTAAGGATTGTACTGAAATTTAATTATCAACTATTTGACCAATGGCATAAATATTTGGACGAAAATTCCGGTGAAATCAGGAATACTCAGTTCCTCTTTCCGGTTTTTAATTTTGAGGGCGCTTGAAAGTTTGATTATGGAAGGGAATCACTAGTGTCCATTTACATTTAATTGATTTTGACTTCATACAATTTAATTCTTTTTAATTCTTTAACATTTGTATAAGCGTAATTTGTAAGTAGCTATTTTGAAGGAGTTTCGACTTAAGGCGCTGTAATTGAAATTTATCGATTTTTGTAAGTTTTAAATTACCATTGGCTTTGGCCAATGGACTAAGATAACTTACTTATGTACTTTAGCCCACAAATTAAGGATTAATACCCTTGCAGATGGGACTGATATGATATGAGATGTTTTCGGTTGAAAAAACGACTCAGAAAGAGATTCTAATGTAGCATAACAACATAATAATAAATGACATTACTTATCACGGCTCTGAAAGAGCCAGATATGAATAACCCCCGGCTGGTGCCGGGGGTGGAGCTACAACAAGCCTTCAGCAGCTCTGAAGGAGCTGAATATAACAGTTAAGGAAAAAACCGTTCATCTGGAATTATACCATACTCCTGCAGCAGAATCCTGTACTCCACTTCAAATGTTAATTTTTTGTGATGGGCCTGTTGATTCATAACATAATCTATCAACCTATCCATATCCATATATGAGCAGGTAAAAGAACCATACCCAACTGCCCATCCTTTAAATGTTGGAAAAAGTCCACTGTTTTTCATCCATAATGAAGATGATACTTTGACCTCTCGCATAAAATCCGCAGGTGCAATTGAAGGATGCATATCCGTAAGAATATGAAGGTGATTTTCAATACCATTTATACGATACAGGTGACTGTTTTTATGTTTTACTATACCTGTAATATAGGCATATAGCTCATTGACATGATCCTGTTTAATAGCAGGAAGGCTGTCCTTTGTTCTGAAAACAAGGTGATACAGATGTTGACGATAACTTGACATTTTGTGAATTAATAAATTAGTAATACAGCGAGATAGTACTAAAATACAAAAACATCTGATTATTACCAACTATATTACGCCCCTTCAGGGCTATTGATCATCGTGTTGGCCAACCCCCGGCTGGTGCCGGGGGTTATTCATATTTAGCCACATTCGTGGCTATAATAATTTTTAAAAAACCTCTTGTACAAATAAAACAATCACTCAATTATTTAACTTTTTAAACAACCCCCAATTGATAAATTAAAGTCTGATTAGAACCATGATAGTTATTCCTTTTCAAATCGACACCCAATTAAAAAGCTCTACGACCCCTATGCAATCTTGATTTCAAAGAACAATATTAAGTTTTTGGTGGCAAAAGTGATAAAAATTATTTATTTCTATGAACAGATCAATTTAATTGATGACTGGCCTTTAGAATTTGATAAAGACTTTTAACCTGATGGAAATAAATTTTAATTTTGATATTTGATATTTGTTTAATAAGAACTGAGTTTTACATTTTCTAAAATTCCCTGGATACGACTAAAATGATGGAATTATCGAACTTATTTATTGAAGGTTCTCCAAAGACTCCACAAATTGATATGAATCAATTAACCGGGGAGCTTCTTTTTACTGGCAAGTCAATGCCTGAAAATGCTGCCAAAATATATGAACCTGCATTAAAATGGGTGGAACAATATATAATAAATGCCAGACCAACAACCAATATCCGGCTTGATTTGGAGTATTTCAGTACTGCATCCTCTTTGTGGCTGGCAAAAATTCTTAAGGTTCTGGCCCGGATTAACGGACCTGACTCTGTCTTGATAATAAACCTGTATTTGCCTGTTGAAGAATTTGATGAGATAAAAGAATTTGGGGATATTACGGATGCTTTTCTTCCAATATCAGGTATTTTTCAAGGTGCAACACCAAGTATTGGCATAAAACTATATTGCACTAACGACACGGGTGAGATTATTAAAGACACCCCTGTATTTATTTAAATAATGCAGGGTCCAATGACCTTACATTATTTTTAAACGCTACAACAAAAGCCTGGGGGTAACCCGATTTTCTGCATACATTCTGAAAATCCTTCGCAGGAGCAAGCGTTTTGAATTCTCCTATGCATGTACGGTATCCTCCATTAAAGGGATATTCATAGGTGTAATAAATCTTATCATTAATTTTAATCTTTGTACTGCCGCCTTTTGTGCCGCCTGAAAAGATCTGAACCCTGTACACCACTATATCCTTTTTCCCGGGAGTGTTGGAAGATGTTGCTTTTTCAGGTCCCATTTTTGAGTTTGATTTGACCTGGATTGGAGATGTTATAATAAGCTTCTTACCCAGTGTTTCAGCTTTCCTGACTTCTTTCACGGGTTCCGGAGTGACATACTCCTGCCTGGGTTTAACTTCAGTTACAGGTTTAGTAATCATGGTTTGCTCTGTATTAACTACGGAACCTGAAACAACTTGATCTTTTAATAATTCAGGATCCAGAGACATGACATTATTCTTAAAGGCAACAACTGATGCTCGATAATCAGCTTTTATTAGTAAATTTTGTAGCTCTAGCGCCGGAGTGAGGGTACTGAACTCACCAACGCATAATCTGTAAGCTCCTGAATATAAATATTCGAAGACGTTGTAATCCTTTCCGTCTACAGTAATCAGAGATCTGGTTCTTGGATTAAAGCTGGTCAAAAACTGAACCCTAAAAATTATATTATCCTTTTCCCCTCGGGGGCCTGATTTTTTTGGTACTGAAGTCTCACTTATCCTATCTGTAGCCTGTACAGCTGGTTCTAATGCCAGGATTACCATATGTGAAATGTCGGGCCTCGTATAAAATTGTGATAGAGTCAACAAGGTATCCTCCCTATTATTCTTCATTGTTACCCTATACAATTGCGAGGATCTTTTACCAGAATTTTGTTTTATGGTATAGAATGCCGATTTTTCATCTTTCCTGTTAACTTTAAATGCTACATCATCAAATCTGGTGTTTACCGGGCTTGATAGGTTTATAGGTTTTTCCCATGTATTGCTTTTGAATTTACAAACGTATATATCATAACCACCATAACCTTGAATGTTGTCAGATGAAAAATACAGGTTATTTTCCGAATCTAAAAAAGGATATAATTCATTGGATGTTGAATTGACAGCGTTACCAAGATTTACCGGATCAGACCATGTTCCATTTTTCTCTAGAGAAACGAAAAGATCCATCCCTCCTACAGAACCTGGCCGGTTTGAAGAAAAGATCATCATTCTGCCATCTATTGATAAGGCAGGATCAGTATATGTTGATTTGCCGGAACAAAAACTCACAGGATCAGTATCAAAAGTCCAATCCCCTTTATTACCGCTTTCTGCAGAAAATTTAGCCTTGTAGATCTTTTCAACGCCATCGGTTTTGGAATATTTGGTGAAATACATTGTACTTGAGTCGCTGCTGAAAGTGATGGCTTCGCAGGGGTAGGGAAACGATGAGGAAGGTGAAAAAACCTCAGGATTTTCTAGAACTGAATCCTTCAAAACAGAATAAAAGGCATTGATTTTTCCAAACGAGAGATGTCCGGGCAGCATGCTGCCTGCAGATTTTGTCGATGAAAGAAATACAATTCCGTCTTTATAAAATTGAACACCGGAAGACGGAGGAAGAATACTCAGGTTGAAAGAATCAACTTTTATGTACCGGCTGATAATTGAAGTATCAGATTTAAGTGAATTAAGCTGATCACGGCAGATTACATCTTTTCCTTTCATAAAAGGAGCTGATGCCATCAGACCCAGGGTCAGCCAAAGAAATATTATTATTTTGGATCTCATTTTCATATAATTTATCAAAAATCCTGATTACCAGTGATTACGTCTGGATATTCCTGATTTAATGGCTGATATATTTAAACCTAAAGTGAATTCTGTAAGGATTGGCTCTTTATAGAAAGGTGAGTCTTTCGGTAATTCAAAATAAGTTCCAATATAAAACCTCCGGTAGTTGTATTGAAAGAAAAACGAAGTTTTATTAAAATCATTGAAATATGTTCCAATGCAAATATTGCCGATATATAATTTTAGCATTGGTTTAAGCATATCGGTTATTTTCCCTGAAAATGAGTCGTCGGAATTTACAATTAATGAAGGCTCAAGCAAAATATTGAGAGGCTTTGAAAGAACCACTTTGTAACCAATCTGGAAAAACAGCTGATGCGAAACAGGTATTGTGTAAAAACCAAGACTGTCGGGATCCTCCGGATTGCCAAGAATATTCGTTGCTGAAACCCCAACAAACAGATGTTTGCTATAATAATATATTCCGGCATCAAAGTTGGGAAAAACAGTATTTTTTGCTGGTTTACTAAAATCCGGATCTCCTGAATAATGATTTGAAACTGCCTTGACAGATATTCCGAAAGATAAAAATGAGAGTGCATCTTTATCTAACTGTATATGATATGATACTGAGCCGCTAATTCCTATATTATGAGATAAACCGTTCAATTCATTATATATTACTCCTCCAACACCGACATGCGTGAACTCGGGAGCATCCGGTGATGAAAAATAATCAGGATGCGATTTTGAAAGCCTCAGGTTTCCACAAACCAGTTCGGAATTGGATTTGTTATAATTACTCTCAAGGAGGTCAATATTGAAGAAATCCTTGCTTCCGGCTATTGCCGGATTAAAGATGAAAGGATCGAAAATCCTGTATGATATAGGATAAAAGGGCATCTGTTGTCCGTTTGACAGATTGAAGGAGAAAGTAGAAATCAAGATGATGAATACTTTTTTTGCAACTGATATGAAAGATTTCAAGTCCATAAATTCCAAATAATCAAAAGATAAAACCAACAACTACGTTCCCTTTTCATTTGTTTCGAATATAAATTTATATCAAATATTCATGAAATGCAAACGATTTTCAGACTTTTGTGACAAGTGTAATTTTCGACAATATAATGCGTAGTTTGAACATAAAGTCTAATCGCTTAACTTTACTAAAAAATACAAGCAGCTATGAAAACAAAAACCTTATTTACATTTCTTTTATTAATTTCCATGTTATTCATTAACCAATTCTCATTAGCTCAACTGCCTAAAGAAACAGAAACCCAAAAAACTGAGCGGATGAAATGGTGGACCGATGCACGTTTCGGAATGTTCATTCACTGGGGCTTATATGCTTTGCCGGCACGTCATGAATGGGTAAAGAATGCCGAAAAAATGACTAACGAGCAGTATCAGAAGTATTTTGAATTGTTTAACCCCGACATGTGGGATCCGCATGAATGGGCAAAAACGGCGAAAGCTGCCGGAATGAAGTATGTGGTGCTTACCGCCAAACATCACGAGGGTTTCTGTATGTTCGACTCCAGATTTACCGACTATAAAGCAACAAATACTCCCTTTGGAAAAGACATAGTAAAAGAATATGTTGAGGCATTCAGGGCTGAAGGATTAAAGGTTGGGTTCTACTACTCCCTTCTTGACTGGCATCATCCGGATTATACAATTGACAGTAATCATCCCCAGCGTCAGACATCTGATTCGGCTTATACACGACTGAATAAAGGCAGGGACATGAGCAAATATCGTGAGTATATAAAAAATCAGGTCAGGGAGTTGCTTACTAACTATGGCGAGATCAGTATAATCTGGTTTGATTTTTCTTTTCCTGGCAAGAATGGCAAAGGCCATGATGACTGGGATTCTGAAAACCTCTTAAAGATGGTCCGTTCACTTCAACCCGGAATTATTGTTGACGATCGTCTTGATCTTGACAATGTTGCAGGCGGATGGGATTTCACCTCCCCTGAACAGGTTCAAGTTTCAAAATGGCCGGAAGTAAATGGCAAAAAAGTTCCGTGGGAAACATGCCAGACATTCTCAGGTTCGTGGGGCTATTATCGCGATGAATATACATGGAAAAGCCCGGCACAACTACTTGAACTTCTTATAGAATCTGTTAGTAAAGGAGGTAATTTATTATTGAATGTCGGTCCCACGGCACGTGGTGTTTTTGACTCCAGGGCCCAGGAAAGGCTGAAAGCAATGGGGGAGTGGATGAAATTTAATAATCGGTCGATTTATGGATGTACTGAAGCTCCCGCTGTTTTTACCGCGCCGCCTAATACACTTCTGACTTATAATCCTGTAACTAAAAGATTATATATTCATTTACTGGCATATCCAATGGGCAGTCTTGTGCTTTCGAACATGGCTGATAAGGTTAAATATGTGCAGTTTCTGCATGATGCATCTGAAATAAGATTCAGAGCAGGGAGCGATGAGGCCAAAAACGATCTGACTCTTTCACTTCCGGTTCAGAAACCCCAGGTGGAAATACCAGTTCTGGAGGTTTTTCTGAAATAATTTCTCGGTCCTCGGTTCTGGGTTCTCGGTTCCGGGATGGATTTAAATTTTAAGACTAATATATCATTGCAAGATGGAAATAATATTCTACATAATTATAGGCCTGGTAACAGGAGCGCTGATTGCATATCTGGGCACGAAGTCAGGATTAACAGCCTTACACCAGAATGAATTACTTTTAAAAGCTGATGAAATCAATATGCTTGGCAGGCAGAACAGCGTTTTGCAGTCGAAGGTTGAAGCACAGGCAAATAGTCTCGATGAGGTAAGAAAAGCGATGGTAGATACTTTTAAATCGGCTGCTTCTGATGCATTGACTCAAAATAATAAACAGTTCCTCGATCTGGCAAAATCGCAGCTCGAGACTCATGTCAAGGAGGCTGAAGGAAATCTTGATGAACGCAAGAGCGCTATTGCCGAGATGCTTAAACCTGTAAAAGAATCAATCGACAGTTATAAAAAACGTATTGAAGAACTTGAAAAAGGTTCTGAAAAAACTTTCGGTCAGGTTACGGAGATGTTATCAAATATTCAGATAACCAATGCCAGTTTACAAAAGGAAACAGGTGCCCTGGTAAATGCGCTGAGGAATCCCAGGGTAAGAGGCAGATGGGGTGAGATAGGTTTAAAACGGGTTGTTGAGTTTTCCGGGTTGTCAGCCCATTGTGATTTTGTCGAGCAGGTTTACACAGAAGGAGAGGATTCAGTGTTAAAGCCTGACATGATCATCAATCTGCCCGGGAACAGTCACGTTGTGGTCGATTCAAAATTACCGCTTGATGCTTATCTGCAGGCACTCGAAACAGATGATGAAAATTCAAGGAATCTTCTTTTTGCGAAACATGCCAAAGACCTGAGGGATCATGTAAACCGGCTCAGCAAAAAACAATATTGGTCTCAGTTCCAGAATACTCCCGATTTTGTTGTATTGTACATGGAAGTTGAGTCAGCATTGAATGTGGCTCTGATGACCGATAAGACTTTGTTGCAGGATGCAATGAATAATAAAATAATTTTGACTACGCCAACAACCCTGATCGTAGTGCTTAAATCGGTGGCAATGTCGTGGCAGCAGCATAATATTACTGAGAATGCTTTGCAGATAATGGAAGCAGCCATGGATTTCTATGGGCGGGTAAATGTGTTTGCCGACCATCTGGATAAAGTAGGCGGAGGATTAAAAACCGCACTTAAAGGATATAATGATGCAATAGGTTCATGGGAAAGCCGGGTGTTACCTGCCGGCAGGAAACTGGAACAATTAAAAGCAACAGATAATAAAAATGTATTACCTGATTTTGAGATTCTGGATAAACCTGTGCGCGAACTGAAAAAATCTGAGGAGTAATTTAAATATCAGCATCCAAAAAATATATAGTTTCCCTTTTAAAATTTTAGCTTTTATGAAAAATCTAATTTTGTTCCTTTTATTAATTCCGGCACTAAACCTTAATGGCCAGAATTACAAACCTGAATGGGAATCGCTCGATAAAAGACCTGTTCCGCAATGGTTCCAGGATTCAAAGTTCGGAATATTTATTCACTGGGGTATTTATTCAGTACCTGCATGGGGACCAACGGGAGACAGCATAGGTGTTTATGACAAATATGCAGAATGGTATTGGAATAAGTTGGTACAACCAGGGAAAACCCAGAAATATTTTAAGGAGTTTCATGCAAAAACTTATGGACCAAACTTCAGGTATCAGGATTTTGTACCTATGTTCAAAGCAGAGCTTTTTGATCCCGATAAGTGGGCAGAAATATTTAAAGAATCCGGAGCAAAATACATTGTTCTCACTTCAAAACATCACGAAGGATTTACTCTTTGGCCAAGCGCGCAGAGCTGGAACTGGAACAGTGTTGATGTCGGACCGCACCGCGATCTATGCGGCGACCTTACGACGGCTGTAAAAAATAAGGGTCTTCACATGGGATTTTATTATTCACTCTATGAATGGTTTAATCCAATTTACAAGAGTAATCCGACGGAATATGTAAATGAACACATGATACCCCAGATGAAAGACCTTGTGACTCGTTATAAGCCTGATATCCTGTGGACTGATGGTGAGTGGGACAAGCCGAGCAAAGACTGGAAAAGTGAAGAATTCCTTGCATGGCTTTACAATGAATCTCCTGTAAAGGATAATATCGTAGTAAACGACAGGTGGGGAAGTGAAACAAGAAGTAAACACGGAGGTTTCTATACAACAGAATATGGTCTTATTGGTGAAAAAGAAGGAATTGATAACACTGTTCCTCATCCATGGGAAGAGTGCAGGGGAATCGGAAACTCTTTCGGTTTCAATCGTACAGAAGGACTTTCTGATTATTCCACCCCTAAGGAACTTATCAGGCTTTTGGTATCAACTGTATCTGCAGGTGGAAACTTACTGCTTGACATAGGACCTGCCGCTGATGGAACAATACCGGTAATTATGCAGCAGCGTCTGCTCGAAATAGGGAGGTGGTTAAAAACAAATGGGGAGGCTATTTATGGTACACGAGCTTATATAAAGACAAAAAAGGACTTGGAAATCAATCCGGAAACAAATAAAACCGTTTTTTTTACTCAAAAAAACAAAGAAGTGTATATTATTTGTCTTGACTGGCCCAGGGGTGATGTGGTATTGAAGGGAGTCTTCCCTGATAATAAAGTGAAAGCCATTCTTTTAGGAACTGACAGACCTGTTTCAGTTAAAAAAACCGGAGGAAATCTGATCATTACTCCACCTGTACTTACTCCTGATGACAATCAACCTGCATATGTATTTAAAGTCAGCGGACTTATAAAATAGGTACCTGAATTGTTAAATAATATTAAATCATCGTACTTAAATACTTCAATCTTATTTAACGCTGGACTTTTTAATATCTTTAGGAACTTTTAAAACCGCTTTTATTTAAAAATCCAGTATCAAGGCTACTGATAACCTTCATAATGAACAAAAATAATCTTCTTTACATATTCTTACTGACCATTTTTACTGGTTCTGGTCTCTATGCTATACCAGGTACTGGTGAGTCTCTCCCTGTTAAAATAATTCAGCGGGATCCACTTAAAGAAAATCAGATTCTTTATAAAGGCAAAGTATGGCGCAATCTTTATAGCAATGTTAAGGGAGATCAGTTCCTTTTTTCCAAAGATTATTTACCAGGGTCATTGACAATGAATGGTAAATCGTTTAAGAATTTAAGCATCAATTACGATATTTATAATGATGAGATCATCACACCGACAAATCAGGGGTCTATTCTGCAACTGAACAAGGAAATGGTTGACAGTTTTACTCTGATCTTTGAATATAAAACATACAGGTTTAAAAATACTCTGGAGGATAGCCTGACAGGCATTAAAGGTTATGTTAACGTATTATATAAGGGGAAATCAGCACTGTATGTAAAGTATAAGAAAGAAATTCAATTACTTGCAGTTGATGATAAGTACGATTTGTTTTATGAAACATATCGTATCTACTTCCTGAAAGACGGAATAGTTTATCAGTTAACCAATAAAAGTGACTTATTAAAGATTTTATATCAGGATAAGACCCGGATTAAAGATTTCATTAAGAAAAATAAGTTAAGGATTTCAAAAAAGGTGCCGGAAAGTTTTTTTCCTGTAATCAGGTATTATGATAGTATAAGCCATTAGACCTGTATTTATGAAATTAAAAATACATATCCTCATTTTAATATTTTCCTTGTCAGTAAATCTTGGAGCTCAGGAAAAATACAGGATATCATCAAATTATAAGGATATTTCATTTATAGATTTTGTTACAAGAATTGAAAGTATTCTTCCTGTAAAATTCTATTACATGGATGAATGGGTGAAAGATCTGAAATTAGGAGATTATCCTGATTGTACGACACTTTCGTGTGTTATGGATAATCTTCTGAAAGGTACATCTCTTTATTATTATATTGATGATTTTGGAAATGTTGTAATTACGAATAATTACGCTGTTAAAGTTTCAAGCAAAACTGTAGAAAAAAACAATAAATTCCTTCCTCCGACTGATTTTTCAGGCTCAGCAGAAAGCCAGCAGATGGCAGGAAATACCTCGATGGATATCGGGAATCCGGCTGAAAAAAACAAACCAGGGAATGTTATTGTCTCTGGATATATCAAAAATAAGGTAACTAAGGAACCTGTATCAGGAGCGACAGTATTCATTCAGAAACTCTCGATTGGAACAATCTCCAACGATTATGGATATTATACTTTAACGATGCCACGGGGAGTTCATTTACTCCAGTTTTCATTTATCGGAATGAGAGAAAAAACTATCAATCTGAATCTTTATGGAACCGGTGAACTCAATGTTGACATGAACAGTGTTCTTATTCCATTAAAAGAAACAGTTGTGTCAGCTCAGAAAAGTGTTACACTCCAGCGATTTGAGGTTGGGGCAGAAAAGATCAACATTACATCTTTTAAGTTGTTGCCAACATCGATGGGCGAATCGGATATTATAAAAAGTGTTCTTTTAATTCCCGGAGTTCAGTCTGTTGGAGAGGGTTCAGCGGGTTTTAATGTGAGAGGCGGCTCAGCTGACCAGAACCTGATCCTTCTCTATGGAGCCCCTATCTACAATTCCTCACATTTCTTTGGATTCTTTTCTGCAGTCAATTCCGACATAATAAAAGATGTCACATTATATAAAGGTGGAATCCCGAGCCGGTATGGAGGAAGGATCTCTTCAGTTCTTGATATCGGATCAAAAGAAGGAAACAGAAATGAATTTGCAGGGAGTGCAGGAATAAGTCCCATAACTGCGCATCTATCATTGGAAGGCCCGATTATAAAGGATACACTTACATATATCCTTACCGCACGTACTACATACTCAAACTGGATTTTCGGTATGATCAACGACCCATCTCTGCGCAAGAGCAGGGCATCATTCTATGATTTGAATGGTAAATTAACTTACGACTTCAATAAAAACAATAAAATAGACTTTTCAGCATACACCAGTCACGACTCATTCAGGTTCAACTCAGATACGGTTTACAGTTATGACAACAATATTTTTGCTTTGAAGTGGCGTCATTTCTTCACCAGCAGGTTTTTTTCAGCCCTTTCAATTAATAACAGTTCTTATAATTACAATATTTCCAGTCAGAATATACCGGCGGAAGCATTTGTACTTTCTCATAAAGTAAACAGTACCAGCTTTAAAGCAGATTTCAACTGGTTCCAGGGAAGAAATGAGATTAATTTTGGTGTTGATCTTACAAAACATGAGATATTACCCGGGAGCTATCTTCCAAAAGGAGATTCATCACTTATTGTACAACATACAATCGAAAAAGAACGGGCCTGGGAAGGAGGATTATATATTGATGACAAATTCCTGTTGACTGATTTTCTGTCGGTTAATGTCGGAATGCGAATGTCGTCTTATTACGCTCTGGGTCCGCAATCAGTTATGATTTATAATCCTGAGTATTCAAAAAGCACTTCAACAATTACCGACACTCTTAACTTCAAGGCTGGAAAAGTCATCAGGAAATATGGAGGACTGGAGCCGAGAGTATCCTTGAATTTCCGTATTTCGAACAAGAATTCTTTTAAGATAAATTATAACAGAACACGACAATACCTGCATATGCTTTCGAATTCAACCTCAATAGCGCCGACAGATACCTGGAAACTTTGCGATTATTACCTGAAACCGGAAATCGGCGACCAGATAGCAGTCGGATTTTATGAATTGTTATTTAAAAATAATTTTGAAGCTTCTGCCGAGTTATACTATAAAACAATCAGGAATATGGTTGATTTCAAGGGAGGTACAAATCTGATTATGGATGACGACATTGAAAAAGATATAATAAATATGAAGGGTAAAGCTTATGGTTTGGAACTGGTACTTAAAAAGACAGAAGGAAAAATTCGCTATAGTATTGGTTATACATATTCCAGAACCTTTGTTAAAAGCATCGGGACCTTCAGTGATGAAATTATTAATTCTGGAAAGTGGTTTCCTGCGAATTTTGATAAACCAAATGACCTTGTTGTTACGTTTAATTATCTCTTCTCCCGACGGATCAGTTTTTCATCAAGCTATACATACAGCACCGGACGTCCAATAACATACCCTATCGCTACTTATGATATCAGCGATAAGTTGCTCGTAACTTATTCGGACCGGAATGAATACAGAATTCCTGATTATTCGAGACTCGATGTCTCTTTAAAAGTAAGCGGGAACCTGAAATCACACAGAATTGCACATCCAAACTGGACATTCTCAGTATATAATCTTCTTGGACGAGAAAATGTTTACTCAATTTATTTTAAAAATCAGGGAGAATTTGTTAATGGGTACAAATTGTCAGTGTTTGGCAGAGCTATTCCATCTGTAACTTTTAGTTTTGACTTTTAAATTAATTATGAAGCTTACCAGACAAATATTATTATTATCAATATTGCTTTTTTTCAATAGCTGTATAACGCAATTCATTCCTCATACGACTGAGGATAAACAACTACTTGTTGTTGAAGGCCTGATAACTGATCAACCAGGTGTAAATACCATAAAACTGTCAAGATCCAGTCCACTTGGTACAAGAAACGTAGCAATGCCCGTAAAAGGATGTACTGTTTCAATTTCAGACGATCTTGGAAATACATTCAGCTTAACGGAAACTGTTCCCGGGACCTATGTTACAAACCCGGCAATATTTCAGGGTGCAATTGGAAGAAAATATATTTTGCACATCAATACGAACGGTCCAACTAATAATCATAATTACGAATCATACCCGGCGGAGATGAAACCTGTTCCTCCCATTGACAGTGTTTATTATGAAAAAGTTACAATTGCTGAATATAACGGGAGCGCCTCTCAGGAGGGTTGCCAGGTTTATTTAAATACTCACGATCCGACAAGCCAGTGTAAATACTACAGATGGGAGTACATTGAAACGTGGAAAATAGTTCTTCCATATTATGTTACAAACAATACATGCTGGGTATCAGATAATTCTGATTTAATTAATATTAAAAACACTTCTGTTATTGAGGAAGATAAGATCAACCGGTATCCCATAAACTTTATCTCGAACGTGACCGACAGGCTGAGTGTAAAATACAGCATATTAGTGAACCAATATTCCCTTAGTGAGGATGAATATCTTTATTGGGAAAAGCTGCAAAATTTTTCAGAACAGGTAGGAGGACTATATGATATGATACCATCGGCTGTTCCAAGTAATGTTTATTGTACTGATGACCCAAATGAAAAAGTACTGGGTTATTTCAGCGTTTCAGCAAATTCATCCAAAAGGATTTTTATAAAAGATCGTTTTACAGGTTTGGTTGACCAATATAAAAACTGCGCCGCTGATACTGTTTACGGGAATGGCCCTATTCAAAATCTAAATTACACGGTTTGGGTAATTGTTACTGTGTCTATGCCGCCACCGCCCTACAGAGTAACCACATACACAAAGGGTTGTGCCGATTGTACGGTAAGAGGTACAACTGCAGAACCTGATTTCTGGATAGATGATAAATAGCTAATTATCGACGAAAGTATTTTAAATGATAAAGAAAATAAAACCGGCAATACTTGTTCTGATACATATCCTTTTTCTGCAAGGGCTATGCGGTCAGGTGCCGATGAATATGACAGATTTCCTAAGTAAAAAGTTCTTAAATTATACAACTTCAGTTCCGCGAGAAGAAATATATGTTCACTCTGACAGGGATGAGTATATTTCAGGAGAAGATCTTTGGTTTAATATTTATTTGATCGACAGAAAAAGTTTAAAACCTTCATCTGAGAGCAAAATTGCGTACTTCGAGCTTCTTAATTCTGAAAACCGTCCGATAGTACAAAAGAGGATCTGGCTTGATGGGGGTTTTGGACCGGGTCAGGTTGTTCTGCCTGACACCTTGAGTACAGGGATATATACAATCAGGGCATATACCAGCTGGATGAAAAATTTTCTCCCCTTAAATTGCTTCATGAAGGATGTTCATATATATAACGCATTTAGTTCCAGGGCATTTAAAGAAAAGATATATTCAGATAAAAAACCAATGGGGAATGAAAGCGTTAAAAATAACCTCTCAGTTATAAATACCGGGCTGACTTTAAAAGTAGATAATCTAAAACCAGATGTTCTGGAAATCAATGTTGTAACTGATGAAAAATACCGTGCTGAAAATAATAATCTGTTTTATTTATTTATTCAGACGCATGGGAATATTAACTACGTTAGTGCTGAGATGGTAACATATGAAAATACAAAAATCGCTATTCCTAAAAAACAATTGTCAGCCGGAATCAATCAAATAACCATTTTTAATTCAAAAGGGAAACCTGTTTGTGAGAGATTCATTTACACTCCTGACAGGGAGAGCCCTGATGTAATTATTAATTCTGTTGACAGCACCGGGCGGAGAAATAAAATATTTTTCGATTTAGAGTTTGGACATGGATTAACCACTACAATTAATTCAACCAGTTTAAGTATATCAGTTTCACCTGTGACAAATGAACATTCTGTCATGGATATAAATGATTATATGGTTTTCGGTACTGAATTTGGATTGTTGCAGGGGAGTACACTTAAAGATATAAGAGTCAAAAAGATTGCTCCTGAGGTCATTGATAGCCTTCTTCAGAATGTTAAAAGTAACTGGATAGACTGGAATACTATCCTGGCAGATGAATTGCCTGTTTTTAAGTACCAGATGGAAAAAGACGATCATTATCTTTCAGGGAAATTTATGACCAGTGATAAACAAGCCTATGCCGATAAATTTGTTATATTGTCATCTCCCGGCAAAATAGCAGCTTTTCAATATGCCAAAACTGATAAAGCAGGGAACTTCAGTTTTAGAATTCATTTTGATCAAAAGATTAATGAGTTAATTATCCAGCCGGATGTAACAACTAAAAATCAATCACTTAATATTGAATCATCATTTTCCGATCGCTATCTTAAATCTGAGATACCGGCTGATTCAGCCAGTAAGCCGATTCCTGACTATATTTCAACCTGGAGTGTAAATCATCAGGTAAGGAAAATCTATGGAACTTCTTCGATTGGAGACCCTTTGAATCCTGTAATTTCACACCCCAAACTTAAAAGATTCTATGGAAAACCTGATCAGGAATTGAATATGAAGGATTACATTACATTACCAGTAATGCAGGAAGTCTTTTTTGAACTTTTAGCGGGCGTCTTCCTGAAAAGTAAAAAGTCTGGTTATGAGATAACCGTGCCTGATCCTGAAAATAATAAAACCTATGATACCCCGCCTGGCTTATTTATTGATGGTGTAAAAATCAAGGATCCTGCAATTATAGCTGGCCTTGATCCTGAGATTGTTGAAAAAATAGATATCGAAAGAAGCAGGTACTTTGTAGGTGATTATCTGTTCTATGGAATAGTAAATATTATAACAAAAGCAGGAGATTTTAGTAATGCAACCCTGCCTGACGATGCTATAAGGCTGCCTTACAGAGTGATAGATCCTGTTTCTTCATTTGTTGCACCCGATTATTCATCTGTAGCATTGAAGAGAAGCCGTATTCCGGATTTCAGAACTACACTTTATTGGAATCCATCTTTTAAGCCTGACAAAGAAGGTAAGGCAAGGATTGAGTTCTGGACATCTGATTTTGTTTCTGATTTTGAAATTAATATTCAGGGTATTACACCTGCAGGCAAAATATTTTCATTCAAGAAAATCATAAAGATAAAGTAGAATTAATCTTTTTGAAGCCTAATCTTTTTTCTTTTAAAATATCGGAGGTCTTGAATTTTTTAAGTCTGAAATATGAAAATTATTCCATGAACAGATCTTATTCCCTGCTAATTTTCTTTCTGAACTTTTTTATCATAACCGGCTTATCCGGAACTTGTCCTGATCATTCAGAACATCTAAGATTTTGTATGATACAACAGGATACCTTTCCGGAGAATCAAATTCTTTATAATGGAAGAATCTGGAGAAATCTCTATTACATGTTGAATGAAGATCAATTTCTTTTTACCAATAAGTTTATGACAGGATCATTGACAATTAATGGTAAAACATTTACAGATATCGATCTTAAGTATGATATATTTAAAGATGAAATCCTGACTCCTGTTGATCCCGGAGGAATACTTCAACTGAATAAGGAACTGGTTGACAGTTTTTCTGTTGTCTTCCAGAATAAAAAGTATCGGTTTACCAAGATACAGGAGGATAGTCTGAAAAGGCTTAAAAGTTATGTTAATATAATATATAAAGGGAAAACTGTTCTGTATGTAAAGTACAATAAAAAAATTGACCGATCTGCAATTGAAGGGAAATCTGACAGCTTTTATCAGACTAGCCGGATATATTTTGTGAAAGACAACATAGCGTATACGTTAACCGATAAAAGTGACTTATTCGAGGTTTTAAAAAAAGATAAAGCCCAAATCAGGGATTTTATGAAAAAGAATAAATTGAGGGTTTCAAAAAAAGATCCCGAAAGTTTTGTTCCGATAATCAGGTATTATGATAGTTTAAGCCGATAGAACTGTACTTATGAGATCAAAGATCCCTGTTCTGATTTTATTATTTCTTCTGTCGGGGGGTCTTTGGGCACAGGAAAAATACATGTTGCCCGTGGATTTTAAAGATCTGACATTTAAAGAATTTACGGCCAGGACTGAAAAACTTTTTGCTGTAAAATTCTTTTACAAAGACGAATGGGTGCATGACCTGAAGATAGGCGATTATTCTAACTGTTCCGCCTTATCATGTGTATTGGATAACCTTTTTAGAGGAACCTCGCTTTACTATATTATTGAAGAATCAGGGAATATAGTTATTACAAATAATTATGCAATTAAAGTTTCAGATATACCTTTGGAAAAAAATAATAAATTCCTTCCACCTACTGATTATTCAGTTTCCGGTGAAAACCAGCAGATAGCAGGAAATGCAACTGTGGAGATAGGAAATCCTGCTGAAAAAAATAATCCGGGGAATGTTGTTGTTTCAGGTTATATCACCAACAAAGACACAAAAGAGCCTGTACCCGGAGTAACTGTGTTTATTCAGAAGCTTTCGACAGGGACCATATCCAATGAGTACGGATATTATACCCTTACAGTACCTCGTGGAATTCACCTGCTTCAATTTTCATTCATCGGGATGAGAGAAAAGATGATCAACCTGGATCTTAACGGGTCGGGAGAATTGAATGTAACGATGAATAGTGTTCTGATCCCCTTGAAAGAGACAGTAATTTCAGCTCAGAAAAGTGTGACACTTCAACGATTTGAAGTTGGGGCAGAAAAGATCAACATAACCGCTTTTAAATTGTTGCCAACATCGATGGGAGAGTCGGATATAATAAAGAGTGTTCTGTTAATACCAGGTGTTCAGTCTGTTGGAGAGGGTTCATCGGGATTTAACGTAAGAGGCGGCTCCGCTGACCAGAACCTGATTCTTCTGTACGGGGCACCTATATACAATTCTTCTCATTTTTTTGGATTCTTTTCAGCAGTCAATTCCGATATAATAAAAGATGTTACCTTATATAAAGGAGGAATCCCCAGCCGGTATGGGGGAAGGATCTCTTCGGTGCTTGATATTGGATCAAATGAAGGGAACAGGAGTGAATTTTCAGGGAGTGCGGGTATAAGTCCAATTACCACTCACATAATGGTGGAAGGCCCGATTATAAAAGATACACTTACCTATATCTTTACCGCACGTACTACTTACTCAAACTGGATTTTTGATCTGATCAGGGACCCTGCTCTTCGCAACAGCAGGGCATCTTTCTATGATTTGAACGGGAAGATAACATATGACTTTAATAAGAACAATAAAATTGATTTTTCTGCCTATCATAGTCACGACTCTTTCCGGTTCAACTCCGATACGGTTTACAGCTATGACAACAATATTTTTGCTTTGAAGTGGCGTCATTTTTTCAGCAGCAGGTTTTTTTCATCCCTTTCAATTAATAACAGTTCTTATAATTACGATATTTCCAGTCAGAATATCCCGGCAGAGGCGTTTGTGCTTTCTCATAAAGTGAACACTACGGGTTTTAAGGCAGATTTTAACTGGTTCCAGGGAAGAAATGAGATTAATTTTGGTCTTGACCTTACAAAACATGAGATATTACCCGGGAGCTATCTTCCTAAAGGATATTCATCACTTCTTATCCCAAATGCTATTGAAAGGGAACGGGCATGGGAAGGAGCTTTATATATTGATGACAAATTCATTCTGACAAATTTTTTGTCTGTTAATGTTGGAATGAGAATGTCAGGTTATTGCTCATTGGGTCCGGCATCAGTTATGATCTATGGCCCCGGGTATACAAAAAGCACATCGGCAATTACTGACACACTTAATTTCAAGTCTGGTGCAATAACCAGTAAATATGCAGGACTGGAGCCAAGAGTCTCTTTGAATTTCCGAATTTCGGACAAGAATTCTTTTAAGGTAAATTATAACAGAACACGACAATACCTGCATCTCCTTTCAAATTCAGCCTCAATATCTCCGACAGATACCTGGAAGCTGTGTGATTATTATCTGAAACCGGAAATTGGGGACCAGGTAGCAGTTGGATTTTATGAATTATTATTTAAAAATAATTTTGAAGCATCAGCCGAATTGTATTATAAGGAAATAAGGAATATGATAGATTTTAAAGCCGGGACAGATCTGATAATGGATGAAAACATAGAAAAAGATGTCATAAATATGAAGGGTAAAGCATATGGTTTGGAGTTAGTACTTAAAAAAACAGAAGGAAAAATACGTTATAGTATAAGTTATACATATTCGAGAACCTTTATTAAAAGTCTCGGTTCTTTCAGCGAGGAAATCATTAATTCAGGTAAGTGGTTCCCAGCGAATTATGATAAACCGAATGACCTGATTGTGACATTTAATTATCTCTTCTCACGCCGTATCAGTTTCTCATCTGACTATACATATAGCACAGGCCGGCCAATAACCTATCCTGTTTCTACTTATTATATGTATGATAATGCGCTGGTGGACTATTCGGACAGGAATCAATTCAGAATTCCTGATTATTCGAGGCTCGATCTTTCTCTGAAAGTAAGCGGGAATCTAAGGTCAAATAGAATTGCGCATCCAAACTGGACATTCTCGGTTTATAATGTTCTCGGAAGACAAAACATTTATTCAATTTTTTTTAAAAAGGAAGGCGCTGTTGTCAATGGTTACAAACTGTCAGTGTTTGGCAGAGCAATTCCTTCTGTAACTTATAGTTTTAACTTTTAACATATATGCAATTACATATTTTCAGGCGTTTTATAATTATATGCATGCAGATTAATCCAATACAATATTTTATTCTGTTTCTGTTTCTGTTTTTGCTTCTTTTGAACAGTTGTATTACAGAATTTATTCCTAAGTCTGAGGGGGAAAAGGAACTGCTTGTAGTTGAGGGTTTAATTACTGATCAGACAGAGCATTATACAATAAAACTATCAAAATCCCTGCCACTGGGGGAAATAAGTGCTGCAAGACCTGTGAGTGGTTGCAGCGTGCAAATTTCAGATAATGTCGGAAATAATTTCAGTTTAAAGGAAACTGTAGCCGGCACGTATATTACCGACCCTACAATATTTAAAGGTGTGATTGGAAGAACATACGCGCTGCACATAGGCGTAAGCAACGGAAATAATATAATTAGCTACCAGTCGTATCCGGCAGAGATGAAACCTGTCCCTGCGATTGACAGTGTATATTATGAAAAAACGGTTATTGAAAAACCATATGAAAACTTCCATGGTATTGATGGCTGCAAGATATACATCGACACTCACGATGCCGAAAATAATTGTAAGTTCTACAGATGGGATTACTCAGAGACATGGGAGATCATCCTTCCCTTTGAGATTCAAAATAATATATGCTGGATATCAGATAATTCTGACACAATCAATATTAAAAGCACAGCAGCTTATAAGGAAGCCGGGATAAACCGCCATCCCGTTACTTATATTTCGAACGTTACCGACAGACTGAAAATAAAATACAGCATTCTGGTGAATCAATATTCCCTGAATGAGGATGAATACAACTATTGGCAGGAATTGCAAAAACTTATGGTGCAGGTAGGAGGCCTTTCTGATAAAATTCCCTCTTCTATTCCGAGTAATATCTGGTGCCCTGACAATCCAAATGAAAAGGTTTTGGGCTACTTCAGCGTTTCAGCAAAGTCGCCTGAAAGGATTTTTATAAAAGATAGTTTTGCTGGTATTATTGATCCTTATGCTGACTGTGTTTCAGACACACTTATAGGAGGACCTGATGAAATTCCGGGTTTGGGTATTTCTGTATGGACGCTCTTTGATATTCCTCCTTCTCCATTTATTTCTCCGCGTATCAGAATATTGACAGAAACAAAAGGATGCACAGATTGTACGATGAGAGGTACAAATATTGAACCTGATTTCTGGAAAGATGATAAATGACAAATTACTTACGAAAGTATTTTAGATGATAAAGAAATTCAAACCTGTGATACTGCTTCTGATAAATCTCTTGTTTCTGCAAGGTATTTGTGGTCAGACTCCTCAGGATATGCCAGATTTTCTTGTTCAAAAGTTTTCACAATATTGTAAATCAGTTCCAAGAGAAGAAATATATATTCACTGCGACAGGGATGAGTATATTTCAGGTGAAAACATTTGGTTTAATACTTATTTGGTTGATAGACAGAGCTTTAAGCCTTCGTTAAATAGCAGAATTGTATATTTTGAATTATTGAATACTGAAAACAGGCCGGTTGTGCAAAAGAGGATTCTGATTGATAAAGGTTTTGGTCCCGGACAAATTGTACTACCCGATACTTTAAGTTCAGGATCATATAGGATCAGGGCGTATACCAGCTGGATGAAAAATTTTCTTCCATATAATTGCTTTATTAAGGACATTAATATATATAATACATTAAGCAATAAAGACTTTAAACGAAAATTAAATGCAGGCAATTTCATTAAAAAAGAAAATAGTAATAATACCAGGAAGATTAAATACACAGGGTTAACTCTTAATGTAAATAATTCTAAACCGGATATTCTTGAAATATTCGTAAATGCTGATAAGAGGTTCCGGTCAGAAAACAGTGACCTTATTTATATCTTTATTCAGACCCATGGGAACATTAACCATGTTAGTTCTGAAAAGCTGACTGAAGAAACGACAAAGTTTACTGTCCCAAAGGTTTTGCTGAGTGCAGGGATTAATCAGATAACAATATTTAATTCAAAGGGCGAACCGGTTGGTGAAAGATTTATTTATACTCCAGTTAGGGAAAATAATTTTCTTACCCTTCATTCTGTCGATAGTTGTGATCTGAGGGATAAAATCACTCTCGAAATTGAGCTTGAAAATGAGACATTAGCAGCGTTGAATTCAACAAATCTAAGTATATCAGTTGCTCCTCAAAGGAATAACCCGGAAATCATGGACATGGATGATTATCTGGTATTTGGTACAGAGTATGGACTGCCGTGGCAAGAAGCGATTAAGGGCAAAAAAAATAATGAGCTTTCTCGTGAAATAATCGACAGTATTCTTCTGAATGTTACAAGCAACTGGATTGATTGGGCAACAATACTATCAGGGGATCTGCATCATTTTAAATACCAAATGGAAAAAGAGGATCATCATCTTTCAGGAAAACTTTTAACTGACGATCAACAAGCAGCCCATCCTGGCGAATTGGTTCTGATGTGCTCACCTGGTAAAGAGGCCGCATTTCAATATACCAGGACAGATAATGAAGGGAATTTCAACTTCAATATTCATATTGACGAAGGGCCTAAAGATTTAATATTCATGCCGGATGATGTAAGCAAAAATCATAAAATTATTATTGAATCATCTTTCTCCGATCAATTTCTTAAGTCAGAGGTATCTGTCGATTCAACCACAACAACTACACCTGCTTATATTTCAAAGTTGAGTGTGAACCTGCAGGTACAGAAGATTTATGGAGTTTCCGCCATTGGAAACTCGTTGACTCCGGTTTTTCAGCCGGTAAAACCATCAAGATTCTACGGGAATCCTGATATAGAACTAATTCTGGCAGATTACATCAGTCTGCCCGTAATGAACGAGATCTTTTTCGAACTTTTACCCGGAGTTTCTCTGAAAATGAAAAAATCAACATACGAAATATCAATAACTTATCGCATTGATGACGATCAGTTTTCTACATTACCATGTTTAATGATAGATGGCGTAATAATTAAGGATGCTTCGATGATCGCTAATCTTAATCCTGAAATTGTAGAGAAAATTGATGTTATTAAGGGAAAATATTTAGTCGGGAAATATTTTTTCCCCGGTTTGGTAAATGTAATTACTAAGTCAGGTGATTTTAGTAGTGTTTCACTTCCCGACTATATGGTAAGGCTACCTTACAAAGTAACAGATCCTGTAAGATCGTTTGTTTCACCTGATTATTCGTCGCAAGAAATGAAGGATAGCCGGATTCCGGATTACAGAAATACTCTCTACTGGAATCCATCTGTTAAGCCGGGGAAAGATGGCAGAGCCATAGTCGAATTCTGGAGTTCTGATAATAAATCAGATTATTTGATTAATATTCAGGGTATTACGCAGGAAGGAAAGACATTCTCCTTTCAAAAAATTTTAAAGGTAAAATAAAACCTTAAGCCTTTTAATAAATATTTACTTCCCGGTTATTCAAAAGCCTGATCCAATAGATCTGCAGAGTGGAAAAAACACCCGTGGTTTGTTCCTATACTTAAAAAATGATAATATTGTTGATAAATTGAACCTATTAAGATATATTACAAAAAATACTTAAACTGTATGAGTACAAATTCAAAAATCGATTTCAACAAGGTTGTACCTTATCTTTTTTCAATAGTCAGAATAGCTATCGGCTGGCACTTTTTGTACGAAGGCATTACAAAAATAGTTATCTCCGGATGGAGCTCAGCACCTTATCTTGCAGGATCGAGATGGATATTTGCCGGACTTTTTAATTCCATGGCAAATAACACCGGAATTATAGCAATTGTTGATTTTTTGAATATCTGGGGAATGATACTGGTAGGACTAGGCTTGATATTTGGAATTCTGACACGATGGGCAAGCGCCGGCGGATCGTTGATGCTGCTGTTCTATTTTGTGGCATATCCGCCTATCCCTGGTTATACTGCCGGTGTTCCGGTAGAGGGAAGTTACCTGTGGGTTAATAAAACACTTATTGAATTTTTTATACTTACTGCATTTATATTTATTTCATCCGATTACTATTTCAGTATTGACCGTCTTTTTAAAAGATGGAGAGAAGAAAAAGCCCGCAGGCCGGTTGCCGATCTTCCATCGGATATCAGGAGAGGCCTTGGACGACGTGAAGCAATAAAGGACCTGATTTCCATCCCTGCTATCGGCGCTTTTGCTTACGCATTCTACAGAAAGAAGAGATGGGACAGTTTCGAAGAGAAACTCCTCGAGATAGATGGAATCGATGCTAACTCCGGTGCCACTTTGCTGAAGTTTAATTATTCATCCATGAAGGACCTGAAGGGCCTGGTTCCAAAAGGAATTATAAAGCATATCGGTAAAAACGGCCAGCCGGCGGAGTTTGAGCTCAGCCGCCTGCTGATGGGAGGAAATCTTATTGGCGGATGGGCCCATGCCCGCGACCTGATATACGTGTCTAAACTGGTTAAAACGTACCATACCGACGATAAGGTAATGCAGACACTTGCTCTCGGAGAAAAATGCGGGATTAATGCTATAATTTCTAATCCACAGATGGGAAGAATATTTCAGAAATACAGGCATGAATTTCGTGGGAAAATAAAATTCATTTCCGACTGTGGGACAAACCTCGATTTTCAGAAAGGAATTGCGATGTCACTTGCAGCCGATTGGGACGCTCTTTACTGTCAGGGGGAAATAACTGATCGCTGGACAAATTCTGAATATGATGATCCCAAGCATAGAACAGTTGATGAACGCATTGAGCTTATCAGAAAAGGACTCGAGGAGATCAGAAGTCATGGAAAACCAGCTGGAATTGGTGCACACAGGATAGAGGCAATTAAAGTTTGTGTTGAACATGGATTGAAACCGGATTTTTGGGTAAAAACCTGCCACAGTCACGATTACTGGTCTGCAAAATCCAATGCTGAATGGAATGACAATTATTTCGATTTTGATCCGAAAGAAACCATTAGTTACATGGCAACTCTTAAGGAACCCTGGATTGCATTTAAGGTTTTGGCTGCCGGAGCAATCACACCAGAGGAAGGACTTAAGTATGCATTTACAAATGGAGCAGATTTTGTTTGTATGGGAATGTACGATTTTCAGATCGTTGAAGATGTAAACATCGCTCTTAATACACTTTCCCGGGTTAAAGAGCGTCAACGGCCATGGATGGCATAATTGTAAGAAATAATTGAGAACACGGAAAACTATAACTATGAAAAAGAATTATTTAATTCTTGTTTTCGTTCTGATGCAGATTATTGGATCTGCACAGAGCTATCCTTTTCAGGATATTCATCGATCTGAAGATGAGAGGATTAAAAACCTTATTTCTTTGCTTACACTTGATGAGAAAATAAATTCTCTTTCTACCAGAATTTCTGTTCCCCGTCTTGGAATAAAAGGTACCCACACCGTTGAGGGACTTCATGGGCTGGCATATAGCGGTCCGGCTAACTGGGCAGTGAAAGGAGCAAAAGCTTCACCAACCACAACCTTTCCCCAGGCTATCGGCCTTGCCGAAATGTGGGATCCTGAGATCCTGCAACAAGTCGCTGACTGGGAAGCCACTGAAAGCAGGTATCTCGCTCAGAACAAAAATTTCGGAATTTCAGGGCTTATAGTTTTTGCCCCTAATGCGGATCTTGGCAGGGATATCAGATGGGGAAGAACAGAAGAGTGCTATGGTGAGGATCCGTTCCTGACGGGAATTCTCGTAACAGCCTATGTAAAAGGACTCCAGGGTAACAATCCGGTATATTGGAAGACAGCCTCACTCATGAAGCACTTTCTGGCGAACAGCAATGAAAATAATCGTGCTTATAACAGTTCTGATTTTGATGAACGTCTGTTCCACGAGTATTATTCTTACGGATTTTACAAAGGAGTTACAGAAGGCGGATCGCAGGCTTTTATGGCTGCTTATAATAAATATAATGGTATTCCATGCACAGTAAATCCGGTACTACGCAATGTTACAATGAAACAGTGGGGATTAAGAGGTATTATATCAACTGATGGCGGTGCATTTAAGCAACTGATAACCACACATGCATACTATTCTTCATTACCTGTAGCTGCCGCAGCGTGTATCAAAGCCGGAATTACAATGTTTCTCGATGATTACAGAGCTTCAGTTAAAGAGGCATTGGAAAAGGGGTTTATTAGTGAAAAAGATATTGATGAAGCTATTTACGGAAATTTCAGAGTCCTCCTAAAGTTAGGATTATTGAATAGTTCAACCGAAAATCCTTATTCAGAGATAGGAATTTCAGATACAATTGCTCCGTGGACAAAGAAGGAAGCGCACGAACTGGCCCGTAAGGCTACTGAAAAATCAATTGTACTGCTAAAGAATGAAAATATGCTTCTCCCTCTTCAGAAGGATAAGATAAAATCAATTGCAGTTATAGGTCCCTCCGCTAACTCAGTTATATCAGACTGGTATTCGGGGACACCTCCTTACAGAATTAGTATTTTACAAGGCATTAGAAATGCAGCAGGTGAGAATATCACAATCAGGTTTGCAGCAGGTAATAAAGCTGATTCAGCTGTTATTGCTGCGAAGGAAAGTGATGTGGCTATTGTATGTATTGGTAACCATCCGCTAAGTTATGGATTGGGCTGGGGACAAAACCATGTGGCTAGTGATGGCCGGGAAGATGTTGACAGACAGGCGATTACTATTGAGCAGGAAGATCTGGTAAAACTGGTTATTGCAGCAAATCCAAAAACCATACTTGTCATGGTATCCAGTTTCCCATACGCAATAAACTGGTCAAAAGAACATGTGCCTGCAATATTACATGTCAGTCAGTCGAGTCAGGAAATGGGAAATGCAATTGCTGAGGTGATCTTTGGTAAAATCAGTCCTGCCGGACGACTGGTACAGACATGGATATCTTCAATTGATCAGTTGTCTCCTATTCTCGATTACAATATCAGGAATGGAAGAACTTATATGTATAAAAAGAATATGCCGTTATTTCCTTTTGGTTTCGGGTTGACATATACAAGTTTCACGTATTCAGGACTAAAATCTGAAAAAAACTCATTGAAAAGTAATGAAGTGGTCAATCTGACATTCAACCTGCAAAATACTGGAAACTTTGACAGTGATGAAGTGACTCAGCTTTATGTAAGTTTTCCTGATTCCAAAGTAGATCGCCCGGGTATAGCATTGAAGGGTTTTAAACGAGTATTTGTTCGTAAAGGAGAAACTGTAAAAGTATCAATTCCTCTCAGGGCATCTGATCTGACTTACTGGGATATTGATAAACAGGCATTTGTTCTGGAACCGGGCAGGTTGAAGTACTTTATTGGATCATCATCTGAAGATTATAAGCTCCAGGGAGAGATTATTATTGAATAAGTAATGCGAGTAAGATGACTTATGAATATATGATTTTCTTCGCTCCCCTTGGGGCAGGGGTAAACGAAGAAAATCAATGGATTTATATGTATTTTTACAGATATTCAAATCAATTAATTCTTTTAAATAATTCATTACACAATTAGATACATGATAATTGTCATGTTTTTGATTCCTGTTTAACTTTCTGTAATAACTTGTACAACTATATCATCTAATTCAGGTATCTGCTGAAAAAACATTAACAGCTTGATAATTTTTGGATTAAATGAATATTCTGAAATATTCAATATCCCTATAATATGTTCACATATTCTATTAATTTTGCGACAAATTATATCATATCTGGTATTAATAGTTATAAATTGAAAAATAGTAAACCGGATTTTAACAGGATTGCCATCAAGGTTGGTACTAATGTCATTACTCAGAAAGATGGTTCGCTCAATGACGGAAGAATTTTACGCATTGTTGAGGATGTCGCTATTCTATACAAGCAGGGGATCGAAGTTGTTTTAATCTCATCAGGAGCTGTGGCAGCAGGCAGGAGTGAAGTATCTCCTTCAAAAAAGACAAACATTGTAGCTGCCAAACAGGTATGGGCAGCAATCGGACAGGTTAAACTGATGTCGAGTTATCAGTTTCTCTTCGGAAAATATGGGATTCTGGTGGGTCAGCTCCTGGCAACAAAAGAGAGTTTCAGGGACCGAAGGCATTATCTGAATATGAAGAACTGCATTTCAGCTATGCTTGAAAACCGTGTATTGCCGATTGTAAATGAGAATGATACAATTTCTATAAATGAACTCATGTTTACTGATAACGATGAATTGTCCGGCCTTATTTCATCAATGATGGACTGTAAATCCCTTATCATCCTTTCAAACGTCGATGGTGTTTATAACGGAATTCCGGGGAAGAAAGGGACCGAACTTATTTCCAGGATAGATGAAGAATCTGAAGACCTGGATAAATACATTTCCTCTGTAAAGTCAGGATTCGGGAGGGGTGGTATGCTCACCAAATGTTCAATTGCCCGTAAAATAGCTTCTCATGGCATTGATGTATTTATAGCAAATGGAACCCGCGATTCAATAATATCCGATATTGTCAGGAGAAAAGAGGTCCCTTACACTCATTTTATTGCGAATAGTAAAAGGGAAACCGGTGTGAAAAAATGGCTTTCCCATTCCGATACTTTTGCTAAAGGTGCGGTAGTCATAAATGATGGGGCAAAAGAAGCTTTGCTTGATGATAAGGCAACCAGCCTGCTTATGATCGGGATAACCAGAGTTGATGGATTTTTCAGAAGTGGCGATATTGTCAGGATTGTTGATGAAGAGGGAAACAATATTGGGTTAGGTAAGTCGCAATATGACTCAAAAAGGGCTGAGCAGAATATCGGAGAAAAGCTCAGTAAACCATTTATTCATTATGATTATATGGTTATTAATGAGAAGAGTAAATCAGTTTTCCAGGAATAGTAATTAAAATGAAAATAAGTTATCAATATTAAGAAGTTAATAACAAAATAGTATAAGTTTTATAATGTTAATCTCTAGATACTTTCAGTTTTTTTCATTTAACCCCCTTTCCCGTTTCCCCCAAGGGGGAAAGGCTTTGTATGGTGCTCCTTCCCCCGTGGGGGAAGGCTGGGAAGGGGGTCATAACTATTTAGGCAATTATTGTTTTATTCATGATTGCCAATACTCATAATGTTTAATTTTCTGTTAGTGAATTAATAAATGGATTGTACACCTCTGTTCAGAAATGCAAAAAAAGCCAGCCGGACATTAAATGTTCTGGATAGGGATCTTATTAATAAAATTCTTTTATTAATTGCCGAAACAGCTGTTGAAAATACAAAATACATTATAACTGAGAATAAAAAGGATCTGGCTTTGATGGAGGAATCAGATCCACGATACGACCGTTTAATTTTAACTGCAGACCGGATTAAAGGTATCGCTTCTGATATTCATGACGTAGTGGCTCTGCCCAGTCCCCTGGACCTTGTTCTAATGAAAAATACGGCACAGAACGGATTGATAATTTCAAAGATATCAGTTCCGTTTGGTGTAGTCGGGGTTATTTATGAAGCCAGGCCAAATGTCACTTTTGATGTCTTTTCTCTTTGCCTGAAATCGGGTAATGCCTGTATCCTTAAAGGTGGAAGTGATGCAATCAACTCCAATACATCTATCGTGAAGCTAATCAGGGAAGTACTTGGGAAAAATGGTATTGACCAGGACATCCTGACCCTTCTTCCTGCAGGGCGTGATGAAACTACTCAGTTATTAAATGCACGGGAATATGTCGACCTTCTAATTCCACGCGGAAGCAGGGGGCTGATTGATTATGTGCGGAATAATTCCTCTATCCCGGTAATAGAAACAGGAGCAGGAATTTGTCATACCTATTTTGATGAATTTGGCGACAAAGAGAAAGGCAGGCTAATCATTAACAATGCGAAGACACGCAGGGTGAGCGTATGTAATGCTTTGGACTGCCTGATAATACATGAAAAACGTCTGGATGATCTCGATTACCTCGTTGGTCTCTGCTCTGATTCAGGCGTTGTTATTTATGCCGATGAAAAAGCTTACGAATCATTGACAGGCAAATACCCATCGGAACTTCTTCAAAAAGCTACCGGTGAGTCATTTGGCACAGAATTTCTTTCGTACAAAATGGCCATAAAAACTATTAGTTCATTTGAAGAGGCAGTTGAACATATTTCCGATTATGGATCTAAACACAGTGAAGCCATCATTTCTGAAAACAAAATGAATATTCAATTGTTTAATAATGTAATAGATGCTTCATCAATTTATTCAAATGCCTCAACTGCATTTACTGATGGGTCGGAATTTGGACTAGGGGCTGAAATAGGTATCTCTACTCAGAAATTACATGCAAGGGGACCGATGGCACTGGAGGCTTTGACAACTTACAAATGGATAATCGAAGGAAACGGACAAATAAGAAAATAAACTGTTAAAAATTAGAGCTTTATGATATTTGATTTTGAGATGATCGATTCTTTCTACAAGCAGTTGGACTCACGAATATTGGAAATCAGAAAAAAACTGAAGCACCCTTTGACCTTAAGTGAAAAAATTCTATTCAGCCATATTTATCCTAAAAATCAGACAGAATCATTCAGCAGAGGCATTGATTACGTCGATTTTCTTCCCGACAGGGTAGCTATGCAGGATGCAACTGCACAGATGGCAATATTACAGTTTATGATGGCAGGGAAAGAGACTACAGCTGTTCCGACTTCGGTTCATTGCGATCATCTTATTCTTGCACAATCGGGAGCAGAAGCAGACCTGAAAACGGCGGGAATAACAAATAAAGAGGTATATGAATTTCTGAGCTCTGTATGTAACAAATATGATATCGGATTCTGGAAACCAGGGGCAGGTATAATTCACCAGATAGTTCTTGAAAATTATGCATTCCCTGGAGGGATGATGATTGGCACGGACTCACATACACCCAATGCAGGAGGACTCGGAATGATCGCTATCGGTGTTGGTGGTGCTGATGCAGTTGATGTTTTGGCAGGAATGGGCTGGGAATTGAAATATCCAAAAATCATAGGGATAAAACTGACTGGGAAATTGAGTGGATGGTCTTCAGCGAAAGACATTATTTTAAAAATATCCGGATTACTTACTGTAAAAGGGGGAACAGGCAATATTATCGAATATTTCGGGGACGGCGCTGAATCACTTTCATGTACCGGGAAGGCTACGATTTGTAATATGGGAGCTGAAACCGGGGCTACATGCTCCATCTTCAGCTTTGACAATTCAATGAAGGAGTATCTTACGGCAACCGGAAGAAAAGTTGTTGCTGACCTTGCACAGAAGAACAGGGTTCATCTGTCTGCGGACAGCGAGGTCTATGCTGATCCGGCCAGATATTATGATCAATATCTTGAGATTAACCTTTCTGAACTTGAACCATATATTAACGGTCCTTTTACACCCGACCTGGCGACTCCTATCTCTCGTATGAAAGAGGAAGCTGTAAAGAACAAATGGCCTGTAGATGTGGAAGTCGGGCTTATAGGATCGTGCACAAATTCATCATATGAAGATATTTCACGGGCAGCATCGGTTGTAAAGGATGCATTAGCTAAAAACCTGGTGACCAGATCTGAATTCAAGATAACACCTGGATCCGAACAGATCAGATCAATTACAGAAAGGGATGGGTTCCTTGAATTATTCAGAAAAATCGGCGGTGAAGTATTCGCAAATGCCTGTGGTCCGTGTATTGGACAATGGGCCCGTAAAGATGCTGATAATAATAAGGTTAATACAATTGTTCATTCCTTTAACAGGAACTTTGCCAAACGAACGGACGGAAACCCAAACACATATGCTTTTGTCGCTTCGCCTGAAATAGTTACAGCTATAACCATTTCAGGTAAACTTACATTCAATCCCATAACTGATTCATTGATAAATTCTGCCGGAAAAGAGGTACGCTTAGCTGAACCTGAGGGATTAAATCTGCCTCCGGATGGTTTTGGTAATGTCGATTCGGGATTTCAGAAACCGGTTCATGGGCAAAAGGGAGAGAAGATATTAATTGCTCCGGGTTCAGACAGGCTGCAATTGCTTTCTCCTTTCAAAGAGTGGGATGGACAAGACTTTTTAAACCTGCCTTTACTGATTAAGACCAAAGGAAAATGCACAACCGACCATATATCTATGGCGGGATTTTGGCTAAAGTACAGAGGGCATCTCGAAAATATCTCTGAGAATTATATGATTGGCGCAGTGAATTTTTTTAATGATCAAACGAACAGTATTTTAAATCAATTATCAGGATCATATGAGACAGTCCCCCGCACTGCGAGGGCATATCGTGATTCAGGTTCGGGATCTGCAGTAATAGGCGAGGAAAATTTTGGTGAAGGATCTTCACGAGAACATGCTGCGATGGAACCCAGGTACCTCGGCGTTAAAGTTGTACTGGTGAAATCTTTCGCAAGGATTCACGAGACTAATCTTAAAAAGCAGGGCGTACTGACATTAACTTTCCAGAACAAGGATGATTATAATAAGATTAAAGAGTATGACAAAATTGATATAACCGGGCTGTCCAAATTTGTTGCCGGCAACCAGTTGACTATCACACTTACTCATTCTGATGGAACAAAGGAAAAATTTCAGGCAAACCACTCTTATAATGAATCTCAGATTGAATGGTTTAAAGCGGGAAGTGCTTTAAATATTATTAGAAAATCAAACAAAAAAAATGTCTGAAAAAATCAAATTGATTGACGGGAAATTAATCGTGCCTGAGAATCCGGTTATTCCTTTCATTGAAGGGGACGGAACCGGCCCCGATATATGGAAAGCATCAGTCCGTGTTTTTGATGCAGCTGTCAGCAAATCTTATAATGGGAAAAGAAAAGTTATCTGGAAGGAGGTTTTGGCTGGTGAAAAAGCATATAAACAAACAGGAAACTGGATGCCTGAAGAGACTTTGGCAAGTTTCAGGGAATACCTTGTTGGAATTAAAGGTCCGCTTACTACACCGGTTGGTGAAGGGATGCGTTCATTAAATGTAGCTTTACGCCAGATTCTGGATCTCTATACCTGCTACAGACCTGTCAGATACTTCAATGGAGTACCAAGCCCGGTAAAGAATCCTGAAAAAGTAGATATGCATATTTTCAGGGAAAATACTGAAGATATTTATTCCGGTATTGAGTTTATGAATGGGAAACCGGAAACAGAGAAGGTGAGGAGATTTCTGATCGACGAGATGGGTGTTAAATCAATCAGGTTCCCGAATACATCATCAATAGGAATAAAACCTGTATCAGTTGAAGGAACAGAACGTCTTGTAAGACAGGCAATTAAATTTGCTATTAACAAGAAGTTACCCTCAGTTACCCTGGTTCATAAGGGGAACATTATGAAGTTTACTGAGGGGGCTTTCATGAAATGGGGATATGCTTTGGCTGAAAGAGAATTCGGGAAAGATGTTTTTACATGGATGCAGTATAAACAGATCTCAGAAAAGCAGGGTTTAAAGGTTGCGGATGAGATGCTGAAAAATGCTGAAGCTGCAGGGAAAGTTATAATCAAAGATGTCATTGCAGATGCATTTTTGCAGCAGATACTGACCCGTCCTGCTGAATACTCAGTAATTGCTACATTGAATCTGAACGGTGATTATATCTCAGATGCACTTGCAGCTATTGTTGGAGGAGTAGGGATCGCTCCGGGTGCAAATATAAATTTTGAAAGCGGGCATGCCATATTTGAAGCCACGCATGGGACGGCTCCAAAATATGCTGATCAGGACAAAGTAAACCCCGGTTCTGTGATTCTTTCGGGAGCATTGATGTTCGATTACATGGGATGGGAAAAAGTGGCTGAAAGTATCTATTCAGGACTGGAACGTACAATACAAAGTAAGAAGGTTACTTACGATTTTCACAGGTTGATGGGAAATGCAACCTTATTAAAAACCTCCGAATTTGCAGACGCAATAATCTCTAATATCATATCTCAAACATTATAAAATTTAATTTCTTATGGGAGACAACAATTATTTTGAAAAGCTGGAGGTGTCTGTAAGAGCTTCATGTCAGATTAAAACTGAACTATTCGAAGAATTTGAAGTGAAGCGTGGTCTCAGGAATAAAGATGGAACAGGCGTTTTAGTAGGGTTGACGAATATCGGCGACGTTGTTGGATATAGAAAAGAAGATGGCAAGATAATCGCTATTCCGGGGAGATTATTATACAGGGGAATAGATATTGAAGATATTGCCAAAGGATTCCAGAAAGAGGACCGGCATGGTTTTGACGAAACGGTATTCCTTCTATTGACGGGACATTTACCAAATAAGAAGGAACTGGTGGAATTCTCGGAACACATGGCGTCATTACGGGCTCTCCCTGACGATTTTGTTAAAGACATGATATTGTCTATGAAAGGTAAAGATGTCCTGAATATACTGGCAAGGTCAGTTTTAGGGTTATATACGCTGGACGATAAGCCCGACGATATTTCACTAAACAATATGATTAAGCAGTCTTTAAACATCATTGCCAAGTTTCCTACTATTGTTGCCTATTCATATCAGGCATTGCGACATTTGTATAAAGGAAAAACCCTATCCATCCGTCACCCCCAGGCTAATTTGACCCCTGCAGAGAATTTTCTTTATCTTATAAAGGGTGATTGTAAAGGGTTTTCAAAACTTGAGGCCGATCTTCTTGACCTCATGCTTGTCCTTCATGCAGAACACGGAGGTGGTAATAATTCCACTTTTACAATGAGGGTGACCAGTTCCTCTGAAACCGATATTTATTCTTCCGTAACTTCTGCAATCGGATCATTAAAAGGACCATTGCATGGTGGAGCAAATGTGAGAGTGCTGGAAATGATGGAAGATATGAAAGTTCATGTAAAAGACTGGACTGATGAGGGAGAAGTGAAGCAGCACCTTCTAAAGATTCTTAATAAAAAGGCTAATGATTTTTCTGGTAAGATATATGGAATTGGACATGCTGTTTATACTATTTCTGATCCCAGAGCTGGGATTCTAAAGGCGAAAGCAAGAGAACTGGCAATTGAAAAAGGTCGTCTAGATGAATTTGAACTTTACGCATTGGTTGAAAGACTGACACCTGAAGTGTTCAGAGTGTTTAAAGGAGAAAAATCAACTAAGGTGGTTTGCATTAATGTTGATTTTTATTCTGGTTTTGTTTATGCCTGTCTTGATATTTCAAAAGAGCTTTATACCCCGCTTTTTGCAATTGCAAGAGTTTCAGGATGGTGCACTCATCGGATAGAAGAACTAACTTTCTCGGCGAAAAGAATCATCAGGCCTGCATTTAAAAATGTCTATGGCAAACATGAATATGTTCCATTAAATGTGAGAGGATAACAAAATGAGTGAAACAATTTCAAGTTATGATGTACTTATTGTCGGAGGAGGTGTCGTAGGAACTGCCTTACTCTACACGTTAAGTAAATACACAGACATAAAAAGTGTGGGGCTAATCGAAAAATATTCCGACTTTAGTCTTGTAAACTCTGCATCTTATAATAACAGCCAAACTCTTCATTTCGGCGACATAGAGACTAACTACTCGATTGACAAAGCCAGAAGTGTAAAGCGGATGGCCGATATGGTTATGAAGTATCTTGAGAGCGAAAAAAATGTTTCTTCCGATAAGAAATTATTCAATAAATACTCAAAGATGGTTCTTGCTGTGGGTGCAAGTCAGGTTCAGGAACTGAAAAAGAGATACCCTGCATTCAGTGAGCTGTTTCCAAAACTGAAAATGATAGGAAGAGATGAAATCGGGAAAATAGAACCAAGAGTGCTGGAGGGAAGAGATCCCGGACAGGAAATACTTGCCCTGGTTACAGAAGATGGCTATACGGTTGATTTTAAAAGTCTTTGTCATTCATTTGTAGACAATGCCCTGAGGAAAAATCCTGATTTAGACATTCATCTTGATACGAAACTTATAAAGATCTCGAAAAATGAAGATCACTATACTGTTTTGACTAACAACGGTGAGTTCAGGTCTTCAGTAGTTATTATCGCCGCTGGTGGTCATAGTCTGATGATTGCAAAGTCTCTTGGATATGGCAAGAACTTAGCGATATTATCAATGGCAGGGAGTTTTTATACTGCTCCAAAAGTGCTTAATGGTAAGGTGTATACAATACAGGTACCAAAACTACCTTTTGCGGCAATTCATGGGGATCCTGAGGTTCACAGCGAACTAATAACCAGGTTTGGTCCGACTGCAAAACCAATATTCCAGCTGGAAAGGCATAACATGTCAACCTTCTTCGAGTATTGGAAAACCTTTGGACTGGGATTGAGTCCCATACTTAGCCTGCTTAAAATTATATCGGATAAGACTCTCTTAAGCTATATTTTTGTCAATTTTCTCTATGATTTGCCATTTGTTGGTAAGCGTCTGTTTATCAAGGAGGTAAGAAAAATAGTGCCGTCTCTGAAATTAAGCGAACTTCGATATGCCAAAGGGATTGGTGGTACGCGGCCACAAATAGTTAATAATACAACCAGGAAACTCGAAATGGGTGAGGCAAAACTATGTGGTGACAATATCATATTCAATATAACACCATCACCCGGAGCATCCACATGTCTGGGAAATGCATACTCAGATACACAGGAAATTATAAAATTCCTTGACAATAAATACAAGTTCGATAAAGAGGCATTTGAGAAAGACATGATGTAGGAATCTTTGCTCGCCTGTGTATTTGCCCCCATCCCCTAGGATGATCACGCTCCTGCATATACCAGCAATGCCAACCCTGCCAGATATGCAAGGAACATCATAAAAATCAGGTTGTTAACCTGTTTTGAAGCTCCTTTGAATTCCTTCCAGATAAAAACACCCCATAGGGCGGCAATAAGTGTTGCACCCTGTCCTAAGCCATAAGATATTGCAAATCCGGCTTTACCTGAAGCAATAATACTCATCGACATTCCAATGTTCCAGATTACCCCTCCAAGGATACCATTCAGGTGGATATCAAAACTTCCTTTAGAGTAATCCTTAAAAGTGAGAGGTTTCCCTTCGAATGGTCGCTTCATTATCAGATAGTTGAGGAGTAAATTGCTTAAAAACACTCCAACAGCAAAAAAGAAGATAGCTGAATATGGGGTCAGTTTTCCTGCTTCCGGTGCCTCAAAATTCGAGACCATTGAACTTGCCACGAAACGATAGAAAAGAGCCATCAGAATACCTGCTGAGATAGACAGTGAAATTCCTTTTCCTGAAACTTTCTTTAATGACAGGCTATGCTTTTTATATGCAATGGCATCGATAATTATTGCTACGACAACCAATGCAACACCTCCGAATAGTAAGTTTGCGTTACCATGGGGGACATAAACATAATTGATAATAACACCCAGTACCAGGGCAATTCCAACTCCAACCGGAAACGCTACAGCCATCCCGGCAATTGCCATTGCTGCTACAAGTAATATGTTGGAGGCATTAAAAATTGCACCTCCTATCATTGCCTTCAAAATATTATGTGGTTCAGCCTGTTTTATATCCTGAATAAAACTGCGTCCGCTTTCACCCGTGCTACCGAGAGTGAAACCAAGTAAAATAGAAAACAGAAGAATTCCCAATGCATAATCCCAGTAAAAAAGTTCAAAACGCCATGATTTGCCTGTTAGTTTTTGGGTATTTCCCCATGAGCCCCAGCATATCATTGTTATGATACAAAGAATTATGGCCAGCGTGTAACTTTGTGGTATGAACATAATTTTAAAGATAAAAGATAAAAGTAAAAAGATAAAAGATAAAAGTAAAAAGATAAAAGAAAAAGTAAGAAGTGTTCCTGTAAAATTTTTGGTGTCTTCTCTGTGCCTCTCTATGTAACTATTTATTCATTTTCAAAACCGGTACATGCATCATCCTCTCCTCAATAAATGTACTGATTTGTGATACAGGCATTTTTTGTTTTGCGTAAAATTGTTTACCATCAGGGCTGTTTTCCCATTTGTTACTTCCGTCAGTATTAACGATAATTTTTCCTCTGACAATGTCGAAGAATCCATCGGTTCCATATACCCCGATGAGTACTGCCGTTTCGTCCCAGCTCATTCTTCCTCCTTTGTCTTCCGGAGAAAGAGGAATGCTTATTCTGAATACATCTTTTACAGGGCTGTTTTTAATATCAGATTTTATCAGTTTCAAACCGGTATGGATTTCAGAGCCAATCTCGAAACCGGTAAAGATGATCTCCCCCGGCCAGTTTTCATAAACATATTTTGAAGCTACAGAATCCATGTAGATATTGAACTCTTTTCCTTCAGGAAACCTTCCGGCCATTGATACTAATCTTTTTACCTTCTTGATTACCAGTTCTTTTCCTGTAAAAGGAGAAATATTATCGGCTTTTGACTTAAGGAGATTATTCAGATTCGTCAAAAACCCGACTGTAACAATTGTTACACTTTTATCAGGTTGAGTACTGAGCGTTTTTCTGTAAATATCAACAGCATCAGCGACTTCAGAAGTAGATTTTATTGAATGAGGATACTTTTTAACAATTGAATCCGCCCAATGTTGAGAGGATCCGAGATTAACACCATCAGTTTTTGGAGCTCCAACAGGCAATTCACTCCTTCCAAAATAAGTATTAATAACATTTATAGAAGGAGCAACCAGTTCGTGTTTGTTTGATGAAACTGTTGCAAGGATCTCAGCTTTCCCGCTGTCTGCCATGGCATGCAGCAATGCAAGTGCACCCACATCGTCATAATCAGGACCGAGGTCAGTGTCGAAGATGATTTTTACGGGCTTGTCACGGGTTTCCTTTGTTTGATTTGCACAACCAAAAAAAATAAAACAAGCAAGTATTGAGGATAAGAATTGTTTCATATGAGTTTATTTATTTGATTTCATTTCTATACGGTGCCGAAGCCTGGGCTCCCATTCGGGTAACCGAAATTGAAGCTGCTTTGTTAGCAAAAACAACTGCATCATGCAGGCCTTTTCCCTCCGATATAGCTACAGCCAGAGCTCCGTTGAATACATCGCCGGCAGCAGTTGTGTCGACCGGATTAACCTTAACTCCGGGGATTAATCCAGTGAAATTTTCTGACTTAACAAAAGCTCCTGTCTCCCCCAATGTTATTATTACATTTTTTACACCTCTTTCCTGGATTAATACTGCCCCTCTTTCTGCTGAAGGAATATCTGTGATTGTAACTCCTGTTAAAGCCTCTGCTTCAGTTTCATTAGGAGTTATCAACCATGTATGTTTAAGAAGATTATCTGATAATTTGCAGGCAGGTGCCGGATTAAGGATCACTTTTATGCCATGTTCCGACGCTGTAACTGCAGAATATTCAACCGTGCTTATTGGTATCTCCAGTTGAAGGAGAAGAATTTCAAATTTGCCAGTTTCGAAAATCACTGACGGAAAATCTTCCTGTAACAGGTTGCCATTTGACCCCGGGGCAACAACAATACTGTTTTCCCCGGCTGAATCGACAGTAATTAATGCAACTCCCGAAGGAAAATCAAGATCTTTAACAATATACTGGGTATCAATACCTTCTCTCATCAGCAAACCAACTGCCTGATTTCCGAATAAATCATTGCCTCTTTTTGTTATAAAAGTTACTTTTCCACCTAGGCGTGCTGCCGCTACGGCCTGATTTGCACCTTTGCCACCCGGGTTCATCAGGAATATTCCTCCAAGGATTGTCTCCCCGGAAGCGGGGAGTTTTTCGGTTTTTATCACCATATCAGTATTTGAACTCCCGATTACCAGTATTTTACTCATTTATTTTCTGTTTGTTTATCACCCGAATATTAAAATCTAAGATAGAATTTTCTTTTGAAAATAAGGTGAGTAGTCTTCCTGTTTCAGACCATTTCTGTATATTTAAATTTTAATCGCAATTCAAAATTATTTTGTCTTTATGAAAAGTAATTTTCGCAACTTTCTGTTAATAGTTTCTGCAATATTGATACTCAGCTCCGGAATGTCTCATCTTCTGAAATTAACAAATGTATCCGGACTTTTACTTGTTCCTGGTTTGATTGCATTGGCAATAGCTGTAAGAGGTTTTCAGAAACTAAAGGGATTTTCTTATACCTTATGTATTTTCGCTGCTGTGACTGCTTCAATGTTCTACCCTCAATACTTCATATCGGCGGGTAATTTTCAATTAAAGAAACTCATTGTTCCTCTTTTACAGATAATTATGTTTGGGATGGGTTCGCAAATGAGTTTCAAGGATTTCACAGGGGTTATAAAAATGCCAAGGGGAGTTTTCGTAGGGGTCTTCTCACATTATATGATAATGC